>Ga0209628_10000003_pt1 | contig 167820 bp, 208 predicted proteins | sample TergutCu122P4_FD_187285 | JGI IMG/M metagenome (GOLD analysis project Ga0209628, IMG submission 187285) | Cubitermes ugandensis P4 segment gut microbial communities from Kakamega Forest, Kenya - Cu122 P4 (SPAdes) (version 2) | ecosystem: Host-associated > Arthropoda: Insects > Digestive... | reverse complement strand
CGCCGACGCCGCTCACATTCATCACGCCAGAATAGTCCATGTTACACGTCCGATAATAAAAGATCACAATTTACGTAAAGATAGGGCACGCCGACCCTTACGTAAAAAACAACACCCCAAAACACAATCTTCCCCGTGTTCCGGCCATTTCTGACCGAACATAAGAGACATGATCGGACTACAACATACTTTTACGAACAACTGCGCACCGATCAATCGCCACCAACACCGTATGCCTTGTTGACAGCCAGCGCACAAACAAAAATATGAAAACACGCTATACGGCATACCAACCTGTTCCGTATAACCCATACAAACGAGGACATACAGACCGCACAATGTGCATAGCTCGTATCATAGCACAAACGTCAGAGAAAAGATACTGCCCCGACAATATATTCTTATCTTTTTTTCACTTTTTTCTGCAACAAACGACACAATACACAAAACCTATGGTATAATCAAAACCCGTACAAACAAAACGCATACCCCGCCCAACGCGACAAAAACACAAACCAAATAAAACATACAACATGAAAAACAAAACGACACTTGACGACTCATAACCAAAAAACCACAGGCGTGTTACCGACCCGCAGAGGCGTGGGGAATGCGTATACGTGGTTCTTCAGAAAGAGGGGGTACTGGAAATTGGTCGATGCGTGAAATGTTTTTCAGAGGAGAGAGGGGGTACTGGAAAGAGCGTGATCCCGCCACGTGGCGGGCTTTTGTAAGATATGTAAAACTGGAAAATGGAGGTGTGCTGTGGTAGTAGGAGATTTTGGGGAGTTGAGCGGTATTGGTGTGGTAGGCTGTCGTACGGGTAACGAGTTGTTTGGCTATGAGGATGTCGGCGTTCGTAATGGCGTATGGGATCGGTTTCGTGGTGGAGGTCGTACTGGTGGGGAGAAGCGGGAATTGCCGGATATACCTGTGGTGAGTAGTTATTTGGGCGTTGTGGGCTACGATAGTGATCGTAGCCGGTTATTGGTGGAGTTTACGGATGGCGTTTTGATTGAATATCGTGGCGTTCCGGAGGGCGAGTTTCGAGATTTGTTGGACGCGGACAGTAATGGTCAGTATTTTTACTATAATATACGTGATGTGTACCCGTGGCGTAAGTTACGCGGTTGAGTTGTAGGGATTGTCAACTTCTTTTTTTTATTTTTCTTTTTTGTAATTGTGTCTTATAATTACGGTATGCTTTAGTGGCATATTGTTTTCTTTGCGTATGCTTTTTTTGAGGTGTAATTATGTCTCAGTGGTATTACTATTTGTCTGGCGGCGAGCGAGTTGCCACGGAGTTTTGGAATCGATTCGTTTGGTGGTATTTCAGTGTAATTACCTTATGAAATATGGTCGGTTGGGCGTCCGTCGTCGGTTTCGTCCTCGGATCATAGTTTGCCGTATAGTGCGGGAGCGTCAGCTCGCCAGTTGGGAGGCGATTCTGCGTTTTTGTGGTTGTCTGCTTCATTGACTGCGATTTTGTTTTTTATTGTATTTTTGATGTTTCTTTTGCGTTGAGTGTTTTTATTTCTTGTCGTTCGTGTTTTCGAGTTTCTCTATAGGTATTTTGGGAATGGCCGCTAAACCGTCTTTTGAGCATCCGTATTCTGGACGTTCAATTTCTGGACGTTCAATGGATTTGTACAAATGTACAAACCTTTCTTAAGTTCCAAATTTTGGTTTTCCTTTTTGGATTTGTCTTGTAATGTTTGTGTTTTTTTCTTGATATTTGTCGTGATAGTTGCATATATTTACGTGGCTATGAGAGAAAGATGGCCTTGACGTCCATACGTCTGATTTGTTTTCGACGGAACGACTTTTTTTGTGGAGCGGTTATGTATACGACTATGAAGAGTGCTGATCGTTGGTTTGTTGTTCCGATTGTATTGTCGGATGGTCGTCGCAGTCGGATGTTGATGCGATATGATCGGATTGTTGGTGCGGAGAGTTGTCGTGCGGAGGGCGTGTGCGCGGTCCGTTACGATACGGGCACCGGCGTTGAATTGGTGGAGGTTGGTATGCCGTTTGATTCGTTTGTTGAGATGGTGTGCGAGGGACGGTTGGACTCATTTGATAGTTCGGAGCATGTTGAAGGCACGGATTTTTGTGCGAAGCCGCGATAGTTTGTAAGGCGTGCCAGGTTTTTTATTGGTAACTATGAATACTGTAAAATGTAGCGTTTTCCGTTCTTCTTTGGACGGTGTTGATTTGACGATTTCTACTGGTGGCGTGTTGCGTTTGGAGTACCGTAGTGTGCGCGGTTGGCGTCGTGCGGATGGTTTTATTGTGTTGCTTTTTTGTTCTGATCCGGAGGTGGTTTACGAGGTTGCGTGTCGGAACGAATGGGGGGCGGGCCATGTGGTAGGTTGGATGCGTCTTTTCAATGTTCCGGAGCGCGAGCAGCCGGTTTAGTCATGTTTGCGTAAATATGTAAACAATGTTTTGAAATTTGAGTAGCCCGCCAGCATATAGTTGCGCGTTTAGGTTTTTTGTTTTAACAATGTATGAGGAGGTGGTATGAAAAATTTTCGTGATACGATTTGCGAGTGCCCGTTGGAGTTTTTGAATCTTCCGTCGTGGCGTACGCTTTACTATCAGCTGTGTGCGCTGACGGGTCGCACGTTCGATGACGTGGATTATGCGAAATGGTTGGGCATCCCGTGGGAAGATTACCGGCTATGGAAGGTGGCCGGTTTCCATCCGATGACTGGTATGAGGCTGTTTTTGCAGCGTGGTTTGTGTTTTTATTCCGGGAGTCAACAAAAAGAGTTGCAAGAGGCGACGGCGATGCGGTATCCGGATTTGGTTGAACCGAATTTGTACATATTGTGTAAGGAACTTTTTTCGGAAGATACGCCGGAGTTGGATACCGAAGTAGGCACGGGCACCACAGCGGAAGGGGCCGTTGTAGGGTCCGAACCGCGTTTTGAAACCCCGTGTGAATGCGGCATCTGCGATTGCGCCACGGGCGGGCCGTCGGGGGAGACTACTGAGTCTAAGCAGCCTAAACAAGAACCGGCGAACGGCGAAGATGTCGCGGAACCATCGGACGAAAGAGAGGGCGGTACGCCGAGTACTGAGAAAGGGTGCCCCTGCGGTTGGGAAGTGCGCGTTTATAAGTTTGAAATTCCGAGTAGTTGCCGTGAGCCGAAGGATGCGTTGTCGAAAACCATATACAGGCTCGATCATCGGTTCTTTGTATCGCCGCCCGTTTGCTACGGCGATGTTCCGAAGATGTTGAGTACGAAAAAGAGTACGGATTTCGACGGCCAATGGGGTGCGCTGCGTTCCTGGTTGTTGGAGGAGTTGTTTTTATTTGGGCGGGAGATAGCCGACTCCGGGCCCGATGCCGCCGAGGAAGCCGTGTTGGATGCGTGGGCTTTACGTGCGTTGGCTATCGCGAGCTGTTTGCAGTCCTTCTTTAGACTCCTACTTCCCGATGGCGTTCAGCTTGTGGAAGTCGGGCTTGACTTGCTGCCAAAAACGGCGAATGAATCCGGACGGCATTTTGCGATATTGGACAAGGCGTGGCATTCCGTGTTCCGGGCGCAGCAATGCGAGGGCGTGGGTAGGGAAACACTTTGCGTTTTGTACGCGGCCGTTTATTCCGTTTGGGAGCTGTTCGACGGCGAATGCCGACGCAGGCGCGGTCAAACCATGACCCTCGGAGAAAATGACCCCGAATGACACGGCGGGCATGCCTTTGTTGCGTTCGTCATCCCGCCACGTGGCGGGATGACCTATGTTTGCGTTTTGGTTCGCATAAACCAAAACACGAATATCAATAAAATTTAATTGACATCTTGATTTTTATTTTTTGTTGTGCATACTATAGAAATGACTTGCGTTGAATTGTAAACATGAGCAGAAGTTACAGGGCACATTTGGATTGTATACATGAGGAGCCGGACCCTTACGAGCCGGACCCTTACGAGCCGGTTTGTTGCGAACAACCGGACACGTTGGAACGGCTAAATGAAATTTTGCAGGAAATATACTATACGGAACTTGAGTTCTTGACGATTGGTTTGCTATAAGTTGCCCCGTTCGGCATCGTCATATTTTTCCGATAGTTTTCAAAAGAATCGAATGAGTCCCATTAAAAAGAGCACAAAAAAAGTTGCCGCTAAAGGAGCGAGCGGCGGGTGTCGTAAGAAGTCCGCCGTCTTTGATTTTCTTTTCCGCGACAAATTGATCCCGCCGTTTGATGTCCACCCCGGACTGTACCAGTTATATATCAAAGAAACGATAGAAAAGGCAAAGCTAAGCGGATGGGCCCCCGAAAAACTAAGCGAGAACCTGATCTCGCTTGACGCCTATCTCTATTTCGTCGGCGGTCTGAATGCGTTGACTGAAAAGGAATGCGCCAGTTTGACACGGGAAAAGGATATTTCGAGTTTTTCTGTAAATTAAAGGTTGTATTGTGTTGGTCGCCCGTCATACAAAATAACAGTTTTCAAAGAAACCATCCAAACCCTAACTAACTATGGCAAAGAATCAAATTGAGTTCCATGAGTATTGTTCGTTATTTCCGCCCGCTTCGGATCAGGAGCAGTCGGAACTTGCCGAGAGTATCCTAAATGAAGGCCAGGATCAGCCCATTATTATGTTCGAGGGGAAGATACTCGACGGCCGCAATCGTTATCTGGCGTGTTTGAAGGTTGGCGTTGAGCCTGTTTTTCGAGAGTACCAGGGGGACGACCCGCTTGATTATGTAATGCGGTGCAATTTGTACCGTCGCCAACTTACGCCGTCGCAGCGGGCGGATGTGGGTTCCGCCTATTATAAGGCCGCACGCAAGGCGGGCAAACACATATCGCGTAAAGAGGTGGCGGAACGATTCGGCGTCGGCGAGCGGACGTTGGACCGGGCCGTTCTTGTGAATGAATTTACGACCGAGGAAGTGCGGCAGAAGATTGCAAGCGGCGAACTTGCAATTAGTCAGGTTGAGAATGCCATTAAACAAGTGCAGGACGAGAAAGGGGTTCCCAAAAAGGCGGGGCTGAGCGTGGCGGATGCGGCGGGCGAAGCGTTGTCCGCCGAGATGCGAGCCCGCGTTGACGAGTTGGTAAAAACCGACCCGGAATCGCTTAAGCCAAAACAGACGCAAGAGTCTAAGCGAGCCACGAGAAAAGCAAAGTTGCAGGAGGAGACGGTCCCGAATGATGAAGAGCCGGAAGTGGAATCCGAATGGTCAAAAAACTTCAAACCGGACCCGAATCTTGTCGCGTTCAACGATCAGGTATTGGCGGGTGCCTATGACGGACGACTATGGGAGAAACAGATTAGGGAAATAAACGATATTATGACCCGAACGCAAACGTTGCCTGATCTTTTTAATTCTTGCCTTGAATTGTCGCAATCGTTTCATAACGAAACGACGTTAAAGATGGTGCTCAACATGATCGTCCAAATGTTTGACGATCCCATAAAGAGATTTTTGGATACAAAGATCAATGTCCGTCAAATGAAGGATATGATAACGACACTGATCGCCGAGGTCAACAAACTCGGTATGTTTGACATTGCCGACGTTGATCGTTGCGTTGAGGGTGAAGTGCTTGACGCTATCCGGCAAAAATATGCCGAAGGATGCAAACGGGTCAAAAAAGAAGCCGAGCGATTGCGTGATAAAATCCAAGCTGCACACGCCGCCTCGAAAAACGCTTCGGTTTTGAACGCGACCGAAAGTAACGAACAAACCGAAGAATACTAACTACTAACTACTAACTGTTGTATGCCTAGACACGATTACAACCAAGTATGGTTCGACGACGATGATATGCCTTCCGAGATAGACGTTTTTAACGACGAAAACCTGCGGCGGCAGAAAAAGGAAGGTGACGAGGCGAAGAAAGCCCCGTCGGTAGAGTCGGAGCCGACAAGTATTGCCGGGCTGGGCGGTCGGTCCGCAGTTTCTGCTATGGCCGCGTTCCAATAACACATTTTAACTATGTCGAAAGAAATACCCGTATCGGCCCATGTATTGCGAGACCAATTGGTAACAATTGTCCGGCGGATTACTACGGGCAGTGAAAAGGCATACGGGCGAGGCGCGTCCTATATCGAAACGCAATTGAACCGACGGTTGGAACATTACGACGGGGATTACGAAGCCGATATGGAACGCCTTATTGCGTTTGCAAATAATGCGGCTGCTACGCTTCCAAGAGGTTACGCATTGAAAAAGATTACAAAAGAAATCGACGAGATATTGCGGCTTTATGAAGACCACCCCGAAGAACAGAACAATGTAAACCCGTACGCCAGTACCGGCGGCGGCAAACGAGTTATTCGAGGTACGAATAGCCTAACTTAAACAGGGACGGGCGGAAATCCCACCTATGACTCACATGTCTGTTGAATTCGGCGTCCATGATTTGGAATTGATGCAACATGAATTGTACTACGTAGAGCCGGCTGATCCGCGTTTTGTGTTGCTTGATTTGTTGTCCCGGTACGGTCTGTACCATCGGCACGATCAACCGTGTGAAGAGGACCGCGTGGTGTTCTCGCGCACGAAGGCGGGTACGGAATTTTACGCTAGCATAAAAACGAGAATACAGAATACAATACGAAAGGCGTTTAACGCTGCTAAGGCGGCTATGGACGCTTCCGTAAATGGCGTTGCCGCCGTCCGCGATATAGAGACGTTGCCCCATGTGGCGGCAACGGAACCGTTTGAAACCCAAGAACAGGAGATTCCATTATGGCCAGCGAACAAGTAACCGTTTTTAACAGTACAAGAACGTGCCGCGATTGTGAGCAGGTACTTTCATGCCCTAATGCCGGGTCCGTATGCGAATGGTTCACGCCGAAACAAACAAAAGAAGTATCGGTTAAATCGAACGATTGTTCGACACATGCGTCCTCGACGTCGGAATCTTGTCGCTGCGGATGCTAATAAATTGCTAATTACCTCCTCTATGATTATTGAAAATCTTCCTATTGATAGTGTCTTTCCGTACAAAGGGAACCCTCGTATCAACGATAACGCCGTTGATAAAGTCATGGCTTCTATCCGTGATTTTGGGTTCCGGCAGCCCATCGTCGTTGACGAGAATATGGAGGTTGTTGTCGGGCATACGCGGTTGCTCGCGGCGCGGAAATTGGGCTTGAAAGAGGTTCCGGTCCATATCGCGAAAGATATGACGCCGGAAAAAGCGCAGGCGTACCGGATTGTTGATAACAAGACCGGCGAGATCGCCGAGTGGGATTTGGACCTGCTTTCGCGTGAGCTTGAAATGTCGCTTGCGAACGGGTACGACATGCAATCTTTTGGGTTCGACGCCTCCGAATTGTCGAAGCTGCTTGAATCCGGCCCCTCCGTGTTTGAAAACACGGAACGACCGCCTTTGGTTCTTCCCGGCTCGCTCCGTGAAAAGTTTGTGTTCCCGCCTTTTTCCGTGTTCGACACCAGACAGGGTTGGTGGAAGGATCGTAAGATAAAATGGAAGGAGCTGGGCATAAAGAGCGAAGCGGGGCGGGGCACCGAAGGGAGCGGTTTGTCTACCGGCGGTGTGTTGTTTAAAACTAAAACATCGCATCCAACGTTTTACCGCGAGAAGACAAAGAAGGAGAAGGAACTTGGCTACGCGCTTACGGCGTCTGAGTTTGCGACACGTTATTTCGATCCGAAGGATGACGCCGCCGCGGGTAGCAGTATTTTCGATCCCGTGTTGTGTGAATTGTTCTACCGGTGGTTTTGCCCGGCCGGGGGCGTTATCGGAGACCCTTTTGCGGGCGGGTCCGTGCGAGGGATCGTCGCGTCGGAACTGGGCCGGAACTATGTCGGCATGGACCTGCGTGAAGAACAGATCGATGCAAATATCGAGAATTTCAATCAGATATACGGGCCGCGTATGGCACGTGAAGTAGGCGGTAAGGTGCGCGTACGAGTATCGGCCGCTATGATGACGTTAAAATTCAAAGGATGCCCGACCGATTTCTCTGATTCTTGTTTCGGCAATTGTCGTAACGTGTTTCCGTTTGAGTTGAATAAAAATGGAGCCCTTATTGTTAGCCGTAGGTATCGGTTGATGGATTGTTATGCTGGAGGCGGCGATATTCCGGCATACGTTAAGTTTAACTCGGCGCTTGTATCGCTTTTTGGTGCGTCGGAAGTGGCCAGGATTGAATCTATTGTCCAGGCGCCGAACGCGAAAGATTTCTACGCCGAGATGCCACGCGATTCGTTCGATTTTTTGGTTGCTAACGGTGGCGTAAAACAAGACGATACGGTCGGGGACGTTAAATGGCTCGTCGGCGACTCGGCGATGGTAAATGATTTTGTTGGGCATGAGCCGCAGTTTGATTTCCTATTTTCGTGCCCGCCTTACGGCGATTTGGAAGTTTATTCGGATGATCCGGCGGATATATCCAATATGCCCTACGGCAGGTTCGTTGAAACCTACGAGCGGATTATTGACACGTGGTGCCGTCTGCTGAAAAATAACCGGTTCGCCTGTTTCGTGGTTGGCGAGTACCGGTCGAAGGCTACCGGCGGCTATATGAATTTTGTGGGCGACACGGTACGCGCGTTTGAGAAGGCGGGTTTGACTTATTATAATGAGGCCATACTTGTGAACGTTGCCGGTTCGCTAACTTTCCGTGTTGGGCCTATGTTTAATAAATCGCGTAAATTTGGGAAACAACATCAGAATATATTGATGTTCGTTAAGGGCAGCCCGCAAGAAGCTGCTAAGTATATTGGGCCTGTTGACGTTGAGGAGATTGAGGTCCGGGACGAAGATTTGGAATTCAACGGCGTTGATGACGGTTCCGATTTCGATCAATCGGAACCGTAACGTTCAATAAGGGCCCGTTTCCCAGCTTCGATAAGCGCGTCCGGGTCTTTTTCGATTTGTGTGTAGAAACGTGGGTTGGTATAGGCTCCCTGCGCGTCTAATATGGCGTTTCGTTGCGGGCCTAGTTGACCGAATTTGGATGCCAAGCTGATCGCGCCACGCCAGTCGCCCTCCCGCATTTTTTCCTTGAGTATGGATAGTTTCGTTACCCATGCGTTCGGCTGCTGCGTGTTTGCGACGGCTCCCAACAACTCAAACGTTGATATATCGGCAAGTTTTTGCATGTTTGTTTTATTTTGTTAGGTTCGTGTTTCGTTTGTACCGTTATTATAAGGTTAGTTTGCAAAATATGCAAGCATAATATGCGGTTTTTTACTTTGAATTTCACCTTCAATTTTGCATACTATTTTATGCGAACGGTCCAACAATACTACATTCCGTTCGGCGACGATGCCGTAATCAAGATGCCGGTCAAATCGAGGATTTTGAAGGCGAGGATTACCGAAAAAGGCATTCCGGGCAAGAAGCCGCCCGTTGTTTGCGTATGGGCGTCGGGCGAACACGACTCTACGGAAACGTTTGATCAGCGTTTTAAATTTATCGGTTCGAGCCATCCTATTCCCGACGAATTCCCGTTTTCCCCCTTTGCCTATTTTGATACCCTGTTTGACGGTGCCCTTGTTTGGCATCTTTTCATCGAAAAATGAGTAGAAAACGAAAAAAGTTGTCCGTCTGTGATACGCTCGCTGCTATCTTGGTGAACCTATGGGCGACCGAAAAGAAACAGGTTCCGGCATCGTGGAATTTCTTTAATCATACGGAATTGGACGATCTGCTCCATTCTGTGCGAAACGAGTTCATACGTAACGGGAGCTATGCGCTTGTTGCGCATGATTGGGTATCCAAACTTGCGGCGTGGATCGGCGACCGACGGTGCCTTGAGGTAGGTGCGGGGCGTGGGATGCTTGCGAAGGCTTTGAAGAATTGTGGCGTTGACGTTCGGGCGACCGATAGCCGGAGTTGGAAATTCCTGTGTGATTTTGACGGTGGCATGTGGACTCCGGTAGAAAAAAAGACCGCGTTGCAGGCGGTAAAAAACTATGGGAAGGATACGGATATTTTGATTTTATGTTGGCCGCCGGGCCGGAATGCCAAGAAACAAGAGCGCGAGATGGCCACTCGCGCTGCGGCCGCTTTTAAGAAAAAGAATCCAAACGGTCTGATTGTTTATATCGGTGAATTGAGAGATGGCTGCACGGCGGATGATACGTTTTTTGATGCCGTGCAGTTTATAGACACTGACCGTAAGTTTAACGCCGCCTCGCGGTTGTTTTGCAATTGGTATTCGATATGGGATGGGCTGTATTTGGCGCGAGTAATGTAATAGTTTTGAATTTGAGATCACTTTGGATTTGTTTCGGTTGAACGGAGTTTCGTGCCACCTGTTGGTTGGCGATTGCCTTGATGCGTTGCGATGTGTCGAACGCGGCACAGTCGATTTGATCGTAACGTCGCCGCCCTACGCCGACCGCCGCGAGCATACCTACGGCGGCGTGCCGCATGATAAGTATGCAGGTTGGTTTGTAGAACGCGCGCGCGAGTTTCGCCGCGTTTTGAAACCGACAGGTACGTTTATCCTCAATATCAAAGAAGGGGTTCAGAATTACGAACGCTTGACCTACGTGTTGGAATTGATACAGGAGATGCGAAAAGACGGGTGGCTATGGACGGAGGAATACGTATGGCATAAGAAAAATGCCATACCAGGCAAATGGACGTACCGGCTCAAGGACGCATGGGAACGTTTGTTGCAGTTCAACGTATGCCGTGAGTTTGCAATATACCAAGATGCCGTTAAAGTGCCATCGAAACGGTCGCCAGACGAGCGGGCCAAACGCCGTTCTTTGGGTTCTTCGCAGGGGCGCCGCGAGATGCGGACCTGTTCCGGGTTTGGAATAGATGAATCCCTCGCAAATCCCGACATGGTGCTCCCCTCGAATGTTTTACATCTGCCCGTTGTCGGTATGAATAAAGGGCATAGCGCCGTGTTCCCGGAGGCGTTGCCCGATTTTTTCATACGTTTGTTTACGCGGCCCGGAGATACCGTTTTGGACCCTTTTATGGGTTCTGGCACGACCGGCGTTGCGTCGGTCAAGCTGGGCCGGAATTTTATCGGAGTTGATAAAATTCCAGAGTACGTATCCGTTTCCAAGAAACGGATATACGACGAATGGGAACACGTATGGCAAGCGCGTACCAAAGCGCGTAGTTTGTTTGATTTTTAAACTTTTGTAAACCCATTAGCCCTGAGTAGTTATGAAAACGAGAATATATAAAGAAGCAAAGAAGCCTGTTACTAAAAATGCGAGTAAAAAGTCAACAAAAGAAAGGAGAATGCCACAAAACGGGCCAAACCCCAGTGAAAGTAATATCCCAAAAACAAAGAAGAAGGTGGTCGCGCCGTCTACCGGCGCCTATGATGATCTTGCGAAAGCCTTATTCTATTCTATAGGGCAGCAAGCAACGCTGCTGGCGTTGCTTGAAAATATGACCGTAGAGCTTGCGAGTGTCAAACGTGATCTTGAGTCGGAAAAGCGTCGCACGATGCCAAGCAGCACGTTAATACTCGGTGTGAAACGTGGTTTGTGGGAGGATTTCGATGCGATTGGGTTGAGTAACGGTTTCTTTGTTTTCCAATATACATTGGAACGGCCAAAACCCGGCGATTCGACATGTTCTTTTTTCATCTGTCAAATGAAGGATAACTTAGTGACGCATGATGTTATGAAGATGCTGAATTTGATTCTTGACTGCAAACGGAAACGGCTAGAGTTGAACGACGGTATCACTAATTTTTTGCGGACAGAATGTAGCCGCGATTTAGTAATGCAATTGGTATCCCATGAATTGGTTCCGCCTTCTACATTGCGCTTGCAATGGTTTGACGTGGAAACAGCTCCTATTTCTACAGACGTGCTGGACCTGCTGCCTTCCTTTTAAAATGTTTGAAAAACTGACGCTAACCAATTTCCAATGCCATGAAAGTCGTGAGTTAGACTTGGATCGTATCACGACCTTTGTGGGCAAATCGGATTCCGGAAAGTCGGCCGTTGTCCGGTCTTTGGAATGGGTATGTTTCAATAACGGCTCGCCATCCGCGTTGCTCCGTCGCGGCGCGGATGATATGTCGGTCCGCCTCCAGGCGGACGGGCATGTAATTGAACGGTTCCGGACAAAATCAAAGAACGGCTATTACTTCGATGGCAACGTGTCGAATGCTATTGGCAAGGGTGTGCCCCACGAAATTGAAATGTTCCTCCGGATGGGCGAGGATAACGTACAGCAGCAGTTTGATGCCTACTATTGGTTCAACGCGACTGGTTCCGAATTGGTTTCAAAGCTGAACCGGATCGTTGATTTAACCAAATTGGAACAATGGATCAAAACGGGCGCGTCGAAAGAACGTCAATTAAAAGAGAGACAGGCGTACCTCGCCGAACGTGAAAAAACCGTGCGGTCCTATTTGGAGGCACTGGCCCCCTACCGGGCGTTGGAGAAGGATTTGGATGTTTTGGAACGGCAACAGGCGAAATACGCAGAAGCCAAAATTAAAAAAGACGAATACAACCGGTTGCTTATCTGCCTCGAGGACTTCCAAACGGATATAGGTATGAAGGCCGTGCGACGTGATTGCCTGCACACTTTTGTTGAACTGTTCGCTGAATTACAAACGCGTCGAGAATTGTTGGACAATCTTACTGCTGTTTTAACGGGTATCGATCAGAAAAAGAAACGCGCGTCTCTCCTGCGTAAAATGGTTTCCGTCGCCCCCGATGCGGATTCCATTATTTCCGAGAAACGACGGTACAGCGCCCTCTCGCAAATTGTTGTTTCGTTGCGAGACCCCGCCACGTGGCGGGATCGTTTGTTGGAAAAACAAAATTGCCTACACAAATTGTTGGATAATTTTCGCACACTTCAAAATAACGCCAAAAAATACAAGTTGCTTTTAAAGTATACTTCGGTTGTTTTGCGCCTTTGCTTGTTGCGCAAACGTGGGGAGCCGTTGGGCGAGTTGTTTTCCGATCTGTTGGAACGGAAAACATACGTGGATAATGCCAAAAATGTGATTGTTGGTATCGAGAAGTACAGGACCGCATTGCTGTTGGCGCGTAGGACGCATGGCGAATTGTGTGCCGAGTTTGAAGAGAAATCGGGTGGACTATGCCCTATTTGTGGTTCAAAGATATAAAAAACGAATGGATGAAGCCCCACTTTTGATTGCTTGTTCCGATCTGCATTTGTCTATGCAGCCGCCCGCGTTTCGGTCCGCCGAACCCGATTGGCTGGCCGCACAGGCTCGGCCACTCCGGTGGCTAAAAAAACTGGCGAAACAATACGGGTGCCCCGTTGTTATCGCGGGCGATATTTTCGACCGGGCCGTGTCCGATTCCCGGCTCCTTAATTTTGCGGACCGCGTACTCCCCTGCGCCTATGCTGTCGCGGGCAACCATGACTTGCCCTACCATAATGTCAAGAATATATCGGAATCTGCCTACGGGATGCTTATGCGTACTAAACGGATCGTGGATATAGACGGCGTGGTTATTTTAAATGTGAACGGCGTTTCCGTTGCCCTGCACGGATTCTATTTTGACAAAGAACTGGCCTCGTGTGAGAAACGGGCGGACGTTGACATCCTTGTGGCTCACCGTTTCGTATGGGCGCACGGTTCGTGTTACGGCGGGGCATCAAACGAATACCATTTGGACCGGATTGCCGATCTGTTGACGGGCTATGATTTCTGCGTTTTCGGGGACAACCATATCCCGTTCCTGCAGGGTAACGTTGTCAATTGCGGCTCGTTTTACCGGCGAGAGAAGGGACACGTGACGTTTCAACCCGTTGTCGTGTTTGTTTTTAAAGATCGGTTGGAATTTGTGCCCGTCCCGGTTGCCGACGATATTATTTCCGTCCGGGGCGATACGAAAGCAGAAAAGGATAGCCCTGATTTTACGCGGTTTTTCCAATCGCTGAGCTATTCGGAATCGCTTGTTTGCGATGTGGATGAATTGCTTCGGGCGTTTTTGGTGTCGCGTGATATTTCGAGTGAGGTGAGGGATGCGATCACGACTATCGTCTCCGCGTAAAGAGCGGGTGCCCAATTTGTTCCCGTTTGCGTTGTCGAAAAGCAACGAGTTTGATGGTATCGTTTGGTACGATGATTATTTGGCTCGCGTTGATCGCGCCCGGTGGCTGCGGTCGAAATTTGTGGATCGGGTTCCTTCCGGGCTCTTTCGCCTGATCGTTGACGCAGATGTTGACGTTTCCGTATTGGATAGGTGGTACGATAGCGGCGGGATCGCGTATGTCGAAAAGGCGTGCAATTACTTTTTTGGTGTGGAATAATTATGAGTCTAAGCGTAGAACAGTACGAAAAGTATAAAAAACAATTGGCCGAAATCCAAAAGGAGATTACTACTTTGGAGGCGAAGGAGTCGCAGTTGGTCGAGCACCTGCACGCGACCTACGGGCTAACGCCAGAGGAAGCCGAAAAAGAAGTAATCCGGTTGGAGAAGGAATTGCCATGTATGGAGGAGGCTTTTGAAGATGCCTACCGTGAGTTTCGTGAGCGTTATGAAAACCTGTCGTGAAAATAAAGCCGCAGAAACAAAACCGAAAAGGCGTGAAAAAAAAACAAAGTATACAAAAGGCTGCGTTTACGGACGGCTTACCCTCGTGGGCGACCGGCCGGTAAGAAGAGGCAAGGCTACTTTGGCTGAATGCGAATGTTCGTGCGGCAATGTAGTGTTTGTCCACTATTATTCGATGCTGAAAGGCTCCGTCCGTAGCTGCGGCTGTTTACGGGCTGAGTTGACCCGTCGTAAGAGTCAGGAAAGCGGTCTGGATATGTCTGATACAGTAGAAATTGACGGGTACGTATTGCCACGTGAATCCATACCCCTGTTCCGGGCGTTGCAATACCGGAAACGGTTCGCAGTAAATAAGGCGAATGATGAGACGGTTGACGATGCCGCGTTATGCCGCGATTACCTATAGACGAATGAATCAAAAGATAGAATTGCAGAATTATAGGAAACAGATTACCGGTAAACTTGCGCTGCTTGACCGGGCGGAAGCAGAACTTGCTGATACCTTGTCGGAAAAATGCGCCGTTGGGCAGTCGTTGTCCGCCTTTGGCGAGGCGACTCAATTGTTGCGAGACCTTTACGAACAAACACAGGAACGGTTCCACGGGCAGATTATGCAAATCGTTTCGTATTGTTTGGCCGAGGTGTTCGGCAACGATGCGTATGAGTTCAAAATCCTATTCAACCAGAAACGCGGGCAGTGTGAAGCGCAGTGCGCATGGTACAGGGACGGCGAATACTATACCTACCGGGACATCGGTGGCGGCGTTCTTGACGTGTCCGCTATGGCCCTGCGGTTGGCCGTTATTTACCTGTCCCGTCGGTCCCTTCGCAGCGTCGTAATTATGGACGAGATGTTCAAATACCTATCCGTTGAATACCGCAGTAAGATGTCGCATCTGTTGGAACGCCTGTGCGATGAGTTCGGGTTCCAGTTTATACTTGTAACGCACGCTTCCGAATTCGAGTTGGGCAAAGTTTATCGGATCGGTCGGTCTGATTGACGTGCGCTGTTGACGTTCACGTAAACATAAACTAAAATTGCTTTCAAAGTTGTCATGTTCCGTCCTATCGAAGCGTCGATAGCAGCGTTTCTTAATTTTCAAAATAAGACGCCGCGTAAAAAGTCGCCTTTCTATGTGTATCTTCAACAATTGCGTCAATTTAAATATATAAAGGCGTATGAAGAGAGAAAAGGGATAAATCGTTGGGAAGCTATCCGTGCGTTGGGACGGAAATGGACCGGTTTTAATCCGAAGGGCGATACCGCTAAATTGAGGAAAATGTTTATGAAACATAATGAAGATATACTTACGATGCAAGGTGCCGATTTGGATGTATTGGCCGAACATTTCCATGTAGATACGAACCTGCCGACGTCGGTAAAACAGGAACAGGTGTACCAATCGTTCGCAGATAAAATAAAAAACGATCCCGTGTGGACGAAGGAAAAAATCGAACGAGATAAGAAGTTCTTTCTAAAGACGCTCGAATCTGCCCATTTCCCAGGCATCGCCTGCAACGCCTGCGGGGTCGATGAAAAAACGGTAATGATCTGGTTGCGGACCGACCCGAATTTTGCTGATTCGTTCCGGGCGATACAAATCCGAACGGCGGAACAGGTCGGTGCGAAGCTGCTCGTTAAGGGTATCAAGGACGGCGATCTCGGTGCGCTCGCTATCCTTTACAAAGGGTTCGGCCCGCATCTGCAATTGGTATCGCAGACCGCCGTCGATATGTCCGCGTCCGCCGTGCAGGGTATGGATATTTCGAAACTTTCGCTTGAAGAACAGGATACCCTGCTCCGTCTCATGCGTAAGGCGCAGGATAATACGACACCGACCGCCCCTACCCATTTTATTGAAGAAGAGGAACCGTCCGCCACCACGTTCCTCGAACATGAACTGCCCGCTGGTATGCCTAATGATGTTTTGGAACCTCTACCCGTAGAGGCGTGATTTGAAATAGCGAGATAACTTATGCAAGAAATTAGCCCCAATATGATTTTCAACCCTGCTATGGAAATAGCACTGTTGAAAAGTGTATGCCAGCAATCTTTTTACCGGTTTTTTCAAGAATTTTGGCATCTCGCGTCTACCGAGAAACTCCAATTGAACTGGCACCACGAATACATTTGCCAAAAGTTACAAGAACTATTCGAGGATGTCGAAGCAGGGCGGCCTAAGAAACACGATCTCGTAATCAACATTCCCCCTGGCAGTGGGAAGTGCGAGGTGGCAGGCAACCCTGTTTTTACTCCAAAAGGGTATGTACCTATAGAACAGTTGGATTTGGGCGAAGATGTGATTTCTATTAAAGAGGGCGTTCTTTGTAGCCAAAAAATCATTAGCAAGGGTTCTTATTACGCCGATTGCGTGACGATACATACAGATTTAGGGAATTCTAGGACATACTCCGGGAATCATCCTTTTATGACACAGCGAGGATGGGTGTGCGCTGAAGATTTGACCACTGAGGATTTCGTACAGACACTTTGCGCAAAAGTGGATACAAATGATAGGATCCCCGACGCAGAGTTGGATTTTATAACTTTAATGCTCTTTGAAGGCAGTACAACTGGTCGCAGCAAGAAATTTACTAATTTCGATCCACAGGTAGTGAACGTAATGGAGAAGGCTTGTTCTGATTTGGGTATCTATTTAGTTCCCGTTTGTAATGGGGCAAGGCAGGGTCAGTTTGCGATTCGAGATAGTAAGGAATGGGATAAAAATGTCAAACAAGTAACTAAAAAGACGGGGAAGTCCAGCCAACTTTTGATTGATTATGGCCTATATGATTGTTTAGCGAAGCATAAACGGTTGCCGCAGAAGTTTTATACCATGCCGTTTGAACAAAAGTGTCGTTTTGTTGGATTGATGGCAGCCACTGATGGCTGGGTAAATAGAGCATACAGTACGCTATACGTAGGGCTATCATCGAAAGGGCTTATTGAAGATATTAAAAGATTGTTAGCCACTATGGGCGTTATGTCAACTGTGGTTTACAAGCGCAATACAATTCCAGATAAAAAAACAGGTGAACGAAAAAAGTTTGATTCTTGGGAATTGTGTATCCACAGAGAGACATGCAGCGAGTTGTTTAAATATATTGATTGTTTGCACAAGCAATCAAAAATAAAAAAATCAAAGCAACGGCATAGCGTAAGATGGTACTACCCTACGTCGTTGGTGCTTGATAAAATAAAAAATGGCGTTGTTACGTTTTCAAAAAGTCAGCTTACCTACAGGCACCATACGGAAGTATTGCGGAAGGGAGGCAAACGGGATATCCGGTTGGCCTTTTCCAATTCGGGAAAAATTTCTAGGGTGTTGGTAGAAAAACTGTTGCCTTTAGAACCAGCTTTGCATGAATTGTACATTAGTCCTTGTCGATGGGATAAGGTAAAAAATGTAACGGATGCCGGAAGGCAAAGGGTATACAATATAGGTGTAGAATCTGCAAATTATGACAATCAGAATTATTTTTCGGATAATACGTTGGTTCATAATTCATCACTCGCCTCGGTCCTTTTTCCTGCTTGGTGCCATTCTCGTATGCCGCAGTGCCGGTTCATCACCGCCTCCTTCTCGCTTGATATAGCGCAGTCTTTTGCCCTACAATCCCGACAGGTATTGAAATCCCCGTTGTTTGTAAAATGTTTCGGAAGGTTCAAATTCTTCCCCGAACGTAAGGCGCATTATATGAATCAATATAAGGGTGAGCGAATGGTCTATACGACCGCTCAATCCCCGACTGGGCAGCACGCGCATTTTATTCTTATAGACGACCCGATTGAACCGATGGCCGCCGATAAGGATTTTCAGATTGCGAATATCAATATGTGGATGAACCGCGTTATCCGCTCGCGTACCGTCAAGGCGGATGTTACGCCGCTTATCTTGATTATGCAGCGATTGTCGGAGAGCGATCCGACCGGCGAATGGCTTGAGAAATCGGCGGGCAATGAAATCCTACACATTCGGCTCCCCGCTAGTTTGGATGATAATTCGCCCGTGAATCCGCCCGGTTTGCGAAGGTATTATATGGACGGGCTTCTTGATCCGATTCGGTTGCCTAGACATACATTGGAAGGTATCCGGAAGCGGATGTCCGCGTCGGATTTTTCGGCCCAGTACCAGCAGGAGCCGATGCCCTCCGAAGGGCTTATGTTTAAGGTGCAGAATATACAGGTGCAGTCAATAGACCCGCTTGATCCTGTTGTCAATAAGGTGCGGTATTGGGATAAGGCAATTAGCACAAAGGTCAACGCGGCTTTTACCGCCGGTACGCTCATGGGCAAAACGGCGTCAGGGCGGTTCGTAATTTTGGACGTGCAGCGTGGTCAATGGGACGCCGCGACCCGCGAGCGGATGATACTCAACATTGCGAAGTCGGACGGCCCAGCCACGCTTGTCGGTATCGAAATTGAGCCGGGACCCGTTTGGGAAGAAGAACAGGTTCGTATGGCTGGCGGGACCCGTAAGAAATTGAAGGACGTTTGCGATGGCGATTGGGTCATAAACGCCAGCGGCAACGCGACACAGGTCGTTGAAACGCATGTACAGGGCACCCGCGAGTGCCGGAAGATTGCGTTGAAAAGCGGACGCGTCGTACACGCCGCGTTGGACCACCCATTCCTTACTACTGACGGCTGGGCCGCCGTTGAAAAATTGGTAGAAGGCGGCATATTGTACCGACGTCTGTTTCCGGAAACGAGGAGCCGCAATATGTTCCCAGACCGGATTGTTCGGATCGATGACGCGGGCGACCTGCCCTGCCGGTGTCTGACCGTGGTGGAGGGTGCTAGTTTTTTGGCAAACGATTTCGTTGTCCATAATTCGGGAGGTATCGAATCGGCACAGTATACGATCCGGAACCTGGCCGGGTTCATGGTCCACGCGGACCGCGCGTCGCAATCGAAAGAGGCACGCGCGGAACCTATGGCGATCCAGGTGGAACACGGGAACGTGTTTATGACACACGGGGCCTGGAATACCGATTTTATAAGCGAGCTGGCCCAATTTCCGCAGGGGAAGTTGAAGGATCAGGTTGACTCTGCGGTCGGAGCGTTTAATCTGTTGTCGAAGGCGGGCGTAAGAAAGGCGGGCGCACTGTTTTGACGCGGCATAACCTTGCGATAGAATACCTGGGCTTGAAACTGCCCCGACAATTCAAAAATAATTTTAAAAGCCGATGTAGTCAAGATTTTTAAACGCCAACCCCGGAAAAATGAGGATCAAATAGGATTGACTGTCGAACTTGGGATAGGTTTTTGTTTTCAAAGTCTTTGATACTGGAACGTTTTGGTGCATACCTGCCTGCAGTGTGCGCTGGTTGGAATTGTTTTGAGATGATGGCCTACTTGGGTTTTCGCCGCGTTTACGATGCGGGCCGCGTTTCTTTTGAAATATTTTCGGATTAGTTTTTTGTAATGGATGAAGAAAAGCATATTTTGAAGACGTCGTTGTACCCGTTTCAACGGGACGCCGTGGAGCGGATCAAGGAGTTTAACGGGCGTTGCCTACTTGCGATGGAAATGGGTTTGGGGAAAACGCTGGTAAGTATGTGCTATGCGTTTGAATCCGGATCGTTTCCGGTTGTTGTCGTATGCCCGGCGTCGCTCAAGTTTAATTGGGCCTCCGAATTTGCGGTGCATTACGGGAAGAAGACAAGGATTCTTTCAGGCCGGGAACCCAGTAAATGCGAACCGTTGCCTACGGTAGGGCAGCGCGTGTTTATCATAAATTATGATGTTTTGGAGGCGTGGCTTCCATCGCTTCTGCTGATACGTCCTTCGCTTGTAATCTTTGACGAATCGCACTATGTGAAGACGATAGACGCGAAGCGAACCCGCGCGTGCGCTACGCTCGCCTATGAAGCGGATCGGTTCCTTGCGTTGACCGGGACGCCGATGACGAACGGGAACCCTATGGAGTTGTATACGACGCTTAATATGATCTTCGGGGCCCACTTTTGCAAAAAAGATGTGTTTGAGGAACGGTACACAAGGTCCCATACAATCGAAGTGCCTATCAAGCGGGGCAGGCATTGGAATAAGGTAAAGGTGCGCAAGTACGACGGGGCGAAAAACATGGAGGAACTTAACGCCTTCTTGAATAATAGGTGCATGATACGTAAAACCGTGGTCGAGTGTTTGCCCGACCTGCCCCCGTTCGCCCGGCAGACGACGCTGATCGATCTGGAACCGAAGCAACGTCGTGAATACACGCGGTTGGAACAGGAGTTTGAGGATTGGCTTACGGAACGGTACCCGGACCGCAAAGTGCCGCGATCCGGTATGGTGCAGGCGATGGTCCATGTTGGGTACATGAAGCGGCAGGTCGCCGAATGGAAAATACCCGCCGTTATTGAACAGATCGATACTTTTCTATCCGGGAACGACGGAAAATTGATAATTTTTGGTATCCACCGTAAGATACTTGACGCAATTTGGGACCGGTACGCGAAGAAGAACGGTAAACAGCCGTATATTGTTCGTATCGACGGAGAGGTATCGTCCGGCCAGCGGCAAGCGGCGGTCCATTGTTTCCAGAATGTTAAGGGTACTCGGTTGTTCCTCGGCCAGATAGTGGCGGCGGGGACCGGGCTGACGCTTACCGCGTCGCATCATAGCTTGTTCGCTGAGGTGGATTTTGTGCCCGCGAATCATCTACAGGCCGAAAAGCGCAATTACAGAATAGGTACGTCTAACTTTGTTCATTTCAATTATGTAATTGCGCGTGATACCATAGAAGATATCGTGTGCAACAAACTGTTCAAAAAACAACAGACTTTTAACTCGGTGATCGAAGGGAAGACCGAAGCGGTCGATACCGGAAATTTTGACCTGATGTCGTCCGTACTGCGGGCGCAGTTGGAACGGATGAAGAAATGATTGCCGATCTTTTGAACGCCGTTACGCCTGTCGAATACCATGAATCCGATAATATATGGATCAAACGAGACGATCTGTTTGAACTCGCGGGCGTTTGCGGCGGGAAGGTGCGGACGGCTGTTGCGTTGGCCCACGCGGGGATTGAACGCGGGCGTAACGGCCTTGTTACCGCCGGGAGCCTTTCTTCGCCGCAGGTCAATATCGTCGCGCATGTGGCCCGCTATTTTGGTGTCCCCGTCCGGTGCCATACGCCGACGGGTGATCTCGGCCCCGAAGTATCGCGTGCGAAGCTGGCGGGTGCGGAAATTGTACAGCATAAGGCCGGGTATAACAACGTGATAATCGCACACGCCCGGAAGGACGCGAGGGCACGCGGTTGGGAGAATATCCCGTTCGGCATGGAATGCGCGGAAGCGGTCCGCCAGACGAGCAGGCAGGTTGCGAATATTCCAGATGGCGTGAAACGTATTATCGTCCCGTGCGGGAGCGGTATGTCGCTTGCCGGGATTCTTTGGGGTCTGAAAAACGCGAGCTTGCGTATCCCGGTCATTGCGGTTCGGGTCGGTGCCGATCCCGTCCGGCGGCTGACGACGTACGCGCCCTACGGGTGGAGACAAATGGCTACGATTGTGCGGTCGGGTACGGACTACCATGCGCCTATTTCGGACGCGGCGTTCCACGGCGTGCGGCTTGACCCGCATTATGAGGCGAAATGCGCCCCGTTTGTCCGACCCGGTGATCTTTTCTGGGTGGTCGGGGTCCGCGCGTCTGTGAACGACGCTGCGGACGACTGCGAAATTTCCATGTGATGCTTGATTTTTACTTCTTTTTTGGCATATTGTAAGCATCGTTGTTTGCGTTTGGGTGGGCGATCCCGCCACGTGGCGGGCTTTTGCGTTTTTTCAAAAGGATAGGTTCGATGGCCAATGAAGAAAAAAGGAAGCGGCTGCAGAAAGAAATCCAATCCTACCAAGATATTCCCGGTGATATTAGACGTTTAGTTTCATTTTTAGAACTTATCCACGAACAAAGTGAAATTTGTAATATGCCAGCCGTGAAAATGGGGTTGGAGTATTTGCCGAAAAAAATAGCGTCAGTTCTACAGAATATAAAACGGTTGGAAACAGCGCAGAGCAGGCTTAACAATTTAAATGAAGGCAGGGACGAACGGCACGGAGAAGATGTGAAAAGTAACGAAGAATTGAAAGCAGAACTTGATATGATATTTAGCGGCGAAGTGGAAGGGTTCAATAAAAAGTGGTCACGCCTTGAATCAAAGTAATCCTAGTCGTATGCTACTGTGTCTTAGTTCGCTTAGTATAATGGCCAAGTGCTAAATTTATACGTTAAGAACAATCGAATCAAGTGACTCGCCGGTCTGATCATATCGGCTAACTGCTATTGATTTCCTCGGAGCGCTACAAAAAGAGAGGCGAGCAGATGGACAAAGGCATACAATTGAAACAAGATATTGAAGACAGCGGGATTTTGGAATGTCTCACTTGGAGTGAACAAGACCATTTTGACTCTTTACGTCATTTTCTTGGCGGCTTGTCCCGACTTGACGGCTTTTTGGCGAATCGATTAGAGCATAGCTGTCGCGTGAAAGGCAGTAACATTGACTTGTGGCTACGGCCCCGTGACAGCGGTTTATCCTTAATGTTTCAGTATCTTGAATGGATTCCTTGCGACATTTATGAAGAAGAGGACGGCACTTTTTCGATTGTTCGGTAGGCTAATCCCAGCCATCTACGTCAGAACTGGTCGCAATCCCTAAATCCCACAATATCTCTTTTATCTGCCGGTATTTTGCTCCCTCTGTTATTTTTTCTTGTTTGAGATATTCCTTAACTGTAGCGATAGCTTGCTGGTACTTGGCAATTTTAATTGCATTCTTTTTCATGTCCGCTTCATGTTCTTTTACTTTGTCTAAAAACCATTTTTCGATTTTCTCTACTTTTGCTTCCAATTGGTCTCTTTGGGATATTTGTTCCAAAGAAGTTTCGTGCATTTCTACAAAACGCACATTGTTCACTGCCGTTTCATCGAATGCTGCTTTGGCGTGGCCCATTGCCGCGTTTGCGTTGCGCTGTAGATTTTCAAATGCGCTGATGTCTGCCCGCATGGTTTTTATCCTTTTAGGTTTTTCAGAACGGTTTTAACAAATGGCCAGTATTATGTTTCGTGTTCGGATAATGTTTTTTTTTAAGTCTTTCATTGTCTCATTTAGCTTCTCTTCCTGCGACGCGCAGTAACGCTCGTAGTAATGGCCCAGCATCCATTCAAGCCGTTTGATCCGCTTTTCCTGTTCGGCGATCCCGTCGCGTCTGTAGTCGGCGGTTTCCTCTAAATTCGCGATTTCAATTTGGAGGTCGGCGATTTCCTCTTGGAGACCGTCAATCTCTTCCTCGTATTGTTTCATATAGGAGGCTAATTTATGGTGGAGGCCGTTTATTGTATGTTTCAGGTCGTTTACGGTTTGGCAGTTTTCGCATTTGTCGTATTGGTTTTCCATAGCTTTCTGTATTTGTTGTGAAAGGTGTAGTTGCTATTTCGCGTGGTATGCCAAAAACACATAGTATACCAAAAATCTATAATTTTCATAGGTATACACACTATGAAAAACGTTGTTTTCCTGTAAAATGGAATGCTTGTTTTCTTGTTTCGTAACTATGCGTGCTATACTTCGACAACCGCAAAATTATATTTCGGAAGTTTGAATTTCTTTCATTTTGTGGCATAATATGACAACGATGGCTTCCCTTCACTTCACACAGACATTATGCAAATAAGTATAACAAAAGGAACGGTTCCGTTAGATGTCGCTCTGCGCGCCGGTTTGGTCGCCGCTATCGAAAGTATTTGTGATACCCGGTTCCGAGACTTTCTTATGTTTAAGAAAGGGTATGCCAGTGGCTACGAAGACGGCGCGACCGGAGTTGCTCGTGGCGATGTCGTCGTCCATAAACTGGGCGATGACTATTTTTTGTTCGCCGGTAAAGAAACATAATCAACAACAGTAACCATGTTTCAAAGAGAGCAGCAGCCCGGCGTTAAGAAAGCGGTCCGTTTGTTTACGGAGGTGCAGCGCGTATTGTCGCACGTTGAAGCCAACGGGATAAAGATAGACGTGCCGTACCTCGACCAGGCGATTGCCGATGCGCAGCAGCAGATAGCCGAGGTCGAACGCAAGATAAAAGAAACCGAAATATGGGACCGCTGGTTCCGTATATTCGGGGCCGGAGCGAATCTTCTTTCGCGTGACCAATGCGGTACTGTCCTTTTTAAGAATGTCCGAAATGCGCATCGGCTTAATATGGGTTTTGACTGCACACATTGGACGAAGGGCGGCAATCCCGAAACTTCGGAAGACGTGGTTGAGCGAATCGAAGGGCTGGAAGAGTTCGGTCGTGATTATGCTCGCCTACAGCGGCTTAATAAAGTGCTCGGTACGTACCTTCGGGGCATAAAAAGAGGTATGGATAGCAACGCGCTGATCCACCCGAATTTTTCGCTCTTTACCGTAATTTCCTACCGGACCAGCTGTATTGCCAAAGGGATGCTGATTTTGGTATCCCGCGACAAAGATAAAGCCCCCGTAGAAATTCCCGTGGAGGAAGTTCGTGTCGGCGATTACGTTTACTGTATAGATGATGAATTTAATGTGCGTCTGAAAAAAGTTTTGAATGCCTGGAAAACAGGACATAGAGAAGTAGTGCGTTTGCACCACACGGACGCTAACGGTCAGAAACGGGTGCTTGATTGTACCCCGGAGCACAAGATTAGGATGGCCGACGGCGAATACGTGGAAGCATATTTAACTGCCGCCTATAAAAGGAGACAGTTTACGCCGAACAGCCTGCGGAACAGTTGCGCGCTGTCGGTTGATTCCGGAAAGTGGCGCATGATCGCAGGTTGTCGCCGGATTGAACTCGTTGAATTCCTGCCGGATACCGTTGATGTATACGATCTCGAAGTAGAGGGTTGTCATAACTTTATTGCTAACGGGATTTGCGTGCATAATTGTTCGCAACCGAATTTTCAAAACATGCCGACCCGTAACCCGGAGATGGCGAAAATTATCCGGCAGTGTTTTATACCGCGTGCCCCCGACCGGCATTTTGTTGAGATCGATTTCTCCGGCGTCGAGGTACGGACAACCGCAGCGATCAATCGGGACCCGACGTTGATCGCGTCGATTAACGAGGGGCTGGATTTCCACAAATCGGTGGCGGCGATGGCCTACATATTGCCTGAGTCGGAGATTACCAAACAATTGCGAACGTCCGTTAAAGGACCGTATACGTTCGCCGCTTTTTACGGCTCGTATTGGAAGTCGATTGCCTATGAACTATGGGATCAAATTGTGTGGGGCATGGGCGGGCGGCCGCTCACGTTGAAAGACGGGACGCTGCTTTTGGAACATCTCGCCCAGAAAGGGATTGCACGGTTGGGCAACGCCGCCGATCCGCAGCCGGGTACATATTTTCATCATATCAAAAAGACGGAACAATGGTTTTGGGGCGAAAAATTTAAGGTATACGCCGATTGGAAAGAATCAAATTTCAAAAAATACAAACGGAACGGGTACGTAGACTTGCCTAGCGGGTTCCGGTGTGCCGGTATCTTAGATAAAAATGCAATCTCAAATTTCGGTGCGCAGGGTGCGGCGTCCCATTGCTTGCTTTGGTCTATGGCCAAGCTGCACGATGATTTGAATAAAAGAAAAATGTCCTCTTTAATTATCGGGCAAATCCATGACTCGATTGTGATTGACGTGGCGGGGAATGAGTTGGAGGATGTTTTGCAGACAACGTATGGTATTATGACCCGACGGTTGCCCAATGCTTGGAAATGGCTTGTCCCGCTCGACGCCGAGGTAGAGGTGGCACCCGCCGGTTTAAGCTGGTGGCATAAGGAACCTCGCAGTTGGGAGAAATAAAAGATTGAATTTTCGACGTTGCGTGGCATATACGATAGGCTTTTGTTTTAACTTTCTCACACAAAATAAACTATGGAACTTTATCGTAAATACAGACCGGTAGCTTTGGACGATGTGCTAGGGCAGCGCGACGCGGTGGGCGTCATCAAAGGGTGGCTCAAAAAAGGGCGTGAAGCCGTCCCGCATTCGATTTTACTGTCCGGCAATTCTGGATCGGGCAAAGCTCAGCCGTTATCTGCAAAGGTTCTTACGCCGTTTGGATTTGTCCAGATGCGAGATTTGCAAGTGGGCGATTTTGTTGTTGGGAAAGATGGCAGACCTACAAAAGTAATCGGAGTATTTCCACAGGGGGAAAAAGATGTATATGAAATTACTACGGTAGGCGGGGCCGTAACGTATGCGACTGCCGATCATTATTGGACGGTGCGCTCCGCACAGTCAACGGGGTATTGGAGAACAATAACTACTTCAGACTTGTTGAAGTATATGAAAGGTAAGAGCGGAAGGATACATAATTTAATGCTTCCATTATGTGATCCTATACAGTTTTCAAATGCAAGGGAGTTGTTAATTGACCCGTGGTTATTGGGCGTTTATTTGGGAGATGGACATTTTTCAACGCATTCTGGGAATTCGTTATCGTGTGCTATTACGAATAGTGAAAAAGACATACAGAGAAGGGTAATGACGTCGGCTATTCACGGCGATAAAGTTACATTAGTTAGCGCAGAGAAACGCGCGCCGAGGTTGTCGTTTGCTCGCGAAAAGAAAAATAATGAAAGGTCAGAAATGGCACAGGCATTGTTGAAATATGGTTTGTGCGACAAGGGATCAAGTGCGAAGTTTATTCCAGCGGATTATTTGTACGCGGACGTAGAATCCCGCGTAGCTTTACTACAGGGTTTGGTAGATACAGATGGTAGTGTGAGCCCAGGAACACAAACCGTGGAGTACACAACTACTTCACAATCGCTGGCCGAACAGGTTTGTTTTTTGGTTCGTTCTTTGGGGGGTATAGCTAGTTTGTCTGTAAAAAAATGTGTGAAGTACCGTTATAAAGGCGAATCGCTTGCTGGAAGGGAGGCCTATCGTATTTGTATTAGATTTGACAATGGTATTATTCCTTTTACGTCTGAAAAACATAAAAAAAGAGCGGGGTCTTGGGATAGACGGTTTTTTAGCGGTACGGGGATACAAAGTATCAAAAAAGTTAGAAGGGAAGAATGCCAGTGTATTAAGGTTGCCGCGTTAGATGGTTTGTATATTACTGATGACTTTATTGTTACGCATAATACGACGCTCGCCCGAATTTTGGCAAAGGAACTCGGCTGCGAGGAGAAATTGCATTATCAAGAGATGAACGTTTCCGAAGAGGGAGGCGTCGATATGGTCCGTGGTTTATCGGAACGGGCAATACAGGCCCCTATGATCGGTGATTGCCGTATCTGGGTACTAGACGAGGCAGCCGGTTTGACGCTCAAAGCACAAAATGCGCTTTTGAAAATACTGGAAGAGGCGAGACCGTTTGCCTATTTTATCCTTTGCACGACGGACCCGCAGAAACTATTGCCTACTGTTATAAACCGTTGTTCACGGATCAATATAAACGCGATTGACGATGATTCGATGGGCGGTATTATAGACCGCGTTTTGGAAGGCGAGAAGCGCGAGATCGACCCGCTCGTCCGGTCGAAAATTATCGAATTCGCAGGCGGGTCGGCACGGAAGGCGTTGGTGAAACTCGAACAATGCCTCGCGGCTACCAAGCCGCAAAATATGCTCGCGCTGATCCAGGCCGATGAAGCTTTTGAGACGGAGATTAAGAAACTATGCGAAATCTTTACTGGCGGGCAGAAGGCGACGTGGCGCGAGACGGCAAAAATTTTCGATGCGCTTACAGAAGACCCCGAAACGATCCGTTGGTCGTTGCTCGGTTGGCTTTCGTCTGCGATGTTGCGCGGTTGGGCTGCCCGTAATATCGATACCCAGACGCTTGCCTCGTGTATTGGTATTTTGCAGTACGATACGTTTAACAGCGGCAAGCCGGGACTTGCCTTGATGGTCTACGAATGTTGGTGTTTAACTACGAAAGGGTAGAGGAATGGTTAGCGATAGTAACGAAACGTTGTATGGCAAGTTGTCTGAGGAGCAGCTTTCAAAATATGGCGAAGGCGTTGATAGGCAACGATCAAAATTGGATGCAGGTACGGAAGAGATCGATCCTGGTATATTTATTATTAATCGCGACGATCTCGTCTCAGAATGGGAGCTTCAGGCGATGCGCAGCTACAAGTTTGCGCAGAAAGCGGCGCAGTACCGTTTGAAAGAATCTGATTTGAAAAGGCAGTTGGAGGTCGCCGAAACAAAACTAGGGAATAATGTACGGCTAAATTTTCAGTCTCACGGGATAACAAAATTGACCGAAAAGGCTGTTGAGGAGGTTGTTCAATTGGACCCGAGTATCGAAGAGTTGAACGAGCGTATCCGAAACGTAAGATATTTTTACGATATTTACAACGCCGCTGTTGTGGCGTTGGAACAGAAACGGAACGGGTTGGACAATTTGACACGGCTCCAAAATAGCAACTATTATGCTTCAAAACAGTAACTATTTGACGTTAATTTTTTGTTTGCTATAATTCAGTTATAAGAAATTTCGTAACTATGATGTTGAACGATTTTTCGCAATTGCAAGGTGCTGGCGATTGCCGCTATTTTGGCAGCAATACGTCGTTTCAAACAATAGAGGCAGGCCAAGTCACAAGTGGCGGTCGGCGCGAAACCGTTTGGAACATGGCAAATTTTACGAGTGCGCCGTACAAAGAAGGCAGCGTGCTCTTTTGGTTTGGCGCGACTTCACATGACCAGGGAAAGAGCAATGAGGAACGCAAAAACGAAGGACCGCACGTACACGTGAATCCAAAAGGAATTCCAACGAATGAGTCGCATCAGTACGGAACATTTAAGATTTTGCTTTGCTACGGGCCAAATAGAGATCAGGTAAAAGCGATTAGTTTTGGCGGCGTGCCACAGCCGGTTATTGACCGAACTTTAAAACATGTAAAAGCGAACAGAAAAGCATTTCTTAAAGATTGGGATGCCCTAATGCCTCCAATAAACACAGAGCCTACAAATGACCCCCAAAAAGAAGCAGAAGCAGTTGCAAGATACAAAGCCGGAAAAAAAGAACAAAAAAGACAAAACAAAGGCTATGCAATACCCGACATATCCGGCTTACCCGTCGAATGAAGAATATCCCAGAGTATGCCGGAGAGCCATTATTCTTTCAATAGAAAAAGATGGCTTTTGGATTCGAGGGCCCGAGAAGGATTATTTTTTATCATTCGATCTTTTTCCGTGGTTTCGCTATGTCGATGACGCAGATATTCATAGCGTAGACTTTAGTTCTACTGATTACGGTAAATACGGGTGGGTACATGGTTTCCATTGGAATTTGTTGGATATTGACATCGGTCTTGAACTTCTTGAGCAGGCGGCAAATGGGGAAGATATTAGACCGCGTATCCGCCTTATCACGCATTCACATCGCAGAGGAAAGTTACAGGATCGAAAACGAAACAAAAAAAGTAGAAAAAAAGAATTTAACATTCCCGTTCAATTTATTTTCGACGGCTCGTTTACAGTGAAAGCTGAAAATGCGGAAGAGGCCAGACGGATAGTTGAAGAACAGTGTAGTATTTGTTGCGGGGGCGTTCATGTTGATATATTTAAAACGCAACCCGATACGATTGAATGGAATTTCACAGAGACGCCGCAGAAGCGAATTTTATAGACCAACTAACTATAGGAAAAAGAAACATGAGCATCGATTTAAATGTAAATGATACGTCTGGAGAGTTCATGGAAAACCCGGTGGAAAATGATGCAAGGAAGCTGGCGACCGTTACACGGATCAAGTCTGTATCCCCTATTGAAGGTGCGGACAGAATTGAGTGCGTGTCTTTTCAGGGAAACGGTTGGCAGTGTGTTGCCGGAAAGGGCGAGTTCCGTGTTGGTGATTCCTGTGTCTTTTTAGAGATTGACAGCTTCCTTCCAAAGGAGGACAGATACTCTGTATTGGAAGGACGATGCAATAAGGTGATGAACGGGACTGAGGGCTACCGGCTGAAATCTGCTAAGTTCAAATCCTGTATTAGTCAGGGTTTGGCCTTGCCGCTATCGAAGTTTCCTGAGATTGATTCGGATACGGAAGAAGGTGCGGATGTTACGGAATTGTTGAAGATTAAACTTTGGCAGCGTCCTGTAACGGGAGGTTTTGGTTTTAATATCGGTAAGCCGCTGCGCAGTTTCCCTACGCATATTATGCCCAAGACCGATCAGACGCGGATACAGAGTATGGGACAACGTGATATTCTTGAGCTGTTTCAATATGTCTTCGAGGTTACCGAAAAATGTGACGGAACATCCTGTTCGATGTATTGCAACAAGAGAATAGAACCGACAATTGGTGGCGGTCCTAATGTATATTGGGACTTTGGCGTATGTTCCCGTAATCTGGAACTCAAAGAGCCTGCTGTGGAGTATCTGACGTTTAATCGCGTTGATGACGAAGGTAATGAGGTTCCGTTTACGAAAGAGGTTTTTACGAAGTCTGTCTATTGGGACATGGCGTATAAGTATCATATTCGTGAACGTCTTGTACAGTATTGCAAGGGTACCGACAGGCTGCTTGCTTTGCAGGGCGAAATTATGGGCCCCGGCATCCAGAAGAATCCGTTCAAATTGAAAGAAGCGGAGCTGTTTGTTTTTGATATTTATGATATTGAGGTTCGACAATATGTTTCCGCTGCAGAGAGAGATCGTATTATCTGTTGTCTGAATAGTCTGTATGATGACCCGCCGATTCAGCAGGTCCCCGGGATTGGATTCCAAAAGATTAGCCCGGATATTCCGGAGATATGTGCTGCAAGTACGGCAGCGTCCATGCAATATAACGATCTTGATGATAAGAGCGATGTATGGAATGTCTTTCTTGGTGGGCTTATTGATTTGGTCGTACAGCGATTGGTTAATCAGGCGGACGGACAGAGTGCCTACGGCGGCGCGAGAGAAGGCATTGTTTTCAAATCGGTGCAGAATCCTATGGTCAGTTTTAAGATAATTTCCAATGCTTTTTTGTTGAAAGAAAAAGAATGAAACGCAAGACGCACTCTGGATACGCAAGAACGAAAGTAACGCAGATCGGGAGTTACTTTTTGGTGCAGGTCGAACAGGATTACGTCGTTTACTCCGACGAATATGACGAAAACTGGGTCTGTAGTGCTGTGACGTTGGAAACTGAAAGGCAGGAGCAGTTGGCCTACTGCGCCGCCTGCGATAAAAGGCTTGCAACGAAATTGTGTACGGATTGCCGAGGAGTTCTGCTGTGCCGTAACTGCTCAATTTTTTATGAACTGGAGTATTACTGTCCTTTTTGCTACGAACAGAAAATGAGAACATTAGCGGATGAAATGCGTGAAAGAAAAGACGAGATAACAGATAAACAGCGGAAGAAGGCGCAGGCAGAAGTAACGCGGCTTTCTAAGGAGCGTTTGGAGATAGAATTGCCGAAATTGGTAGATAGGTTTCGACATCATCAGCGTTCTCAAAAGCGTCGGATAGCGGAAGGACGTCCTTTCAAGACGCCTACGAATGAATACGGGCTTGCCGTTCTCCCCGAAAATACGCCGCCGGGCGTTTCCGAACTACCTATCGGCGCGGAGTTTTTGTTGAAAGATAAAATAGTGGACGCCCTGATTGAAGGCACAATACATAATGTGTTTGCTTGGTCCATGACTGGTGATAATACGTACAGAACGACATTTGAGAAACTGCCTATCGAATTTCAATATCCTTCGTCTCCACAATATGACCCTTATATAAAGATTGGTAAAGGCGAAAATGAGGTCAAGATCGGAATGTTAGATAGCACATCCTATCTTTACGCCGCAATCCAAAAACAAATTTCAGCTAGCCAATTATAAAATCATGCCCAAAAAGAAAATCGTAGAAGAACAAACGACAGGCCCCGATTATTTACATATAGAAGAGGTCGAAGACCTTGCGCAAATAGACGCTCCAAATTGGGTCCCCGAACGTGTGAACCCTGAAAACTACCTGTCGTCCGGCTTGACGCTGCTTAATCTGGCCGCGACAAACGACCCCGATTGCTTCATGGAGAAGGGTTCGTATTTATGGCTGGCTGGAATTCCCGGCGCTGGAAAATCAATGTTGGCTATGCAGCTTTTGGCCGAGGCCGCAAATAACCCCAATTTTGACGGCTACGATTTGATCTACGACGACGCCGAACACGGTAGTTTGTTCGATGTGCCGAAAATGTTCGGGCATAAACTTGCGAACCGGATCAAGCCGCCCGCTGTGGATAAGACAGGACGCCCTGTCTATTCGGCGCAGGTTGAGGATTTTTATTTCCTACTCGACGATTATCAGGACGCGAAAAAGCCGTTTGTGTACGTGTTGGATTCAATGGATTCGCTTACCTCGTCGGCGTCCGACGACAAGTTCGATGAGAACAAAGACGACCGGCGGGCCGCGTTGGAAAAAGGGAAAGATGTAAAATTGACGCAGGGGATGGGCGACGGGAAGGCAAAAGTCAATTCGCAAAATCTACGCCGCGTTGTCAACCGTCTCGCCGAGAACGGGAGTATACTCGTTATCATAAGTCAGCTCCGTGATAATATTACGGGGTACGGGGACAAGTTTATCCCGTCCGGCGGGAAGGCGTTGAAGTATTATTCTCATATTGAGGCGTGGTTTACGTTGGGAGCAACTTTGAAGCGAGTTATAGACGGGAAGGAACGAAAATTTGGCCAAACGTCTACGGTTACGATCAAGCGCAATCGGATAACCGGGATGAAACCGAGCGTCGATTTTCCGATCCTTGCCGGGTACGGTATCTCCGATATGGATTCTTGTCTCAATTGGTTGTGCGAAGAAGACCGCGTCGTCGTCCCCGCAAGGATTACCGGGCTTTATAAGTACCCCGCGTTGGGTCTGGAATTATCTCGTGAGAATATGCTTCGGGAGATGGAGAATAATTTTGAGCCGTTCAAGAAAGACATAGTTGATACTTGGTACGCTATACTTGCATCGATTTCAAGTAACCGAAAAAAGAAATATTCCTAGTTATTTGACAAAATACGGATATTTGGTAAGATTGCGTTTTTACCAACCTTAAACCAAGTACGTATTTTGTGGTGAGCAGCGATATACTTGTTGTCGAACGGAGTTGCGCCGAGCAGTTGTTTTCCAAATTGGGCTGTCGGAATGTGCGCCGTTGGGAAGATGATTTGATGGTTGAGCGGCTTCGTCATGCGGCTATCTTTTATGACCCACGCATCGATGTCGGCGATTATCATATTTTATTGTCACGTTTGGCGTGTTCTGGCGACTCCGAGATTGTTCTTCGCTACGGCTTTGATTTTCCAGAATGTGTTGAATCGGCGAGTCGTTTGGCCGTGTTGAAGGACGGGCGTGTCAGGGGCCTTAAAAAGCGTCATAAACGAGATCAACCGTTTTCTTTTGCCAAATGCGGCATACCCGCCGGTGCTACGTTGGTTTTTAAACCGAATCCTGAAATTACGTGTACGGTAGAGGGCGATCCGTGGCGTGTTGATTTTGGGGATGATTCTTCGCATTCATTTTCGCAGCGGACTCGTATTTTGGCAGGTGCCAAAGATTGGGTATCGCCTAAAAACTATTGGCTCTATGAAGGGAAATTGCTTCGGTACTATTATAAAAAAGTACAGTTGGGTAAGGATCGTGTTTTTAACAAGAAACAGAGTAAGCGGAAAGTATATACGGCAGAAGAATTGGCCAAGAAAAACAGGGCCAAAGAAAAACTTGCGTTGAAAGAATTCGCAAGGAAAGAACGCGAGGCGAAAAAGCGGGCTAAGGAAGAAATAAAACTCGCAAGGGCCGAGGCGAGGCGGGTAAAGATAGCGGCCAAAGAAATACGTCGTAGAAAATGATTTTGTTGCTGTTTTTCTTTTCGTTTTTGGCATACATAGAACAACGTGATGTTGTTCATTTTTTCATTTTTTTCATTTTTTCATTTTTTCATTTTTTCATTTTTTCATTTTTTTTTTCGTTATGGCTGTTTCTATTTTTGGGCATGAGTTTACGCGTCTCCGGCGTGCGCTACGTCGTTCGTTTGCCCGCGATGTTTTTGTTACCGGAGATTCCGTTGTTGGCGCGAGTGACTACGGCCATTTTGTAATAAAAGGTAAACAAGAAGGTGAAGACGTTCCTTTTTGTTTTATTTTGCGGCAATTTTCTATGGAGCCTGATTTGCACAAGCCGGTTTTGTTTACACCCAACGCCGTGAGGTACTATGTTTCTGGCGCGCAGGTAGAGGTTCCGCTTGAAACCGAGGAGGGCGGAATTGTGCTGCCAGAATCACAAATGAAGTTTGTACGGTTGCCAGACGATTTTGTAGACGCCTACAAAACGTTATGCCCCTTTGTGGACAAGGATAGCACAAGAACAGCCTTAGGTTTTGTCGGCGTCGGCGATAACGCGGTTGTGGCATCCGATGGTGCTTTCTACGCGCGTAAGACGTTCCAATTTCCGCCGGAAGCTCTGGTGGATTACAAGTCGATCTATGTTTCGGCGTGTATTGACGAGTATCGGCAAAATACGCAACGCGATCCGGACAAAACTTTTTGGACGGAGGGGCGGATACACTTTTTGATTCCGCCTGGGATACGGTTCGACGAAGGTTCCGTTGATTTTGGTGCGGCGTCGTTTGATAACCGGCCTGTATTGATTTTCAAACAGGGCAACGCGACTATGTACGCAGAAGCGGGACAATGCGGCGCATTCCCGCATCTGGATATAGTAGAAGAACCGCACGGGCCAGTGCAATTTGTATTAACGCAGGAAGAATCTGAACGTGTAATCTCTATTTTAAAAAGCGCGCCGCGTGGCCGGTTTTCTGATTCCGTTCTTTTATTGTCGCATGGCGGCTATGTTGCCTTTGGTTTTCAGCCAAATTACGGAGATGAGAACCGTGTTATTATCAAAACAAACATACCAACAAAATTGCCTGATGATTTTATGGCGTGGTATAAAATAAGGTATTTTAAAAGGGTATTACAGTTTCCCGGCGTCAAGTATTTTTATACCGTATCTATGCAACAAAGCGAAACTATCGCTGATGTACAGGTGGGAGATACGCGGTGTTTGTTTATGAATGTTTCCAATGACGTGTCGTTGGATTTGAGTTCATTTGAAATCAGGCAGGCAAATATTCGTAGGCCGGGCGTCGGCGACCTGCTAACTTCCGATTCGTCTGAAATAACAACTTCCAATTCGGCCATCCTTTCATTATTTTAAGATCGATGTTTTTGTTTTTATCAAATATAAAATTGGGTAAATACCTTGCTGACCAGTTGCCGCTTTGCATATTGCGACGGTTGGATACCGACCCGCAAATTCAGAAGATTGTTGAAAGTTGCAATGAGTATTTTGTTGCTAATAAAAACGAGTTATCCTCAAGTTTAGAATCCGCCGAGCAAGAGCAGGAAAGATTGGAGGCCGAATTGTCAGAACTTCAAGATGAAATAAGTAGCCTTCAATGCAGAATAGATGAAAATGAAGCCTACGAAGTTTTGGCCGATAAGGTAGAGCAAATGTTAGATAAGTTGACGTGTGATCTTGATGATTTGGATAAGAGCGAAATCGAATACAGGCTTGATGCTATTTTAGATTTGTTTTGATGTTTGTTTTTCACATTTACAGGAGCATTTTTTATGAAATTTGTTGCGAACAAATTGGCCGCAAAGTTGAAACCGTTGCGGTATGGTGTCCCGGCCAACCCGACACTGCCGCAATCTGACTGCGTGATCTTTCAGGACGGAAAGGCGTTTACGTTTTCGGGCGAAGTATTCGCCGTGATTGATCTCCCGTTCCCTGTTGTAGGGGCGGTCAACTACAAACAGCTATACGAGGTGCTCGTAAAATACGGGCCGGCGGAGGTCGAAATAGTGCCCGACGGCGCGACGTTTGAGGTCCAGAAGTGTAACGGGAAGTCGAAAACAAAATTTACTTACGACCCGCAGATTATTCTTTCGTTGCAGTCTGTTTTGCAACCGGTCGCCGACGGTTGGAAGCCGGTGCCCGCCGAGTTCGGCGATGCCGTGAAAATGTGCGAGAGCGTCGTGGAACTTGTCCGGACGGATGAGGTGATGTCTTCGATAAACGTTACCCCGAAATGTATGGAAGCGGTTTCCGCTACGCAGGTCGTAAGGTGCCGATGCCCGCTTGATATACCGAATAGGTTTCTTGCCCGTGGCGGTATTTTGGAGGGTATGCAAAGCATCGAACCTAAAGAGCTTCAATACGTTGAAAACAACAATGTACAATGGTTCTATCTCCGAAACGCCGGTGTTTCCGTGGCGACCCCCGTTTATAAGGATGATTTTGTATCGGAAATGGACGATTATCTCGCCCCGTCGCTTTTTAAAGTCAAATTTCCGTCGGAACTTTTGGCGGATATTCCCGTTGCGTGCGCTGTTTTGGAAAAGAAGGATAAACTTGTTGTTTCGCTACGCGGCGGCAAGTGTTTCGTTTCGGCGAACGGGAAGCACGGAGTACACCAGATAGAGGCGGATTTGGAAGAACCGGTCCAGCAGGAGATGACGTTCCAGATCGCGCCCGATCTGTTTCAATACGTTATTTCAAAATTTACGGAATGTACCGTATCGCAACACGGTATCCGAGTGCGGAGCGATAAATTGATGTACACAGCTGCTGTTGAATTGCGTAACGATGGGATTTAATTTTGGAGTTGGTCGCAAATTGACACAGGGCGTCCGGTTCGTCAAATGCGCCGAATGCGGGCGAAATGGGCGCCCTTTGGAACCTGGCGGGATCGGGAAACAGGGTATCCTTATCGTTACCGAGATGGCGACCAAAGAACAGGTCGAAGAACAATCGTGGTTCGTCAGCCGACAAAACACGTCGGTAACTCTCTGTTCTGATTTTGGTTTGAACTTGCCCGAGGATACATGGTTTACAGCCGTGCTTCCCTGCGCCGGTCCGGCGAGGATGAAAACGTTCCTGTACGATCATTGCCTTCTGAAACTGAAGGAAACGGTTGACGCTCTGAAGCCAGTTTTGATTATTTCGGTGGGAGCCGGTGCGACAGGCGCTGTGCTTAAGTTGTACAAGCCGTCTCATTTCCCCCTGAATTACAGTTCGCAACAGTACGCAGGTTACTGCCTGCCGCTATCTGCCGAACCCGGCTGGGATTGCTGGTTGGCTCCCGTTCAATCTGATAGGGAACTCAACATGTATCGGAACGGCGATGTAATAGACGTGGCTTGCGGCTGGCAACGGAAACATTTGAAATGGGCGTTGGAGCAGGCGAAGAAAGGCCGACCGGGGCCGCTGTTTTCTGATGAAGGTATCGAAATTATTTTCGATACTGACCGGATTGTCGCTGCGTTGGAACAGGCACGCGGTTGCAAATACGCCGCGTTCGATTACGAATGTAACGCCCTGCAAATGCTGATGCCTGGCGCGAAGGTGCTTACTGCCGCCGTCGCTATGGGCGATAGTGCCCAGATACATAGGACAGTTGCGTTTCCTATGGCGAGCGGGAACGTAAGACGGGCATGGGTAGATTTCCTTAAATCGGATGTTCTAAAAATTGCACAGAATATCAAATACGAGGAACATGTTAGTTTGGTTCATTTTAACACGCCAGTCGTCAATTGGGCGGTCGATTCCGCCGTTTTGGCCCGGACACTCGATTGTCAGCCCGGGAACTCCGGGCTGAAGTTTCAAGCGCTGGTTCATTACGGTGTCGTTGGCTATGACGATGTCGTTGATAAGTATATTTCGTCAACCGGTAACGGCGGGCTAAACAGGTTGGAACAGCTCGCGCCGGGGGAACTTATGCTGTACAACGGGATAGATGCGTTGATTACGTACATGCTTGCTAGGGATTTGAGTAAAATTATCGGATTGGGTTTTTAGATGGAGCGCGGCCTGTGGAGATTGCGTCGTTTGATGGGGAACTAGAACGTACTGTATTAAGCAGTTTGATCCACTCGGACGCCGTGTTGGCCGCCTCCGCCGTTTCTTATCGACAATCGCCGTTTCTTTTTCGTTCCGACGCCGCCAATTCCGTCGCCCGCTGGTGTGTGCATTACTATAAACGGTACGGTAAAGCTCCAGGTTCCGATATTACGCAGTTTCCCGTTGAAATTGCGCTGACCGATGAATCGCAGGCACGCCGTATTGCGCTTCTTATTGAATCGCTTCCGCCGCTCCAATCTAGCAACAATGACCGTCTAATTGACATCGCCTCGAAACATTACGAACAGGTACAGATAGAGTACCTGATCGAAAGTTTGAAGGCGAAAATGTCGCGGGACGATACGAACGGTTGCTATGAATTGATAAACGGTTTTTCACGGATAAGCAGAGGCGTAACAACCGGCGTTAATCCGTTCACGGATGAGGAGGCGATTCGGGCCGCCTACGCCGAAAACACCGATAAATCGCTCCTAACGTTCAAAGAAGCCGATAGTGCCGCGTTTTTCGGAGATACGTTTTGCCGGTCGAGTTTCGTGGTTGTGAACGCCGCCGAGAAGAGCGGAAAATCTTCTTTGCTTCGTGAAATAGCGCTGCGAGCGTTGCGACAGGGCTATAACGTTGCCTATTTCGACGCGGGCGATAATTCGCAGGGGCAGCTCCTGCGGCTCCTTTACCAACGGATAACGAGGCACCCGAAACGAGCCGGGACTGTCCGTATCCCCACGACATTATCGGTACGCGAAATCGACGGTGAGAGTTCTGTTGATATACAGCATGAAGAAAGGGAATATGCCGAAGATATGAATGTCGATATTGCGTTGGCCGAGTGTCGGAAGTGGGCCGTTGACTTGGCGGAGACAAGCAAGGCGTGGAAATTGTCGGTCCATTCGCACGATTTGACCGTAAGTGAAATCAAAGTCATCCTGGACGAATGGGAACGGACCGAGAACTTTATACCCGATTTTATCTTTGTAGATTACGCCGACCTGCTCATCCCTGAATCAAAAGAGGTCGAGTTTCGGCACCGGATCAACGCGACGTATAAACAGTTGCGTGGATTGTCGCTCGCCCGCAACGTTTGCCTTGTCAGCGCGACGCAGGCGAAGGCCGATGCGCTGGAATCAAAGGTAATGACCCGCAAACACCTCGCGGAGGATAAACGCAAGGCCGCCGACCCGACCGCTATATTGGGACTGTGCGCGACGGAATACGAATGGGATTTGGGCGTTGCTCGGCTGAACTTCCTTGTCCGACGCGGCGAACCGTGTAACCCTTACGATCAATTGTACGTCGCACGCTGTTTCGAGATAGCCAACCCGATGATGCGCGTTTACTACCCGCCGATCCATCGGCATGAGGACCGGGGGCCGACATCTACAAGAACAATGGGGTTCGCAACGGGCGGTGCCCCGCAAGCCAAAGTCGAAAAAACGCCCGACGTGCAGGATTGGAGTCCGGCACCGGTAGAAAGCCCGCCACGTGGCGGAGTTTTGAAGGAAGATACGTCCGGGTACGAGCGGGAAACCTATGAAAGTCAGTACAGACGGAAAAAGAATAAGTACCGTTGAAAATAAAAATGAGGCGACTATGTTGCTTTTTCTCGCTTTTTTGGCATATTGTTTTTCATCCAATGTTGTTTGCACTTGTTTGAGTCATCACAGAAATAAGCCATGAAATCGCAGATAGATCGAGCAATAAGAGGCGCGCCCTACAAGGGACCATTCCAGCCTGAAGAACAACGGCAAGAATGGAGGCGAGCGCTACAGGAAGAGTTGGACTTGGAAAAAATGGATATTCGTTGCTTGAAAAGCGATATTTCGTATTTGTTGGCCCATGACGATTTTTTAACGCGGTATAATGAATGGGAACACGCGTTGAAACGCAATAGTAATTTTACAGGCTATATGTTTTTTGAAATGCACCTTGTTGCCTATATTGATGATCTATTGGGCGGGACAGGCATTTCAAAGGAGGCTATTGAAACGCCGCCATAGCGGACATGTTTTGGTATCCTTTGAAATCATTGAAACCCATCTTCTTTCGTTCGTCTGCTTCAACAGCTGTTCTTATTTGAGTTTCAAATTTGTTGAGTTTGTCCTCTATCGCAAAACACGGAACTGCATACCGTCCCTCTGGATCGTTGTCGCGTATTTCTTTTATACGCGCGTGTAGCGAATCAGTCCTATCCCTCATTTCTCGTAGTGGCCATTCGTATATTTCGTTGTGTTTTTCTTGTGCCTTTTGTTTCATCTTATCGCGGTACTGTCGTTCCTCAGCGCCGTCCCAACCTGTCCCGCGCGGGATAGGCCCCAACGCTTCCATTGCCGCATCGTATCCCGCTCTCATTTTTGCCAATGCCTGTGGGGCCTCAGTTTCCAATTTACCTATTTCCTGATTTATCTGTTCTATCTCCTGCTTTATTCTTGCGGAACGCTCTTGCTTTTCCGCGTCGCTGTAGTCGTTGAAAACAGCGAAATGCGATAGATTCATTTGTGCGTGCGCATCGCGTTGAAGTCCCTCGAAAACGTGAAGATCGGCTAGCTTTTGCATGTCTACTTGCGAGTTAAAGTTTGCAGTTGAAGTACAGCTTCCACCGCATTATATCATAAATCCGTAAACTTTGGGAATCGGGCGCACTAGCGAATTTTCCATGCGTTTTGACGTTTACCTTGTTTTTTCATCGAAAGTTGGCATACCTACAAAAGCCATCACACCAAATTTCATGTTTGCATACAAAAAGAAAGAACCCACCGCCACTGCAAGACGGCTTGCACAAAAACTATGGGATTTTGTGCGCTTCACTGTAAACCGTGTGCCGGACACGAAAAATCCGCCGCAAATGCTTGACGATTGGGCGCGTAGTTTTGACCGTTTTTCTGCGAATGTCCCGCTTGAAAAGGTAGACGCGGTTTTTGATTTCTATGTTAAAAACTGGCGTCTTAATAAAGGTTGGGCGCATACCACAGCCGATTCGTTTCTCGAGGATTTTACCTATTTGGAGAGCAGGTACGAAAGAACGTGTCGCCCTATCCCTGAGGAAGAACTGCAAACGGTACTCAAATCGTTAAAGATTGAACGTTGGGTTTGCGATTGGGAAGATTTGGTAACTGCCGTGAGCCAGTCGCTTTTTAATTTGCGAGCATTTTTGAAAAAATGGGACGAATCTGGTATTCCTGAAAACGTCCGACGCCGCGTGCGTGAGTATTTTGGCGATACGCGAGAGTATGTGACCCGGCATTTTCTGGCGTGGCGGGATTGGAACCGTACGCATGTTTATACCGCCGTTATAAACAACGAGTATCTTTTAAAAGAAGTGCGTATACGTTTGACAAACTACGGGATACCTGCTAAAATAATTGCCGATTATTTATCTGCTTTTTCTTAAAATACTCTTTCAATAACGGCATATACCATGTCAGTATACGTAGGTATCGATCCCGGAAAATCGGGTGCTGTCGCGCTGTTGTACGACGACAATTCACTTGATGTCTTCGATATCAGCGTTTTTTATGACAGTACCGGCGCGTCGAAATGTTCGGCGAACCCGCGTTTGGTAAACGATTGGATCGCTTGGAAACTTAAGCGGAAGGAGGTGGCGTTATGCGTATGTGAGAAACCTATATTTGCCGGTCGCGGGTTCCATATCCAGACCACGATGTCCACGCACGAATCATACGGAGTTTTCCGGTGTGCGTTTGAAACCGCAAACATCCCGTTCCGGGGAGTTGAGCCTAGTACATGGCTCAAATCGTTTCCAGATTTATACCATCCGAAAAAACGGAGGGAGAAAATGGAAAGCGTTTGTAAAGCGAAAGAGTTATTTCCCGACTCGGCCAGCCTGTTTGAACGGGCGTGCAAGAAAGGGAAAAAAATAATCATGCCCGACCGGGCGGAGGCGGCTTTGATCGCCTACTACGGCAGGGCCTCATCCCATTAGATTTCAACACAGATCAACTTATATCAATAAATACCAATGAATAAACAAGAACAGAATCGACGTTGGAGCAAGCCCGTAAACGCGGAAGCCCGTATGGAAGCCGAAAAAAGGCAGGAATCCTCAAACAGGGGATTCAAGGGCGTGTATACGATGCCCGAAGGGTATAAAAAGTATATCTTCTCGAAAGACGCAACATCCGCTAAGTTTGATATTTTGCCGTTCATAATGGAAACCGAGAATGGCCCGGAAGCGGTGCCACACTTCTCGTACCATATACACAATAATATGGAAACGTGGGTGATTTGTTTGGAGGCCCAGTTCGGTAAGCCGTGCCCCATTTGTGAAGCGGCACGCGCGTTGCCACGCGGCGAGGCGGAACAGTGGAAGAAACTGCGGGCGCAGAAGCGGCAGTTGTATTACGTGATCCCACGCGACGGGAACCCCGAATTAAAAGGGAAAGTCGCTATCCTGGAGCAGGCTGATTATAGCTTTGGGAGCAAGTTGGAAACGAGAGTCCGAGAACGCGACAAAACAGACCCGTCCGAAAAGAATTGGCATCTTTATGCTGACCCGTTGAAAGGGTATACGGTAAAGGTGCTTTTGAAAGAGAAACAATTGGCGGGTAGGAATCCGTATATGGCCGTTGAACAGGTTGATTTCAAGACCCGTATCGGCGATGACGGTAAGCCGTACCAGCTTACCTATGAAATGTGTGACGTGTTGCCCGATCTTTCTAAGACGTTTACTGTTCTATCCTACGATGAACTCAAGAAGATGTTCGACGCAACACCCGAAAAAACGGACGAGGAAGAACCGGCTCCGTTCGATCCGGCAAACGGATATAACCCAATTGTTAAAACGGCGTCTAAGCCCGCCACTCGCCCGCCCGTCGAACCCGAAGAGCCGCCGATGGCCGAATCTGAGGATGACGATGAGCCGCCGTCAGCCTACAGTACGCCTGTTGAGTCAGATGACGACGAATGGTAATTTTTGTTTTCGTGGCGCATTCCAATCAACGTTTTGGAGTGCGCCCTTTTTCAACGCGAGTAACACGGGATAAATTGGATGAGATGCGTTTGTGTGGCGGATATTCACGGGTCGTCGGTCGCCCTGCTGAAGGCGTCGGGTATGGCGCGGCAGGCGAAGGCCGATGTTATTTTGATCGCGGGCGATATTACGGCCCATTCGGTCCTGAACCGCTTTTGCGACCTTTTGCCCTACGCCGCACACCACGCCAATGCGCCTATTTTTTGTACGCTGGGGAACCACGATAGCCTGCGTCCAGCCAAATACTTCCCGGATAATGATTTGTTTTTCAACATAAATCGGCATATATTTTGTAACCATATTTCCCACCATGTCCGAATCAGAAAAGAAATTACTGTTGGCGATGGCCCTTTGTTTGAATCATTTGCAAGAGTTCACAATGTACCAGATCGGTATGTCCGGCGATATCCGTCGTTTGGGCGACCATCGGAAATCGAATGCCGCATTGTTGGAGGCGATGCAGGAGGTTTACGGGCCGCTCGAATCGGCTAAGCAAAAAGAACAAACGCCGACCAAACGATAGCTACCACCGAAATGTCCTGATCCAGTCTGGCGGTGAGTTGCCGTGCCATCCTTGTCCATCGTGGCAACAGCTTGGATCATTTTTCGCCCTTTTTCACACTCGCACCATTATGGCTACACGTTGTTTAATAAGTAAGGAAAATAATGATGGCTCGTATAGGGTTATCTACAGCCATTGGGACGGAGGCCCAAAAGGCGTTGGGCATACGCTACTCAATTTTTACACAAACGACGAAATTATTGACCGGTTGTTGTGCCTCGGATGTCTGTCGTCGTTAGGCAGGTATATCGAACCTCAGCCCGGCGTTCCGCATTCTTTTGTTGATCCCGCGAAAGATACAACAGTGGCCTATCACCGTGATCGCGGCGATTCTTTGTCTGTTTATGATTTGGAGTCTGAGCAGGATTTTTTAGAATGGCTCCGAAACTCTTTTTTGGTTACGGAATACCTTTATGTTTGGACGAAAGAAAAAGAATGGGCGTTCCATAACAAACGTGGCGAAAAGCTGAGCGAGCGAGTGTTGTTGTCGAGTTACTTCAAAAACGCTTTTCAAAACGAACAGACATGAATCTTGTATCCGCGATGTTGAAAGAATCGGCAAACGAAAAGGAGACCCCGTTTGGTCATTGTTTGCTTTCTACCGGTCTTACCACTTTGAACGTGGCACTGTCCGGCGAACCTCTATGCGGTATTCCTGCGGGCAGCGTCGTTTGGATTACCGGGCCGCCCGATTCCGGCAAGACCTGTTTTGCTTTTACGCTCTTTGCCGAGGCGAATTTGAATGCTTCGTTTCGGCGGCATAGGTTCTATCTTAATGATGCAGAGAGCGCACGGCATAAGATAGGCCGCGTGTTCGGAAGTGTCCTTGAAAAGCGAGTGGTTCATTTGGAAGACAAAACGCATACAACGTTTTGGGACCGGATACGGAAAATTCCGGTCCCTTTTGTGTATGTCCTTGATTCGATTGATGGCCTGCAGGGTGACGATGGCTGGAAAGTCAACAATCAAAATGCGAAGGAGACGTTTGATAAGGTTCGAGAGACAGGTTCTATTTTGGTGTTTTGTTCGCAGGAAAAGATTGCCGAACAGCGGAAAGTTGCCGCCGGGGGCAGCGCGGTCCCGTTTTACGCCGATTATTTGTTTAGGACGGAGTACGTGTCGAGTATAACGGAAAAAGTGGGTAAGAAATACCGCGAGATCGGTGTGGATACGACGCTTACCGTGTTGAAAAGTCCAAAAGAACCCAAGTTTCGCACCATTCCTATCCCCATATTTGCGGATCACGGGTACAGCAACGTTGAGGCGATTTTTTCGTTTTTGCTTGCGAAGAAAAAGATTCGCCCCATTGACGGCGGGCGGTTTTGTTGGAAAGACATGACAATCACAGATAGCCGAACGGGTATTCTAAATTATATCGAAAGCATGGAATTACTTATGGGAAATTATATAAAATGTTTCAAGTGAACTTTGAATAGTTATGGCATGGATACCTTTGACAAAACACATGACATGGGAGAAGGCGCATGAGATCGCAGATCGGCATCCGCTTACTTGCGTTTCACTTCGCCAGCCGTATAGAAGAAGCGGGTCTATACAACGACAACCAGTGGTGTTCCGCCGTCAAGCAGGGAATTGGTGGTATAATTATTTTGAGGACAATACGTATAGGAGAACTCCTACGCTATCGGATGGGTATGAACCAGAATCTTATGTTCCGTATCTTTACATTCCCGACAAAATCAGGTATATTGATTTCTTGTCGTTTGCGAAACAGCATATTTTGCCGTTGAAACATACTTATCATACTTTTTTTCGTTACTTAACGACTTCAGGCGACGAATTTGTATATGATATGTTCCAGGGGATCGCTATGTTTCCTGTCGTCATGTTTGCTTTTGACAACCCGCTTTTGTATTATGAGGCGTCTCGAATTTACGAACGTAAAGGCGTCCAAGACCCCGATACTCGCAGCCCAACAGACATAAGAAATGAACAACGTTATAAGCCACGGGATCGATTCGGACACTAGGCGAGGTTCGCACGAATTGGAGATTGCCCCTTACGTAAGTACAAACAAAGAACCGGAAACAAAAAGTGTTTCCGTTATGAACGACGCTATGCAACAGCTATTCCGTCGTCGTATGGCTATGGGCGGCGGGTTCGGCGGCGAGGTAAATACCAATCCTCTCAATAGAGATTACGCGAGCCAGTTCGGCTATCCGCAAATGATCTCTAAGTTTGATTACCAAGATATGTATGACCGGAACCCTATCGCGCACCGCGTGGTTCAGTTGTACCCGCTTGAATGCTGGCAGACTCGCCCTACTATTCTCGATTCTAACGCGCCAGCCGATAGCGATTTTAAAAGAGAGATTGACGCCGTTTTTAGCAAACATAATATATGGGGCTGGCTTCGCCGGGCCGATATACTTTCCGGGATCGGTAGTTACGGGATACTTATTATTGGGATAAACGATGGCAAGCCGATGAACGAACCCGTAACCATCGAAGATGGCGTAAAATATGAATTGGGGTATTTACGTGCGTTTCCGGAATCGCAGGTGGATATTGTAGAATCAGAAATTCGTCGGAATAGCCAAAGGTACGGGCATCCGACAATGTACCGTATCCAGGCCCAATCGCCTAATGTTGAGTTTTCTGGCGGGCATGTCGATCTTTCCACGCAAGAGATACATTGGACTCGCGTGGTCCACATCGCGGATAATCGTGAAATTTCGGAGATAATCGGCGTGCCCCGGTTGAAGCTCGTTTACAATGCGTGCCTCGATCTGATGAAGATTTTCGGTTCGTCAGGCGAGATGTTTTACAAAGGCGCGTACCCCGGATACATTATACAGGCTACAGATAACCTGCTCAACACCGTTCAATTGGACATCCCGGAAATCCAACGGCAGGTCGAATTGTTCGAGAACCAGTTCCAGCGGTGGATGGCCCTTAAGAACGCGACCGTAAACCAGTTGTCGTCTTCATACGCCGACCCTACCGGACATGTCGAAGTTTGCATAAACCAAATTGCTATCGGACTTGGGTGCCCGGCTCGTATTTTGATGGGTTCCGAACGCGGCGAGTTGGCCTCTACGCAGGATGCCGTGATTTGGAAGAAACGACTCATGGAACGGCAGGAATCGTATCTGACCCCCTTCCTTATTAAGCCAGTTGTCCAACGTCTTGTTACGTTCGGGATTGTTCCAAATCCGTTTAACAATGATTTTTCAGTTGAATGGCCCGATTTGTCTATAGATACCCGGACGGAGATATACGAGGTAAGGGCCAAGCAAATTGAGTTCCTTGAAAAGTTCTACGCATCCAATTTGGATCGTTTTTATGATCCCGTTACGTTTCTTATGGAATTTTGCGATATGTCGGAAACGAAAGCTAGAACGATTACGCGGCGTGCCGAACAGAACAAATCAGAAGCAGCAGAAAAAGAAGCCGCCAGTCTCGCGCCTAATATGTCAGGTGGTGCGAGTACGGGAGGCTTAAGCGACATGGGATTCTAAATTATGGATTATATTTTTTCAGAGGATAAAAAGAGAGAACGGCTATGGGACTCGGCGACCGAATTGGAAAAAGATATTGCCTGGCTTCTGTACACGTGCGCTCGCACGTCTGCTTTGCACAAAGTTCGAGAAAACTTTTTGTTTGCGGATAAACTAAGAGATCGTGTGCCTGAGTATGGGGCGTCTTTTATTCTCAAGGTGGCGAAATTGGCAGGCGTTTTCAAATCTTTTGTTTATTCTATTTTGGATGTTGCGAGATTGTATACGCTTGATGAATTTGAGCGGCTAGACGCAGCCGCAAGCAAGCACGGCGTTACAGTCCTTTGGGGGCATTTACGCACAATCACGGAAAAACTAGGCAAGCCAGAATTGTCGTCAATACGCAAAGAAATTGAAAAGCAACTCGTCAAAAGGCAGTATAGTTTGCCGCAGTTGAAAAGTTTGATATTGCACCGTTTGCAAAAATGTGCGAGCTGCGACCGGGAATCCGTTAAAACAAAGAAGCGAACCAAGACAGCCGTAAATGACGTATTGTCTTATTTTAAGAATGCCGAAACTTTGTATGAAGATTGGCACGCACTGTTTAACGGGTTCGGCGAAGCGCTCGCAAACCCAGAAAAAGTAGATGAGATAAAGAAAGAATCGACGATACTACTGAAACATTTTTCAAATATGCAACGGTTCATTAACAAATCAAAGCATCTGTTGGAACTCTTCCTCACGCACAAATGAATATCACGCATAGCGAACCTTCCGATATTGTTTTCCTTCGCAACGAGACGGACCTCGCTATCGAAATACATTTTGCGAAGTTAAAAAATAACGTCCGGGAACTGTTCCGATCCCGCCACGTGGCGGGCTTTCTTGCCGCCGCTGAGGAACGGCTGCCCGCGTTCTATTCCGAAAAGTTCATAACAGACGTTATCAATAAGGCGTACCGAGCATCGCACCGGACCGGGATCGTTGAAATTAGAAACTCGGCGTACAACGACGAAAAACTATTGGAAATGATCGCCGTTGAGAACTCGGCTATCGGCGAACTTGTAAAAGCAGCCGGGAAGAAAGTAGCCGGGCTTTTCACGGGGTTCGGGAAGATCGTTACGGACGCCGTGAAAAAAGTATACGACCGCGTTGTCCCGAAAAAGAAGCAGGAGTCGTCGGAACCCCTGTCGCCGCGTGAAATCGAATTGCTTACCGAAGCCGCCGAGAAGGCGATTGATAAGTACAAACAAAAAGTCAAGACAACGGTGCAGGACGAAATAACCAAAGCCGAAGCAGAAGCAAAATTAGACGCCTACCAAGCTGCAAATATCAAAGAGGTGATAGCGCAGATAGAGACCGTCAAAGATCACCGACGGTGCAAGAAATGCGAAGAACTCGAAGGCAAACGTATGACTATTGAACAGGCGCGTTCCCTGTTACCCCGCCATCCGAATTGCCGCTGCTTGTGGCGTTTGGTACGCGGCGGCGGTAAAAAGACGCAGTCCGAGCAAAAAGAACAGGAGTTCAAGGTAAAGAAACTACGGCAACGCTTGGACCGACGCTACAAACTTAAACTCGGCTCCCTTACGCCCGTCCATAACTCCGTTTGCGGCTGCGAAGTTTGCGTGTGGAACCAGTTGGACGCCGAACTACAGCCGGAACAGCTCGTGCCCGATTCGTTGCCGCCCGATATTGCCAAACCATTTAACGGGTACGTGTCGTTGCCAGTATGGAACGCCGAGATCGGTTCTTATCATGTTTTGCTACAGCCGGTCCCCGCTTCTTTGAAACGTGCAAAATCCCGAATATCTATCCCGCCATATTTCGGCTGCGAATGGGGCGCGTCCCGGTCGGGGAATTCGGTTCGGCTTTTGCCCGGTACGGTTGTCCGGCTCGATTACCATAACCCGCGTACCGAAGAGATGCGGTTTGTGGCCGTTGCGAACATGGTCGCCGACAAGCATCGGGCAGATTGGGAGAAGGAATTTTGTTCTACGTCGTCCGTTACGATTCCGCTGTCGCCCGAAGAGTTGGGGGATTACCCGTATCGGCTTGCAACCAACGGCGTTATTTCCGCGATCCTTTTGAATGAACGACGTGGTTATTTTGACGTGGATGGCGTTCAAACGCCGTCTATTGATTTTGAACGACTTCTTGAAAAAAGTATCAAATTGGATTTGACTTTTTGTTGAAAACTTGCTCTACGAATCCATTGAAAAATAAGTGTAGCGTTTGTTGCCCACAAACAACTTTATTTTAAGGAGGTAAGGCCATGATTTGTTTTTTGAAGAGACCCAAGCCGAAAATGCCCGCGACCGCTCTGCTTAAATTCGAGCAGGAAGAAGTCCCAGTCGTCCAGAAAAAGTGGACAAAGGCCGAAATCAACGAAAAAATTATCTCCGACCAGCGTTGGTTGGAACGCGCGATTTTGGCAGTCTATAATTTCCAAACGCGGGAAGAAAAGGATCGTGAGGCGACCGTTGAAGATAACGGCGTAGGCTTTAACGCCTTCGATGCGCCCTACCTTTCCAGTCTTGCCGAATGGCTGACCGACGGCCGACGGCTGACCGACAAACAGGCGGCCGTCGCCCGGCCTATTATGCTAAAATATACCTGGCAGTTGGCGAAAATCGCCAATTGCTCTTGATTTTCGTTTGTCTTTGTGGCATAGTATTGAAAAGGAACTTTTTCACGATCCCAGAGGCAGGAAGCCCACCCCTTTAGGGGTGGGAGGAATGCCGACCTGAATTGACATTTTTTGTAGACACCTAAAAAGTAATGGATCACCACGATTACATAAAGTCAGTTGCAGCTTTTGCCACCGAAAAAGGAATCGAAATGCCGCAAGAGGATATTGAGGCTATGGCAAAATGGATGGAAGAGTACGATAAGAAACCAAAAACGGATAGAGCCGCCCCAAAGAGAGAGAGCACTGGAGATAAACGTCTGGACTTACCTGAGGATGTGCAACGAGAACTTGACGGGTTAAAGTTTTCTATTCGTATGTCTCATCTCGACGTACCATATATGCGTCCGTTAGTTTTGAGTAATAAAAAATGCAGCATAGATTATATGATTAGATTGCTTTCCAAACTGGACGGTATCCTTGACAATGAAAGTTAGCGGTTTAACGGCGGGCACCTTGAAATAGTTTCAATGCCGTAGTTTTCTTTTGCTACCTCACGCCTGATTTGAAAATTATCTTTTGTTTCTTCTAGCTCTTTTTCAATTTCGTTTTCTTGGTAGACGCCGTTAAATTCATCTTCAATTTGTGCTTGCGTTTTGGGGTTGGACCTTAGTGCTGCTAGACGGCCTATGTCAGTGAAATATATCGATTCAAATTTATTGATGAGTTCACACTCTTGTTTTTCTTCTGGCGGCAATTTGTTTTCGTCTATGAAAATCCCGTTCTTTTTGAAAATGTCGTTTTCTACCGCTATATTTTCATTAAACGCAGCCATCTTACTTTCGTTGGCAAACCGTATATTTACTGCAAATTTTCAAATCGTGAAATATCGGCGAATTGGTCCATAGCTAATTCCCCTGGCGTGAGCGTGAGCGTGAGCGTAAGTGTAAACGAAAACGGAATTATAACGAATTTCACAAGTTTACACAATAAGTTTATTGCTTTTTTGCGCTAGTTTGGCATACTGTATAAACGTAATCGCGTAGTTTGTCACCACAGCAACTTGAAGCCTCCATGCAAAATAACCATAACTTGGAATACGGAAAAGCTATTTGTAGTTTTTCCTTCGGCGTTGATCGTATTTTTGTGTTTACCGTTCCCGATGAGAATTGCGGCTTTATATCTGGTTGGATTTTCCTTTTCAATTGTAGGCCCTATTATTGTTCAATAGCTGGCGGGTCGGAAGGGCTTTCTGATTATATAGCCGATTGTTATGCTGCGTACCTCGGTGAAGTTGAAGGTTCGCATGGTAATTTGAAATTTGTAACAGAACCTTCGGAAGCGAGTCCCGGATACTGGGAACTCGATGACGATACTTTTTTGGAGTTTAATGATGCGTTTGAAACCGCGATGACCGAAGCAGGCTACGAACTGTAAGAAACCGGTTGTTGGACCTCCATTTGATTACGAATATGACTGAATCTACCCCTTTGGAACACCTAACCGACGCTGATTTTGAAAAGATTTTTGATAAAATCGGCGTGGTTTCGGACGACTACAATAGCGGTACGCCGGAAGAACGCGAATCGTATTTAATGTTGGGCACCGAGCCTACCGAAGTGGGCGTCTATTGTGAATGCGGGGAGATACCGTTCAAGTGCCCGCCGCCAGCACCACGAAAGAATGCTTTTGGGTGCGATTTGAAAACGTTGTTCGGGGCGCCGTTCATATCCCGTACTACCCTGTTGTCATCGCCCTATGCTGCTATACACCACGCTGTTATCAGATTCTTTTTTCATGTGGGGCCTACCGTGCATGATCGTAATATCTACGATGCCTGGATGTTTTACGCAAAATCGAAGGGGGTTTACGACCAGTTGCAACAAGGCATTCCAGCCCCTATGCCCCGTGGTTTTCTTGCCGAGGCGTACCAAGCGATTATTGAATTGTACGAATCGAATGTTATCAATCGAGAATCAGTCCCAGGAAACAATATGATGAATTGGGTCGCGCGTACGCATCAGTACGCCGGGATAATGTCTGGCGCAATAAATAAAATAATCGAGGTCATAAAGATTGGCGGGAACCCGCCAATCCTCAATGTTTTTTTGCGTAAAACTCACATGCCCACGGTGCCCGATCTTTCTGTCGTAGAAGAAAATCAAAATAGGCAGGACCTTTGTCCACCCGTGGACAAAGGTGCCGAAGGTGTCGAAATCGACAAAATAAACGCGATGCTTAGCGAGGCTTCCGAATGTGAAATCCCGCCATGTGGCGAGATCGCGGTCGAATCGCCTGCTAGCGAGACGGCTCGCCCATGCAATACCACAGAACGCCATGATTTGAAACAGGTCGTAAGCGAATTGTCAGCTGCGTTTGATACAGCACTATCAAAATGGCTCGATCTGCAAAGAAAAGAAACCGAGCAGGATACGTTTTATCAACTTGCAGACTTGCTTAAATATCAAGAGTTTAGGAACGCGCTTCCTTTGTTTATTGCCGAATGGAAGTCGAAATTTAGCATGGCATAGTTGACATACGAGCCGCGAGTTGCTATACTTTGCAAAGCAACTTCACCTATATCTTCAATGAAAACCATACAAATTACTTGTCGGTCGAAAGATCACCTACCCCTTTCCAATATCGTTGCTTTTCAGGGTGCTTTTAAATCACGCGAGCAGTATGACGTGGACCATATCGCCGAAAGCATCTTGAGGCATGGTTTTTTCGCCCCGTTTTTCATTTGGAGACAGCCCGACGGCGTATGTTCCTGCCTTGATGGGCACGGTCGTCAACTTGCGCTTCAAATACTGCATAGCGAAGGCTACGAAATTCCCCCGTTGCCCGTTGTCTATATAGATGCGAAAGACGAGGCCGAGGCGCGGGAAAAATTGGTGTATATCAATACAATATCGGGCGATTATACCGTGTCGGGCTTCAAAGATTTGGTTCGGGATTTGCCGCTGATTGATCTGTCCCAATATAAGTTTCCGACGTTGGACATGGATTCGATTACCGAAGAGATGCGGCTGTTGCTGAAGGCGGATATTGTGCTTGATTCTACGGCGGAGTACAATCCGATAATGGACGAGCCTGAAGCGAAGCCGCCGAAGGGCGAAAAACCATCCGAACGTGGCGAACGGACGCATACGCTGTCGCAAAACCTGCCAGAAACGCCTGCGCCCGACGATTTACCGGAAGATCAGGAGCCGGACGATGAGATGGTGGTCCATTGCCCGAAATGTAAAAAATCGTTCATTCATTTTGAACCACACTAGCCTATAAAATACAATGGAAAAGCTGGCTGATATTGGTATGTTTGAATCGCTCGGAGCCGGAAACGGCGGTTTGTCGAATCTCGGGGCGTTCAATACGATAGAGAATGACGGGTTTGATATGACATCGAATCCTAACGGGACTATAAGTAGCGGCAATGTGCAGCCCGCCGCAAAATCCGCGGCGACGCAGGATGACGAGTTCACGCCCGAATGGAAGAACTCGGTCAATGGTCAACTTAAATCGTTGCGTTCTGACGTTGACACGCTAAAAACGGTAGTAACGGACGGGTTCGCGAAAACAGAACAAACGCTTGGACAAATGCAGCAGGCTATCACACGATTGGAACAAAGATAATCTATGTCAAAAGAAATACAGATCACGTGCCAAACGCAGGATAGCCTCCCGTTCGATAAACTTACGCCGTTCCAACACCGTCTGAAGGACCGTCGGCAGAAGGATATCATGGATTTGTCCAACCTGATCCTCAAAGTAGGGTTCTCGTTCCCCGTTTTTATATGGCAAAACGACGGCCGGAATTGGCTCATGGACGGGAACGGGCGGTACCTCGCATTGAAAGATTTGAAGGACCGGGGCTATACGATCCCGGAAATACCCACCGTTTTCATCGAAGCCGAAAACGAACGGGAAGCGCGCGCCAAGGTTTTGGAACTGAATAACCAAAACGGTGAAATCAATAAAAACGTGTTGCTCGATTATATCAACGAGTACCAGATTGATGCCTCTAACTTGCATTTTGCCGGGATCGATTTCGAGACCAAGATCGACCCGATCCTGCCCGGTCATTGTCGGTGCCCCCATTGCCAATATACTTTTGTACCATGAATAAAAACGAATTATGCCAAGCGTTTGGATGGGGCGCGGAGTACCTGCCCTTGTGCGAAGAAATCAGGCGGAATTTCGTGGATTTTACGCAACGGCATATCGCCCGCGTCAATACGCTCGCTTCTTTCATAGGTCGGTATTTCCCGAAGCATGACGAAGATAAATTCGACCTGCCCTACTATTATCTGCTCCAGTGGCGGGAAACCGAACACGCATTGGATGAGTTGCCGGGAGATATTGACGAAATCAACAGACGGATCGACGCAGATACTTGGACGCATATTTTGCGGAATCCGCATCACCCCGAACATTGGGATAACAGATTGGCCCCTGATGAACCGTTCGCCCGTAAAGACCCGAAGACAAATATCGACGCGACCGGCATGGACGAAGATGCCTTGTCAGAATTCGTATGCGATTGTTTGTCGATGTCGATTATGCGTGACAAAGACCCCGACAAGGTTTTTGATTGGTTCGAGAAGAGCGTGGGGTTGACAACTGATTTCAAAATGGTATACCTGTTCTAACTTTAATAAACAAAATGTTTATTAAAGTTATGGTTGGTAAGAGTTTGTTAGGCACTCCCACGACCAATCATTACCACAACTAACAAACCGCCGAGAGTTTACCGGCGGCAGCCTGTGGAGAGTTCTTACCGCTGGTTTTACGCTGCTTCGCACCGTAAAACGCAAGTACCTCGACGAAGCAGGAATCAAACGGCATCGGCTACGACCGCGTAGGAATGCGTAAGTTTTGAAAAACGGTATATGCCTGGTAAACGCTGGATAATGACGCGTAAGCAGCTTGATTTTATATACGCGCTTGCGCTGTACATTGTTGAAAAATTGAAAGACCCTGACCGTCGCGTGTATTTTGACGTGGACGGCGTTTTGCGAGATATTGTGGCCTATTACGACACTGACGACGATAGTTGGGGGTCGCTCGTCGCCGGTAAATCGATATACGAATTGATTACCGAGGATTTTTCACAGCTGGAGGAGATGCCCGATACTGTGTTTGTGCCGTCGGTGCAACAGTTTACCGATTCCCCATATATTCTTTCGACGCAGATAGAACTGCCGGCGCAGGATGCAACCATGCGGTGGCTCGCCCGGCGGTTTGCTAGCCCACACGCGATATTTGTCGGAGAAGGGAGCTATAATAGCAAGAATATGATATTGGAAAAGAACGACCGTATCTTTGACGATCATCCTAAATTTCCAGAATCTAACAAACTAATTATCGTCGGACACGGCTACAATAAAGACAAGCCGGGTTTTCGTGTGGATACAGTCGCCGAAATGGAGGGCGCGTTGGACGTTTTGCAACCCTGGTGAACGGTAAATGGTAAACATTTGGAACTTGCATACGAATCTGGCATTGATGCCGCTACAGGCGCCTGTGTTGCCCCTCGCACAGGAGGGCTCCCGTTATGATGAACGTTTGGATACCATTATCAAATTGCGCAAGGATGGGAAATCTTTGGAAAGTATAGCAAAAGAGCATGGTATATCTATTACACGTGTTGTTCAGTTGATAGAGAAGTATAATAAACAAGCCAAACCAGAAGATAAAGTTGGAAAAATTCAGGCAAAACGCAAGAAATAGGACAAACTTGCCGAAAAAAATTCTCTATTGCGCGAGGAAATTTAAGCGTTTAAAAAACTGTAATAACTCGGTAAAACAGGGGCCTGAGCAAGTTTGCTTTTTGAACGTTTGGTAATTTTTTTTTAGTTTTTCCAAAGTAGCGAAAAACCTGGTACAATACTTGGTGCGAATTTTGCACAAAAGATGCGCTATGCCTGTTTTCATACGCGAGCTTAGCGTAGCATTTTGCAGTCAATTTACCGGTCGTTGCCTAACGTTTCTGTTGCCGACCTCACCAAGTAAAGGAGAATAAAACAATGCCAATGAGTATGCAAGCGATTTTGGAATCTCTCGGCGCGACGGATGTGAACTTGCAGGCGATTCATAACGCCCAAAAAACCGTCCGGAAGCCCGTTAAGAACAAATCCAAAGCCAGGGTCGTCAAGAACGAGGACGATATAACTATCGAAGATGATTTGAACGTGGACGAAACCGACCAGATCGCCGAAGTCGGCGATCCTGTCGTTGTCCAGCCGGTTGATGATCCCGAAGCCGAACCCGTTGAAGGCGATATTATCGAAATTATCGACGACACGGAAGGCGATGGTTCTATCGTTGACGAGGTTCCCGTGTTGGCTTCCCGTGCCAAGTACCGGCGAGTCGCCAATGCGAAGATCGTCAAAAACGCCGACGGTACACTTAGCGCAGTTGTCCCGGTGGCCCAGGTTAAAAACGCCCGCAAAACGGTTGCCAACGGCGTGAAATACGCCCCTGTCATGCCGTCGAAAGATTACGCAACTACGGAAACGACCACGATGGAATCCATGTCTGTCAAAAACATGCGAGAGAAGGCCGCCAAATACGACGCGCTGGTCCGGAACGCGAAAGCACGCGCGATTGCGAATACCATCGATCAGGCTATTGACGACGCCGTTGAGGAAGCGTTGAAGAAAAAGAACGCAAGTAGCGGCGGTTTGATGAACGAAAGCGGCAAATGCCGACGGTTCAAAAACTACCGACGGATCATCAACGCCGACGGTACGGAAGAGATCGAAGTGGATAATATCGATAGCGGTATGGTTGTGAAAAATGCGGATATTAACCCGTCTTCTCCACGCCCCGATATTGCCGTCCAAGACAATGAAGTCGCCGATCCGCCGACCGTCGATGCGCCCGTTGTCGAAGAAGAATCCGAACTCGATGGTAATTCCCCGTCTTCGGCTACTTCGCCGCAGGTAGAAGTGGTCCGTAACGGACGTGTTGCCAATAGCGGCTGCGGTCCCAAACGTGGCAAAACCGCAAAGAATGAAAAAGCTGTCCATAACGCCGCCAGCATTAGCGTTGAAAACTCCGATTTCGGAGAAGCTATGGATATTCCCTCCACGTTTCCCTCTAACAACCAATAGTTTCCGGTGAGCAGCAAGAATAGTTTAATCAAGCAGATCATTAACGATCCGAATTCATCGTTCTGTGGGGACGATGCAAAACATTTGACAAGGATACCCGAAGATGTGTTACAACGTATGGTTTCCGGTCTCGGCTCAAAAACCGTCCCTGTCCATAATGAAGCACGTCTGCACGAGTTGCAGGAAGGATTGTCGGATTGTCAAAAGGATATCGTAGAATTGGTCGGTATTGAAAAGAAACTACGCGATGCTTTGGAAACCGAGTTTGATGTAGAGGAAGTGTCTGTATTGAACCGCTTCTTGCCGCAGGTCGCCGTTGCGAACGTGGCAAAAAGCGGCCCCGTTACGGAGAAGGACGTGCAGGAATTTATCGAAACGTCCACGACACCGACGGCGGCGATATTGAGAGAAGGTAAGGCGGCCCGCGATATGATGCGGCAGGAGTCTATCGATGTTATCGTTACCAATTGCAACGGAGCATGGACGGAATCCGACCTGCGAAGGATGCCGACGCCCGACCTGAAGAAATGGGCGTCTCTGATGTCCAACCAAAAATCTCGCGTCTCTATGAACGAATGGAATTTCGAGGGGGCCGGGATGGCGGATAGAGCAGTTTTCAATTCGGGTGCGTATCAGATGGGTGCCCCGCTAGAATTGCCTTCGACAAACCCATCTAACGGTATGAACCAAAACTACTATTAAGGAGAAAACCCAATGATCGTTGACCAAAACACTATTCGTCTTGAACCCTCGAACGGTTTTTACGAAGAATATATTTTGAGTAAGGATGAGGAAGGCAACGTGCTCCCCGGAGCGGTTGTTACCGTCGTCCCGTTTGATGAAGACCCCGAGTTGGCCGAACTACCCGGAGTGCCCGGCACCCAGGTTGTTCGACAGAACCTTGTCGGCGTTCAATCGCAGGTGCCCACCGATATGGAGATCGATGACGTCGAAATGTTCGTCGTCATCGAAAACGCACTTGTTGGCAAGGGTCTCAACCATAAGGCCATCCCCGGCGAAGTTACGCTGTTGCACCGCCCGAATTCCGGCGACCGGTTGCTTATGCGGTGCGTCGAGGGATCGTATAAAAACGGCGACCCGCTCTTCCTCATCCAAACCCCGAACGGTATGTACGTTACTAACGAATCCGGAGCGGGCGGGAGCGAGGTTAAGGCACATGCTATCGAACAATTCGTTTGCCCGGCAACCGATATGCCTGCGAACCAGCCGCCGTTCTTTTTCGACGCGGTTGATACGTCCACTAGCGAGCGTCCGATGCGCGACCCGAACCTGAACGGTGCGCTTGTGAACCTGCTTAGGGTCAGGATCGCCTAACCGTGCCCCTGTAACTGTGGATTTCTGTTCCACAGTTACACGGCAGAGCGTTTCCATGTGCGCTCTGCCGATTTTCATACTTTTTGCTGTCCGTTGCGCAACGGACCCTCGAGGTTGGTGAGCCTCTTTCAATTTGAACCCTATAGGAGATAAAAATGTCTGTAAGTACAGTAGCGGCGATGCCGCGCACCACAAAAGACGGTCGCCCCCTTTATAAGTTTCGCGTAATCGAAGGCGAACATCAGGGTAAGCACCGGAAGTATTCCAAAGGCGAATCGTTTCTATGCCCCGATGAACTTGACCTGATGTTTCACGGCAAGTTTCAACGCGAGCCGCTGGACATAGGGAACATCCCGATAGACGGCGAAGACGGGCCGGATAAGAACAAAGTGCCGCCGGGTTTGGAAGAACACGTTCACAAGACCCCATCCGGGACGCCGAAAGATATGATGCCGTTCGATTTTGCGTCGGCCGCCAACGTATCTCGAAACTTTCCGCTTGCTAAGGATGCGAAAGTTGATGTTTACAAAGATTCGCTCGGAGCCTATGCTGTGGCGGAAGCCAATGCGCTTGTCAAAACGAATTTGGCCGGTGGTCCGCTCGGCTCTAAAAAGGCGGTGAACCAATTCTTGGCCGAAATATCGCCGCCCGAATCGGAGACGGAAGACGGCGAATACTAAAAGCCGCATTGAAGCCCGCCACACAGGCGGGCTTTTCTTTTTGAGCTGATCATAGACAACGAGTTGTCAATAAAAACATGGATTCTTTCCGAAAAAATCGCATATCTGATCGGCGTCCCCGCACATTATACCGGAACGAGAACGCGGCACCCTTTGTTTTTGATGTTTTTTTTTGTAAAATATATGCAATAAAGAATTATGAGCGAATTTGAAAGGCTATACGGTGGGTCAGTAAGCGATTTGGGAAAAGGCGTGAATATCTGGGGCGATCAAGTTGCCTGCGGCGTCCTGTGCGAATCGGTGGATAATATGGTGGATATCCACTATAAAAATCCAGAAGTTGCTGAACACTGTAATCCAGAAAGTTCAGAATTTGGCGTGGTGCCAGAAAACCGAAAAGTCCTTATAAAGCAGTTGCAACGGCTAGAAAAGGCCATTACCCTTGCAGAATTGAAGGATAAAAAGGAGTTGCGGGGGCTGAGAGACAAAAGCGGTAACTTTCATAGTCTTGAGGGTAATAGGGCTGGGCAACTTGCTGGCGCTTTACATGGTGGGTGGCGTTTGGTTTTTGTGCCAAAACACGATCCTACACCCGTTGATGCTAACGGGAATTTAGATTGGTCAAAGGTTACTGCGGTTGAAATACAGGAAATTTGGGACTACCATAATGACCCGGAGTATCTGCTATGGAAAAAAGAGAATATGAAGTAGAAATCACGTTTACCTTCCCTGGTAAGTTCTTTGTATGCGCGAAGAATGAGGATGAAGCGCGAAAGTTGGTTGCTGAGAAATGTTGGAAATATCAATCAAGGGCCTGTACAACATTGCCGCAGAATAAACTTAACGGGCAGTTCGCAATTGTTGGATGGGTTTTCCCTGCGGTTAGCGGGCGCCGTAACGTCATCAAAAATGTCACTTTGTCTGACCGCATTTTGCCAGCGATGAAAATAGGAACAGATAGAACCAAAGATAAATATTGCTACGAGGTAGAGGTGCGCTACGACCGTTCAGGAACATTTCATGTTTTCGCCGCCTGTGAAGACGAGGCAAAGCAGTTGGTTGAAAAGTATTGCAAACTGCGAAATCCTGTATATCGCTCTTCGTTGCCGCCTGACGAAGTTGCTTGGAATTTCCCTCGTAAGGATATCAAAAAAATAATTGGACGAATCACCGCTGTAAATAAATGAAAAACATCCGCTGAGTAAAGCCAGTAGCCTATGCCGACAATGGAACATTTTCTTCGGAGTCGCGGCGTCCCAGTAAAAAGGAAGGGGGACGAAGGTCTTCGAGATAAGCATATTACCGACAATTTTTTGGGGTTCCCCTGCCCTTTTTGCGGTGGCGATAAGAACTGGCTGGGTTGGCATATACAAAAGGGTTTTTTTACATGTTGGAACTGCGGATGGAAATCAATTCCTCAAGTATTTAGAGTGCTGTTTCCCGGCGAGAATACCGGGAACCTTATTTCGCAGCTTGAACTCCCGTCGCATTATAATGTGCCCGTTGAAAAACCGACCGGCACGTATAGCCCGCCTGGTGGCGTGCGTCCCCTTTTTGATGTCGGTTATTTGTGTCAGTACATTGTTGAACGCGGATTGGACCCGTTTACTGTTCGAGACAAATGGGGCGTAATGGCGATACATACCAGTCCGGAATGGGCGTATCGTCGAAGGTTGTTTTTCCCTGTACCGGATCGGAACGGTGTCGTTGTTTCGTGGCTTACGCGGACGACGGCTGACGACGTTTTACCAGCGTACCTTGCCGCCCCGCCGTCGCGAGAGTTGCGGCCTTTGAAATCGCTTTTGTATGGGGCGCAGTACGTATCGTATTACGATACGATCATTGTGTGCGAAGGGGTTTTCGATGCGATGCGTGTGGAACAGAATGCGGTGGCTACGTTCGGGAAGAAAATAACAAGGGGGCAGTTTGACGAGATTGCAAAGTTCCAACGCAGGATTATCTGCTTCGACGGCGAACGCGGTACGCAGCAACAAGCGCGGGAATTGGCTCGCGCGTTAAGTCCTTTTCCGGGTAGGACGGATAATGTTTGTTTGGACGCGTCTGACCCGGCAGACGCGACAAAAGAACAAATTGATGAATTACTTTATTTTGCAGAATTGAGGTAAATTATGAAAGTAACTATAGAAATAGACAAACCAGAAACTTGCGGCGATTGCCCTTTTTATAGTCGTAGGTCTTACCAGTGCCATAATGAGCGAGGCTATATGGCCTGTTGTTCTCTCGGCTATATGGATAAAACGGACACGCGAGATGGAAACTATTCTAATTCTTTGTTTGAAGGATGTCGGCTAGGTTTGGAACTGGAGTCAAAATAAATTATGTAGTTACGTGTTGCAAACCGTTTGAAATTTGCTATACTTTCATTGGTTTGTTTTTCCGTCTACATAAGGAAACTAAAAAATGCAAACAACTACAAATTCGCTTGAAGGTTTACGGGCCTCTATAAAGCAGCGGCTCGAAGAGAAAAAGCAGATTGACAAAGACCTTGCCGATCTTTACAAATCGCTTAACGAGTGTATCGCCGCGTTGCAGCAAGAGTTGAATGCGTCGATGGACGTACAATCGATGTCGTTTTCTTCGCAAACTAATAGAGAGCCGGTTACTTTAAATTTTGAGCCGCTTCTCACTTTTGTTTGGAAGAATGCTGTCCAGTTGGTTATTCTTGCCGTTGTCATCTGGTTCCTTGTCTCATGGATGAAGGGCCAAAAGGCAGATAGTCGCTTTTGGGAACTGCCGCAGACGCCACGAGCGGTTGCCGCGTCTTTGGATGATTTTGCATGGGAAATGCCCCCTGTCCCTAACGTTGACGCAGGTGTTCCTGAAGTTGCTCGTGTTAGTTTGGCTGTTTTGGATTTGCGTAACGCGCTGCTTGCTTTTGAAATGGGCACGCCGCATGAAAAAAAGTCCCTTTTCGAGCGGTGTCGGGAGACATGGGCGTTTTTGGAATCGGTCGTTACGGAATCCGATATGCCCCTTGCGTCCGACGAGGCGTTGCCAACAATCCCGCCACATGGCGGGATTTCGAGTAAACCGGGCAAATGCTCCGCATCGGCGATGGCCTCGCCGAGCGTGCGAACCGTCCGTGGCCCGTTTGGTATCGTCCGTTTTTCTCTTGCCAAATAATATGTTATGAGACGTACAGAACAAAAACATAATGTGATTCGGCGTTATTGGTTGAGTTGGATTTTCATTGCCGCAATCATGTTTGTTGCTTTTGGCTATATGCAGGGGTTGTTCGACATTGGGCGACTCGTGCAAATAACCCGGCCTGCCGATACGCTTTCTATGTCCGCCGAACATGCCGCGTTGGTTCGGGAAGCTATTCGTCTGACATGCGATTCCGTTGAGGCCGATGCGCACGCAACAGCCGAAGACGCTATCGCCGTGTTCGCGTCGCTGTTGCCCGAAGCTGTTCGTCTGCAGGTGTTGAAGGAGTTGGGGCATCCCGATTTGAAGGAAATGAGCAAACAGCTTGAAAAACTCGCGGCAAGAATAAACAAATAGCCAGCAAATGGCCAGCAAATAGGAAAACGCTGTTTTTCAGGCGAATTGACTTGAAAAATGTGAGTAAAATCAAATAACCAGCAAGCAGAAAAAGCAATGAGCGATATAATCACGTATGAGATGCGAAACGGAGCCTTGCCGACAACGGAAGCAGATTTGGCGTTGTTTGAAGAATGTATGTCCGTGGCGGTGCCGTTTAACTCGCATTGGATGGACACGAACAACGAAATAAAAATCATGCATTGGGACGCCGAATGGGAGAAGTATATTGCTCACATGGCGGCGTTGATTGATAGCGAAGGCCGGGATTCTTATCTCCCGTGGAATCTGTATAAAACGCTCGGAGTCAACTGGGTTGACGGGTACGCTTTCCAACAACGTACCGGCGATTGCGTTAGCTTTTCGCATCGTAATTCCCTGAACGCATCGGCGTTGACGATGGCCCGACGGACCGGGTTGGTCCCGAAAGGTATCGCGAACTCTATGACCTATTCACTGGCCCGTGGAAATGGCAGGGTTGCTTTCGGTTCAGGTTTGAATCTTAACCCGATGAGCAAATGGGCCGCGACTGTCGGCAATTTCTGGTCGGACGATTTTGGTCCTTATGACGTGGGTGCCTATACGCGCAAGTACAAGCCGAACAGTCAGCAGACCAAAAATGCGTTGAAAACGCAATCTGTTGTTATCTATTTGCCCGATACCGGTTTTGATTACATCTATTCCGCCTGTATGGCCGGTTTTGGTGTCGCTGTCGGTTCTAGCGTTTATCCGTCGAGTTCTACGCTTAATTCGGATGATCTGGGGGAGGTAAGCGGTTGGGCGCGAGGGAGCCATGCAACCGCGTTTGTGGCGGCCCGGAAGGGGAAAAAGACCGGTCGTCGTTATGTTTATTTTCTGAATAGTCACCTGCAAAACTACGTCGCTGATTCGTTGTCTGGCGGCTTGAAACAACGAGGGTGCTGGATGTCCGAAGCGGATGTAAAAAAAATGTGTACCAATTTTACTTTTGGTACGTATTACGTGAACCTTTCCGAACTTGGTTCTTGATTATGTCACGTTTGTCGGCATAAAAACGATATATTTTTGTAGCGGTCGGCTTGGACCGCGTTCACTTTCTGATGACTGCGTTATGCGGTCGTCTTTAATCCTCAGTATAGGAGAAGAATATGAGGTTTTCAGTTATGTTTGCCGTGTTGTTTGTGTTTCTTTACGCGTTTGCTTTTGCGGCGGATAGCGGTTTGACCATTACGTCCGAGCAGGAGTTGAAGTTTGTTGAGATACTCAACGCGGAGCGGGAACGACGCGGGTTGTCGCCGCTTGAAATCGATCCCGAACTTATGGCGGGTTCGCAACGGTGGAGTATCAAGATGCGAACTTCCGGGTTCAGGCACGGTTCCGGCATGGAGAATATCGCGCGTGGTGCTTGTGATGCCAATGCCGCGTTTCGTATGTGGATGAATTCGCCCCCGCATCGTGCGTTTATGCTTTCTAACCGGATCGCAAAATGCGGCGTCGGGCAGGATGGGGCGTATTGGACGTTTCGTGGTGCTACGAAAACGGTAACGCGGACCGTTACGCGAGAAGTTGCTGTTGCCACTTCCGCCTGCGTCCCGTCCGCCTGCGTGCCCGCTACGGCCTGCACGCCCGAACCGGTTGTGCAGGAACTTTTCGTGCCTAAGGCGTGCGCCAGGGTCGAAACGCCCGCCCCGGAAGCGTGCGCACGGGTAAGGACGCCAAAAGTTTGTGTACCCGCCGAAACGCCTGCCCCTAAGGCGTGCGCACGGGTAAGGACGCCAAAGGCGTGCGTACCGGTAGAGGCGCCCGAACCTAAGGCTTGCGCCCGCGTGAAAACGCCAAAGGCGTGCGCACCAGTAGAGGCGCCCGAACCTAAGGCTTGCGCCCGCGTAAAGGTTCGCGTGCCGAAAGCGTGTGGTTGCGCAGAGACAACGGCCCCGGAAGCGTGCACGTGTGCTTCAGACCAAGCGCGTGAAGGCGGCTGTATACGCCCGCTGCGTTGGCTGCGCCCCTGCTGCAAATAAAGTTTCTTTTGTTCATACGGCAACCGATTTCTACATGGTCGGTTGCCTTTTTTTGTTTTCGTAGAATGATGCGTTTTGCACAATCCAGGATTGTTTCTTTTCTCGCGCAGCCGGAAGCGTTTGCGGCCTCTGTTGCCGAACAATTTGGCTTTCCGACGGGACAATTGGAATGGGCAAGCGATAATCCGAGCACAAGCGAGTAACGCCGTTGCCGTTCCCGTCGTAACGGCCATCGCCGCCGAAATAATGACGGCGTTGAGAAATCGAATCTTTCCACAACAGTTGCCAATTTATTATTGATGGCGACTGCTCTTTAAGTATGTCGTCGCATTGCCGACATTCATAGCTGTGCGCGTCCACGTTTTTTTCGATTAAAAATCGTGAAAACTTGCTCTACGAAGCTATTTGGAATTTGTGTGTAGGCAGACGGCCTACATGATATTTCAAGACTATTTTTTACAAGAAGGAGGAAAAACCATGTCTAGCCATTCCGAAAAGAGACGAGAATCTTTGATCCGCGCGCTGTTGTCGCGGGAAGGCCGCAAAGTGAACGTTGAAACGTTACGAAAGGATTTCCCTAGTTGGGATGAATTCGATTTTTACGATACGGTCGTCCGCGTTTGCGAAGACGGGACCGCGTTGCACGTTCGATTTGATGGCGAGGATTATATCGTCCCGAAGATCGCCGAAGGTCCACTTTTTGAAAAACAGGAAGAACGGGCCGCCCGACGGTTGCGAAAGGTTCTCCGAGCGTTGTCGGAATCTGCGTCGCATACTTTTTGTGATCTGGCTACGTTTATAAACCAGATCGCCGTATGTTTACCAAACGATAAAAACGAAGATGCCTATTTTGAGCTTCTTGCCGAATGGCAATAAAATCTCAATATATTTGTTGAAACGTATCCCAGGCATACTCGCATCTATTTTTTAATTGTTTATACTGCTGCCCATACTTTTTACAAACCGCTTTTTTGAAAGGATTTTGCAATGTCCCAAACCGCTACTTATTCGTCGTATACTATAAATGTTGACCCCAACAACAATCCGAATTACAATTACAATGCCGCCCACCTTTATCGAAAGTATCTAAACAAAGGGGTGCCCTTCCAGGATTTGGAGGAAAGTATTACGGACGGACTTTATGAAGCCTATACACGTTTCAACGCGGGCGAGAAAGGGAAAGAAGGTACGTTCGGTTTCTACGCGCAAGGTTTCGTTTTGAAGCAGATAACTCAACGGTTTAAGATGCACCCGTCCTGCTTTTCCGACCTTGTTGCCGATGATGATGAACATGAATCGCTTGAAGCACAAATTGAATACACGCCCGAAGGCGACCGACAACTTTCGGTTCGGCTGATGGAGCGGTTTGGCGAAATTTGCGATATTGTTTTCCCGGAAGCTGCCCAGGAAAAGGAATCGTATAACGAATCGAGGCAGTACTCGATGGGGCTTGGAATTGAATACCTGTTTCCCGATAGGCCACGTGAATCCGACGAGTTTTATAGGAAACCCGTTGACAGTTACGCGGAATGGATTATTACACGACGCATCAGGGACCGACTGAAATTTAAGGAAATTGAGCAGGAGATGGGTATCCGGAAAGGGTATGGACCGCATTACTACAACCGAGCTTACAACGAATTCGTACGTCGCTGCGCGAAACCTGGCGTGCGAGATCAAATCTGTGATTTGATTGAAAAATAACAAAAAAAAATTCTCTAGTGCGCGTTTTTTACAACTTATATGAAAATTTGGTATACTAAACGTCCCGAAGTTTCTTTCGTGGCGTTTTTTTATTGGCAACCCCAAAACTGTAGCCCGTTGCTTGCGCATTGCTCACCTGCCGCGATGCAACGTGGTTACAGTTCTTTCGCTTAAGAGAAACGAGCGGGAAATCCCACCCCTTCAGGGGTGGGTTGAAAGCGAGCAACGGCTAGTAAAATGTTAAACTATCGTTTTAGAATCAAAGAGCGGAGTATCACATTATGTCTACTTGGAAACAAATTTTGAAAATAGGTTGGCGAGTATGGCTCGCGTTCGGGTTTGCGTGGAAGTACCGCAACCCTATCGCGGCGACGATCAACGACGCGGACCGGTATGCAGAACATTACGAACGGTTTACTACGACCACGGACGTGTATATTGCGCAGGCAACGCTGCTCGACATTATCAATCTGGAATCGGTTGGCGAAATCGCGGCGGCTTCCAACGCAGACGGATGGCGGACGACGGCGAAGGCGTTCGTGGCCGATTTCGAGATTTTCAACGCCGCTTGGAAGATTATGCACGATGATTGGCGCATTCAAATCCAACGGCCCCGGATAACGAACTTTATTAAGCGGCTCCGTAAGATATTGCCTTTTGCAAGACCCAATTTTCAAATGCTTGAATCGCCGCCCGCGTTCGATAGCACCGACCGGACGGCGGTTGCCTCGCTGGACGCGGGCGAAAAGGCCGAAATGGGCGTGATCGAAATTATTTCCATCATCCAGCTCATTCTGGTCGTCTTACCTCGAGTACTGGTTATCATCAAAAAGAACTAATCAAAAATTATGTGGGAACAAAAAAAACCGATCCAATTGAACGGAGTATTCAACGAGGATAATGCTTTCGCAAGCGACCATCGCGTAGTAGCAAAGGCGTTACATAATTTCAAGGCCAACCCCGGAAAAGACAGTTTCCATTATATTGTCAAAGCCGTTAAGAACGCTTCGGACACCGTGTACGTAGAAAATGTCGTTCGGGATTTTGCGCAATCTATGTACGGGTACCGGTATACCGGTTTTTTGAATGATTTTCAACAATTGCTCGGTAATAACCAATGCGACCAATAGAAACCGATAGTCTATACAACGACGTTTACGTTCGGCTATGCGAAAAGATAAAGGGCGATCCGCAATTGTCCGTTTTGTTGGAGGGCGTCGTGTTCGATTACGAACCGATAGACGGGTTGGTGCCCGCCGGGACGCCTATCGCCCTAATGCACAAACCGAAACTGTCGGTCATACCCGTATCGGCGCAATACGAGGGCCAATCTTCGTGCGGCGGCGAACTGGTCCTGGCGTATAACGTTGTTTTGGAAGGGTTCCATATACGATCTTCGCTCCGTAACAAAATTGCGTGGCGGTTGCTTTACCTGTTCAAATGGCTGACTATTCCTATCTCTGTAGATGAAGTTGAGCGGGCTGCTATTTGTATTCCCGGTGTTGCGTCGTGGGATTTCGACGGGGATAAACAGACAATGAGTCATACAATTCCAATCTCTTTTCAATTTATGGCACTATGAACAGTATTTTCAATGATGTTTCCGACCTTTCCCAATTGGGTAATAGCGTGATCTGGGGTTTTGAGCAGCAGAGCCGGGGCGAATTGCCGCCGGAACTGTTCGCCGACCTTTCGACGCTAACCAATACCCTCGCCGAGGGTATGACCATAGAGTTCAATAAGCTATGCCAGACGGACGATAGCGAACCGCAGGAACAGGCAAGCCGAGAGCTGTTTATGACCACGCAGCGCAAGTATTGCGATGATATACCGGGCTACGCCGAAAAAGCGGGCGAACTCTATTTCGAGGATTACTGATTATGTTTGCAGATATTTCTACGTTTACGTTCCGCTGGCGGGGTAATGCAGTCTAAAATGCTTATTGACGTTTTACCCTCTTCCGTTTTGAAAAAGTCGAGTAACGTTTTTGACTCTTTGAGTTTTTGGATAACCTCCGGTTTTTTCATGTGTTTTATCAGTTCAGAAAAACGACAGTCTTGCTCAAGTAACTGTTTTTCAAGGTCGCTTTGTCTGTTTTGGTCCATCTTGCTAAAAGTAATAGGTGATTTTATTTCACATAGTAATGCGCCGTATTTTACAAAGTTTTCAATGTTTGAATCAATATCAAAATGTCTGTTTTACTCAATTGTTCTAAAATTATCCGCAATATCCTGATCCAAGAGGGTTTTTGCAGTGCCACGCCCTCCGATATGTGGGGCTGCGTCCGTGGCGGGGTGCCCGACGGACCGGGGACGAACGATAATATGGTCGGCGTGGTTGACCGGGAGGACGTAAGTGTCGGGAGGTGGCAGGCCAATTCAAGTTATCAGGTCAACCCGCATCTCCAAATACTGGTAAGGGGCGTCGGGCATGATAAGTCATCGGATAAGGTCCGCGAAATCGCCCTGTTCCTTGACGAAATATCGAACGGGACGTATACGACCGAAATAGACGCGGTTGTCTACCGCGTCTTGCAGGCGACCCGGACGCAAAATATCCAGTATCACGGTACCGACGCAAGCGGCCGACGCAACGTGTGGAGCATCGAATACGATTTTGTGATTGTAGAAGAACCGGCGGAGCCATAACGAAAAAGGAGAAAGCCATGCAAAAATTAGCAGACATAAGAGTCTTTGAAGGGCTTCAACGTGGTGCGCACGCACAAATGAACATTCCAAGCGAAATGACTGTTTTCAACGACTACAGCGAAGCGGAAAAACAAGAGCGCACCGCAAGAATAAAACAGGAAATAAAACAGATAGAACGCGAAGCAAACGCGCTATTCTTCGAGGCCGGAAAAGCCCGCCGTCAAATGGAGGCCGAAAAGAAAGCGGCGTTCTCCGAATTAGACGCGGTTGCGCAACGGGCCGGTTGGGACGAGAACCAAAAGCAGGATTATTGGCGAAAATACAATGAAAGACTGTTACAAGAGCATGAGAGTAATTATTTTTGGCCGAATAGTGAAATGAGGGGTAGAGCCGATGCTCTTAGAGGCCGCGTAAAAGAGATACGAGGAAACGATCCTGATGGCCGTTTTGCGGTTCCTTGCTTTGCTATAGAAGACAAGCTCAATGAATTCGAGATGCAAATAAAATCCACAATGAAAAAAGAACCAATTGAAAGAAAAACGCTCAGTAATATGTCTGCGTTTCAATAGCCCCTTTTGCAATCCCCGTGCCGCCAAGCAGCCCGTCAAAATAGGCAACGTAGTGCATCGAAAAGAATAAAAATTTTAAGTCACTTTTGTGACTTGCCTGATTAAGTTCCCAATTGTTGTATCGCGATATGGTGTCTTTCCAAAAAACGGTGCGTTCGTTATGACTTTTCAAATGACCAACGTCGCATTGTTCGTCTTTCAAGCCTTCTTGCAATTTTCGTCGCCATATCTCACGCTGCTCCGCGCGTGTGTGGCAATTATAGATTGCCTTCGTATTCAGCGCTGTTTCTATAAAATCGGTAGTCATTCTTATATTTTTCACACGTGATGGGATAATCGCCGTTTCTTTCTTCTAAATATGCCGGAATTTCGGTTAAATTTCAAGTGCCCGCGTCAATTTTATTAGGCTTCACTAGCCCCCGATCCCGCCACGTGGCGGGATTCCGAACTACCACAATTTGTGATTTTTACAAAAAAAATTCTCTAGTGCGCGTTTTTTACACAATTCGCTGAAATATGGTATACTACGCCTCCATGTTTGCACAACCGTAAAGACATACTACAAAAAAACAAACATGCAGAAACTCGCAGATATATCATTTTTTGAATCGTTGGGCTGCCAGCCCGCACGTCAAAGTTGCATGTCCGTTTTCAATTCGGACGCCGCGCCGCTGTTGCAGGAATACGGGCGTACCAAACGCGCCGCCGAACTCACCGAGAAGTTTATATCGGAACTTCAAACCGTCGGCGAAAACGCGCCCTCTTCGCTGCTTTCCACTTTGCTCGAAGCGAAGGAGAAGGCGGATACCGAATTGTTGACGTTGCGACAGCAGATTGTTGAACAAACCGAGCAGAGCGGGCTTGATTCCGTTGACCGCGAGGTGTTCTCTACGCTGCCCGAAGCGGCTCAAACCGATCTGGAAGGCGTTATCGCGTCCGACGCCGTGTTCCAACGGGCACGCGAGATGGCCGCCGAAGCCGCGTCCGCACCGCCCGACCGTAACTTTTCCGATCCGGCGTTGGCCGGTACCCCTATGGGCGATTTGATGGCGGCAGGCGAAGCCGAAACCGCCGGGGACCTGCCGGTCGAAGACGTCTAAAACAACTAACAAACATGTGCTGCGGGTACGCAACTTATAACAGAGGAGCAAATATCATGCCTCGAATGGTTAATCTTGAAGGTAAACAAACGCCGGTCACAAACTTACCTCCGGATTGTTATTACGTTAGGGGTGTTTGGTATTCAAGCCCCGATAAACTTCCGGCGGAGTTAAAGGCCGAGTTTGGGCCGCTGTTTGAAAAACAACGCGAATCCATCAAAAGCACAAAGGAAAAGTGGCTGAAGGCGAGAAAACCTAAAACGGAACCGAAACCCGTTGCCCCTATGCCAGAACCCCAAAGTACCAACCCCGTCCCGCTGAGCGATCAACCTGACGGTCAGGCAGATAAGGCAAAACAGAAATAAACGCGCTACGTTTCTACTTCAAAAAACACAATATCGGAGAATATAAAATGGCAGTTATTTCAGGTCGTTACGGAGCCGTGCAAAGAGCGTTGCCGCGTTTTGATTCGAATGGGTACCAGGACAAGACTAACCCCTGGGAACCTATAGCTAATGAACCCGCGTTTTGGGAGAAAGGTGCCGAGTTGCTTTTAACATGGCCGACTGGTGTGGACGCCAGCAGTCAAGGCAGTCCTATAAAGCGAACGATGGTGTCTTCTATGACCAGTTGGTCGTTGGAAAATACGATCAATACCATATCGTACCAAGCGTCCAATACACGAGGCTACGCCGGAAAAGTAAAAGGTCTACATTCGGCGACCGGGACTATCAACGGGCTGGGCGGCTTACCGCCGATTGCGCCCGGACAACGGTTCCGATTCTTTGGCTACGTGGGGCCTAACAACAGCCAGGTAGGCAGTAGGCTCGGTACTGTCTATAGGATCGCTGCGCTTGCCAATAACGTGGCTATCAATATCAGCTACGAAGGGACCACACCTATCAGTTGGTCCGTGGGTTGGCAATCTGATTATCAGTTGGATGGGGATGAACTGGTCCCGTTTGAGGCTACAGATGCGATGGATAATACGTTCAATGACCCCGTGGTTCCAGGTTCCCCGCCGGGTGCCGGTTTTTGGGATTTGACAACGCCGCCGTGCGATCTGCTCATGCCATCTAAGAATTGCGCGTTGATTATATCCGAAAAATCGCCGGAAGAAGCGGGGGGATCGGCGTCATTACTGGACTCGATGATTCGCACTTGTTTACAAACCGCAAATATCACGTTTTCTACCGATATCGCTACGTTTGCAAACTCGTGTTCGGCTGCCGCAGGCGGGTGGCAATCCGGAGTTGTGGGGCCGACAAACTGCACTATCGCAACTACCGTACACGGCAGTAATTTTAATGAGTTCCTAACGAACCATTTACCGGGCGTAGATCGTTTTACACGTATCTATATTGGCGGTGGCGATATTGTGCACGGTACTTTAATACGCAAAGAAGGCGGAAATCTTAATACGCTTGAAAAAGTAATAGGCTACGGTTCCTCAACCGATCAAGTGGCCCATGATGGCGACCCTATATTAAGAGAGCATTACGCTCTTGAGGAAGATTACCGAGAGGCTGTATTCTATGCGTGCCAGGTACAGAAAGCCTATTGGCAGTTTAAGAAAATGTTTCTTGGTTCTTTCGGCGGTTTGAATGTGGATACGGCAAGTACCGCTCCTATCTCTTTCACCTGTAATATGGAATACAACGCATTCCCAAAAAGTGCAGAAACGGGCAAAGAAGGGACCTGTACCTACGGGTATATCCAGTTCTACCCCGGAGGGAAATTCACACCGGGTTCTCCACAAACGTGGACAGAAGTGGACGCGATTGATTTCCTTAACCTGGACCCGGCAATGATTAACTGGACCTAACAAGTAAAGCCATGAACGATAGACAACCAATTACTAATTTTTTCGATACGTTCGTGGGAGGGACCAGTGTAAATGCCATGAGTTCCTTCCAGGATGTATACAACGCAAACAAGGGCGATTCGTGTAGTTTATGCGAACTGGACGCCGTTTCGGGCGCGTTGCGAGAATCGACCCGGTGGCCCGACTATAACGCGCTGGCCAAGAGACAAGACGAATTGATCGAGGATAACGGGTTGTACACCGTGTCCGAAGATAGCCGTAAGGACCATTTGTATTTCAAGTAGGGAATTAGAAAGTAGCGGCGCAGTTGTTGATTGTGATGTTTGTTTATTACCTTACACTGACCGACGATTGTATCTATTGGAAACTTACCGGCGTTGACGAACAGTTCGAGGATATATTCACCGAACCGGTCGTTATCAAATGCCGGTGGGATACCGTAACCGAAGAGATACAAAAAGACGACACCGTACAAACAAACGCAAAACAAAACACGGTGTTCCCCGACCGCGTGCTCGTCGTCGGGAGTTTCGTGATGCTGGGAACCGAAGAGACGCTACAGGGGCTAACGCCCGATGAAAAGGCAAATCCGAATTTGTTGAAAAACGCAAAACGGATCGTATCACAATCGACAATAGCAGAACTCGGTTGGGAACAGAAACAGTACCCGCCAGATTTCATGTCCGAAAGGGTCGTGATCCAATGCCAGATTTGATCGAAATAAACGATGCAAAAACTCGCAGATATTTCAGTTTTTGAAAATTTACAGGCGACAGCTAACCAACAAATGGCCACGCGGTCGCCCATGAGCGTGTTCGCAGATAATTTCGGGTCGCAAAGCGAACAGCCTTTAGAACGAAAATATGAAGGTTTGTCCGAGGCGGCTAATAGAGAAACAAGCCAAAAAGAAAGAACCAAATTGCTTGCGAAAGCACAGGATGTAAACGCAGAATTGCAAAAGAAAATAGAGGAAGGCGTAGAAAGAAATATACAAAAACAAGGAGAAGCACTCGGGCGCATCGCGTTGGGAAGAGATTTGGATGGCAACAAAATGGGCTATGAGGATACGTTTGAAGATGCGCTAACATACGGACCGCCACTTTGGTACGGTGCTAAAGAAAAATCAAAAGGCCATAAAAAAAGAGAAATACAAGAATAGTTCACTTTTTGTTGCGTTTCCTTTTTGGGCGTCGGTAAGGAGTCCATCCGGGCGTTTCAAGGTACTCCATGTAGTCTGCGAATTCGGGATGGCCATGCGGTTCAGAATCGAAATCCAATAGTTGTCCAAATAGATAATCAATTGTTTTGTAGCGGTCGTCGAACAACTTTTTTTCAGGGTACTCGAATGTCCCCTGCTTAATATCAACTAATGCTTTGTCAATCAAACCAATATGCGAAATATCGCGTTTGATACTGTCGGGCATGTGCCGCTGCCTATAAAACTCGATTTCCGATTGTGTCCGGCGTGGACCGGTCCTTTCCGGTTTTTTTTCGGGAAACATCGCCTCGTGTATTTTAGGACGCATCGGAAAAACAAAATAGAAAATCAATAAAACAACGTTTGATTCTACCAAAAATCGAATCGGGAAACAGGCAGGAAAAGGCTACTATCAAATATGCCGCAAAAACTGGTGTATACGACAAGAAAACAAACCCATGCCCGCAACTACTCCAGTTTTTGAATACGTACAACCGTATTACGCGGGCGAGATGATCCCGCTCCTCGACGATTACAAACAGAAAATCGACGACCTAAAAGGGAAAGAATTGTCCCACGAAGAATTGTACCAAGCAGCCGAAAGGTTGCAACAAGAATTCAAACAAACATTGGATTTGTACAACGATCAGGCCAGTTACGCACTTGAACGTACCGTTCGTTTGAACGCCGCGATCAATTGCGGGATGTCGTAATCGTCAATATGACGGTTGCAACCCGACAAGTTGTCCAAATGACGTAGTTCCGTGTACAGCCTGTCAGGATGACCACAACAATAAACCACTAATGATTCAAGAGCCATATACTCTAGTATTTTTTTGGCCTGCTCGCAAATAATCGTTTCGTACATTGCCACTAGTTTGAAAAAAGTTTAAGGGTAATAACCAACCCATTTTACAAAAGTTTTAACGGGGAATCAAGACCTGTTTCACTAATACGCTGTTGGCGCACGCCAACCCTATGTTTCCGGGTGCGGAATAGAAAAAACGGGCATCTTGTACGGGTGCCAATAACTCCTTTTACGAAAGGAATAAACAATGCAAAATCTGAACGCGATGCCCGTTTCTATTACGAACGGCGCAAGTCTAATCGGCGGGTCCGGCGACGTTGCCACCCGGTTGCTTACCTACAACTTCGACCCCCGCTGCATCCGACCGTTCCTGCACGATGACGGGCATACCTCGCTCATCTCGCAACAAATCGGTTGGAAAGACGGGAAGCCCGTTCTCAAAAACGTGCAGACCACAAACGCAGCTACGCTCCGAAAGGATGACTGGGTTATGATCGACGAAACCGTCGTCGCCGCAGCAATGCCACGACTCCGGTTCTTCAACGACCTACGAGCCGCCGGGCTTAACGTCAACCTGCCAAACGCGCTAGGGAAAACCGTGTGGCAGTACGAACGGCAATCCAATATCACCGGCGCAACCGTCAGTATGGACGGGCTTCGCAAAGGGGACGCGGACCGGCCCATGTACGACATGGATCAGATGCCGTTGCCGATCATCCACAAGGATTTCAGCTTCAGCGCACGGCAAATCGCCGTCTCCCGGAACTCCAATATGCCCATCGACGTAACCACCGCAGGTATGGCGTCCCGGATGGTCGCCGAAAAAGTCGAAAGACTCGCGCTCGGCGTCGAACCCGATTTCCAGTTCGGAGGCGGAAACGTCTACGGCGTGTGCAACTACCCGCAAAGACTTACAAAAGTCTTTACCAACTGGGCAAGGGTCGATGGATCACGCGATCCCGATTGGTCGCCAGCTATCCTCTACAGGCAAATCCTCGACGCTCGACGGAACCTGCACGACATCCGGCACTACGGACCGTTCGCTATCTACCATAGCCCCGATTTTGACCAAATCCTCGACGATGATTATAACGATCATACCGCCGGGCAAACGAGCACTATTACGCTCCGAGAACGGTTGGAAAAGATCAAAGAAATCAAGTCGATCAATTGCTCCGAGTTCCTACCCTACGGAACTTTCGTCATGATCGAACTCGACCAGAATACCATCCAAGCCGTTACCGGTATGGATATCACCACCGTCCAGTGGCAAACAGAAGGAGGATTTGAAATCCACTTCAAGGTAATCTGCATTTTGTTGCCTCGTCTTAAATCGGACTTTTACGGAAGGGCAGGTATCTTGCACGCGAGATTGTCTGCGCCGAAGCCCGTTATTTAGGCATAATCCTCGAAACGTTATGCTGAGTTTGAGGGGGCTGACGGATTGTCAGCCCCCTTTCTTTTGTCTTTCTTGATTTCTTTTGTCTTTCTGGCATACTTGGTCTGCGCTCCGATTTTGTTTTTCTTTGAGATGTAATCGTTATGAGATCGTTAGGTTTTTCTAAAGAGCAGCTGGTTGATTTATACATTGTCCAGGACCTTGTGAAGGAAGAGGTTGCGAGGCGTCTTGGGTGTAGCTTGCAGACAGTCAATAATTATTGCAGGAAATACGGCATAAAAAAAGAGTCGTCCCGGGTAGCGCAGGCGACGAAAGAGGAGTTGTGTCGTCTTTATTTGGTGGAGAATAAGACGCAAGAGGAGATTGCCGAATTTTATGGCTGTTGTCGTCGTGCGGTTGGGATGAGGTTGTTAGAGTTGGGCGTTGAAAAAGACGTTTCTGCGGTTGTCGAGTCGTCCCGAGCTACCCATTTGAAGCGGTACGGCGTAGCCCATCTGTTGAAAGACAAGGAGGAGTCGGCCCGCCGTTCAAAGAAGCGGGTGGCTACGATGCTCGGCGACGATTGGGGGCCTGAGAAAGTGAATGCGCAGCTCCGAGAACAGGGTCGTTTGTTGGAGATGGTCGGCGGTTTCACAAAGAAAAAAGAAAAAACGCATTTTCGTTGTTTGGTAGATGGCTGTGGCTATGAATGGCATCCGCATCTTGCCGATGTTTTGAATGGGTTTGGGTGCCCGCGTTGTTCCAAACGGGAGCGGTACACGCAGGAATCGTTTGATGCGCTGATGGCGAAACGTTTCCCGCATATCGTCCGTATGTCCCCGTTTGTCAATATAACGACTCGGATTGCCGTTCGGTGCAACGTGTGCGGGTACGGGGCGGATGGTCGATGGTCGGCTAAGCCGTGTAATTTTGTGGCCGCGAGACCGCGTGATAAATGCTGTCCGCGTTGTTCGCGTCAAGAGCGTTGGACGGAAGAGATGTTTGTGGCGAAACTGGCCGTCGTGAACCCCAATATAGAGCTGGTCGGCGATTTTCAGTTTTTAAGGAAGCCCGCACGGTTTAGGTGCCGAATAGACGGATACGAATGGACAACGTCTGCAAGAAGCGTTATTATCGGCAAAAAAGGTTGCAAACCCAACGGATGCCCGAAATGCGCCGGGTTGGTCCCGTGGCCGAAAGAGGCGTTTTTGGAGTGGCTGGCGGGCTATGATGTGCAGATTTCGTTGCACGGAGAATGGGACGGTTTTACGCGCCGTACTACTTTTTTGTGCGGGCGGCATAACCAAATCTGGACAGTGAAGCCTAGCCAGCTATACTATAGTAAGACGAAATGCCCGCTGTGTTCGGCGAAGTACGTCCGCGACGGCGTTCATTACGATTCGTCGTGGGAGTTGCTTTTCCATTACGATAACCCGCATTTGAAGCGGCTTTACCGGTCGGACAATGTTTTTATCGGCTACGTTACCGATGATGGCGTTTGCCGCCGTTGGTTCCCCGATTTCCTTGACGAGCGGACTGGCACGTTGTACGAGGTGAAGCCGGGATCGAACCCGCATGATAAAAACGGGATGACGGCTGCAAAAAAGAAACTCAACGCCGCCGTTTGGATTGAAGATGACGATATTTTGCGTATACAGAAGAAACACACCGAATTTGACCCGCTGTTGTACCGCATTGTAAAATGAATGTGCTTGAAGCCGCCCAAGAGCGGATCGCGTTTTGCTTCGATAGTTTTGACCGCGTTTGCGTATCTTTCTCGGGCGGGAAGGATTCGTCGGTGATGACGCATCTTGCGTTGGCAGAAGCGGCCCGTCGCGGTCGAAAAGTCGGCTTGTTCTTTATTGATTTGGAGGCCCAGTACGCGCATACGATTGCGCATGTTTCCGAGCTGTTTTCTTTGTACGCGGAGCATATCGAGCCTTTTTGGTGTACGCTTCCTATCCTTTTGCGTAACGCCGTTTCACAGTTTGAGCCGCGTTGGATTTGTTGGGAGCCGGGTCGTGAAAAAGATTGGGTACGCCCGTTGCCCAATTATCCAGTGAAGACGGGTGCCGACTTCCCCTTTTTCCGGTACGGGATGGAGTTTGAAGAGTTTGTGCCGCAGTTTGGCGTATGGTACGGTGGCGGCGTTTCTACGTGTTGCCTTGTCGGTATCCGGATGGCGGAGAGTTTGAACCGGCGGCGTACCATTTGGAGCGAGAGCAAAGAACGGTTCGCAAATAAGGCGTGGACGACCCGTATGCCGGGCGGCGTCTACAATGCGTACCCGATCTTCGATTGGAAAACGGAAGATATATGGACTTTTTTCGGTAAGACGCGGCTGCCCTATAACCTGTTGTACGATCTGATGCACAAGGCGGGCCTTTCGATACATCAGATGCGGATTTGTCAGCCTTACGGCGACGATCAGCGGAAAGGTTTGTGGCTGTTCCACCGGATCGAGCCGGAGACATGGGCCCGCGTCGTTGCCCGCGTAAACGGTGCGAACGCGGGCTCGCTCTATTCGCAAACGTCGGGCAATATATTGGGTAATATAAAGGTTTCCAAACCGGCGGGCATCACGTGGCAGGCGTTCGCACGGTTGCTGCTCGATTCCATGCCGGGCCATCTTTGCGAACATTACGAGAACAAAATTGCTGTGTTTTTGAAATGGTGGCGAGATCGCGGGTACGCGGAGATACCCGATGAGTTGCCGCTTAAACAAGAAAATGCCGTTTCGGATCGTAAACCCAGCTGGCGTCGGATATGCCGGGCGCTGTTGCGGAACGACTATTGGTGCAAGGGGCTTTCGTTTTCGCCCACGAAATCGGACGCCTACGAAAAGTACAAAATTTTAATGAAAAAGCGGAGGGCCGCATGGGGGCTGTAGGTGATACACGCGATTTTTCGGCGTATGAACACGCGCCCGCGTGGGCAGGCGAGCACCCCGTTTCAAAGGTCTATTGGGTGCCCTCCGAGTTGGTCGTTGCGAACGACTACAACCCCAATAAGGTCGCTACGCCCGAATTGAAACTTCTTGAACTATCGATCAGGGCGGACGGTTTCACGCAGCCTATCGTAACGTTTTTTAATGGCGATTTGTTTGAGGTAGTGGACGGTTTCCATCGTCATATTATCGGCAAAGACAAATTGAAACTATCGCATCTACCGGTTGTTGTTATCAACGAATCGCGCACGGATCGCTGTGATCGTATCGCGGCGACCATACGGCATAACCGCGCACGCGGCGTTCATCTGGTGTCTTCTATGAGCGATATTGTGGTTGAGTTGAAGCGTCGGAACTGGTCGGATAAAAAGATCGGCCGTGAGTTGGGCATGGAGCCGGACGAGGTACTGCGGTTGTCGCAGATTTCGGGTCTTGCCGAACTGTTCGCGGACCGCGATTACTCGCAGGCGGTCGCAGATAAATGATGCTTCCCGTTGAGAATCCCGCCACGTGGCGGGATCGCGGCTGTTTCGTTTTCAGAACGTCTTGATCTTTTCGTTTGTTTTTGGCATATTGTGGCTATTGTTCAAAGCAGGAAAGGCGTGGCAGTATCATGGGTTCACAACTGGATAAGGTATTGGCTGAGATTCCAAAGGTTGGCCCACGTTCTAGGGCCGAGCAACGGTACAAATGGAAAAAGGCGCTACAGGAAGATTTGGATTGTGAAAATGTGCGTCTTGACATACATAACGGGTATAGGGTAGATATGCTTATCAATTATATTTTTAGAGCCGAGGCTTCAGAATTTTATCCGTGGTTCTCCCCTGAGCAGTTATTAAATTGCTACTCGGATAGTATGTGCCGCGTATTTTTTTCCATGCACCGTATAGCCTATTCGGAAGGTTTATTAAACACGGAGAGCCCTAAACAGAGTGGCGTGCCATGCGTAGAATTATGAAATCCTTGAGGAGGGCGTTTTGGTAATTGTCCTGGTGGTCTTTTTGGTGGTATTGGTCGCGCCGGGTTGTCTATTGCCCTGCTAATTTGTGTTTGAAAGTCCTCAAGGCACGATTCAATTCCTGCACATACGGTAACAAATTTTCCATCTGTGTCCGTCGCCTGTAGTTGCTTGTTTCGTTCGTCAAGGTATTCTATTTTTCTTGTCAACTCTTCCTTTCGTGATTTATCGCTTTCGCCACGTTCCATTAAATACTGTTGAAAATTGTAGCTATTGTGCGCTTTTAGCAGCTCATCGCGTATTTCAGTTATTTCTTGTTTCATTTTACCGATTTCGGCGTCGCACCATTCGGCTCTTCGCTTCGCCTCGTCGTCAACGAACCCGTTGAAAACGGCGATATGTGACAGACCCATAGCGCTGTGTGCGCCCCGCTGTAAATTCTCAAAAACGGATATATCAGCAAACATTTTATTGTCTCCGTGAAAGAAGTAGAAATTCGATTCCTTCGCATTATATCATAAAAATTCGTTCCGTGTAAAAGCGGCGCATTTTTGGTAAACTTCGATGGTTGTTCTTGTGTATTTTGGCATATTTTTGGTAAATGTGCTAAAAAAATTCTCTAGTGCGCGTTTTTTACACGGTAGCTGAAAATTTGGTATACTACGGGTGCGGGAGTTCTTGCCCGCGCAAGAGAAGGTTTGGGAAAAAGGTGGTTGGGGCGGCGGTTCTGCCGTCGCCCCTTCTTTTATAACGAAAATGAACATAGCAATACTTGAACTTATATCGCTTGTCGGTTTGGTTAATATACTTACCCGTTCGGCGATACTTCAGTCGCTGCGGGATTCGCTCCCGACCGATGGTTTGCGGTACGGGGCGCAATGTCCGATGTGCGTCGGGTTCTGGGTCGGCGTTTTGTACTTTTGCCTAACGACGGCATCTTTCGGGTGGCCCTGCCTTGTCTCGTTGTTTCTATACGGCGGGTTGGTAAGTATATGCTCGTCGTTTGCGATACATACTTTGGATGCTATCCCGTTTGTCCGCGCGTATTTTATCGCTAAAACCAATGTGCTTTACCCGCCCGGCGTGCCCGAACAAGAAACTGAATAGACTATGCCACGCAACAAAATAGAAACCATTTGGAACGTAACTATCGACCCGACGGTTCGGTACGAAACGCTTGACGACCGTGAATACGTCGTCGCCCCGATGACGATGATCCTCGAAGGGGTCCATACCGGCTCGCAGGGGCCCGTTTATTACGATACCGAAGAGTTGGCAAAAACGCCCAAAATGTGGAATTTCAAGCCCGTCGTAATCGAACATCCGTTCCGGGGCGATACGGCGACCGATCTCGAAGTCTACAAGCGGCAGGCGGTCGGGATGATTATGAATACGCATTTTGTGGACGGTAAGCTCAAGGCCGAAGCGTGGATCGATAGACGCAAGGCCGAGGAGAAGTGCCCTACCCTGCTTGAGCATATCAAACACCGGCTCCCGATGGAAATATCGACCGGTCTGTTCTCCGAACTCATCATGGATGAGGGCGTATGGAATAGCGAACCGTATATCGGGCGTATCATCAACATCCGGGCCGACCATCTCGCTATCCTGCCCCGTAAACAGGGCGCTTGTAGCCTATCGGATGGGGCCGGGTTGCTCATTAACGAACGAAAAGAAATGAAAGCGGGAGAAACGTTGAATATCATTACTACGTACATCAACAATGATTATCTTGCGGGGTCGCCGGTTATGGAATCTACACGACTTTTTAGAGAAGAACAGGGACACACCGATGCGAAAAACGCGAATGCGCACGGCACGGCGCATACAGAAATAAAAGTAGCCGTCGCGCCGCCTTTGGAATCAATGGGCGCGGGCCCGGTCATGCCCGGCGTGCAATCGTTTACAACAGCCGAGGGTTACAAAATCACAATTGAGCCGCCGACAGGTCCCGCGAAAGTGGCAAGTTTGTCCGAAGCTATGCCGGACACGCCCGAAATTGTTCTTGAGGAGGTGCCCGCTCGTGAGGAGATGCAGGATAACCCCGAAATCGTGGCCTCCGACGATTTGGAAGAGGGTGAAGACCTGTTCGTAAGTACGGTTAAGAAATTAAGAAACGCGGCACAGGTACTCGTTACCTCATTCAATGAGGCGTTGATTCTGAACCTTCTGAACGACGCGCGTGGCGGGTTTAAGTTCCGGCAGACTGAGGACGGGTTGTGGGAGTCGGCCTCGACCGGGCGACCGAAGGGTTCGTTCGATAGTGAAGAGGTTGAAAAAAAGAATGCGGAGCGCAAGCGGTTGCGTGCTATTGCAGTAGACATTCGGACACGGATCGCGGAGTTGGAGGAAAAGAACGCAAAATTGCTCAAGGCTAAGAAACCGCTCGATCCCGCCGACTTGCGTGAGTTGGAAAACCTTGACGTGGAATTGAAGGCGGCGCAGGCCGCCGTGTTGTCCCATATTAAAAAGTACGGGGATTCCAAAGCCGATTCGTTGCCCGATGCTACGCGGATCGCCCAGTCAACTACCGATGACGGGGCGGACGCGATAAGCGGAAAAAGCGTAGATACCGCGTTTACGAAGGCGATGAACGAGGTATTCGCCGAGACGCGGAACGCTATGGCGATGTACCTGGGCGAATCGTCGGACGATATGAAACGTGTCTACCTTGCGCAGCTCCATTCGCTGGCGTCCCGGTACCCGTTTTTGTTGGACATGTCGCCGGAATTGAAGAAACTTATCGTCGCCGACGAAGCGTCGCGTTTGGAAGAAGATGGCGATGAATTCAAAATGGCGGCTTAACGCAGTTTTTTGCCCGGAAACTTGCATTACGAACCTTTTGTTTTTTGTTTCAGTTAGGAAACATGTTTCGTCGTCCTATAAGGCGGAACAAAACAACACACAACTTTAATAGCAGAATTTTCCATGCAAAAACTAGCAGACCTTTCTGTGTTTGAGAACCTTCAATCCGGCGCACACAACGCGATGGGCATGTCGCAGATGAGCGTGTTTAACTACAAACATACGTTTAACGGCGCCCGTGCCGCATATTATCAAGAAAAATTAAACGAGCTAAGAGATGAAAGTGGTCCGTTGGACCAAAACCAATTGGAGTTGCCGGATACGTTGGCGGACGTAATTGGTAGCTGGGACGAACGAGATAGAGAAGTCGCTCGTCAGTTTTTTGATGCTGTCGCAACTACCCGCCGTCGTGTCGGCAAAGACACGCAGGCGAAAGCTCAGCAATTGTTGGCCGAAATTGACCAACAGCCGGTCCAAAAAAAGTTGCCGATAGAGGATGATCGACCGCAGCGGCAAATAACAGAAAGCGAAAGCGACAAATTGGAGCGGGCGAAAAGGATTGCCACGGGAAACCCCGATAAATACGATGAAAAAGGAAACGAACGTGACTATGACGAACGCCCATCTGTCATTAAAGAGCAGCTTGACGATATAAAGCGCACAATCCCAAAATTTGACGAGATAAAGAAATGGGAAGATTCCCAAAACACGCCAGCATTACGACGTTGGATGTTTGATGCCCAAGATCGGTTTGAACAGGCTGAGATGAAATTAGCGCAGTTGGAGCGGCGGTTTCCCTATTCAAAAGACCCTGTTTCTGAATCCGAATATATTGAAAAAGCGAGGCAAGAGTTAGCAGAATATCAAGCTAAGTTTGAAAAAGAAAAGGCCAGGTTCGAGGCGGCCAGCGACTATTGAACCGATAATGTCTATTTCAGATCGAATATACGCCGTGGAGCAGGGGCTCAAAGAAGTTGAAGCTGCCCTGTGGCGTTTGGAGAAGAAGCGGGACGATTTGCGACATGAGTTGTATTTGTTGCAGCTTGAAGCACGTCGTCATCCGCCGTCCGCCGTCGATATTGCGAATGCGCAGTTTAATTTGAAGACCGCCGCGGAGGCGGTCAACGAAATCATTGATATTTAATGAGGATTTACTATGGAAAAACTTGCCGATATTTCAATGTTTGAGAATCTCCAATCGAGCGCGAACCGGCGCATGATGTCGCCCATGTCCGTGTTTAACGCGACTGTTGAGGATATTAAAACAAGCGTCGAAAGTTGGATGACGCAAATTGATTCGCTTCGCAGGCTCCGGGCGGACGCCGAGGCCGAGGCCGAACAAGCGAAACTTGAGGGGGTTCTTGACGAGTTGAATAATAGATTGGATGCTGGTATGCGTGGTACGCGGACCGCCGTGGCCGACCTGCAAAAAGGCGGTATGGGGAATGACCAGTCCTCAGACACGCCGAGCGTCCCCTCAGGCGGCCCGCCAGCCCTTATCGGCTCGCCTAGTTTTGGTAGCGGCTCGCCCGACGAATTGCCACAATAGCAAATACAACTTTTACGGAAGTGATAATTATGGAAAAACTCGCAGATATTGGGATGTTTGAATCGCTTGGAACCGGAAACGTCGGATTGTCGAATTTGGGCGCGTTCAATACGATTGAGAACGCGCCGGGCGTGAACCCCGTCGGTTCCCCCGCGTCCGTCCAGGGTAACCTTCCTATGCCACAATGGGGCCAGAATTTGAGCAAGCGGGTCGATGGCCTTGAAGCCCGAATTGATAATTTGGAAATTGCTACAAAGAACGGTTTCGCAAACGTAGACGCAAAAATAGAACGGTTGCATAACGACACAAATACGCGATTTGATCGTTTGGAGCAGGATGTGGCAAGTATCAAACAAGCTCTTATGCAAAGATAGCTATGAGTCTACAAAAGACGATAGAAGCCGCTATACACAAGGCGGTCCGACAACGAGTAACGAATAAAGTAGAGCAGTTTGTAAAAAATGAAGTGCTTGCCGAACTTCGCAAGAAGGGCGTTACGGACCGGCGAGACCCCAGAGAACGACAGAATCGTAAAATACCGCTCGCGACACAGGAGAATCTACGACGCACTATCGGCACACTTGTGATGAACCGGGTGGGCGAAAAGATGCGGTTCAAATTGGAAGGCGTGAAGGCGCGTCGGCCAGACGATGAAATCAGTATGGCCCAATTGGAACGTGAAGTAAAGAGTAAAATAAACGACGCAGTTCGCAAGGGCATTTTGAGACGATTGTAAAGGAAATCAGTATGGATTCTATCCCTCTTTTTTCGCAGTTGCAGACGCAGCAGAACGCGGCATTTGGCATACCCGCTATGTTTACGTTTGATGACCGTAGCCTGCGCGCCGTGAGCGTAAACGCCGCGTTCCAAGACGTTTCCGTAGAAAACTTTCCGAGCGGCTTAATCTCTTTATCAGAATTGCGTCCAGACAGACATTACGTTTTTTCGCTACACCCTGTTCAAGGAACGGACAGGTGTGGGATTGCCGTTTCAGACCCCGATGGCGGCAAACAAACAGCGTATATCGAAGATATGGATAATATAACGGCTCAAGAAGCAATCGCGTTCAAAAATACGCATAAGTTTGATAAGTGGGGGTACTTATTTTAGCTTTTATGAGGTGCAATAATGAATACAAAACTAAAAACAGGCAATTGTGATGGCCGTACTCGTTGTTTTTTGTACGAGCTTGAAAACGAGTCCGAAATAGCTACCCTCATTAACGAGGCTGATGCCACCTTGCTGCCCTGTGCGCATTGCGGAAATGATCGTCCGCATGTACATTACATGTACCGCCCCGGTAATATGTTCCCAACTCAGCTGCAACCAAACGGCGAAATCCCCATGAAGGAATGCCCGCATGAGTTGTATGTTGTGTGTTGCCGAAATGCTGCTACTGATCCGCCCTCAGATATTGAAGATTGCCGAATCCAAACAAGAGTGTGGAATGCCGAAGATACCGAAGACGATTTTGTAGAAGCGTTAAGGCGCGTCTGCAGCGCATGGAATAAAAGGACAGGTAAGTAGTCATACTGTTGTAGTAACGTCAACGCCTATAAATTGAAATGGACAGTATCCCACTATTTTCGCAGCTACAGACGCAACAGAACGCGGCATTTGGCATACCCGCTATGTTTACGTTTGATGACCGTAGCCTGCGCGCCGTGAGCGTAAACGCCGCGTTCCAGGGCACTACCCTGCCCGATATGCTCTCTTATTTGGACGACGGGGGTCGGATGCACCCACGCGATGTAGCCAAAACGATCAAGCGGGTCTACCCCGATTTCGCTACGGGCGACGCCGCCGGGGACCGGCAGGATGATCCGTATGACGATTGGGGCGCCGAACGAGCCTCACGCGAAAAGGGGATGTTGCAAGTACAGGATGCGATTAGAAAAACGGAGACGCCTTCGCAGGAAATGCTCCGTTACCTGAACCTAACGCCCGAAAGCTACCAAGCGTACCGGGAACAACTTTTACGAAAGTGATAAACATGGAAAAGCTCGCTGATATTGGTATGTTTGAATCGTTGGGAGCCGTGGGTGCCCCTGTTTCCGGTTTGGGGGCGTTTAATCCTGTGCAAAATGCGCCGAGTGGCATAAGTCCCATAAGTTCAGCTACGCCTATACAGAGTAATCTTCCATTGGTTGAGTGGAGGAAGCAGGTGGACGAGCGATTTGGAAAAATAGACGAACGGTTTGGAAAATTAGAAAGCCGAATGGACAATTTGGAAATCACCACAAAGAACGGTTTTGCAAACGTAGATGCAAAACTACTCCGGTTGCAAAGCGATACAAATACTCGTTTGGATCGGATAGAACAGGCAATAGCCCAAAGATAACCATGCGAGTTGTAAATTCATTTAACGAATTATTGGATACCCCGCCACGTGGCGGGGTATCTGCTATGTCATGCTTCAATTCGCCCGAATTGGACCAGACGCTCCAATCGATGGACCGCGCCTATGAGATATTGAAAGGCGGTTTGCGCGGAGTCTACGAAACGCAGCAGGATATTTGGCATTCCCGAAACGAGCAGGAAGTGCGGCAGGCGCAGCAAACATACAAATCGATCCGCCCGGAAATCGATAACGCGGTCGATACTATGAAAGCCGGGGTCGGCGAAGTTAGCCGCGAGATACGACAGGAAGGCGAACAGGTTAAAGACGATCCGAAAGCGCATGACCGCTTGATGAAAAAACAGGCGGCGATAGCCAAGTCGTTTTTGGGCAATACGTACCTGTTGGGCGGCGACGCTTTCAAACCCGTAGAATTGCCCGGCGGGACGGCGCAACCGAAAAAAGAAATGCCAAAATTCGCTACCAAAGAGGAAGCGATGCAATACTACGCACAACAAAAGTAAGACAATGCAGGCAGATATTTCACAATTTGAATCGTTGCAGGCACACGCGAATCAACGCATGATGTCGCCCATGTCGTGTTTCAACTCGCAATTATCGGACGGGTTCGTTGAAAAAGTAAAGCCGTTCCATTACGAGGCGGCACAGGCGGGCGATGATTTCCGGGCGCAAAAAGAGGCGTTTATGGGACAGTTTGAGAGCCGGGGCGTGACGGGACCCGAATTCAAAAAGGTCTATTCGGCCCTGCGTGAATTGAACGGGGGTAAACGGACGCTTAAATCAGTCGTCAAACAGTTTCCCAGTATACCGAAAAAAGAGATACAGACACTGGCAAAAGTAGCCCAGGGCGAGCAGGGGATGTTGGATTCGTTGGGTACGTTTTTGCACTCGCATACCAAGTTGTCGCAAGAGGCGGATAAACAATACAGAATTTTCGATCAATTGCAGAACGGCGACAAAGACCTCGATGCGGCATACGAAACATTCAAAAACGATATTGAAGATATGGACAACAATGTGCGGGCCGGATTGAAATAAAATTTTGATCAGTATTTTTTCTTTTTTTGCATACTGCTATGGAAAAGTTGGCAGATATATCAATGTTTGAATCGTTGGGGAGCGAGGATATGCCTCGAAGCGAAATGTCCATGTTTAATAGTGGTGCGGTTGCTCGCCTGTCGGAGATTTTTCAAGATGCCATCGTAGATAGTATGTCGCCAAATTTTAGTAAGCCTAAAAGCAAGATGACCGGAAAACAGTATAAATTTTCGTTACGAAAAAATCCGGAAGGCAAAGGTTTGGATATAATTGCGACAAACCCAGATAACCCGATGGAAGATTCATTTGTTGTACAAGGATCGCCTTTTACGGACCGGGCAGAGGCGTTACAATACATAAACCGCGTTCGTTCCGGTTCTACTTGGGGCGACAGTATAGAAGGTTTGGTAAAATTTGAAAATGAAGAGGTGAGCTGTGAATAGTAAATTGACCCCAGAATTCAAGCCCGGTTCTGCCGCTTGTTTTTATGCCTGCATGTTGGAAAATGAAGCCGAAATTCTAGCGTTAATAGAACCGTTTGAGGTTTCATTGTTACCGTGCGCAAATTGTGGGCAGGAAAAGCCTCGTATTGAATACGCCTTTTATCCCGGAAAAAATGGTGGACGAAGCGTGAAAAAAGAAGATGGCACTTACGGCGTGGAATTTACAATAAATCCTCATGGATTATACGCTAGTTGCAGCAATCCAGAATGCGGTATGCAAACAGTAACATGGTATGCGGAAGACGATGAAGAAGATTTCAAAGAATCTCTAAGACGTATATGCGAATCATGGAATCGTAGGTATCTCCAAGAGTAACAACTCGCCGAATCACGAAGAAAGATAGAATAATGGAAAGGTTGGCTGATATATCAATGTTTGAATCGTTGGGGAACTGGGATATGCCTCGAAGCGAAATGTCCATGTTTAATGATGGTGCGGCAGTTTCCAAGTTGTCAGGTGCATTTCAAAGTGCCGTTGTCGGCAATATGTCGCCCAAATCAAAGAATACGCCGCCATTTCGTGGTTTTTCATTTTCTGTTTACGTTGACGAAGAACAGCATGGCGGCAGAACAGAACCTATGCACGTTCACGTCTATACGCCGGAAGGAAAAGCAAAATTTTGGCTTGAATACAATGGTCAGGCCGTTGTCGAGTTGGCCGAAAATAATGGCATACCTGCCCCTATTGTAAGCGACATCAAAAAACACATTAAAAAGAACAGAAATGGTTTTGTAAAAGATTGGCAAGATGAGCAGGCAAGGCAACAGCTGTTACGAGAGGATTAGAATGGACAGTTTAAAAGAATGGTGGTACAGTAGGCATAGCGTGATTAACGTCGCAATTAAGTTGGCGTTTTTAGGTTTGTTTTTTCGATTTGTGGTTTTAGACTACGGTTTAGAATTCAATTTCAAATTGCCGTATGTTTTGAACAAATTAAATCCTATATGTTGGCTAACTAAAGGGCTATACTATGCCGCGTTGGGACGACGTGGAAATCCAGGTTTTGTGCTACTTTCTAAACTATGGCGACGACCAAAACACAAATTGTTGGAATTTGAAATGGCCCTGGTTGATGATTTAATATCGCTTGGTTATCATTGGGATACGCATACGGATCATTGCGGACACCACTTTGTTTGTACTATCGCAGGTTTGGAATTATCCGTAAATTATATTGATAGGCGGCATTGGAACGACAGCCAAGATTCATTTGTTATATGACGGACGTGCGTAATTTTTAGTGGAATCACAATGAAAAAATTGGCAGACATATCACAGTTTGAGCATTTGCAACAATGCGCTAATGCCTCATTTAACGCGGCGATGCCCGTCCCGGTTGGTCCGCTACCCTCGATGCGGGAACCAAAAGGAAAATTGGACTGGACGCTTAGTTTTCAGGGTGCCGTCGGTTCCGAGGACCTGAAGAAATTGGTAAGCGAAAGAGAACAAAACATCAAAGAGTACGCCGCCTATAGCGTTGATGATTTGAATAAACTCGTCAATTTTTTTAGGATTCAGCTGCGGGATGCGCACAACGCGAACGATACCGTTGCCTACGAAATCGCCGACGAACAGGATAGCCAAGTGCGCGAGGCATTGAAACGGAAAAAATAGGACAATAACCAATCATACAATATAGCAGCAATGGCACCGAAAGACATGACCCCGCCCTACACAACGCACGGAAAAGTACGGGAGGTGTACCCGAACATACCGCCGACCGCCGACGCGACGTTGGATATGGCTATCAAAACCGCGTCGCTTATGGTCCAGACAAGTATTTTGAACGGGTGTATGGCAAATTATACGCCTGAGCAGATCGAGGCGATTACGCTTTATCTAGCGGCGCACCAGTTCCAGGTATCTACCGGCGTTGTTACCTCAAAATCGGTCGGCGCGGCCAGCGAGGCGTATGCTATGACTACCGATGCGTTCCTTCGAGGTTCTTTGCACGGGCAGCAGGCGATGCTGCTCGATCCGAATAACTGCCTTGCCCAGCGCATGGCGGATACGGAATTGGCATTGCAGGGCCGACAATCGTTTGTCCCTACCCTGCAGGCGGTCCCGGCGCGTTTCCCCCGGCGAAGATGCTAATTTGTTCTTGAATTTCTGGCGCGTTCTGGCATACATACGGTAAATGAATCGTTTTCAATTCACATGATCTTACCGTACACGCACAAATCGGCTATGTCGCAATCGCCGGTCCCCTACGAATTGGACCGGCATACGCTATGGGTATACCCTTTGCGACAACGCGATCTTATTGATTTCAATACGTGGCTTAAATACAAGTATGCCAAACAGTTTGACGATCAGATTAAGTTGGTGCCCGAAAGCGAACGTGCCGAGTTTGTTGATCTTGCGTTGAATAAAATCGAAGACTTTGATTTCCAAGTAGGTATCGGCCATGAGTTTTTATATTCTCATATTGATTATTTGGTTCGTTTTATTAAGTTGCTTATCCGCGACGCACCAGCGTGGGCCGATGCAAAGCTAAAAAAGCTGTTTTTTCCGAACGGCATCTCCGAAACCTCGCGGTTGCTCCTCGCGGAGATGCAACAAGCTACTTTTTGCCCGCTCCCGCCCGATCCGCCGCAGCCTGAGAGTGATAGTCCGCGTGTCGAATCGACTCCTGACGAAAACGTGGCCCGTATCTTCAAAGGGTTGGCCGAAAAGTACGGTTGGACGGTTGACCAAATTCTTGATTTGACGAGTTATCAAATACATTGGATGCTACGCTTGTTGCCCGAAGAAATAGCGCATCTTGAAGAATTGAATAAGCTGGCGAACAAGACCAGGAAAGACGCAAACTCGGCCCCGCTCCCCACCCCGAAGGCAGGCCAAATACAGTTCAGTAGCCCCGATGAATACTTCGCGTGGCTTGCCGAAAAGAACGCCGAAAAAGAAAAAACAAATTGATTCGCGTTATAATCCGGCATACTTAGTTGGAAGTTTTTTTTTGATTTAACTTGTATTTTTTTTAGAACGGGAATTGGCGTATGTCTCACCAGGAAGCGATCAAATTTTTTAGGGATACGTTCGATATGCAAATATGCAATTTCCTTGACGGTATGCTCTCGTGGCTGACGGGCAGACCGTTTTTAGACCCGTACAAGTTCGATAAATGGCTACATGAACAACACGGTAACTATGAGGAAGCCGGGCATTCAATGTATTCGCTGTTGGCCGAACATTACGGAAAGGAAGTTGCTGATAAGATAAAGTTGCTTATTGATTAAAAACTTCTTTGTAATGTTTTGCATAGTTGCCTGAAAACTTGCTCTACGAATCTATTGAAAAACAGGTGCGGGGAACGATCCCCGCAAGTTCAAGACCTTTTTCAATAGGAGATCGGGACGATGCAAAACACACTTTTGACGCAGTTCGTAAAGGCTTGCGAACATCTTTCAAACGGCGGATTCGCCCTGTTTGAATACGACGTTTACCTCTTGGGTATGGCTTACTTCGGTTGGACGCGGCGCCAGTTCAAAACGCATATTTCGCAACTTGTTGAAGACGGCGTTATCCGGCTTGAAAAGAAGGCCAATAAATACAATACGTCGGAATGGGATGTTATTGTTTTTAACTGAACGTTGTTACACCGCACATTTTCAAATAGGAGAAATAGAAATGAAAAGAGAAACGTTTGAAATCGGGAAAGAGATACTCATAACCGAAAAAACAAAGAATCACATACCGTTTGATACGTTTAGCGTTATCGACGATATGACGACCCTTCATATTTACATACGCGGATTTGGGTGGGTATCGAAGGATAAATTGAGGATCGTCCCAGGCCCGGAAGGCCGCGTTGTTTGCGTTCCCCGCGTGAAATTGTTTGCATAAATACAAAACCAGAAAGGAGACGCAGATGCCTAGATATGTTCGATGCGATGATACTTACCGGTGCGCCTGGTGCGAAGCCCTGCCCGGTCTTTGTAGTTGCCCCGACCCCCTTACCTGCTCTGTGCCGATTGTTTCAAACAATGAATATACGAAAAGAAATCAAAATAATAAAAGGAGAATCGACATGATTGTAATAGTTGCCGAAAAACCAAAGCCGCATACGTCCGAGTGTATCGACGTTAAAATGATGTGCAAAAATTGTAGATATGCTTTTGAACCGGAAGACGAATGGCTGACATGCCCGGAATGTCTGCATAACCATTGTGAGATTTGCGGGCATTGCTGGCCCTGCGAAGACGATTCCTGCCCGCAATGTAACAAGGTCGAAGATTTGTTTGATCGGCCGACGAAAAATTGGGACCTGCGACGGATACCTGGAACAAGTTTGACCTATTGGGCGTAACGATCCCGCCACGTGGCGGGGTTTTGTTGCGTCGGGCAGTTTTGATCGGTTGCGTTTTGACGAAAATTTGTTAAAAAGTACGAAAAGGCGGCTGACCGTTGGCGGACCGCGAATCCCAGGCACGTAAAAGATGATTAACTCGATTGCTTTTAAGTAGCCGCATGTTGATGGAACCCACAAGAGTGGATAAAGACATCATTAAGGCGGTTCAAATGGACATGGCGAATAACCCGAATAAATACATTGAAAATTGGAACGAAAACAACCCAGATCATTCCCTTCCTTTAGTTTAGTAAAAATGAACAATCGACGAAAGATAACGCGCATAAAGAAGCGGATTAAAAACGCCCCCGACAGGCTTTTCCCGTCGAGAAAAAAAATCAGAGGGAAAAACAACCGTCGAAATGCCTTGATAAAAGTACATTCAGTAACGGATACTGATTTTGTTATAAGTACATCATTTGCAACTTACCGGATACCGCGTTCTTACTGCCCGTTTTTTCAAAACGCCAATCAACAAAACATTCAAAATGTGGAATACTATAAGGCGCAAACATCACGGTTTGAATGCGGGTATGTTTTTGAATTTTATTGGTGGGACTTGGAATTGTTGTTTGACGCGCAAGACTTCAAAAAATTCGAGATAGCGAAGAATGAGATTACGAACAAAAATTAGGCCATACGGAAATGACGCTACTAAATCGTACTGGAAAAAGCGTTGGTCAAAAGAAACGAGACAGTCTGTTTACCGTCCGCAGAAGAAACGCGAACGACAACAAGCAAAGAAGCAACTGGAAAAAGGCGATTAGCTCAGCGGTTAGAGCTGCGGACTCATAATCCGTAGGTCGCAGGTTCGATCCCTGCATCGCCTATTTTGAAAAAAAAATAAAAATGAAAAAGAAGAAGAAGAAAACTTGCATACTCATTATAAAGGTCAAAAAGCGGACCGGACATTCGCCACGATGTGGCGGTGCAGGCACGCATGAGGATAAACGAACAAAACGGAACCGAACAAGAGCGTCCCAAAACCGAAAGGCGACAAGCACAGAATGAAAAACAATGATTGAATTACAAGGAACATACAATACGGCAAAGATATTCACGGATACCACCGAACCCGGCGCAATTGCGCAGATTCGGCATATCCTGAACCAGCCATTTGTCGAAGGAAGCCAAATCCGCGTAATGCCCGATGTCCACAGCGGGCAGGTCGGTACGGTCGGAATGACCATGACGATTACGGATAAGATTGTCCCCAATTTAGTGGGGACGGACGGTTGTTGCGGGATGTTCGTCGCGTTGATAAAGGAGAAACGGGTCGATCCAAACCAACTCGACAAGGCGATTATAAAAAACATACCCGCTGGTTTTAACACCCGACACGATCCGCATCATTTCAACGAGGATATTGATTTATTTGAATTGAAATGCGTAAAACACGTCGATTTACACCGTGCGTCCCATTCAATGGGCACGCTCGGCGGAGGGAACCATTTTATTGAATTGGGGCAAGACGATGACGGACAGCTCTATTTGATTGTCCATTCCGGAAGTCGCAATCTGGGCAAACAGGTTTGCGACTATTATCAGAACGTGGCCGCCGACACGTTGGGTCGGACAAAGGAAGGCGACGATAGGGCACTGGCCTACTTGGAAGGCTCCCCGATGTCCGATTATTTACATGATATGGGCATCGTCCAACAATACGCCGACTTAAACCGACGGGCCATTGCCCGCGACATATCAAAACAGGCGAAGTTCAAGATCGTCGATACGTTTTCCGTCGTACACAATTACATTGATTTGGATGCGATGATCTTACGAAAAGGTGCGGTATCGGCCCGAAGCGGCGACTGTATATTGGTGCCTATGAATATGCGGGACGGTAGCCTCCTTTGCGTAGGGAAGGGGAACGCCAATTGGAACTTTTCGGCTCCGCACGGTGCCGGGCGTGTAATGAGCCGCAAAGAGGCGAAGGAAAAGATCACGCTAATCGAATACGAGAAATCGATGAAAGGAATCTGTTCGTCCACCGTGAACCGGGCGACTATTGACGAGGCACCGCAGGCGTACAAGCCGATGAACGAGATTATCGAGAACAGCCGCGATACGATGGAAGTTGTCAAAATAATAAAACCGTTGTATAATTTCAAGGCGGGAAATGAATGAAAATCCGGCATACCGTAGACGTTTGCGTTTGTTACTCTTTTTGAAAGGGACATATTATGCGAGTAGTGGGTAGTTTCAATGAATTGCTTGAAACGGGCAATGCCGGTGGCAGCTGCAATATGTCAGCGTTTCAATCTGTTTCAGTGGAGAATATGCCGACCGGAGAAAAGCCCGTTGAGGATTTATCTCCCGTATCTTTTTATGATATTTCGCTGTATATTGCGCAGGATAGAGATGGGTATGACATTGTTGTAACAGAACCGGGTTCTGAAGGCAATCCGTTTTTTCTTGAAGGCTATCGGTCAATTACAAGAGAACAGGCGGATCAATTTAAGAATACGCATGGTTTTGGCAAATGGAAATACGGGCACGGCTGGTTTGAATAGCACTGTTGTTAGAAAAACATGAAAACGACAATAAAACAAAATATTCCTGAAAAATTGCGATACTCTTTGGACGATTTGGAGGATGCTTATGAATTAAAGCGTTTAATCCGACAGACAGAGAGCGAATTGCTGCCATGTCCTAAATGCGGAAAAACAGATGTGTATGTTGTTTACAGCTATACGCCGTCTAACGCAGACCCCCATTACTTCCACGTTGCTTGTTTTCCTTGTTTGTTACGGACATACCACGATTGTGCTGCAGATAATGAAGTTTCGATTAAAAACGTGTTGCAGTACGTGAGCCATATTTGGAACCGTCGCCCCGATAACCCTTAGCAACAGATAAATAATAGGAACAGGCATACTACGGATGTTTGCGTTTGTTACTTTTTTGAATGAAACATAAAATGAGAGTAGCGAGTAGTTTCAATGAATTGCTTGAAACGGGCAAAGCCGGTGGTAGCGGCAATATGTCAGCGTTTCAAGAGGAAAACACGACCGAAGGCGCAACGGTTGATAATGCTGAGTTTATAGGCAAACCACAACCGTGGAACGAATGGGATGCGGAAAAACAAAAAGATATTATTCTAGGGCTAGAAGAGGAAGTTATCGAAGAATCGCGGCGTTTAAGGATGCCAACTGACGGCGATAGAATTCAACAGCACCTTAATAAGGCGATGATGTCGATGATTGATAAACGGAAAGATGATTACGCAGATAGAAAAAAAGAGCTAATGGAATTGGGCGTTTATACAATATCAGATATTGTCCAATACGATGATTATTTTAAAGAAAAATATGGCGGATCACAATGAAAATTAAAATAACAATAAGGCCGCCCAGAGGTTGGACGCTACCCGGTTGTACGATTTGGGATGTCCGGTCAATAGATGAGTTTGTTGAAATGTTTGTCCGGGGCGACAAATTGGTTATCGACGAATTGCAGGTAACGATACGCAATTTTGTGAAACACAACGACCGCATAGCCGCATTCAACGTTGAAAATGTTTTGATGCCGCCGGAACTTGAAGCGGAACAGATGTGCCCATACCGCTACATTCGCTTAGAAATTGTACAGGCGTTCAGTTCTCGATGCGCTCCGGAAGGCAGAACGGCAATCCACAACATTAAAACCGATATTATCCAGGATGATAATGACAGTTTAGGAAAAGATTAAGAGGATGGCAGCCATATTTGGAACCGTCGCCCCGATAGCCCTTAGCAATAACTATCACGATGTCAGAAGAAAAACAAGTTGACCCGCGTACCGTTGCACATCCGTTCACATTGCCGAACGGGACCCCCGTTATCCTCAAGCATATAACGGCGAAGGATTACGAAGAACTCGACGTTTGGGTACGGCAACAGTATATGAAGAACGTAACGCTCGCTACCGACGGTATGAACGCGGTTGAAAAGCAGGAGTTGCTTATGGCGGCGCTGGCCTATTGTGCAAAACTAACGTTCCAATACGGGGACGGGCGTGACATCCTTTTTGGGAGTGCCTACGGGATGTCCCGTCTGATGTATCAGATGATCCAAAATCCGCCGTTCACGTTCGAGCAATTCCGTGATATGCTGTTCCCCGAAGGTTTTGTGAACGTGGAAGGTATGGACCTGCTAGGAAAGATGCTCTCGCTTACCAATACAGGCGAGATACAGCCCGATGTAGATACGCTCATCGAAAAAATTGTAGAAATCAATACCCCGGTAAACGCGGACGGCGAACCCGACGAAGTAATGGCCGACCTGTTGCGAGAAGACATTAAAGAAAAAGTGGCTGGCGGCTCGTCCGCGATGGCCCAAGAAGCAATGAACGCTTTGGACCGGATGGAACAGAGCGTCGAAGAACTCAAAAAAATCAATGAATCTCCGGCTTCGATTTAACCTTTAGCGGCGACTATTTTCCGTTTTTCCCACACTTTTTCACCCGACTATGTTGCTATGTTTATACCTTTTGTTATAATCGGTGTTGTGCTAACGCCAGTTTTGATTCTGGGCTACTTTTTCCTTGTTGCCTTGTGGAACGGCGTTACGTGGGAAGATTGGAAGAACTATAGGGCACTCGTAGCCGACACTTATGAAGTTAAAGAAGATGAGGATGATATGAGCGATAGGGAATACTACAGTAGCGACGGGGTGGCCGATCTTAGCGTTTTCGAGCGTAACACCGGCGGGCAATCGCGTCCGGCCGGGTCGAGCCAGGCCGCGTTCAACGAAATCAAGTACGTATACGATCCGAGCAGCGGGTATACGGATATGAGCACGTTGACTGGGCCGCGTACTCCTGGCTCTGTTTTAGATGTGATGACAAGGGATTTGCGAGATTTGCGTTCGGATTTGAAGTGGAAAGATATTGACGCTACTTCAAAAAAGTTTTTGGGCGATTTTGCGAAATCCGATCCTTCCAAATGGGGAGATAAGTTGGCGGAAAAAGAACGCTTTTTGAATAAAATGGATGCGTCGTTTAAGCAAAATATCGAAGGGATACAACAATGGATCACTATAGGGCGGATGCACATGAACCGCCCGGACGTGAAAGTAGACCCAAAGTACCGGGATGCGTTTGAGGCGAAGGTCAACGAAATTAAAGATTTTATTGCCTCGCTCGACGGCTAAGAGAAACGAGCAGAAATTGCAATTCCCGGCCACGTGGCCGGGAATTGTTGGCGCTATTTTCTTTTTGTCGTTTTTTCGTATGCTTTTTCGTATGCTCTTTCAATAATCGGTTTGGCTCTCTCCAAATTGTCCTCGTTCTCTATAAAGAGTCTAAGTTCTTTGCCGTGATATTGTATCTCTGTGTTTTCCAATGATTTTTTGGCTTTTCCCATTTCTTCTACGTTCAATCCCAGCAGTAGAATTCTTAGTTTCTTTCTTCCGCCGCAGTACATCATTTGCATGAATTGTTTGCGGGCCGCGTAGCTTTTGTACGCACTTGAAAGGTTTGTTTTGACATTTTCGAGACTTAACACGTACTTTTCTAATTTTTCAAAAAGTTTCACGGTCGTTTCTGACAAACTGGTTTTCCATTCGTCGAATTTTTCCTTGTATAAAATTCCTGTGCTTTCGGCTGGGATTACGCCGTCTTCTACCATGCGTATGAAGGCGGATTTGATAATCTGTTTTGATTCGGCGAGTCCTTTCCCGAGTTTGGCCATTGCCGCTGTTATTTGGTAAAATTCGTCTGGGCCTGTTTCCAAAAAAAGGCTGTATAGTACCCGTTTGATCCTGTTGATGTCCTTTTGTTCTTTTCCTATTTCGTGTATTTGTTTCAGATTAAACTTGTCTTTTCTAAGGTACTCAAAAACATCAAGTTGATTGGGAGGTAGACTATTGCCTGTGTTGTATTCCAGAAAAGGTTCGTTGTCCATTTCGTTACTTTCGGGGTTGTCGATGTTTGTGTAGAACTGGTAGTGGATGCCGTTTGTAAGAACGCCAATGGCAGCCCTATGAGTTTTAAAGTATCCCCTAAGCTGCGAAACCCCTGAGTTGCCGAGCGGCACTCTTCTTGCCTTGCATTCCCAGACCATTATTGCTTTCCCATCCTGCCGTTGGAGAATCGCAATGTCTACTCTTTTGTTCCCTTTTGTTGTTTGCTTTTTTGCTGTGTATTCTTGTCTGATTTCCCGAAGATCGTTCTTGTCGTACCCCAGTATGGTAATAAGCGGCTCGATCAGTATAGAGATCGTTTCCGTCTCGGTCATGCTGCTGTTGGTCTCTTGTTTTTTTAAGTGTTTTTCATTTTCTGTGGCCGCGTGTGCAATTTTTTGGAATGTCTCTTGGAGTATTTCACGGAAATCGTTTTCTGGCGTCATTTTTTGTTTCTTTTGCGTGGGCATGTTTCTATTATTTTGTACGCTTGATTAAAACGGGCAGACACCGCGTTGTATCGTCTGTTTTAAAACGAATTGTAAGAATGAAACGTCGTGGTCGTATAAACCGTATATTTGGTAATTCCGGTGGTTGTTTTTTGAGGGTTTTAGGCTATACTACATGCAAATTTATGTTTTCCGCATTTTCGGAAAACTCTTGATTGTTTTGGGAAGGTGAGCGCCCCCTTACGCTTTGAATTACGATGCCAAAGACGCCCGAAGTAGATGTGCAGGTTAAGTTGCTTTTTCAAGACGCGGTTAAACAGCTAACAAACGCGCTCGCCACCGCCGCCTCTAATATCAAGGTAGGTTTCTCTACGGACGATAAAGACTTGAAAAGGACAGTGGCGCAGGTCCAGAAATTCTTTAATGAAAAGGAATCGTTGCAGCTTTTCACGAAGGATTCTAAGGTAGACGAACGCGAACTGGCCGCGTTTGCTACGAAGGCGATGAACATGTTCGACAAGATACTCAAATCGCAGCCTGCGCTCTCGATGCAGTTCAAGACGGATACCGGCGCGATTAAGGGCCAGATCGAACAGTTCATGCTCCTTATGAATAACGGTATGACGGAGCAGGCCGGAAAAGTCGCCGAATCGATGACTACGCTTGTCAGTTCGTTGTTTAGCCGTATGAACACGGCGATCTCTTCCAGCGGGCTGACGGAGAAGTTGAAAGAGGCCGACGCCGAGATTGAAAAGATGCTCTCGAACGCCAAGTCTAATTTGACTGAATTCGAGCAAAAGTTCAAGACGGCAAAAGACGCTTTGCAGGGTTTTGAATTGGATTTCGGCGATAAGGCGGAAGCCGAACGCCTGCTGACCATCTTGGACGGGGCAAAAGAGAAATTAGATCAGGGTAGTATATCCACCCAAACGTTCGCCAAGTACGTCGAAACTATCGGCGGCAAATTGGAAAAATTGGAACTCCCGCCACAATTGCAACAATCGTTCAAAGACATCCAATCGACGGGTGCTCTTGTTAGCGACGCGGACATTGAAAAAGTTGAAAAGTACCGGAAGAAACTGGAAGAACTCGGCGGCATGAAATTGCCCGTGTCCGAATTTACTCAGTACGCCGCCGAAGCCGGGAAAATGGACGAGGCGATTAAGGCGATCCCCAAAAGTGGCAAACAGGTATCGACGGCGTTCCAGATGCTTAACGCTGCGCTGGCCGATTTTCAGAATGGGAAGGCGGGAATTGATACTGTCAACGCGGCGATGGCTAAGTTTGAGGAGAGCGCAAACAAGGCGGGCGTGTCCGTCTCCGATATTGATACTGCAGGTGTATACGAGAATTTGAAAAAGCATATTGTTGAGGTCGGCGAGGAATCGCAACGGGTGGCCCGCGACATCGCGTTCGATATGGGCGACGCGATTGCCACTATACAGGCTATCTCTAAATCAGACGGTGCGCCCCCTACCTCGCTGTTGGAAATACTCGATGTTACCCGGCAATTGGGCACCGGCGCGAAAATGACGAAAGAACAGATTGATGCGCTAACCAGCGGCGATCTTCGTTTGTCGTTGGATACGGATGGTATACAGAGTCAGTTGGACGGCGTTGCGGATGCTTTGGGGGAAGTTGATGGCGCTATAGCGGGTATCGATCCTTCCCGGACGTTGGACCCGGCTACCGTTATCGCTATGCAGGAAAAGTTCGTTGAATTGTCGTCTTCAATGGATGAGGTAAGGGAAAAAGCCAAAGATATAGGGGATGAAATCAAGAAGATGGAACAGAAGGAATCTTTGGGCATTATTACGCCGGAGGAGGTCAAACAGTTCGATGCGCTGATCCAGAAGCAAAAGGAGTTGGGGCAACAGGCCGTTTCGATCCGGGGCGATTTCCAAAAACTGCATACGGAAATCACTAAATTCAAATCCGCCGTTGGCTCTATCGAACGTCTGCACGGCGCGTTGGGCAAGGTGAACCAAACGATGCGCGATATGCGAGCGTTCGGCGTTCCTATTCCCGATGGTTTTCTAAAAATTGTCGATCAGGCAAGCGCGGGCCTGATGGGTATGAAGAACGTTATGACTACCATGACGAACGCCGGTAAATCTTTGGATACCATTCTCGCGTTTGGAAACGCTAAGAAAGGCATAGCAGGTCTTGCCGGGCTTGCCAAAGATGCTGGCGTGAATATGACCCAATTTAAGGCGGCGTCCGAAAAGGCAATGCAGTCGGCGCTTGCGCAGGGGAAAAAGATCGTTGCCGAGAGGGGCGGCGATTTGACGAAAATCGTGGGGGATTTGTACACTAAAGATATAAAAAAATATACGGATAGCGTGCTCGCGCAGTCTAAGGCTCCGCAGGCGGCGAAGGACGCTTTCCAGACGGGAGCGCAACGAGTAGGGACGCAAAATGCAGCCAATGTAGCCCTGGCAGAGTCGGGCGGCGGCCGGTTTGCTAAAATTGGCGGTTCTGCCGCCACTACAGGCATTTTGGTGGGGGTAGGGCTAATCGCGGCTGGAATCGCGTCTTTTTGGTCGTTATGGGAAAAGCGTAGAAACGAGGCGTATAAAAGAGAAATGCTGCTCAATAAACAGCTTTCTGAAATGCGTATACTGGCGGTCCAACAAGAATCGCAACTGCGGCTGGCCGCTATGCAGGCCGAGTTCAATATGGAAAAATTGAGGGCAAGGAATCGTGAGAAAATGGCCGCCGATAGCCTCACGATGACGGCGGCAGATTTGGCTGCCCAACGTCGGCTGCTTGATATTGATGAGCGTCGTAAAAAATCGCAGGAAGATGCCCAGGTTAAGCAGAAAGGCGTGCAGCAGGTACGCGAAAGGTTTGAAAAACAAATGGAGCATTGGAAGCAGCAACAGGCGGCACGGCGTGAGGGGTTGCACGGAGATTCGGGTATTATGCCCGGAGCTGTGGGGATCGGCGCTGGGGCAGGTATTATTACGGCCACTGCCACAGGTTTGACTGCCGCAGTCGCAAGTTCTGCTTTTGCCGCTAAATTGGGAGCCGCCGTTGGCCTTTCTGCAGGGCCCCTCGGTGCGGTTATTGGCGGGGCCATCGGAGCCGTAGCCGGTGGCGCTGTTGGTCTGGCCGTCGCCAGTTTGAAGGGCGATCTGTTGCCCAAATTGCGCTCGGGGCAGGGCCACACGTATAGCAACGAGGTAAGCGCGTCCGTAAGAAGTTGGGGGCATGGTTTTCTTGGGATGCCCGGTATTGACCAGGCAAAGGCAGCTAAGTTACAGTCGGATTTGGAAAACTGGGACAATCAAATAGCGGAATCCGTCAAGACAAAATTCGAGGAGTTGTTCAAAAGCTATGAAGGCGCGCTTGACGTAATTCTCGCGGGAGATTGGGAAATCCCCGATTCGTTTAAAGAACGTGTAGAACAAATGAATGAAAGGTTCAAAAATGAGTTTGATAAACTTGCAAACTCGATGGATGCGAAACTTGTAGCTGTGTGGGAGGGCGGCGTTGAGGGCGTGAAAAAACGGGCCGTTAAACAAGGGAATAAGTATACGTACGCAGATGAAAAAGGAAACGTGTACGTGGAAACCGAGGAACGGATAGCCAAACGGTACGTGGAAGTGCGAGCACAAGTTGAAAAGGCGCGTGAAAATCAAAAGAAGGCTTTTGATGAATTTGACAAATGGAAAAATGAAGAAATAAGAATGACCAATGAATTGGCGGATAAAGAAAAAGAGCTGCAGGCCGCCAAAAAGGCGCGCATCGAACTCGAAATTAACACAGAGAAAGAATTCCGTAATAAATTGCATGATTTGGCCAAGCAAGCCGCGGCGTCGGCAGGCGATTGGAAAGATATGTCCGGAGGTTCGCAGTGGGCCGGTAGACAGAAGCGGGAATTCGTCGCGTACGAAGCCTCGCAGATGCGTATCGCCGCTCTACAGGGAGAAGATGCCAAAAGAGAAATGGAGGTACGGTTGGAAGCGGAAAAATCAATGTTCGAGGCCCGCGTTGAGCATGAAGCCGAGTACCAAAAGGCCCGGTTCGATCTGGAACAAAAGATCGCGCTTGATTTGCACCAGAAAATGGTCGATATGGCCGTGGAGTACAACAAGTTGCGAAAGAACAACGAAATACGAACATTCGAGACCGTGTTGGCGAACCGGAAACGAGAACGCGATTTGTTCCAACGGACGCTCGACCGCGTTCTGGACCGTCAAATCGTAACGATGGACACATACGGCAAATCCCCGTTCGACATTCAGCGTGATTTGCAGCTTATTGAAATCGCCGAAAAATTCGACCGGATTGTCACGAAAATGGAAGAGAGACAGGCCACGTTGGACACCGCCGAAAAGAATCAGGAAGACGATGCCGCGATGAAGGAAAAACACGCGCTCCAACAACAGCAGAACGAAGATCAAGCCCAATTTGAAATGAAAATGGTTGAGATGAAACACCAATTGGAACTTCAAATGATGGCGATCCGGTTCGCTATGCAGTTGGAGTATATCAAGAAAGAAGTCGAATACCGGAAGCAGATGGAAGAAGCACAGGCGAAAGCAGCGGCCGCGCTGACCGATCCTACGACGTGGGCAAAACCCATAGAAAATATGGGCTGGGAACAAATGAAAAAAACACTAGCACAATCGGCGTCTTTAGGAGGTGGCCGCGATCAGGCGTTTATCGCTAGTTTGGAGCAGCAGAAAAAAGACCTTATGGGCAAGGGTATGTCCGAAGCAGAGGCAGAGAAAAAGGTCAAGGCAGAGCTTACGGACGACGACAAGAGAGCGTTGGCAAGGGAAATAATGGAAGGGTTTACTGCAGGTAGCCAAAAGTTGGAGAGCAGCCTTCAAGCATTTTTCCAAAAAGAGGGGAAAATAAGTGAATTTAACGATGCAGTCAGAGGTTTGACGGGCGATAAACGTGTTGAAAAACTGCGCGAATTGGCCGCCCGCGAGGACGTGCAGCAATGGGCGAATACCCCGAATGTCCCACAACAGCCGCCGCAACAGCAGACGCAAGGACAACAGGGGCAACAGGAACAAACGCCTGAATTAACGCCTGAGCAACTGAAAAACTTGCAGGAACTCCGTAAATTGTATGCGGATAGTTCTACCGTTGTAGAAGCAAATAAGAGCAATAAAGAAAGAAGCGGTTGGAATTTGTTTGCTGAGAAAGATAGTGCGGCATCCGCGACAAGAGAACTTTCAACAGGAATGGCTTCCTATCTTAAGACGGCAGATTTAAGTCCTGAGGAACGCAAAAAAGTACAAGGTATGATAAATAATGCGCTTTCAAAAGATGGCGATGAAAAAACGGCTATTGAAATACGCGACTATTTTAAGGAGCAGATTGAGAAAGCGAAACCGGGCGAGATTTCAGGGACAGGCGCAGTAACAAGTGGCGGTCCACCTTCTCAAACAACGCCCGGCCTGACAGATGAACAGGTAGCAGACGACAAAGCGAAAGAAGCAATGAAAGAGGGTCTCAAAGAAGCCAACGCAGATATATCAGATGCTATGAAGGCCGCCGCCGCGGCGGGCGATGCGCAGCTTGCGCAAGCTATGCAGGGCAACAACATATTGGCAGATATATTGAAGCAACTAGGCATCAATAACGGCGATCAAAAGGCAAGTCTGGAAACGTTGGCTGCAAGCTACAAGGAAGGGACAGCACAATTGGGTAAATTGGCTATGGACCAAGCTACCAAAAAAGGCCAACATCAAATGGCGCAGGACGATCTGGACGCGAAACAGAAAAGACAAAAAATGGAAGCCGACGACAGACGGGAAGCCAGAAATACGGCGTCAAAAAAAGAACAGGAACGCGCCCAAAAACTTGAAGAAGAAAGGGTAAAACTTGATGCCGAACGTAGGAAAAGAGCCGATAGTTTCCAAGCCGATATGATAAAAACACGCGGCGAATCCCAACGGCGCGAGGGGAATATCAATACACAATTCGCCGTCGATATGGCCGGTGCGCAAACCGGTGCCGATTGGATGAAGGCGATTCAAAAACGCAACCGGGAACTCCAATACGAACGGCAATCGCGTGATTTAACGGTGCAGGAGAAACGCGAAACCGAACGGGCCAAAGAACGCGGCGTAACCGAATCGGAAATGGCGCAAATCCAAGAGAAATACGCCAACCAAAGGGCGGAAATGGACAATAGTAAACAAATAGCCGAGGCGATCTCCGACCGTATGGCCGCAAGCGGTACGTACCGGGGTCTGATTAGTGAGGACGTGGGCGGTAAGGATTCGATGGAGGGTACGTGGGAACGGATACAGGCCGCCGCGTTCGGGCATGTTACGGACCCCGCCGCCGATGCAACGATCACAATGGACCGTAATATGCAATTGCAACACGCGAATTTGATGACGTTCCTGACAACCTCTATGCCGCAATTGATCCAGGCCACGCAACAGCGAGCGATGATGCCGCAGGGTCGCAATGAGTACGTGACCAACAATTACAACCGCCCGGCCGGACTGGCGGGCGGGGCAAACAGGAACTATTGAAATGGGCGAGCCCGCCACGTGGCGGGCTTTTGCCTTTTTGAATCCATGCTTGTTGATTTATTTTAAGAAATCGGCATACTATAAAAAGGAGAATGAAAATGAATGTTGTAAACAGTTTTAGCGAACTGCCTGGTTCTGGCGATTGTCGTTGCATCGGCGGCAATGCGTCGTTCCAAACCATAAAAGAATGTCAGTCGGCAGACGGCAAGGTTTGGAATGATGACGCCGTTGATAATATGGTTGGCATTTCCTACGCTAATCCTCAGGTAGAAGCTGAATGTACGCCCGGAAATATCGAATTTGGAGGCGATGGTGGAAATCCAAAAAATCATATTGTGCTTGAAAAGCAATTAAAGAGACTTGAAAGAGCTATAACACTTGAAGAATTGAAGGGGCGTAAAGAATTGCGGGGAGTTCGTGACAATAAAGGTAATTTTCACAGCTTAAAAGACGATAGGGCAGGGCAACTTGCTGGCGCTTTGCATGGTGGGTGGCGTTTAATCTTTGTGCCAAAGCATGATCCAATTCCCGTAGATGCAAACGGTAATTTAGATTGGTCGAAAGTTACAGAAATTGAAATACAGGAAATTACGGATTATCACTAACAACACATGGAAAAGGCAATGAAAAAGAATAACTATAAAGTGCCCGTTATGCTTACGTATACAGGGAAATTTTTTGTTTACGCGACAGGCACAACAGAAGCAATCACATTGGTAGAAAATCAATGTAGGAAATACTCTTCAAGAGCTTGCTTTACATTCCCCGAAAAAAATTCAAATAAAAAATCGCCTCTTATCGGGTGGGAGTTTCGGGCCGTGGGCAGCCCACCGAATGTACACGGCATTAATGCGGTAAGAGAATCTAAACGTGTACTGCCCGCGATGATTCGCGATGCGGGAAAGTCTGATGCAAAAAAATGCTATGAGGTAGAGATTACTTATTTTCGTTCGGGTGCATTTTGCGTCAGGGCCAAAGACAAACAAGAAGCGCACGAATTGGTAGAAAAATACGGCAGACAACGATACCCCGTATTCCAATCATCACTGCCTCCGGAAGAAGTTGCTTGGGAATTCCCTCGTAAAAACATAATGAAATGGATAGGACCTATAACTGAAGGCAGTTGCCATTGAACGTTGCAATAGGTCAGAACCTAAATGGTTAGATTAACATAAAAACCTTCGCCGTGAGTTCCATGTGACGTAAAAGCCTCCTATCAAGGAACCGCTGGCCAAACCTTTCGGCTCTATAAAAGTTTTTCAGAACGGAATTTCGCAAACTTTATTTGGCGGATGCTACTAAATTTTTGGCGGTTCGGTTGTTTCTTTCACAGTTCTTGATATAATATGTCGGTTGCCTCGGCATAAACATTCCCGTAAACATATTCCCCTGCCCCTGCTATGGCTGATACTGTACGTCCAAACTATACTTCGTGGCTACCTGTCGGTTTCGTTTGGGAGGTAAACGGGAGCCGGTCCGAGCAGTGGGCGAAAGAGAAGTTTACCGCAAGTATATCGTATATTTGCGAATGGAAACACCGCGCCATGGTCATGCAAAGAGCGTCCCGGTCCATATACCAACCTATGTTTAATAGCGTGGACGAGGACGCATTCTTTTTTAGTACTTATTACCCCCCTATATGTTCTTCGCTGTCGTCGAAACCGCTCGGAGCCGAAGGACAGACACCGCCCGTCGGTTGGAATCAATCGAGCAATCTTGTATGGCAGCCGCATACCATGTGCCAGATTGACGCAAGCTACGAAGGCGTGGCCAGATTTAACGGCGCGGTACAACAAACCGTTACGCCGAGTATCGGGATGCGAACGCTGCCTTCTTGGGGCTATTACTGGCATTCGGACGGGTCGCCCGTGTTGGATAAGGAGGCACCCGCAGCTATGTCGTTTTCACTCAAAATATCGCGGACCCTTAGCGGGGTCCGCCGTATCCCCCGTTGGTTCTTCCTACTGGCCGGGAAATGCAACTCGAATGTATGGTCAGATATTATATCGGCCCAGATAAAGATTGATCCGCTAACAGGGAAGCCTGTGTACGATAGTGATGGGGAGCCTGTGTACGTTCCTTCTTTTGTTGCGCAGCCCGGTCAGTTACTTTTTAACCCCGTCTCTATGGACCGGCAGATCAATTTGACCGACGATCCTACCGTGTCGTCGCAATGGAATCTACAGTTTGAACTAAACTGGAACCCGATTGGTTGGAACAATTTCCAACGCCCGCACGGGGTGGATCGGATTATGTACAAAGGTGCCCCGTATTGGCTGTACACGCCAGCTCCGTTCCCCGTTTTGACTTTCGACAGCCGCCCGGATCAAGGCTTGCATGAGGGAGGCCCCCTTGATGGTCTCCCCGTGGCGGGGCCGCTCGCCGAAGATCAAATGATGGGCGATGATTATATCGTAAGAACATTTCGGTACAATCCAGATTACGATCCGAAAGCTAAAACGGGGAACGGTACCTATTTTTGGTTGTATCGAAATATTTTCGTGTCGTTACGAAAGTTGGTTGTAGACACCTACTTGACCAACGCCGTAGTTGACGATGCCTTATTTATAGGCTCTAACGTGTTCACGTGGGATAAACTGCCTATTGTTCTTGAATCCTAAACTAACTTAGCTAATGACGCTTCCACTCCGTCCCTACAAGCCCGGCGAACAATTACAGGCCGATACGGTCAACAGGTTGCTCCGCAACTCAGGCGGTCCGTCCGCGCAGAACGGGATATTTGGGGACGGTATGAATTTCATTATTCCGTCCCCGCTTAACGAACAATCGATGGCGGATTTGACAGATTCCGACGTGGGGACCGTAAAGTCGCATTCGGTTATCTATTGCAAGCCGACGGAATCCGCGCATAAATGGTCCACCGTCCGCCGTCGCGGTTCGCAGCCTTTCTACACGCTCGGCAATTCGAGTATAGACGTCGTAGGCTCGCAAAAAACGGATATAACCGGCGCGCCCTATTCGCCGCCGCAAATAACGGGTAAGGGCGAACGGAAGATGATCGCGTGCGAAGCGTTGATCCCCGGCAAGAAATACGTCCTGCGAGCGCAGCCCGGTTTTATGGCGGAGGGCCAGTTGTGCGAATGGGACGGAGAACGGCTGATCGCCTCAAGCAATGAGCTAAAGGCAGAATTCATCGTTCTCAGGCATCAGGTGACAGGGCCGCCCGAAGCACCCGTTTTGAACGCTATGAATGCCGACCCGCTTTTCAATCCGCTCCGGTTGGAAGGGTACGGGCCGATTAGAGGTAAGGTCGAGATCGGTTTTGAGATGAGCCCGCACCCTGCCGACCCTCGTTTGGGAGATCAGCAGGGGTTCTACCTTGATAACGTATGGCCGCGCCCGCCGGGGGTGGATATAAACGGAAATATATCCGGTATTGGTTCTATGGTAGACCCGATAATACCGGATGACCTTCCGGGAACGTCCGGGTATGTCGAGGCGTTGTACAAACCGGTGCCCGATACCGACTTGGAGGGTGGGGAGGCCCTCGTGGTATTGCCTATTTCGCCACAATTGTCGTTCGCCGACGTCAACCCGCGTCCGAACGGGTACACAAAGTCGAGGGGCACATCTTCCGATGCCGACAAATTGGGATTTCTGCAACATGACGTATTGGACGCCACCCAAATAGCCGCGTCGTATCTGGGCGCAAAAAGTATGGGACTGATCGAACCCGTTTTGGGCGATCTGGGTTTGCCGCAATGTGCGTATTATTCGGGCGCAGACAAAGTGCCCATCGAAACGTTTGCGATGATAAAAAAGGGCGACGCGGCCCCTACCAAAGTCCCGCAAGAATACCTTGATGGCAGGCACCATAATATCGAAACTGGGTGGGTTTGGACGCAGTTATTCTCTTTCAAATCGAGTACGGACGAAGAATACGTTGTTTATGAAGGGGGGGGTAAGTATACGCCACATACTACTGGCGTGCAAATGTTTTTGGACCCGTTCACAAAAACCAAACCGGCGTACATGCGACGTGTCCGCGTCGATGCGTTGGGAAACACGCCCGGCATCCATCAGCTTATCGATGGTTCAGAAGAACCGTCCACCTGCGGCTGGCTGAAATTTGAATATGATTGGGGCAGTGGTGCCGGTGGCAGCTCGCCGCAGGTGGAAAAAGAGATTATTAAGTTACCACGTCCGAACCCGGCTATTATCGGCGTGTTTAAAGAAGCCGATGCAAGTACAGGCGAGGCCACATTTGAATATGAAGATGGCGGCAGCATCAAAACGTACAAGCGGAATCCGCAGCAGCCGATCAACGGCGATACCAATTACGGCATGTATGACCTTGTTTCATGCGATCCGCAGACCGGGGAATGTACGTGGGAGTTTACACCAAAATATATCGAATACGATCAGATCAATTCGTTTCCGTTCTGGCCCGGTATTACGTCCGTGAACCGGATGATGGTAACGTCGAAGCCACGGCTCGCGCATAAAGAGACAAAACAATGGATACCGGCGTTTTGTAAAGAAAGCGACCGGAACGAAATACTCATACCCGGCGAACGTATTCAGTACGAAATGAAAGCTATCGAACTGTTATATTACGTTCACCGTGATTTTATCAAAGACCCCGACGATCCCACAAAAACGTGGTATGAGTACCCCGTTGATTTTGTGTACGCGGAGGTAACTCCACCGGAACGCTATTTAACGGATATAGAAGGCACCCCGCACATCAAATTTGTGGACATCGCCCGACGGCGACCAACGAACGACGAAATTGATGTTCAGAAAATAATAACGGAAGATGATTTTTGGATCACTAAGCGGGCATATATTAAAGAACTACCGAATCTCCGTGAGCCGAACCATATTTACTACGCCGCGATGAGACTTACGGAAGGCAATAGTAAGCCGGATATGCGGGAGCCGTTCGGGGCGTTCAACGATTGTGAAAATAAGGCGAGTATCGCGCTTTTTATGAAGCGGGACCGGTTCTCGTTGGAGTACCCGAACTCGGTCAATCTGACTTTTGTCCCGTTCGGGTACGCGGTGCCCAGCAAGACCCCCTCCTGTTTTTATAAGGCGACGGCGCAGGAGAATTGTGCCCCGCAATTGGTGGGTCAACAATACCGGTTGGTAAGGGACGATACTAATTTCCAACTGATGCTCGCCGCTGCGTGTTACGTCCCCTGTAGCACGCTTACTACATTGTAAATTTCGTTGCGGAGCTTTGTTTTGGCCGACCCGACCTTCGTTTCTTATTATACCGTCTCCGTAAGCACGTCGCGTTTGTTTGACAAATACGTTGTAGGCTGGGATACAACAAAGAATCCGCCAGTGGCTATATGGCAAACGGACGTGGTTATCGACGAATTTCCACTTTCGGGCGATGCGCATACGTTTACGGCAACCGCGTTAGAACCAAATACGGCGTATTATTTCAAACTTACCGCGTGTAATAGGTCCGGTTGCACTTCGCAAATAATCGGACCGTTGAAAACGTTGAAAACGTTTACGCCGGACGATATTCTCCTCCGTAAAATTGGGTATCGCTACGATCCCGTTACGGGTATGACGCGTATCTGGTGGCAGTGGGGTCTTACCCCTGATTTTACGGATATTATGTTTACCGGAACGGATGAATACGCAGGCTCGTATACGGTCCGCGTTTTTAGTAGGCAGTTTACGGTTTTGTATGTTGCGCCGGGCAAGTACGTGTACCGAGTGACAAATTTCATCGGTTCCCCCGATGAATTGGGTTGGTCTACCCCAATCGGTTGGCTGGAGGCTCCGATGACTATACCCAGTAGCAGCCGCGCCTTTTTGGACGATATTCTGGTTATCTCAGATAGCACGTCGGCCTATTCCGTAGATTTTGTTTATTTTGATGCAGGCGTAAGTTGGCTCCGTTCAAAAAAAGATTTCGTAACTCATTCGTATCTTGTTACGATATCGCATGATGTTTACGATTCGTTTACGGTCAAAGGTCATGTAAATTATCAATGGCAGGTAATTATCGAAAAGGATGTATATTCTCATTTTACGATAGATGATTTCGTCCAGTACCATGCGCTTACAAATGCTATATTCGATGTTCGGGACGGCTGGTCGGCAAGTAGCCTAATTTCTTACGGGACTACCGAAAGCACCATACACGATATTTACGATATTCACCTCCGTATTCGAGACAGGTTTGAGACACCTAGATTCGGAGTTTCGGTTGCTTTTGTGGAACCCGTGTTTATTTGGGCAAGCGGCGAGATTAAGAACGACACGCTACATGGTGGCGTTGAGGATATTTTGACGTATTACGAGGAAATAGGGCATCGCGGTAGCGTATTCCATGAAATGAGTGAGCCGTTGCTGCTTTGGGATATAGTACACCAACCGGTTGCGCCACACATCACGCAGCCGGATGTTACGCTTTTGACGGATATTTCCCAAGAACATGTATTCGTCGGCGATCCGAATGAAACGCCCCCTCGTGAGCCGCCTTCCAATGTTATGGGATATGAGGATTTAACCGGGTCCATTTACCTGTTTTAGCTGTGGCAAATTCGTTGGTTCTTCTTAACGGGTACGTTGATATTTGGCTGGTTGATAAAAAAACCGGGCGGGTAGATAAACACGTGCGCCAACGGAACCAGATAACGGAAGCGTTCGCCCGATGGCTTCTGCTTGCCAACCCCACTCCAAAAGATTCGGTCGCTGTTAAGCGTATGAAGGTATACGAGGAGGAAGAAGTATACCAGGGGGAACAAATAGTATTGGATCACGTGAACGCCAATCCGATTAGTTTGTTTTTGCGAAGCAATCCGTATTTGAAAGCAACGTCGCCGCTTGTTGACAAAGACACGAACGTTGTCTACGATACAAATTTAATGCAGGGGTACCAAATAGTACGTCATACTTCAGGCACCGGCCAGTTTAGTATGTTTTTGATGTCCCGCCTTGTTTTTGTAAACCCGCAATCTTATATCCCTCCTACGTTCGATATTTCTTTGAATTCCATAACCACAGAACGAGATGAAGAGGAATCCGTTGTTGTCTTTTACGGCAATTCGTATACGAAAGAAGCAGATGACCCGCGATTTTTAGTGCCCGATCATCGACACGCGAGTCATTGGGATAAAGTACGGTCGAACCCTAAATTCACAACGTGCTATTACAAGGACAACGGGGCGGGTACGTTTAGTAGCGTCGTTATGGGCGCGATGCCAGGAAATAGGGATAAGACGGCGATTGCCATAGCCCAGTCGCCTGCAGAGCTGCCCGAATCGTGGGATACCGCATGGCATAATTGGTGGAAAGACCCTTCCCAATCGGGGGTGCCCGCCATTGTCGCAAACAAACGGTCGGATTACTTTTTGATTGCCCCGTTTTTGCGTGCGTCCGCAACTATCAAACCGGAAAAATCTACTTTTGTTGACCCGCCAGGTATGCTGTACCGAGAGGGACGGTTTGGCGATGGTCTGTACGCCGTCGGCCCATACGGTTTTATCAATTTCTACGATCTGTTGTCGCTGCAATTTGACGACAATAGAGCGGGAATGCCTTCGTTTACCAACATCATTACGGGCGAACGGTACACTACGACCCCGGAAAGTTTTGTTGCACCCCTTGTTTCCGGGGGGTTCGCTATCGGGAACGGGAAGGCGTTCCGCGTCAACAAGGGCCGAGCGATATTTGAACATTTGGACGAACTGGAAGATCAACTGGATCAAGTTAATGCCGATATTGTGTCAACGTCTGGAAGGATCGTCAACTTGAGGCAGGAGCTGGAAAATGGTGTGGCGCAAATTATCCAAGACTTAGAAACGACTATTATTGGGATATTGGGAAGCATATATACAGATATTGTACAGGAAATCCATGATGATTTGAATAACGGGCTTATAACAGAAATCGAGGCAGATTTCTTGTTACAGTTAGCGTTAAATAAGGCCATCGATATGGCTCGTATAGAGGCGTATTACACAGTGTACGCATACGTAATGCAGGCGATTGCAGTTGTGTACGGTTCAGAAGATGAGAGTGGTTTAATCGATAACTTTGTAGCATCCACATTAAATTCGATTGCTATTTTAGAAAATGATCTTCTAAACCTGCAGAATGAACGGGACCGGTTGGAGCAGCGTATAAAAGACGGTAAGGAAACCGGCGTCTTTCGGTGTATCGGTAGAACGTTTGTGATCGACTACCAAGATAGTCTTTCCGGCGGTGGGTCCGGAATGAAGCAACAGTTTGAGACGGACATCGTATACGCCACCGGCGGAAATAGTATCCCGCTTTCTATTTGGCAGGAAAACGCGCCCGTAATGGTCGCCGTTCGTGGGAATTCCGAGCGGGAAGACAAAATTGAAATTTTCATGTCGCTCGGCGTGGGCGAATTTGAGGAATACGAAGACGAGCACGGGGTCCACCCCGGAGGCGTGGGCGTTGAATTGCACAAGTTTACTCTGAACGCCTTTTACGTTCGTTGGACAACCGCCGGGTTCGGACCTAATATCAGAAACAACCCCAGTATTTTTCAGTATCACGGGAGGGTCGCCGTGTTGCCGTTCGCCGTCGGCCGGACGACTTCACAAAAAGATGCCGAGATCGACACGACGACACTCGGCGGCGATTACGTTGTCGGCGGTTATGACCCACACGGCGAAGCCGGGTACGGTCTGTACTACCTGCCCGTAACCCATTTTTTACGAGGTGTTTCTACTTTTACGTGGTTTTACGATGACGAAGTAGAAAGCGCAAGAGATGTTGTGCTGTGCTCTTCAGATACATACCAGCATGGCGTAGTATTAGATTCGGAATTTGAATTTATCCGGAATTTTCCGTTCGGGGTGGACGGGGTTAAAATAGCCTTGTTGTCAACGGCGGACGGTCTTGTGCCGATCACGGTCAACCAAATGCAGCGGTGGCAGCCGCAATGGTCATGGATGATGTCCGCGTTAAATTTGGAGGAACCGGTTACTAAGAACGAGGACCAGCGGCTGTACGTAAGTTATTCGTATGAAATGGAGGTATACGATGAACCGCCGTCGGCTGTTGATTTTGAGGTAACGGTAAATTCGGCAACATCTTGTTCTTTTACATGGCCCCCTGTTCCGTTCCCTAATTCTGTTGTGCTGACCCGCGCGTTGTCGGATTTGTTCGCTCGAGGCAATACCGTTTCTTTGAATGCCCGGCGTGCCTCTTTCGATAGCGAACATGATGTTATGAGGTTTAGCGACGGCACCGTCTTGCCAAAAACCAAATACTACTATCGTATGAAAGTTTGGAACGGTGTGGATTTTAGTTTGCCTACCGTTCGTGAAATAATAACTTCGGCTTTAGTTGATAAGCCGGTTGCCCCTACCAACTTGGTATGGTATAATGACATTGTTAGTTGGCAATGGCCTCAAATGAACGTTGCGCCGTTTGTAAAAGATGATATTACGCGATTCTTTTTAAAATGGGAGTTACAATTTAAGTTTGCAAGTGAACCAGATTCGGAATTCAGAACTATCGGTTTCTATAATATGGAACGGCACACAACAAGGCAAGCACCGCTGCCCGGATACGTTTCTAATTTAGATTATGTGGTTCGGCTAAGGGCCGTCATCAACCCGAAATACTACGATATGGCGGGCCTAAATGAAAGCGAGTGGGCTGTCCTTGATATAATTCACGCGTCGTAACTTTTGATAAACACCTATAGACAAATGGCAAAAATAAAATTTTCAGAAGTATGCAACCCGGTTGAATTCGCGGGCTATGTTGAATTCCTTTTAATTGACCGCGAAACAAAAAAAGTTGTAAAGCACATACGTCAAAAGAACCAAATTACGGAACCGTTTGCAAGGTGGCTACTGACCGGCAATCTTACGCTCCCTACGGCAGATACGCTATCGGGCTCGAAAACGTTTGAAAAAAATAATATAAGTGATCTTCTGGGCAGCTACCCGTATCAATACCAACAAACAGTAACTTCGCATACCGGAAGCGGAGATTTTGGTATATTTCTTTTTGACTTGTCGGGACAGATAGAAAAACGTGTTGAATTGGGGAAGAATACGCAGATACCGCCTTATTTTAGCCCATCCCTTTCGCAGCTTTCCAGTAACGTTAAGTATTACGGAACCCGGACATCTTCAAATACCGGGAAGGAAATGTCCATAAGCGAGGCAAACTGCCGCTGGTCGCGGCTGGGCGGCAACCCTTCTTTTCAAACTACGTATGTCAAAGATGATACGGACACGGCGGTCATACATAGCGTGGTGCTAGGCGCAGTTCCCGATGGGTTTAGTAACGGTTATCCCGCGCACATTACGGTCCGCCAATCGCCCGTATTGTTGCCCACTATGTGGGATAACACATGGTCGGCGGGTGCTGAAAAATCTTTTAATTTGCCTGCGATTTTAAGTGACGACGGCCGGTTTTTAATTGCGGCTTTTAACCGGCATTCGAGCCGCTCGTTGTCCGAAGGCACCGTGATTTACGGGGATGGGTTGTACGCGCCCCATGCGGCTACGTCGCGTATGAGGTATTTTGATTTGTTATTACGACGTATAAGTGATTCTCCTGCTGCCTCCGATACTTCTGGTTCAAACAGTATTACAGGTGAGACATTTAATTCGAACCCAGTTAAAGCCATAGGCAAGGTATGCGCTGGTGGGTTCGCTATTGGGAACGGAGTGGCTATCCGGGTGGTTCGAGGGGCCTACAACCGGACGGCAGGCACTGGTGTCCACGCTACAAACAGCGCAGGATCTGCCACTGGGACGATTGTTAAACGTCAGCTTATGCTGTGTGCGCAATATGCGCTAACGACGACGCAGGATACTATGGAAACAGTAGGTGCGTCTGTCCAATACTTTGAAAGTTCTAAATTGGAGTTGACGTCGTCGTTGGTTAAAGGGTCAACAACTGAAAGAGCACCCATAAATAGCCAGATATACGAAAATAACGCGCCTGTTATGGTGGCGAGAAGAGGTGCTGCCCCTGAGGACGATGTTGTTGAGGTGTTTGTTTCTATGGGCTCGGGTACTTTTGAAGAATCTACAGAAACAATAGAGGGGAAAGTCGTTGTCCATCCCGGCGGTACCGGAATAGAGGTCCAAAAAATTGTAATAAAGATTGGAAAATTACGAAATCTACTAGGTAGCGGTAGTTATACCCTTACCAACTTTTTTGGCGCATACCCTTCGGAGATTACAAATTACGGACGTGTCGCCGTGTTGCCATATGCAATCGGTCAATTTCCGGGCAATACTGGCGGCTCCGGAAACAAATCGGATGTTACTATCACCAGTAATTATCCGGTTTCTACTACATTTCCTGGCAATAGGTACACGGTAGGTTCGTATGATGTCGTGCGAGACGATAGTTACTATCTTCCAATTTCGCATATCTTGAAGGGGACAAGCCTACATAATTGGAGTTTTGACGAGAAAGAGGCAGAACTAGATGTAGACATGTTGACCCCTATGCTATGTTCGGGGCCTGATTTTCAACCGGGTATCCATTGTGATGCTGGCAGTTTGATAAGGCATCCGATGAGCGATTGTATCTTTGCTATTGCTCCTTTTTCTAGTGCCGGTGCTTTCACTTCGCCCCGTATTGCGATGCTCGTAAACGAAGAGGGGCTTTCGCCTGTGTGCGTAAACGCAACGCAACGTTGGGATCATTCGCACGGCCTTGTTATGTCCGGCTTAAATTTGGACACACCTATCGAAAAATTAGGCACGCAAATTTTGGTGGTAAGGTATACGTATACGTTTGAAATATCGCCACCCGCGCCCGCCGCGCCCTCTAACTTTGTTGCCCTGCACTACCCGCAATTGGCACCGTCCGCCACCCGCGTACTTTTGGACTGGGCGAAAAAGCCGCATACGGAACGGTACGTTATGCGACGGGCAACGGCGGTAGACAGTTCGGGCGAATTGGTAAATAGTGTAAAAATTCCATTGTTGCCGCCGATGTTGTTCCCCGAATTTTACGACGACGGCGTTGTCGATAAAACCGTTTTGCCCAATACACGCTATTTTTATAGCCTGCGTGGCGTAAATACCGGCGGTAGTTCCATAGCCGTGTATGCAAATATGGGGAACGGTATTCTTACCCCGCCGTTGCAAAATCAGCCGGTGGCCGTTACCAATTTCAACGTAGACCCGCCGACAGGCGCAAGGGCCGTCGCCCTTAATTGGGAATGGGTGCAGCCGACGCCGTCCAACGACTCCGGTATGCGTGATGATATTTCCCTGTTCTTTGCACGATACCGGTTGCAATATAGGAAGGTTGGTTCCGATACATGGGGCGACGTGGAAGATTTACCGGCGGATGATCCCGGTTGGATCGATGTGGATGATAGCCAGCTTTTGAATCGCGATACGGGCACCATCCAGATAACGGGGTTGACGCCCGGTACAAACTATTTTGTCCGTATTAGGGCCGAGATAAATAGTAATTATTATATCGAAGTGCCTTACGGCGGTTTTGACGCGGTGCCCTATTTCAGTGAATGGTCGGGCATTCCCGGCAATTCATTCACCACCGCTTCCCTGCCGGAACCCGTGCCTGTGGGCGATATTGTCGTAACGCGGACGAATTATCATTTTGACAGAGGGGATATGCTGATCGAGTGGGAAGATCAGGGTGCCGGTTTGATGAATTACCAAGTGCGGTGGGAGGAGGACGACGAGTCTACGCCATTCGATCAATCGGACCCGCAACAGACAGAAGTGGTTTATACTAATTCCATCTCTCTCGAAAAAGCAAATTCTGTGGTGGGTTTTGACCGCCTACCATACGATACGTGGAGTAATATTAGGGTTCAAGTGTGGCCGTTTAATGACTCGTTTCCTATGGACACTCCGGAGAACGCGGCCGAAGAGGCTTCTACGGCACATGCGTTGTACCGCGCCGCGAGCGAGTCGTCACCCCCTTTGAAATGTAGTCTGCACAAGATAACCGGCGCGTCCACTAAAACGTTGCTGGAATCGGGGCCGTTTGAATATACGCCTAACGTCGGATTTTTTGATACCAATCCGGGAGTTAATAATTTGGTTAGCCTATTCTTGAAGCCTAATGTAAATGCAGCGGCAAATGATTTAGATTTGGGGCCTACGGCTATCTTGGCCGCCAACACGGACGTATTAAATGAAACGGGTTCCGAGTTTTATAAACAAAGGTATATTCGTATCCAGCTTGGGTTCAATAATGCGATAGGCTCAGATACGCCTACGGCCGTTAAATGTATCGCGTGGAAGATGCCTTTCTTTTTGCGTAAGTATAAGCGAACAGGGAGCTCAACATCGGCTATACATACGCCGTGGAATAGCCCTGTCCAATGCGATATGAAATTATACGGGATCGAGGATATTTCCGTCCCCAATCCCCCTAGAATCGAGATAGGTAATATTTTCGACGCTCGCGGTTTAACGCAAACAAGTTCAAATCCGAACACCTTTACGAATTCGCTATCGACTATCCGCCGTCCGCTGGTCCAAGTAAAAGGTCCGAACGCAGCGAAAACATTTGAGCGGTTTGAGTTGGAATGGACGATATGGAACGAAACGGGTCAGCCCGGTTGGTTGGTAGAGGGCCCCGGCTCTGTGCCCGGTCATTTGGGAGATAACTCGGTCCAAGAAGAACTTCAGTTAAGTTTGTTTATGTGGGGTATTATTATAGATGGCGATTATACGCCAGTAATTGAAAGCTGATAGACATGAAAGATAATTGTAAAAATAATAATTTTGGCGTGCAGGGGTTTGTTGATGTTTTGCTTATCGACAAGGCAACCAATCGAGTTGTCAAACACGTGCGCAAGCAGAACCATCTGACGGAACCGTTCGCCCGCTGGCTTATGGCTGGCAATCTTGGAGTCTATAATAATTCCGTCCGTTTCGGACACCAAATTGACGACCCTACGCCATCCCATGCGATTTCCGGGCAGCCCGCTTCTGAAGATAACCGGGCCCGCAATATTATAGTCAACCCGATCAGTGCCATGTTGGGTAGCCATTCCAAAACGGCTACCGATGTTACCGGCGTGACGCAGACAAACGGGCATCAGGCAATACGGTGCTCGTGCGGTACGTTCGCCTCCAAAGAGAGTCGGGCCACTTACGGAGTGTTCCTGTTGTCCGTGCCGTGTAGGGTCGATGCAACAACGCAGATACCACCCTATTTCAATAATACTTTGTCCGGCGTTGATAACATGGTTACGAGGGCCATGATATTCCCCAATTGGGGCGAACCCTACAATGTGGGTAAACTTGGATCAAATAGAAATTTGGCGGTTGTCCAAATGTCTGGGCATGATCGGTCGGAAGACAGGGCACGGTTTATGCAACTAAGTTGGGGCGAATGCAAATGGAGTAATCTTAACGGCAATCCTTCGTATACGTTCGGGTATATGAAGAGCGAAGGCGTTGCGGAAATCTATAGTATGGTATTGGGAGTTTACCCCGGTGAATACGGGAGCAGCCGTTCTAACGCCTACCTCAATACCTCGTTTTCACAAACGTTTGCCAATAAAACATGGGATTCGGCCTGGCCCTCAGTAGGCGGTGGCACTTCTGGAACGTCTTATAGCGAAGGTGCGCCTAAATCGAGTGGCTATACCACTTCCGACATGCCCGGAGCGCCCCGAAGGTTGCGGCCCAATACTTCTATAGGTACGTATTTGCTTGCTCCGTTTGTGCGGACGCGGCAAAGGTTCGCTAATTTCAGTGCGGGTACGGTTTGGGGCGACGCTATGTATGCGCCCGTGCCCTCTGTGTCGTTTAATCAGGATACGGGAGTCGCGTCATTGCCGCCGTCAAAAATGGCCTACTACGACTACGGCAAACCCGCCGTGGTAGGCGGGCCTACCGCGACAGAAACGGAAATGTTAAACGACTTGGTATCACCGAACCAATTGTTTAACGCAAACTCGGTTACAAACATAAACGCGACGGTACGCGGCGGGATGGTTTTGGGGCATGGTGTGGTTGCCGGAAACGACGAAGGCGGCACACGTGCCATAAAGTTGGCAATCGCTACGCTATCAAACGCGGGGGGTGCCGGGTCCCGTACAGTGTCCATCGCCGTCCAGCCGCAAATACACGGTACGGTAAGTACTTCCCACAATGCCGTCGTGGGCGTCGTTACGTGCCCGTTTGAAATCCCCGCAGCTTTTTCTAACTGCCAACCGGTAATGGTTGCACGTCGCGGGGAGACGGCCGACGAGGATACCGTTGAAATCTTTATCAGTATGGGTATCGGAGATTATGAAGAAACCTCGAAGGAGCCGGGCGGGTTCGGTATCGGGGTCTACAAATTAAAAATAAATGTGGCGTCCTATTTGAAATCGGCCATGTACTCGAATTTGGCGGCGCACGTTAGCCCGCCTGTTAGAGTCGCAGTATTGCCCTACGCTATCGGACAAATGCCCTTTTCGTCTTCCAGTAATGTTACAGACCCTAATGCTTATTGTACCGGTTCTCTTATTGGAAACGAATACTATCTGCCGTTTACACATGTATTAGAGGATACCAGCCCCCTTACGTGGAAATGCCCTACGAAAACAAAAAACGTAAAACAATGCGCTTCGAGCGATTATCAGCCTGGTTTTGTTTTCGATCAGTACCAGCTTACACGGTTACGAGATCATTTGTTCGGCGTGGAGGACGAACGACGGTACATGATGGTAACGTCTGATGGGCTGTTGCCTATGGTTGTGAATAAAAGTCATCGGTGGTCGTCCTATGTAGGAAACGTGATTTCCGGCGTGAGTTTTGAGGACGATCCGATTATTAAGGAAGAGGAGCAAATTCTTATCGTTCGGTACACCTACTCGTTTGACGTGTTCCCCAATACGCCCCTTGCCCCGGAGATTGAGATGTTGCCCGCCCCTGCGCCTACGTTCGGTAGTTTGACGTTTGATATTAGGCAGCCGGAACATCCATGCGGCGAAGAGGCGATTCCTATCCGTTACCAATTGCAACGGATTGAATTTGGTGATCCTGATGGGTTTGATTCTGATAGCGTTAAAGAAATTTCTATACCGCTGCAAGATGCTAATAGCAATCCGATTTCCGTTACCTCGTATGTAGATAGAGGTTTGATGCCGGAGACCCGTTATGCGTATAGGATGCGAATGATTACTCATATCGGGAGTTCCAGTTGGAGCTATATTATCGATGGGGCAACTATTGAGATAACAAGCTCGGATATTGTCCAGCCGCCGGAAACGCGACCGGGCGCTATAGAAGACGGGTTTACGGTATATTGGAATACGGTTACTCTGCTTTGGAAATGGGAAGACGAGGTTATGACCCCCTATTTCTCCCATTACAGTATAGAGTACGGTATCGGCGAAGGCCCCGAAACGATAGTTGATTGGGAGACAGTTACGGATGCCGATAACGTGTTGACCGACATACGCGCCCAGTCGTTTACGTTGCGTGGTTTGGATGCGAATGAAAACTACGTGGCGAGGATACGCGCGCATGTTAAAGACGGTCTATTCCCGCCCTCGCTGTCTGCGAATGCGGTTTCGGAGCCGTTGGATATCGTGTTTAGAACCGGCGACGAATTGCTGGTTTCTAAATTGGAAAATCTAACGTTGGACAGAATTACATACAGTTTGGTCGCTTTCGATAACGAACCGGCCGTAAACGGAACGTGGGAGTTTTCGTATGATAAACAGACGGGGGTAAACATGCAATCGGAGTACATACCGGACGGGGAAGAGGAGGCCGTGTTAATAAGCGAGGATTCCGATCCGTTGATTTCCACCCCAACAAAAGGGGCCATAAATACGAGAACAGTCCCTGTGTTTATTCCTTACGACAAGTGGAGAAATTCACAAATTCGAGTTGTTCCTTTTATTCCCGTTTCTTACCCCGTGGAACAATCCGTCATCGACGGAAACGAGGGCGTGTTGGATTCGCTATTTTATAACTTTTATCACGACCTTTCGACCCTGGATGTTTTTACGTATATCGGCGTTGACGGCCGGGCTTGGTCGAATAAAGACAATTTATGGCAGAATTGGAGTCCGGCGACTAATTTCTTTGCGCCTTTTTCAAACATCCCAGGTGCGTCGGCAAGTGTACGCATACACACGGCTGCATCGTTGACTTATTCGTGGCACGAAGATTTTCCCCAAATGTACGGATCGGATTCCAAAATAGCGTATATATACCGGTTTGGGAACCGTTTATCGGGCACAGGAAACAGGAAACAGTATGAGGTAAGCCATTGGTGCCCGAGATTTAAGTTGGCCTACGGACCTCCTCCGGGCCTCGTGTCCCCGGCGAGTATAGAAGCGGATGTAAAGGTTGAATTGTATGGCATAACGTACGGCAGTGCGAATACTATCGATACTGGGCAAACGTCAAATGGTTCCAGTTACCTTTTGGACACGCTTCCTCCTCTTTCTTTTGCGTCCAATTCTGTGGTATACGGAACGGAGCATGAAATGGAATTGCGAACGATTGATAGCACGTATAGCGGCATTGAATTTCACGGGTTTGAGCTTAGAATCACGTTGCATAAAAATAATGCGGCTTTCCCAGTCCCTAATCTTGTCTCTGGCTCGGACGATTGGATGTTTCTCGATTTGGACCTTTTCGGAATACATCTATTCTCATCCGATCCTGACGTTGAAAACCTTTCATAATGCCATTATCTGAGTGTAGCAGATGCGCCGGGACGATAAAAACCGGCGCGTATATTTTAAACGGCGTAACTACGCATCGGTACGCTTACCCCGGCGTCTACTGGCCGCCCGACCACGATCTGAGTAGCTGCGAAAGGCCGGTATGCCACCCGGTTACGAAACCCTATTACTGTCTTACGGAGGACGGCGGCGTTTACGTGGTCAACCCGGACGGAGTTGTTTTCTTTCTCGACCCCGGCTCCAATTCAATGCTGCAAATCTATCCGTTGAATACGTATGTTACGGCGGAGTTGGTCCCGCCACCTATCGAGAATCTTGCCGAATGCAAGCCGCCGACTACCGATACGATTACGATATGTTGGGATAACCCGAACAGGGGCAACAATAAGGCCCAAATTATACGACCACGCCACGGGCATTTGGTCCCGTGGCGGCCCGGTAAAATACAATGTAACCCGCCACGGTTGGCACCCCCAAATAGTAGCAGCGACGGCGCGGAAACGCTTATCATACCGAGAAACAATTTCTGGCAGAATCCGAAACGACCGTATATTATGGAGATGCCGTTTACGAACGGCTATTACGTCCTCCAAGACGGGCAGGATCATTGCGTTGTTTTCTACCGTGGCACTTTGATATACGAAGGGAAGGCGAATACGTCGGGCATCCCCGTAACGTTTGCACACGGCGTCAAATACTGCCCCTATCCCGGCTGCTGTACCGCGTGGGGTTTTTTGGGCTGGTCGTGCGAAAAATTCCAAAAATGGCTGGAAAAGACCGTGGACGATAAATTCCAGTTTATTGTCCAATCGTTATGGGATAAGGCCATCAGCGACATGCAAATAAATGAGGAGGGCGAAATTACATACGGAAACGTGGTCCATACGAACGTGAACGACACCCAGAAACCAGAGCCGCACGAAATAAGGCTAACCGTGTTGCCTATATTCGTATACGATTTTCCGATCTCCCCGTTGGAAGATGATTTAATGCCCGTACCCGATCCCCGGATATGCCGTGTTTTCGAGGTGGGCAGCGTTGATTGGACCGAGGCCGAAAAGAAAGCAAAAGAGAAACAGGAAGCGGCGGAGCAGGCAGAACTTAGCTTTAGGGATGTCCAAGAGCTATTTATAGCCGCGTCGCAAAAGGTGGCCGATACCGAAGACCGTATCGCGTTCCTGGAAAATTTCATACAAGAATCGGAAGAGAAGTTGGCGAACCCTATCGACGGGCAGGATTACGGCGAAACGGAGACGCTACTGGCCAACGCAAAGAATGAAAAGGGAGAGCTGGAAGGAAAACTGCCCAGTCTGGAATCCGAACGCGACGGTTTGGAAAATGACCTGATCGTAATGCTCCCGGATTACGAAGCCGCTATGGTTGCGTCGGAACAATGGAACAAAGCGTTGAACGATCTCCAACGGTCGGGGGAATTGCTTGGGTTGGTTAAAGTGGCGACGGCCACCGGCGTAATAACCGGCGTGTTCAACGAGACGGATATGGATGCCCTGGTAACACCTGCGGAATCAGAATTGATGGCCACCTCGAAAACGCTACTGCTGAAGAACAAGGCGTACAAGGCGAACGAGCGTAAGATAACCGCGTTGGGCCGTCGAATTGCACAACTGGAAGCGGATTTGTATGATCTTTCGCTTGAAAAAAGTATTTGGGATACATGGCTGCTCAATAACACCAATACGGACCCTCGCTATCCGATGGTGGTAGCATGGTTGCAAATTGTGAATAGCCGGATAAGCAGCCGAAATACGGAACATACGTCATGCGTCAGCAATCTTGACAGCGCTAAAACGCAACGGGATATTTTCATACAAGAGCTTCAGGATGGTTGGTCGGACATATTTGAACTCAGGACGAAACTTGCGTACCTGCGGGCGGTAAAAGAAGCAATCGACGATACGAAATTGGAAACGTTGATCGACGACCGCGTTTTATGGTCGTTTCGGGACGATGCGTATTGGGCGAAACCGTTGCCGGAGGAAAAATTGGGGTCGATTTTGTTCGGGTGCGATTATGAGTTCCAATACCATCTTTCGGAAGTAGAGTATCACGATAATTGCGAAGATAAGGTCCCGACGTACCCGCGACATAAAACATGGTATGAAGGCTCGTCGGGTAATATCCTGCCTAACGATGTCCGAGTAACGTTCTCCAAATGGATGGAACAGTGCTGCTTGGTCTGTTTCGAGGATTCGTCAGGCGAATGTTCCGAATTAAATTGCGGGGGTGGGTGCGGGTGCGATCCGCCGAGTGGCTGTAGCGATTGTTACCAGATAAATGGCGGGAAGCCGGGCACAGATAAAGAGCCAGAAGAGGACCGGAAAGACAAGGAACCGACGTGGAGTCACCGGCCGAGAGGATCGTGCGACCCCGATCTGGCCGATAGGATTCTACGCGTGCATCCGACGTTTTGCGACGAATATGACCCCGTCTATCAGGATGGCTGGATTGTTATGCCCGGCATCGGATACAGACTCCCTACGTTCGACGCCTATTTTATCGCGTGCAAACAGGATGATGAAGGCCGACCCGCGACGATAAAAAGAACTGTACAGTGTCATGGGGAAGGCTGCGTTGCGAAACTGGAGCCGTTGGGCGGTCGTATATTTCCGATCCGCTCGGATTCGGGCTACGCGACAAATTACGCCTATATCGTGCGTGATATGGCGAACTGCCGGACGAAAAAAGATTACACGGTGATCGGGCGGATTGATGTTGTCAATCTAAACGGGCTATACCGGCAACTGCCGGGTATGGTTAGACCCGATAACGATAACGTTAGCGATTCGCAGCTTGGGTTTAACGCGGTCCATGCGTTGGTGCTGCGCGCCCCGCACACGGTAGAACGCGACAACGCTACCGGGTTTACGGAACAATGGGCACGAGACGACGACCCGGTAGAGCTACGCAAGTATTTTACACTCTTCTACCCCGCCTATCTGACCCGACCGGGGTTTGAAATCCCGAATGATGTCGATATACATCAGCGGATGCACAGGTACGAACGCGGTTCCGCCCCGTCCCCGCCGCAAACGGAATTGGAAGAGGATACAACAAAATTCAACACGTACCCGATACCCAGCCCGCCGAGCGAAAGTCTCCCAGACGAGAACGGCACTACATGGAAATTTGGTCGGTTTGAGAAAAAAGGGTTGTTTTGGTACGCGCATTGGTTTACCGCGCCTATCAAGGTAAAGGATTTACGGGCCAGGCTTATCGCCCGCGATGTTCAGAAAGAGCTGGACAACCCGACGGGGCATTTCGAGGACGAAACGGAAATATTACAGTATTGGACCGATTATTGGACCGATTATTTCAAATCGCGGGGGCGGGGTGATGACGATGAAATCCCCGATTGGGATGAAAACGACAAGCCGAAAACGCTAGAAAGAAAGATGCCGGTCCCGCCCCAAGACGCGCATGTCCGAGAGACCGATTCAACGTCCGGCGTAATTGGTAAATGGTACGTACAGGGGCCGATATACCGGAAGGACGATATTTTCGATCCGCCCGATCCTCCGAGGATGGTTACGGAACAAATCCTTGTAGGCGAGGATTTGATAACCGTAACGCACCCGCCGAAGGATGACCAAGAATCAGGGATTTGGTGGCGGCAATGGATACAGTGCTGGGGCGATCCCGAAGGTCTGCCGCTCCGCGTGGGGACGCAGGAAGGCGATGTTTATTATATGCGGTATTCGATTCAGGCATCCTCGCCTACGCAGGACCCGATAAATATAGATGAATACTGCTTTTGGACCGGGTTCCATTGGGAAAACGGGCGCAGACCTTTCTCGGAAATCGGAGGTAAGACGAACAGCGAACTTGCCATTTTCTACAAGAACATGGGACAGATGGACCTGCGGCCTACCACGGAATACCAAGCGAGTACCGGCGATTGGGAGACGTGTGCGCAGGCGAAGGCGTTGTTCGTCGGCAAGGTCGCTTCAATGACCGCCTGCGGAGATATGCTCGCGGTAAACCTCGACGCGGACGGTACGCATCGAAAAGTATTGTATAAAAACGCCGATATTCTATGGTCGCTTGAGGCGGGCAGCCGCGCTTTTATCGCCCCGAACGGCGAGCAAATGAGAGAAGGGATGCGATGTTTAGGCGATACGTATGCCGTGGCAACGTATAGTATAGGCGATAACGTCCAGATGTTCCGGCTGTGGATGTTGGATTTTTCTGAATCGTTGGAGAGCACCGTTAATACGGGACGGACGGTACTAAAAGAATTCTCACAATCGTTCGACTATGACAAGGTTCCGGACATCTTTTCGTTGCGATCCAGTTGGGTCTCACGCGCAGACATCGAAAAGTACGGCAATGCCATTATGAAAAACTACCTTCTTGTCCAATCGAGGGATGGGACAACTCTTTATGCGTTCTACAAGGGGCGGTTGGTCAAAACGTATGCGGACGGGAGCACAAGTTGTAATTGCATTTGCGGGCCGCGTTACGCTCTTGTGTACCGACCGGGCGAGGGCCGCCCTAACCCGTGCGGTGGTACGGGCGATACGTCTGTCGATGTTTGGCTTGACGGGCGTGTGGCGCATGAGGCGATCAGTGCCCAAGTTCTGCTCGGAGGCGCGATTGTTGTAACGTGCATGTTCGCTAAAACCGTTAATTGCGAGGAACACGTGCGAGGTTGCAGCACAAGTATCACTATCCGTAAGGCTGTTTTTACGGATGCGGGCGATTCCAAAACATGGGTATCACTCCTTCGTGTTTGTATGGGCGATTATTATATGGAATCCGATGCGCTTAGCACGGGTCTGTTCCCCTTATCAGAAATTGGCGACTGGTCGCTGTTTATTGTAGGGGATAGCGGCGATGTAACTGAACCGGGCGGCGTCATCGGTGCTTCTTTTACCCTGTATAAATGGAACAGCAAAACCGAACGGATGGTCCCGACCGGCTGTAGCGTTGATATGAGTATTACGGGGCAGCATGTATGGAGTACGTGTCCGAGGAGTATGTTGGGCGACATGCCCGGAGGTATATACGCCTGGGGCGAGTCCCGCTGGAGTATGGGGGGTGGCGGGTCTTCGCGTGGCATCAGTATGGGCTGGGGTGGGTGTGCTGCCTTGAGCACCGACCCCGAAACGAAACATACCCGGCAGGCCCAGATAATGGGTAGCTACTACGATTACTCGCAAACGACCACAGGCGGGTTTAATTCGTATATTGTGCAGTATAACTCGGCAGTTGCGGCGTGGGCGAGCGATGATCCCGAAGATATAGGCGAGCTTGATGGTAAGGTTCAATGTATGGGATTTGAGGGTGGCAGTTCGTGCGGAGTATCGTCAGGGTGGGAAACAGGCGATACCAGCGCTGTGATTTGGTGCTGCCAAATCCCGCCCAACATGGCGGGCATTTCTACCTTCGGTAATACCATGCTCGCAGTTGACACGGACGGACATGTTGTTCCGAATAAGATAGTACACTACCGGGGAGAGTTAAGCTGGGTTTGTGCATGTCGCAGCTCGGCAAGGTGCGGCAACTACACCCAAATAACAGACGTAGATACCAAAAATATAACGACATATTACGGCAATACCTTGTTGAATGAAACCACGCCGTTCGCGTCGTGTTGCGGGGACGGCGTTTTGGGCGACGGGGAATACGCTTTGTTTGAGAGCGGTAATTTCTACTACAAATCGAAAAAGCTAGACGGGGATTTCAGAAATTACACAGTAACCGGGTGCTGCGGGAACGGCGTGATTCTCCGTGGTACCTCCGTGCATTTTATCGAAGGCAAGCCTACCCTCGTTCCTGACGGAGACCAAGTTCTTTTTATAAACGGCACACGCAACATTAACGTTAGCGGAGAGGCCCCGATCAGCAACGGAACACTGCCGACTACCGACAAATTGTCTTTGGGCGAAGATAATTTCAGTATTTCCTGTTGCGGGCGAGATTACTACGTGGTGCAGCGTGGCTCTTTCTATAGAAAACGGCCGGATATTGAAATCACCACAGAAATACGTCAATGCCCCAGAGATGTAGAGCCATGTGCCGATACGTCGGGCATGTTCTTTTACTATTATCAAGATTGCCCACTTGGTCAAAAGGTAAAACTTGTCAGCGTGGACGAAAACGGCGTTGAATTGGAATATGAGGCGGAGTTGGTAGAGATCGCGGTGTACGAAGGACAGACGGAACCGAATAAAACAGGCCCGACCGGGGGGCAGGAACCGCAGTATTTTTACATATTCGAGCGACCGAAAAGGTGGAAAACAAAGATCAAGGATTTGCGGGGCGATGAGGTTGATGTTTATTTTGAGCATGACCTGGCCTATTCGTTCGACACAAACAACGAAGGCTACGTGCGACACGGGTTCCTTCAGGAAGAACGCGTCGGCTACGTGCCGTGGAAATACAAATATATGGGCGAAACGCCGGATGAACGGGCCGCCTACGTCTTCTACAGCACCGAGGAGCGCGTGGTTGCAAACGAACCGCCAAAATTGTTGTCTACCGATCCCCGTATATCAAATATTGTATGTTTCCGGTATGAGAACAAAGGGACAATAGCGGCACCCGTGTTTCACGGGATTGCGGCGTACTCTATGTTCTACGACGATCCCTGGAATAACGAGCGGGACGATCACATGGACTGGAAAGATATGGGGGTTGGGCAATCGGTTGTTACATGGTCACGGAAGCAGCCCGTTGTAAAGAACCTGCTCCCGTTGTACGAGCGGTACGACTGTTTCGGCGGCAAAGGCCCCGACGATATGAATATATGGGACTACCCCTGCGATTGCGAACTAAGGGCCAAAATAAAACAATCGTACCCCAACGTGTGTATAATAGTTTGGAATCGTGAGTTGCACGATTCCCTAAAAATCCACAAAGACGACGTGCCGTATATCCCGTTCCATAAAATAGGCGAGCGGAAGGAAGTGTCCGAAGCGGATGCGATTACGCATCCGTTACGAGATAGATGTATTTACGTAAACGATTACAATACGGCGGTAAGGTACGATAGGCTAACCGCAAACGATCCCGTTGACTGTTGGCAAAATACTTTTTATAGCGAAGCAGCTGGGACCGGTGATTTTTGGCTCGCCGCCCCGATGTACAACGGCGAAATGAGCGTGGCGAACGATCCGTTGGATAAAAGCGGCAGACTCGTTGTTTCCGGGAACAACACAATATACGTATGGGACCGGTCGTTTAACCGGTTGGAATTTAGTGCGCTGACAAAAGAACGACTTCAATAACGATGCGACCGTGCCTACACTTCCGAATGGCGGAGACCGCCAAATGTAATCTTGGGCTTGACATAGCACAATGCCGTACCTGCGGTAGCTTCCGGAAGAAGGAATTTTTCCATACCCAGATGCAACATAGTCCGCCTGTTTATGATAAAATGCCGGTGGCCAACTCGACGTACAACGGGCCGCCCGTTTCGTCGCCCGTCTACACTCACTTGGTCGGCTGTTGCGGCGGCAAACGTTGAAACCCCGCCACGTGGCGGGGTAGGCCCTCGAAAACGTGAAGATATCTGCTAACTTTTGCATGGTAATTTTGTGGATAAGGTTTACGAATGAAATAAAACCTTCGCTGATTTATATCATAAATCAGTAAACTTTGGGAATCGGGCGCACTAGAGAATTTTTTCGTAGACTTAGCATCATCCCGATATTTTTCTTGCGTTTTCGTCGGAAGTAGGCATATCGGCGTATTACATGCCGATATGCCTACTTCTGCCGTTCTATCATCAAAATAATGTCATTTCCGGATAGCGTTCTACAACTGATCGAAAAGTACCAACTAGGCCCAGTTGTCCGTTGGATACTGGAAAACAATCCTTCGCAGGCTTTACCGTACCATAACCTCCAACATTCGCTTTACGTTATGTTTTACGCCGAGAAATGTTGGGACTCGTGGCGATGGGGATTTGAAAAAGAATGCCCAGTCCATGTTTTGCTCGCAGCCCTTTTCCATGATTTTGGGCATTCCGGCGGTTTGTTCCCAGATGGTAAAAATGTTGAAATTGCGGCGGATGCGTTCCGATATTTTCATTTTCACAACGAGAGGAAACGAGAGCCTTACATATCGCCCGATGCTTACCATGTTGATATGGTGGCGAATTTGATTTTGGCAACGGAATACCCGCATGAATTGGAATGTTTAACCGCCGACCGCATGTGTCTTCTTGACGCGGATATGATGCAGTATTGTAATGATACGTTGTTCGGTTGTTTAGTTGGGATTCGTTCCGAATGTTTTCGGTATACTGGGTGGGACGAATACCTTGAAAAGACGATTGAATTTTTAGACGGCATCGCGTTTCATACCCCATACGGTAAAGAAAATGGAACCGCCGGAATCGCCGAGGCACGGATGCGAGTTGAAACTTTTAAGACAAACGTGTGGGAAATCCCACGGCTTTAGACGCGGGAGTATCACATTGTGAATCTATTTGAGAAACGGTGTTATCAAAATAATTTTAGTGTTCAACAAACGGTTCAAAATCGCCATATAAAAACTACAAACGAATTCACCAACGCTACTTTTCATTTTCAGTTTGCCTACATTAGCGCCATGATTACAAAAATTCCATTTACGTAGGAGACCCACATGTTTACGTTCATTGCATTGCTTGTATCCGGCTTTGTGGCCGAGTTAGCGACTTTGTTGGGCATGCGCTGGTACATTGATGAGGAGAGTACCAGAACGTTGGCCAGGATTTCTAGCTTGGTTGCGGTGGTTAAAGAGTTTAAGCTACCCGCGCAGTGTCCACCTGATGAGGAAGATATAAAACCGCCAGCTTTACACGAGATATGCTTTCACCCTGATCCAAAGGTAGCGTTGTCTCGGTTGCGGAAACGTTATTTTCTAAAACGTAAAAGAAAAGAATTTGAACTTGTTGAAACGGACGGATAAATTATGACGAAAAATGATTGGATTGATTGGGCACGCCGCAGCTATGATTACGAATGCCCAGAGCACGAAGGCGATGTTAGTTTGGAAACAATCGTTGACATCCTGGCAGCAGAACTTGTCAACAAGTCTGAGATTATTGATGGTTTACAAGAAGCCATAAGAGCACTGCTGAAAAAGTGAGAGGAATTACGATAAACATGTAGCGTTTGGTGGGCCCAAGTTGCACTAAGAGGTGGATGCGAGAGACCACGTGTGAATTACCCGTTTGCCGGGGCAGGCCGTTTGAATAGCAATGGTGAAAGATAGTGGCTGATTTTAACACCTTCTGCTCTTAGCCTACCATTCGCTACGCTTTAGCCTACAAAACAATGAAAAAGAAGAAACCAAAATATACGCCAGCTACGCCCTATGATATTGAAGGGATTAGTTTTCGTCACGCGGCGATATGCCGTGATCTTGTCGAAGGAGGATACGGGACAAGATATTTTGGTTCTACTTTGGGGTTTATGAATCATTTACAAGGAGCCGTAAATAATGGGTTAGTTACCAACACATCGGTTGGATTTCAATTGACAAAACGTGGTAAAAAACTTGGCGAGTTGTGCAGAGATATTCCTGGCGGTCGGGCATGTGGCTTTCACAATGAATATAATCAAGCAATTTTAGCACTGTTAGAAAGTGAGGGGTTTGTCAATGAGAGTTAAGCTCAACATTGAATGGGAGAAATTCAAAGAAAGTTATGCTAACAAGGAGACTGAATAATGAAACTATTTCTAGTTGAAACAACTGATCCCGAAGGTTACGACGATTACGATGCTTACACTGAAACCTCTATTAAAGAGAAGTTCGAGGAGTTTTGTAACTCCAAGAGCAAGCAGTTTGTGGTTGAGTACGTCGTTGACGTCGATTGGACAGTTGCGTATGTAGCATACGTTCTCGATGAAGGCGAATCTTATTTCATCTGTTCAAAAGAACCGATGGACGTTGCAGATGAACTAGCGTGGACAAAACGCAATGGTAAATACGTAGCCTTTGATGCCGAAGATTTTGTGGAAACGTTAGACGATACTAACGTCTGTACTCTTGATGATTTAACACCTGTAAAGGAGGCAAAATGACGATTGAAACAATTCCTGTTAAGTGGAGAGTGCTTAAAGATGGTGAGTGTATTGGCCTTGTTGAGCGAGATGAGCCGCAAGATTTTCCGTTTGAAGCGTGGAACAAAAAAAAAACCTAAACGCCACCCAACACTCGGAAAAGCTGTCCGATGGGTCGAAGAGAAATGGAAGGAGGACAAGCAATGAGTAAACAATTCCGATGTAGAGGAGCAAAGATCGTTCATGCCGACGAACACAGTATCGTTTATGATTCTGTTGACAACGATGACGAAGCGGAACTCTGGGGTGTGTATAAAAGTGACGATGATGGGATCGATTGTTGGGTCGCCGATTTTGATACACGGGAACTGGCAGAAGAATACATTAAACTAAGGGAGACACATAATGAACATCGTGCAAGCATGTTACCAACTGTATAGTGGGGAGCGAGTGTGCAGAAAATCGTGGGGCGGTAAGGATAAGTATTACTTTTACAAGGACGATCAGTTGAAACGCTGTACGCCTATTTCTAATTGCGGTACGACGTTTTCGGAGGACGATACATTAGCGACTGACTGGGAAGTATGGCAGGAACCCGCTAAGGCAACTCCCGCCCGGTGGGTTGTTACCCGTGGCGCGAAAAAAATAGGGTCGATTTCTTATGACAGCCGCCAGCCGGGTAGTTTGCCTTTTGCAGCATATCCTTTTCATGCGGCATATCCTTATCGTAAAGACTACCAGGATTTTGCAACCCTTGAAGATGCAATACAATTTTTACAAGAACAGGATGAACAATGAAAGTACGTCTCTATCAAGCAAGGCTTAATTATTGTGTTGACGAGGACTGGAATGCTCTTATCTATGAGTCAGAATGCTGTTCTACGAAAGAAGAAGCACTTCGGTCCCTCTATGACAGATCGGTTGACGCTGTTACTACTGATTACAACGTCGATGAGGAAGTATATAAGGACTGGATGCTAGGCGGCTTTTCGTACAACATTAAAAGTAACTGGCCCATTGACGGTGAAGTTGTCGAGGTAATTTGTAATATCAATACACACTAATTGAAAAGAAAGCTATGAAAAAACTTAACGACGTAGGAGACTTGTTACATTGGGCAATTGAGTTCTTGGGCGTAGAAGCATTGTACAATTCCGAATTCAATTGCGGATGTGACGCGGACTGTCCGTGCGACGAACTTAATCAAGATTGTCAATTGGCGAAGAGGGAAATTTGTGACGGTGTATCTAAGGATGAATGTCATCCTGATTGTGAACCGGAAGAAGGAAAGATATGTCGTGTGCCCCATAAATACGATACCCCGACTGGTTTAACCAATACCAACAACAAGCGAGCGTGATTATGCCAAGAAAAAAGAAACAGATTGAACGACGGGAAGAGCGGGAACCTGCCTTTTGTACGTCAAAAAGTGTGAAAACCGTTCCGTTTTCCGGCAGTGGTGGTGTGCGTTTTATGTGCAATATATACGAAGCGGAAGACGGCCCGTACAAGGGCTACTATGTGGGCGTTATGTCTCGCGTAACCGGTAATACAAAAGCGTGCAAAACAATTGAAGAAGTCGTTGAAGAGGCTAATCGCGAGGTGAAGAATAAACATTTTTTACAACAATTGGGGATACGAACATGAGAGTTTATGCGATTGTACAAAGTTGGGACCTAAGACATACTGATCCCGGCCATTACATTGATTCGGTACACACCTCGTTGGAGTCTGCCAGAGAACGATTCGGGCATGTAGTCGCGGGTGAACTCGAAGCAAATGGTATTGACGCTGACGACGAGTGGGAGGTTAGAAACGTTGACGGTTTATTCAATGCGTGGAACGAGTATTCAGATCAATGGATACAGGTTGAGATCCTTGAAAAGGAGATGCAATGAGCTTGAGATGTGTTTGTGTCGCGGACATACACGGCCCATCGGTGGTTAATAAAATCGCCTCCTCACCAACATCTGTGGGTGGTTTTTTAGTAAAATGAAGCTAACTGCTTTTGTATCAAATACCTACAACTGTTTTTGTGGCCGAGAAAGTGAGGTTCAAATTTGACAGATATTTCCAGATGTACTATTTCGATACAACGTGACTGAAATACTTTACTTTCAAGGTCCATTATCTACTTTTCTGTTCCACATACCTCAAAAAACCTATTTTTTACCCACAGATTCTGGTGGGGAACCATAAAAACGGTGAATTGTTATGAACAAGTAGCGTCATAATGGCATATAAACATGCTGGAGTGGCGGAACGGCAGACGCTAGGGATTTTAAATCCCTTTCCCATAGCATTCACTATGCCGGAGAATTATTTTTTCACAGGATAAAACTCATGTTTGAATATAAGATGCGAAACAACCGTGATACAGACACGGTATTTGCAAAACAGCTTCATTTTCTTATGGACGTTGTTAAAGAACAAACCGAGGCATTGAAGCAGGCGACGGATTATTACGGTCCAGACGATGATGGCATGTATACTTCGGAATTTTTGGAGATTTCGGAGGAATGTAACGGTCGGATAAAGCAGGCGATGATAACATTTCTTGCCGAAACGGTCGGGTGGCTAACCCCATTTACGCAATATGTGGAGGCCGCCCGACAGGGCGGTGGAGCGTCGGACGGCGAAGATTTCATTTTACAAACTTTGTTTGGGAGATAATTTTGATGTTTGAGATTTTGGATAAAGTAGCTCTTTTTGCGGTCGTTTTAGGTGCACTTGTGTTAGCCCTCTTATTCCTTTTGGGGATGCTTTTTCTAGCGGTAACTACGCCGCCTACTGCTGCTATTGTAATGACTTGTTTTTCCGGCTCCGGCGTAATTTGGCTGTACTTTCGTAAAAAAGGAACTATGTAAACATGAACGAGCTTCGATACCATAAAGGCGATTTGTTTGAGTTTGTAACATGCGGCGATACGATCCTTCATGTTTGTAATAATCAAGGCGGTTGGGGTGCAGGCTTTGTAATCCCCCTTGCAGAAAGGTATCCGAGAACACGAGAGGTGTACATGGAAGAGTATACCGGTTTTGGGTCGCTTGGAACGATTCAACTGGTTCATAACGGGTACGGCAACCCTATGGTAGTTAATCTGATCGCCCAAGACGGGTTCCCGTCTATAAACCGACGAAGAGCATTGAGCTACGATGCGTTATGTATTTGTTTCGAGAAAGTAGTCACGCATTGTGCTCCTTGTCGGATTGTTATGCCGAAAATTGGGGCAGGGATCGCTGGCGGCAACTGGCGGATCATCGAAACGATGATTCAGGAAATTTTGCTTCCGAAATTTGATATTGTTGTTTGTACTTTGAAATAGGAGATTATTACCATGCCAGACGAAAAGAAGATCATTGCGTACAAGGGTTTTGATATGAACCTTTGCTGTAAAGGATTCCAATACGAAGTTGGAAAGGAATACAAACATGACGGGGATTTGAGAGTATGCGAATCGGGTTTCCATGCGTGCAAATATCCAAATGATATTTTTGAATTCTACCCGTCCGCGACATCCAGATATTGCGAAGTGGAATTGTCGGGCAGGATAGAAAGCGACGATACAAAAACGGTGGCGTCAAAGATGCGCATTATCCGTGAATTGACAATAAACGAATTATGCGAAGCCGCCGTGAAATATACGCAAGAAAATACGGTAGAAAATAAAGACCACAACACCGGGGATTGGAGCATTTCAAGCAACACCTTGCGTTATAGCAGTTCAAGCAACACCGGGGATTGTGGCATTTCAGGCAACACCGGGGATTGTGGCATTTCAAGCAACACCGGGGATTGGAGCATTGCCGCTGTAAACGGTAAAGACTCGATTGCGATTGTCGAAGGAGAAAATTCAGTAGCGGTAGCGACGGGCCCGGATTGTACCGCGAGGGCAACCAAGCCGGGGAGTGCTATTGTCCTTGTCGAACGTGACGAACATTGGAACATTATTAACATCAAATGTGGCATTGTTGGCAAGGATGTTGAAGCGGGCGTTACGTACAAACTTGTCAATGGTGAATTCGTCGCCGTCACATAATAAGGAGAAAGAAAGAATGATTTATGTCATTTTGCTTGTAGTGCTGACACACACGCTGTATCTTTTGCGTCTGATAAGAATACAGTCTGTTATGCTCCGTGAATTTACGCTGTTACGCAGGTTAGGCGATGTCGGATACATTCAGAGAGTTGTATACGGATATGACTGGTCTCCGATAGATTATACGTGGCTGGCCAGGCAGCGATGGATTTGGCTGACCCGTTGGAACTGGCTAACGGGCAATTGTAAATACGAGGCGGACAAAGACCGATTAACTTTTTATCCGGATTGAAATATAAAAAATAAACAACGAATGCAAAACCAAGTTACCACAGATGACATTGTATCCCGCATCAAAAGCAATCCAGAAGGTGATTCGCTTTCATTGGAGCCGGATATTACACTTGAATGGACACCAAATAAGAAAGGAGATTGGGATATTAAGATGCACTGGTCGCGAAAGCGAGGACGATCCCGGTCACCAACGATTTTGTTCTGCTCAAGAATTTGTGACTTGTTATGGTCACAGAAATAACTGCGATTCCTGGATTGTAAATGATTAAATGATGTTACCGGACATTGAATCTGTTTTAGATGTTCTGGCAGATAGTCCCGCTTTTGATTTCCATAAAGAGGACGACGTCAATTTGTACATCAGGTACAACCTCGCTACCAAGCCGAAGCCTCCGCATATTTGTATCCTAAAGGATAATGGCTTGGTTACGCTACTAAACGGTTTGACGTTCAGGATGAACGGTCGTGAGATCGGTTGGAGAATGACATGCAAAGACCTTTTAACCATAATTAAGAAATGACACACATTGAATTACAAAACGCGATAGGAGACGACTATGCTATCTTCCATAAGGATGGCAAGGTACATGCTGTAGTTAAACGCTCGGAAATACATGCTATTTACGCACCGGAAGGTTTTCCGGGTCAGTTACGCATTGAGCTTCCAAAGTCAACGCTGCATTTTAAATTAAACGAGAAAGCTAACTTTGAGCAGGTGGTATTGGAGACATTAGTGCCGCCTAAGGAAGAAGCGGCTTTGGCAGACGGCAGAATATAATCTGCCACAAACGCAAGTGACGAGCGGTTATATACAGGAGATTCCTATCAACGAATTGTCGGGAATTCCAATATACAAAAGAGACATTTCTTATTTATTGAAGAGTGTTACTCCCAGTCTCACTCCTGAGCAGACGACTAAGTTGACGAACGCACTGTGGGACAAATTTGAGTTTTCAATTAAGGAGAAAAATAATGGACAATGGATTTACAATTGTAGTCAAAGCGTTTGTTACAATGTTCGGAGTAATTACTTTTGTATGCTTGGTTTTTATTTGTGTAAGTGCTTATATCAATGGCGGGAACATTCGTGAAGATCGACTGGATCGTATAGAACAGAAACTTGACACTTTGCTTGAAAAACACTTAACCACTAATTAAACATGAAACATAAATTTGAAAATTACGAAGGGTACACTCAGGAACAGATTGATTTTCTCGAGAGTTGTAGCTGGTACGACATAACCAGAAGGCATTATTTGCACAAGCCGAATGGCGAAGTTGTTTACTCCATCTCTGGAGGCGGGGCCGGTGTGTTTTTCCTTGACGATGATATGTCTACACAATGTATAGGTAAGGAAAATGCAATGAGGCGGGCACATCGGCGGTGTGTTGATAAGTATTTTAAGCCTGGCCCTACTGAACCAACGAGCAGTACTGAAAAATCTAAGCAACCGAAGGGGAAAACTCCATCCACCATACTTTTGCATAGAGGCGATACACCTGCCACGTCGAATCTCATTTTCGATCAAACTGGTAGTATCGTTGCTCGCATTAGCGAACACAGGGTTGACACAGAATCTCTGACACGTCTCCTCCTTGCAGCACCTGATATGCTTGATTTTATCAACGACATCGTGCAGTACTGGAAGGACGACATTTATACTTCCTGGACTGAGAGACTGTGTGCAGTAAAAGCAAAAGCATTACTATGTAAAATCAATGGAGAAGATGTGAAAAATAAAAATAGTTGTTTTGCACAACTATAAAGAGCAAAATCGAGAGTACTTTGTCCGGGTGGACCGTTTTGGTCCACTTGGCAATCCGTATATTATGAAAACTGAGTCTGACAGAGATTATGCCTGTGATAAATACGAGGCATGGTTTGAAGCCATGCTTGTAGGCAGACGAGAAACCGATGAGATGGCCAGGCGACTATTGGCATCTATGGTTAAGATGCTGGAAGCTGGGTATTCTGTAGCGCTGGGGTGTTGGTGCGTAAACTTTCCATCCAATGATCCTGTCCCATTTAAGAGGTGTCATGCGTATACCATCGCTAAATATCTCGATCCAGATTTTCCTAAATATTACAAAGAACAACGCTAGAACTAAAGGAGCAGATATAATGCCAACTCGAATGTCAGATAGAATATCAGATAATTACAAAAATGCCGGTATACCTAATGACCCACCGATACGTGAAGATATTTTCAAACCTCAACCAGATAATGGTCCTATAGAGCTTATAGAAAGTATATGGGAGGCGTTGGATGAACGTATTACGGTCCTTGAAGCACACGTTACAAAATTGATGGACTTCACTAAAACGGAGAAGCCGGAGAAAACATTCTCGCCGGGTCCGTGGAAAAAAGGCACGAGCGAACACGATGCCCACGATGTTTATGACGCAAACAGAAACTGGATTGCTGCTACGGCTCTAAGTAACAACGTTGAAGAAAACATACGACTTATCCTTGCCGCACCGGAGATGTTTGACTGCGTAGAGCGGCTTGTGAAAAATAACTGTGCCGCATGTGCGAAATGTGACGATGGAAGCAAATGTACCCATGATAGACATAGTCTAGGATTTATCAAACTATTACAGAAAGGACGCGACGTGCTTCGACTGTCGAGTGTGGAACAGATGCAAGGGATTTTGCGCAACATGTTGACTACGGACCGGATCAAATCGTTTTCGGACGGCACCAGGTACAATGGTGTTGCCCGAAAATTGAACGCACTCCTGATTCCCGTCGAGTGATTTTTTTGGTAAAACGCGAGCCGACGGTGAGCGATTCTCAACGAAGGCGTTTACAGTTTGAGTTATTACATTGATTATGTAGACAAACTTGAACGCTATTAAAAATCCGTAAGAACAAACAAATGAAACAACACGACCCATGTAAACGCTGTGGCAATTGTTGTCGCGGTCAGTTTATCATTGATCTGGAGTGTCTGGACATTATCCGTGAACCGCGATTATTGGAGCAGTCCAAACCGTTCAAAGGAGTAAAAGGCCCATGCGGTCTTTTTGAAGATGAGGACGGGACAATCTACGTCGCCCATGACGGAAATTGCCATCGTCTAGATCAGGAGCCGCATTGCCCGTTTTTAACGGACGACGGTTGCTTCATTTATGCGACACGCCCGTATGCCTGCCTTACTTTTGTTCCCGGCTGTGAAAAATGTCTGGAGGTCAGTGATCTTGATTTGGAATCTTAACGTTGTCCTATTGTTTTTTGATTTTCTGTTTGTTATCATGGCCGTTATTGGCATATTCCAGAACGGCAGGAAACTTCGTTTCCATTTTTCAAATTTCACCATTTTGACGACATGAACGTTTATGAAGGGCTATTTGTGCTCGACGCATCGATGTACGACGAGAATCCGGACGCCGTTTCGGGACGTCTTGCCGAAATGGTCGGGCGGGAGGGCGGCGAGATGCTTCACAGCTCGCTATGGAACGAACGTACTTTGAATTACGGAGTTCCCGGCCATTTGCGAGCTATTTACTGGCTTTCCTATTTTCGGTGCGATCCCGAACGGATCAAGGCGGTATCGGACCTGTTCCAAAACGAGGCGTGCGTGCTCCGGTACTTGTTTATCGTAATAGATCCAAAATTGGTCGATACGCTTGTCGATCATGCGAAAAAACACAAGCCGACTCCGCAAGAGGACGATGAGAAAATCGACCTGGATAACGACCCGCTTATGAAAGAATTGGAAGAGAAATATAAAAACAGAGATACGGAATCCGATTGATGCCGCACACGATCCCGCCACGTGGCGGGATTTTACAGGAAGGCTGTCAAATGACTACCGATTTTATTGAAACCGCTTTGAAAACGAAGGCGGTCTACAATTGCCATACCCGCGCAGAGCAAAGGGAGATATGGCGCCGAAAATTGCAAGAAGGCTTGAAATACGAACAACGCGACGTTGGTCATTTGAAAAGCCATAACGAACGCACCGTTTTTTGGAAAGATACAATATCTCGATACAACAATTGGGAACATAATCAGGCAAGTCACAAAAGTGACTTAAATTTTTTATTCTTTTCGATGCACTACGTGGCCTATTTTGACGGGCTGCTTAGCGGCACGGGCATTGCAAAAGGGGCTATTGAAACGCCGACATATTACTAAGCGTCTTTCTTTCTACTGGTTTCTTGCTCATTGTCGATTTTATTTGCATCTCGAATTTGTCTAGTTTGTCCTCAATAGCAAAGCAAGGAATCGCAAAACGGCCATCAGGGTCGTTTCCTCGTATCTCTTTTACGCGGCCTCTAAGCGCATCTGCTCTATCTTTCATTTCTTTGTTAGCCCAAAAGTATTTTTCCTCGTGTTCTTGTAACAGTATTTCATCGTATTTTCGCCAATAATCCTGCTTTTGGTTCTCGTCCCATCCAGCCCGTTGCGCAACCGCGCCCAATTCGGAGAATGCCGCTTTCTTTTCGGCTTCCATTTGTTGCCTCGCATTTCGAGCATCATAGTATAATTTATTTGTTTCCCGTTTTATATCTTCTATCTCTTGCTCTATTCTTGCGGTGCGCTCTTGTTTTTCCGCTTCGCTGTAATCGTTAAAAACAGACATTTCGCTTGGAATGTTCATTTGTGCGTGCGCGCCGCGTTGAAGCCCCTCGAAAACACTAATGTCGGCTAATTTCTGCATGATTCTTATATTCTTATATTGTTAAAGTTTATGGGCGCAGTACAGCTTACGCCGCATTATACCATAAATCCGCAAACTTTGGAAATCGGGCGCACTAGAGAATTTTTCTACAAACCAACGAAAAACAAACGCCTGATCCCGCCACGTGGCGGGATCGCGTGTATCATAAACCTCAAGTTTATGAAAAAAATTCTCTAGTGCGCGGTTTTTACACAGTAGCAAACTTTTATGGTATACTACGCCCCAGTTTGTGAGTTCACTAAACTCGCCGTGCAAACATCACGTTTCCAGAACCGCCATTTGGGTATATCCTTTGAGCGGCTCTATAACTGTCTCGAAGGAGGAATACCATGCAAAAAGATGCAAACAGGATCGAATTGAATGTACGCAAGGGCGTTTACGAAGAGTTTGTCTTGCAGGCGTCTACGCCGTCCAACCCGCAGGGTCTTTGCCTGCCCGGTTCTATCGTCGCTATGACCGACGCCGAGCAGAAACACATCGTCAACACCGTCCATTCCGAAGCCACAAATATCGAAGGTTTCGAGACAATAGTGATCCTCGAAAATGCGTTGCTCGGTAAGGGGATCAATGCCGCTTCTTACGATGGCGAGCAGATACTTTGCCGCCGGGTCGTTTCCGGCGACCTCTACCTGTTGCGGTGCGTGCCCGATACCTATAAATTCGGGCAGCCGGTATACGCAACACAAACCCCGAACGGTATCTACGTATCGCGTGAAGGCGAGGGGAAGTTTATCGGTTGGGCGCAGGAAAACTTTGAATGTACCCCGGATATGGTCGATTTGGTGGACGCCTCTACGCGGGATATGCCGCAGCGTGACCCGAACCTGAACGGTGCAATCGTCAACCTGCTCAGGGTCCGTATCGGGTCCCGTAAGAAAAGTGCGCCCGTCGTCCCGATCTCAAAGTTTTCCGTTACGCCTATCCCCACGTCGCTCGACCCGACCGGGATTCTTATTACGTTCATCGAAAACCCGCTCGCCCCTATTTTGGGACCGCTTGCGCTTTCCGAGATTAGTATTTCCGGCGGCATTGTCCCCACGTCCGTAACACAGACTGGGCCGCTCACGTTTGAAGTATCCGCCCCGCTCACGACGGCCGGTACGTATCAGGTTACGATTACCAAAACAAACGTAACTACCAAGCCGGTTAGTTTCACGTTTACCAAAACGCCGCCCCCGCCGGTCCCGACAGGTTGGATGGGTATATGGTACCCGGATTCAACGGCAACCCCGTTGGTTCCTACGTTCCCGTCGTTCGACGGCGACGCAGCCGTAGCGTTTACAGGGACAACCGAAATCACTGGTTCCGTGCGCACGCTTGATCTTACAGTAGATGCAAACGTAACGGATTGGAACGCGATTCAACCATCGCCGCCGGTCCCGTTCGCAACGTGGGTCAATGTCGGCGTTCGCGGCTTTATTTTGGTCAAAGGAACTGCCTGGGGCACAATTACAGCTTGGGACGGTACCGGAACGTTTCCCTATACTGCTTGGACGCCCATTAGCGCAGTCATTGGCGGCGTGACGTACAACGGTTTGTTGAGTAACGACATAGCGGGCGTAACGCCGGTCAAGTTTAAATTCACTTAATAAAGGGAGCGTTGGAATGGGCGTACCACTTAGTTCCGGCTTTACTATAAACAGTAGAGACGAGGCGGATGATCGGCTTATTTATGCGACTGTAAACGGATGCTTGGTCACCGGCGAAATGGTGAACGGAATCGCTAAGCCGTTTCTTGCATACGGTAGGCGGCATGTCGGTATGGCTGTGTACATACAAAGCGAGAATCGCACATATCGTTTCATCGGCAGTATTGCCAACGAGGATTTTGTTCCAGTCGCCGACGGAGGCGAACCGTTGCTCGGCAGTAAGATCGCCGCGACGGTAGACGCCGGTGGCGTGAAGACCGGCGATAGTATCGCGGCGGGCACGCCACTTACGGAAGTATGGAAGCGGCTGCTTGACCCGGCAGCCCCGCCCGTGATTGTCTCTTTTACGGCGGAGCCGGATGAGTTTGGCTTGAAGGAGGTCGGTGAAGCAATCTCCTCGGTAACGCTGACCGTCGAAGTTGAGAAGGGCGAGAATGATATTCGGTCTGTCCATATCATCAGTTTGCCTGATACCCTGCTTACGGAAGACCTGAGTATTACGGACAGCGGAACTGTCTCTATTACCGATTCGGTCGGTATGGATCAGGGTATCCGGGAGTACAGGTGCCTTGTGGAGGATGTCAAAGGCATCACACAAGCGGCCTATAAGAAATTTGAGTTTGTTTGTCCGGCCTATACCGGTTCGGTCAACACGGCAACACCGGCTGTGCCCGTGTTGCAGGCGTTGGACAAACATCTTGTTAATAAATCGAACGTGGCGCATTCCTACACGCATATCGGCAAACGCATGTGCGGATGTTTCCCCGTTGAATGGGGGATGCCGATTGCGATCCGCGATGATAACGGGAACGACTATCTCGCTCTGTTCACACATACGGTGCAGGAGTTCACGCTCGGTTTGCATGACGTGGATTACAACGTATTCGTTTATTCGATGGCCAATATGTCGGACGAATTTCAATTAACTTTCCAATTTAAATAAAGGAGCATAACATGCCTTTTCCATTTCAAGGAATCAATATCGCGGCTGGTTTTTCCAATAATTCGCCTACACCGCTCGATCCTTACGGGTTTGTTAATACCCGGCAGGATTTGAACCTGCCTGACCATCCTACTGCTCCCGGTATCTTTGCAAGCTACCTGCGGTTCATCGGACGTGCCGTTTATGTGATTGACGAGAAACAGACGTATCGGTTGAAATCCGGAGTTACTGACGCGGATTGGGAGATCGACATCACTGCACCGCCCCCGATTCTCTCGATATGGGAGAATGATACGGAGTATTACGAAGGTCAGATAGTTTGGTGGAACGGGACCCTGTGGCGTGTGAATACCACGCACACCTCTTCGCCGTCTCCGGCTACGCTTGAAGACGATCTGGATAAATGGGATTCGTCCTCTGCGGACACCTATTCTATCGACGCAACGTTGCTTCCGTTTTCCAACATCCCGGCTGGGACGAAGCTGGAAAATCTCACGTTCTCTGAGATGATGGACATGCAGGTCAACCCGGACGTGCCGCCGACGGTTACGTTCTCCGCGTTGCCTGCGTTTGGTGTCCGTGAACGTGGTGTGGCGATTTCCAGTATCGACCTGTCTGCCGCGTTTGTTAAGACCAAGTATCCGATCAGTAAGGTCGAATTCTTTGAAGGGGCGACTTCGCTTGGCCTGGCGACGGTAACGGTCCCTGCCGGTGAAACGGTACAGCATACGGGCCTGTCTTTGGATGGTAAAACGGATATGACTTACGGTGTCGAAGTCACGGATACCAATTCGTTGGTTACAACGAAATCCGGTAAGTTCCAGTTTGTCAATCCGATGTTTATTGGCTCTGTCCCGGCTACGGTTACACCGAGTACTGTAACTGATACGGACGTTACCGGGATGACAAAACGGATCGCATTGCCGAATGTAACACAATCGCTGGCCTACACGCTAACCAACGAGAAATTTGCCATCTGGGTTCCTAATACCTGGAACGCAATTTCCCGGATCATGGACCCGAACAGTTTCAACATGACCACGAGCTTTACGAGTACACCGCTCAGTATTGTCAACGCGGCTGGTGAAACCGTTGCCGGGCGTGTGTGGATTTTGAATAATCCGACCACGCAGAGCAATTTCACCGTCACCTTTTATTTCTAGTTGACGGATGCGATTAGGTGCGTTAGCTCATAGTCAATTATGGGCTAACGCTGTTGATCTTTTGTTTCTTTCTACGGTACGGTCCAATGGCAATTCCAATAGCATCCGGATTTAAGTTAAATGCTCCCGTGCTTATCGACGCGGATATGATCGTCGATTCGATGGGCGATCTTCTGCTTCGAGAGTTCAAAAAAGAGGGGCTCGTGATATGGGTCCGCGACATTGGTTCCGCGGTCGTTTGGGATGGTACTGATTACGTACCGGTCAGCGGGTCGGAGACGGTTATCGGTAAGGTTGTTGAACTGAACGAGACGACCCGGATCGGCAAAGTGGAGAAGCTGGATGCGTCCGGCCAGCCGACCGGTGAATTTCTCGAGGATGTGTATATCCTGGAGGGTGGAGAAGGGGGCGGAGAAGGCGGCACAGGTATTGAAGAGGCTCCTGAGGACGGGAAGCTCTATGGCCGCAAAGATGCGGATTGGGAAGAAGTTGTTTCGCCTATTGAAGAGGCGCCTAATAACGGGAAGCTCTACGGTCGTAAAAACGCGGCCTGGAGTGAATTGCCGCCACGCCATGAACTGTTGCCGAAAGAGGTACGGTCGGATATTGTGGCGTGGACTGTGCCACCGTATTTGGGGTCAGTGGCCTGTTCTTGTAGCCCCGGAATGGTTTACCTCGTAAAGTTTAACAGCGGTGCTGGCGGTACTGTTTCTAACATCTGGCTAAAAAACACGACTACGGCAACACACACGGGCTTTCAGGCGGCGATTTTTAGTGAGAACCGCACGACGCGACACGCTTACGTCTCTGGTACTGGTGCTAATTATCTGGCTGCCAGTGCTCCTTTTAATGCTACCGCATTTAGTGCGCCGTTCACTTTGCAGCCGAATACGATTTATTGGGCGGCGATATTGTTTCTCGGCACTATGGCGACTCCCGTGGTAGGCACCTGTGCGAATAATTTGGGTTTGGGGCTAAATGGTCCGGTCATCACTTCTGCATCCGGGCTGGCATCCATACCGCTGGACGCAAGTAGTGGTTTCCCGAATGCAGGCTTGTTTTTCCCGTGTATTTTCTTCACTTGATAGGAGAAATCGATGAGTATTGTTCTTGTTACAAAAAAACCGGACGGGCTGCTTGCGGCTCCGTTGGGCGGTGCGGGTGGCGGCGATCCGAACATGGAGCTTCGTAAGGAGTATTTCGTCTATAGCGGCAATCCCAGCTTTACTTTGGAGCATATCCCTGTCCGTGTGGTGCTTGTTTCTGTCAATGGTAAGACGGATAGCAAAGCAACGGACTACGCCGTATCCGGGAACATACTTACCGTAAACGTGCCATTGTCTTCAATGGACGAGATCGCAGTTGTCTACAGCATAGCCGAGGGTGGTGGCTTGCGATGGACGGTTTTGGAAGATTGACCACCACTTTTTCTACTACTCTAAGGAGAAATAACTCATGGCAGCTATTACTGACGGCGTGACCCCTCTCGATATTGTGCTTAATACTGGTACTACCAATGTGGCGCAACCGGAAGGAACTTTTACTATTTGGCGTAACGGATTGTATTACGCCCCGACGGACTCGACCCAGCAGCTTTTGGGCCAGGTCGAAAACGTCGCCTCGTTGCCCGCATCCGGGCTTACGGATCGTTACTACGTGAATACGACGACCGCGTCTTTGCACCGGTGGACCGGCTCCGCGTGGCAGCAGATCGGTGGTCTGAGCGGACCTGCCGACGAAGCACTTAAACTCACCAATGCACGGAATTTCGATCTTTCCGGTAAGGTAACGACCGCCGGTGCCGTCGCATTCGACGGTACGGCCAACGTTACGATCAATGTTACCGCTTTGGATGCTACCGGTTTGAGCGGAGTGATTGCCGTTGGTGTTACTACCGGCGATCTTGCGGCGAACAATAACAGCGGCGCATTGGCCAATACCAAGTATGTCGATGCCGGTCTGCTCCTCAAGGCCAACGTTGCCGATATCTACACGAAACTGGAAGTGGACAGCAAGCTGACCGCCGTGATGCGGTTCAAAGGCGTTATTGCCGACAAGAATGCGCTTGACGTAATTGAATCCGGTACGCCGACTCTTGGCGACGTGTACCAGCTTCTGGACACCGGCGAATTCTGGATTTTCAACGGCACGACATTTGAGAAATCCGGTTCGCTTGTTGATCTGACCAATCTGGTTACGATCTCCGGTGCCCAAACGATTACCGGCCAGAAGACGTTTTCTCAGACGATTCTTGGTAACGCTTCTACGGCTTCTACGTTGTACACCGCGCGTACCATTAACGTTACCGGTACCGGCCTGTCTGGTACGGCGGCCTCGTTTGACGGGTCGGCCAACGTGAGTATCGCGCTTGCGTTCTCCACGGCTGCCGAAGGAGACAACTCGGTTGCTCCGGCGACCACGGCGTATGTTGAACGAGCGATTGAATCGGCCCGCGTCCGCTGGACCGTGATCAATCCGTAGTTTGTAACTTGTGGGCTTCGGGGCTAGGATGGCTCCGAAGTCTGCACCCCCCACACATGTAAAAACATGGCAACGTATAGTAAAGAACTCTTCAGTGTCATCGAGGGTGAAAATGCTCTTGTACCATCGATTCCGATGGTTAAGGGGCAGCTTATACTCACGCGGGATACCAAAGAGATACTCCATGATACATCACGGAATCATCGGACACGGATGTCTGATCTTCCGATTGTTACAACGATCAAATTTAACGGGAAGCAGTATTACGGCGTGCCATCTGGCGTCCAATGCCGACAGCCGTTTTATGCGACACTTGAATGGGGCCAGTCTTCGGTACGGCCGCTTATTATTGATTTCGATAAGCCGATTGGACAAAACTGTTTCCTGCAGCCGTTTGTGTATAACAGGCTGCCGAGGAACCAATGTGAGACGAGCGGGCCGACGGGTAACCAGCTTTTGTTCCGATCCTGGCCGAGAGGAAGGCAGAAGAAAAAAGGATGGTCGCAGGTTAATATCTCGAAAAATATCCAGTCTGCGAACGGTTACGGCGGGCTGATACCGATGATCCCCATTTTTACAGATGGTTCCGGTAACAAGTTCTACCGGGACGGGATTATCCGGCTGGCTCCGGGTATCAAACAGATTGTTATCCCGGCGGATTATTTGATGAAGCAGTTGATTGTCCATACAAGACGGAGATCAGGTCGGAGGATGCGGGGTGCCCATTTATCACCGAATTACGCGGGCCGGATACAGTACAGTGCGTTCACACCGACAAATATGACCTGGTACGCAGTGGAGGATTGTATGGTTACGGTCGAGGTGCAACATGCGAGCGGTTCGACCCATACGCTGTACGTGAATAATGTCCCGGTCCAGAGATGTACGTATGCCGCAGGCGGCTCTGCGGTTATGACGGCCCAGGTGAAGGTAAGCGATCAGGTAAGGGTTGATTCCTCTACGGCAGGCTCGCTGGCCTACGCCCGGCTGTATAAGGTGCCGCTGATACGGTCCCAGGAGCTGCCGCCAGACCAGCTTATGGATCCGCTGCACCGTAGCCCGCGTTCGGAGGGCGAAACACGGCCCGGTAATATTTGGCTTAGCCCGAAATCGTATATCAAATTTGCGGTCAGCGAATATATCGCCCCGGTCGGCATAATAGGGCAGCCGACCTACCGGCAGGGACAATACACACATGGGATTTTAAGTTCGGTTACTTTGACCTCGCACCGGTACAAGACGAAGAACGGGATGGCGGTGTGGGTAACTGATTTGTTGGAACGTTAGGATTTTTTCCCCTGTAGAGGTAAGCTCAAAACAGAACACCCTCTTTTTGTAGAGTGTGTTCCCTAAAAGGCGATGCACTTTTGCTAAGGCTTTATAGCGCGTTGCTGTGAAACAGGCGTATCTCTTTTTTTGTGGGAAAAGAAATTTTCCAGTTGTTCCTTTGAACGTGAGGCTTGCCGAAACGGTCGTCGGTCGGCTGGAAAATTTCCATTTAATTTGAAAACATGGCAGACGTTTATTTCAATAGTATCGAGACGGTCGAATCGAAGCTGGGTGGTGTGCCGATCAGCCCCGGTAATCTGATCGTTGTGCGGGATAAAAAGAAGATTGCCTACGATACGTCGGAAGGGAGCCGGATTGAAATAGGCGGTGAGAGCGATGTCGCATTTGTGCGGGAGACGTTTTCGTATACGGGGAGTAATACATTTGCGCTTCGATACGAGCCGGTGTTTGTCATGCACGTGTTCGTGGTGGATGCCGCAACACTGACGTTCGGCGAATGGACGCTGAGCGATAAGGATATAACGGTATCAGGCACGCTGGCCGTCGGTAGCACTGTCGAGGTGCAGTATATCGTCGGCACGTTGCAGCTCGCGGCGGAGGGGCTGTCCGCCTATGAGGTTGCCGTGAAGAACGGGTTTGTCGGGACGGAACAAGAATGGCTGGACAGCCTAAAGGGCGGTCTGAAATGGAAGGTGGGTATCTAAGATGTCAGTAACAGTACCAAGATTAGTAAACGGCGAAATACCTGATGTAATACTGCCCAAAGAATTTATCGAGGGCGTTGTAACGTCCGTGATTGAAGAGGACGTGCTACCCGCAGTGCAGCAGGCGCAGAATACAGCGACGCAGGCGGCGAATGCGGCGGACACGGCCAAACTGACCTGGAAGGTCGGAAACCAAAACCAACAATAATGAGGAGCATCGATGGCTATTACAACAGGTACTGCAGTAGGCGTTTGTTTGGTAACGGACGGGGAATTTAGTACCCTTCAGGGATCGAGCGCGTTTGTGGCGGGCACATTTTATATCACGGGCCGGAAGGTTCGGCTGGCGACCGCGAATAATGCGTTTACGCTGTTCGGCGATGTGCGAGTGCTCACGTCGGCGTTGGCTGCCGGGTCAGCCGAAGCAGATACTGTGTATCTGGATATGACCGTTGATCCGCCTTTGTTTAAGATCGTTGTTTCCGGCGCGTGGAAGACAATCGGCGGCGGCAGTAGCGGCAGTATCGATTGGAGTCAGATCACCAATGTGCCGACGGATTTCCCGCCGAACGCACATACGCATAACGCGGGCGATGTAATCGCAGGTACGCTGCATACGGACCGAATACCGAATCTTGATGCGGGGAAGATAACAACCGGTACGCTGGCCGACGCAAGAATACCAAATCTGGATGCGGCAAAGACGACCACCGGTACGTTTAACGTGGCCCGGCTGCCTAACGTTTCGTTGTCTGCCGAGACGGGGGTCGGGACGGATAAAACGACCCCGGCGGTTAGTGCGGATTCTATACCCAATATGCTGCAAACGATCTGGAGTAAGATCAGGCAGGTGGCTAATAGCGTCGGTAGTGCCGGGGGCTCAATATCGGGAACGCTCGGTAATCTTGTTGCGATTGGTTCGGCAGGTGCTCCTGTCGATAGCACCCGTAAGGTCGTCGATTCATTTGGTACGCCGGAGATACCAGGCACACCCGGTACACGTATTCTGAGGATATACGGAAATCAGTCTCTATGGAGTAATACATTAGTAGCCTGGGCGTCTAATCCGGGTAGCGGGTTAGTAGCGTCCGGTGAGGATGCACATGAAAATCCAAATTCAATCATTGAGGCATATGCTCCCACTCCGTTTGGTAGAACCTGGACATGGTATGCGCAAGGTAACCCAAGTGCTCCTGTTGCCAATAACTGGGTTCTTGATGTTACGTTGCAGGCGGGGGATCAGCTTAGTGATTTTACATTCTGGGGGATGAGCACCCAGACGATTGTAACCGTAGGAGGAACACCGTCTATACCGGGCGTTCCTGCTGCGGATAAGGATGTCCCGTCGGTCAAGGCCGTCAATGATCTGCTGGCTGAATTTGAAGGTGGCGGCAGTGTTGACCTAAGCGGTGTTGTTAAAGTTGCAGATGCCGCTACCACTATACGGACGGCAGGAACAGCGACAGATACGAATTGGGCGACAGAGAAAGCGGTCCGGACAGAATTGGACAAAACGTTTGTCGTGTGTGGAGACGCGGCAGCTACCGCCAATAAGGTGGTTACGATTGCCGGATTCACACGTGTTACCGGGCAGCTCGTTGATATCAAGTTCACGAATGGTAACTCGGCCACGGCCCCTACGTTGAATATCTCGTCTACGGGCGCGGCGGCGATCCGTTTGGAGGATAAGGTAACCGCACCTGTTTTGGCCCATATCCCTGCCGGGCATGTGGCACGTTTGTATTTCGACGGTACGCAATGGATAATGATAAACCCGGCGGCAAGTACATTTACGCCCCCTGTTGTAACGTGCAGCGATGCGGCGGCCACTGCGGGCAAGTCAGTAACTATCGGCACTGCCAATGCCCAGTTCAATCGTGTAACGGGCAGTACGATCTCGGTGATATTCACGAGCGGTAACTCGGCGGCGGCCCCTACGTTGAATGTGAACGGAACAGGAGCAGCGGGTATTAGGATGCCGAACGGTAACGTGCCGGTACTACATCAATTGCCAGCGAATCATCGTGCGCTGATGATGTTCGACGGAACCTATTGGGTTCTGATGAACCCGGTCAATGTTGTGGGTACGCACTATAATTTTGGCCCGATTAAAACACTATGGGTGGGAACGGAGGCCGAGCGTATATCGTCCGGGTTCCCCGTAACGGAAGAGACCCTTTTCTTCTATGAGGAGGCGTAGGAATGCCTATTGGAGTCGGCTATAAAAATATCAGTGATGTACGTGTGGGTACTAAACCAATCGAGGTGGTGAAGTGCGGCAATACCATTGTGTGGCAGCGGGCCAAGAACGTACATATCACGCATGTAGATGCTGTTAGTCGTTACTACGGGTCTCATAGTCCGACGCCACCGACTGGTAACGTTGTCGAGGTCATAGACGGAGTTGCAAGTGATGTAGTGTTTAATCCGGTTGCAACTTTATGGGTGTACGCTACCAGCGGCAGCGGCGATTTCAATACAACTGCGTATCGCAGTACCAGTCCTACGGGCCCGTGGACTCAAGTTGGGTCTACCGGTGTTACTTCGGGTATGATGCCGGGTTGGTACTACCCTGTGGCAATATCGGACAGTAAGTGGGCCGGTCCGCTTTATTACTACGTACAAACAGAACTGGGAACTACCCCGGTCATTAAGGTTGAGTTTATGCCTTTGTCGATTGTTTCTGTCGGCGAGGTCTTGGATAATTTTCATAGCTACTCTCCAGGTAGTGATATTGGAACACAGGTCCCCTGGGCAGGCAAGTATCGCGGTGTTCCGGTTGTTGGCGGCGAGGTAAATGGTATGTGGCTCAACCCGCCCGGCGGCTGTGTTATTTCGTCGCCCGATGACTCGATGACTTTTACCGTTGAACGAAGCGATAACCCTAGCGGGCCGTGGACCGAGATAGGAAGGGCACAGCAAACAAGCGGCGTGGATGTAAATGCTGGGACAATACGTGTTCAGTTCTACAAGAACAACCCGACCGTTAGCCCGCCGTTGCCTATTTACCTGAGAACTATTGGAACCTATGGCCCCTCAAAGGTTGTGAAAGTGAACTATCCCAGCCTCTGGATTAGCAAGGTCAACGGTGTGCCTGTGTTGCCGGTGCATGATATAGACTATTTCTCGCCGCTGGCACCGATCCGTGAGAATAAGATATTCGTCGAGGAGAACCCGCCGACGGAACTGACGTTTGAACTTTCACATACTACCCCGCCAGAACCGGCGGATACCTCCGTATACAGAGCAGATAGTACCGATGGTCCGTGGAAAGGTATTTGGATACACGGGAGCACCGCTGCATTTCCCGGAGGCACGCCAATTACGGTGCCTCTGGTATATCTCGATAACCCGAAAAGTACCGGTACGAAATACTACAAGATTGAGGGCTGTGATGTACCGACGAGTCAGATTGTTGCAGTTGCGCCGCTTTTGGAGTTTAAGATCGTCGGTTCGTCGTCCGGCTCCACTGTCCAGTGGGTTCCTACGACCTGGTTTGATTTCCAGATTGCACCGGCGATTACGAACCCGACGATCAAGCTGCAAAAGAAATCGGCTGGTGGCTCTTGGCAAGATGTAGATACGCTGAATTGGACGGGAACCGTCGGGACATCGCCGAGTACGTATCCCAATCCGGTGAGATTTACACCGGCAAGTAATGCGATTATTGATTGGACGGTTATTTACCGAATGATAATCACCAACTTTACCACTTGGGACGGTACGCCGTTTACTGACCCCGTTTATTCCAATGAATTCCCAATAACCTACGGCTATGATTGATAAACGTTACAGTTATGTTCGGTCTGACGAGATTCCTTCCGTGTCCGCGGACAGGGAGGAAGCTGGTCCGGACGACGAGGAACATTTGAACGATCAATTGGCAGAGGGCAATCACGATTAACCATTTAACACATTTTGAGTACTATGAGTAACAATCCAAACATTATTCCCGGAACCATTGTCATTGCGAACCTGGCCCAGGTGGTCGAACCGCAGGAGCTTGATGTTGAGGAGCTGAAGGCAAGTAATCTGCCGAAACAGACCCAGCGGCCTTTCTACTACGGTGATATGGAGGACCCGACGAAGATTGGCGAGCCGGTCAAGGTGATCCAGGGCAAGTACGCATTTATCCTTGTCGGTATTGCGGACGAGCCGGTCCCGCCACCCGATTTCTTCCGCCTGGCCGATGTCATTAAGGAAGAGCTGCCCTACATACAAGGGGTCGGTACAGTGCGGCAGGATGCGGTTCCTGTGATCTCGGAAGAGCCGGGCGACTACACGGTTGTTTATTCCGGTGATTTGAAACTGATTGCGTACAAGACGCCGGTGGAGCCGGAAGTTACGCCCGATGTTATTGAGCCGGAACTGTCGTAATTGAGAGAAAGCAGGTGAGCCTATGCCTGAAGAGAGAAGAGTGCTGTTGTACTTCAAGAACTTATCTATCGCGGTGGACCAATTGATTAACGCGATATTTTTTGGGTTCGCCGACGAGAGCCTTTCCGCCCGCTGCTGGCGGGAGAAGCGGTGGTTCCGGTATGTCTTGGACTCGCTCTTCTTTTGGCAGGTGGATGAGCAGGGCCGCAGGCATTGTGAACAGAGCTATATTTGGGAGAGGAAGCGGATGGACCTGCCGCCGGAGTATCGGAACAGGCGTACACACAAACACCAAGAGAAATGATTTTGAACCGCCATGCTAAAACTCATATTCAACATGATAGCACATCTTAGCGGGCAGGCGTCCACGGAAGGGCACGCCGTCTCGAAAATGTCGCCTACCTCGCTTTTGAAGTACCAGTTCGGCGTCATGTTGAATATCTTTATCTTTCTTTTTATCGGTCTGTTCGGGACCGTCTATATCCTATGGCGAGACGCAGGTGCCGACCGGGTCGAATACATAAAAAGCGTAAACGGGTTCCATCTTGTGTTGAGCGAATTGACCGTCAGTCTGAAACAACGAGACTTGCTGCTGGAAAAGATTGTAGAAAAAGTTGATCGTATCAATACGAATATCATCATTCTGGGCAGCAAAATATCGCAAATAGACCGGGCCACAAGCGGCGTAAAGGCAGATGGCGAGTTTCCCGATTTGATCGTATCGCCGGACGACTTGCCGACAGGCACCGATTATCGTTTGGAACAATGAATTTTCGCAACAACGTGGAAACCGAGTGGCGGTTTCCACTTTTTCATATCTCAGGTTATGTCTTTTGAAAATACACACGATACGCCCGTTGAAAGCCGTGAAAATGGTGTGGGGGACCGCTTTGTAAGGAAGCGTAACGCGATGCGCAGGTCCGAACGCTACCAATACTATAAACACGTAATGGAGATACTCCCGCAGGGGTTACTGGCGTTTATTGTGGTGCAATTCCTGGCCGTGGTCTTCCTGTGGTATACGACGATTAAAGACCGAAAAGAATATACGAGATGTATTCAATCCTTCGATGCGTCGATTGCGGTGCTTAACGACACACTGGAGCAGCTCAATAAAAATATCAACACGGTGGACCATGATTTAATCCTACTTATCGATGAACTCCATAACGAGGTCGATACGGTCATCGATAAGGCAAGTGCGCTTGAAGAGCTATGACTGTTTGGCTCCAGTTTATTATCTGCTTTTTGTTCGTTTGTTTTTTATGGCGGTTTCGCGGCCTGCTGTTCGGCGGTCCGCCGAAACCGCCTACTCCTTTTGTTACCGAGGTGTTTGATATGTCTGATAAAGTTGCATTTACCGTGTTGTTCCCGGCAGTTCCGGCGGCGGGGAGCCCCGTTGTACGGATGCTGGAGTTTTTTGTAAAAGAAGAGAAGGTACAGACCGGAGAGCTTCCGCTTGAGGAATGCGTGGTCCGGTTTGTCATCCCGTATGAAACGGAGGCGGAGATTTATACCAGAACTGCGGATAAGGCCGGTAACTGGTCGGAGCCGAGCTTCCTGTTTATTTCCGGCTTGAAGGATATGACCCCGCCTCCTGCGCCTCCTGCGCCGGTGCTTACGGCGGGCACTATGGAAGAGGTGTCCGAAGAAGTCGGGTTCACAATTGTGCCGCCCGCGACGCCGGACGAACCGGAGGAAGAACCGAAAGGCGAACCTAAAGAAGACACGCCCGAAGAAGAAAACGCCTCCGAAAGCGGCGATGATGAAACGGGCGAAGAAGAAGATACCGACCTCGAGGTAGATGAAGAAGAGGCCGAATAGTTTTTATGCCTCGCTCGAAAGCCCGCCACGTGGCGGGCTTTTTTGTAGGATGCTACGTAGGGTGCTACGTTTTTGTAGGATGCTACGTAGGATACTACAAAAATTGTTCTTTCAATTAAAACACAATGGAAAAGCTCGCTGATATTGGAATGTTTGAAAATCTACAAAACGGTGCCCATGCCCGAATGGGCATGTCGGTTATGCAACCGTTTAACGCAGCGCATGTGGATAACGCCACCTTCTGGGAAAGGGGTAACGAGGTGAAAATCGAAGATGTGCCGCCGTCCGTTGTACGGGATCGGCTTGAGAATATCAATGAAACGGAAGCGGCGATGTCCGCGCTTAATTATGCGAGGATGATAGAGCTAACAAAATTAAACGCCTCCCCGTCTTCGGATGCAAAAAATCGCAGAATAAAAGAAATAGAACAGGATTACCAACGGCAGTTTATTCCGCTAATGGACCATTATAAAAAAGAAAGAGATAGGCCACAAAAAGATTACAACATCATAGCAAAATCGGAAACAGGGGAGTGGTTGGATCGTAATTAGGGATGTTTTGAATTTTACGGTTCGATGCGCTGTTTTTTTAAAAACTCTTCGCATTCTCTAACTTTTGATTTCCACCCGGCAGATATTTCTTCTAATGACATTTTGGGCATATCGCGTGTTGCGGAATCAGTGAACGCTTGGTTGGCGCATGCGTTCATAGAAGCATGAAAGGCGGACCAATCCTCCTCTGCCATTCTGTGTGCATTGCGTACCATATTGCCCATCGTCTCGTAACTGAGGTCAAAAAAGTTCAAACACTCCTCAAGGGAAATTCCGCCTTTTTCCTCGTCCGTCATTCTGTTGTACATTTTCGTATAGTACGCTATTTGTTTTTCGTTTAGATTTTTCATGCCGTTTGGTGCCCCTGATAAAGAAATAGATTTGAATTCGACTTTTATAATATGCGGAAAATTAGACAAGTTTCAAGCAGGCTGTGTAAAAATCATGGGTTGCCTTACCGAAAATTGATCTTGTTTTTAATTCTTACGACCGCATATTTGTTTTGTAGAACAAGCGCGAGGCTGCAGGATAGTTAGCATTTCGTGGTCCGGCAGTAGTAGCGTGTGCCGAGGTGAGTTTCGTGACTTTGTCCAAGTTCGCTTGGTTGTAGCGGCTGAACGAAAGATATTGATAAATCGTCTTTTGTGCCTCGGCACATGTTTTACGCGTGTCCTGCAATCCCCGGTTTCGTGCGCTCCGGAGGTACGGTTTTCGTTACGGTTCCCCGTGCCTCCGGGCGTCTTTCTACGATAGAGAGCGGACCACAATGGGAACGAATAGCGATTCTGAATATATTTTTCTTTTAAACTTGCTCTACGAATCTATTGAAATATGTGTGTAAGGAACGAACCTTACAAAATTCAAAAACATTTTTCAAAAAGGATTATTGCCATGTCAAGTAACACCGAATATCGAAGCATTTCAAGTAACACCGGGGATTGGAGCCTTTCAAGTAACACCGGGAATCGAAGCAGTTCAAGTAACACCGGAAAGTATAGCAGTTCAAGTAACACCGGGAATTATAGCCTTTCAAGCAACACCGGGTATCGAGGCAGTTCAAGTAACACCGGAAAGTATAGCAGTTCAAGTAACACCGGGAATCGAAGCAGTTCAAGTAATACCGGAAAGTATAGCATTGCCGCTGTAAACGGTAAAGACTCGATTGCGATTGTCGAAGGAGAAAATTCAGTGGCCGTAGCGACGGGCCTGGATTGTACCGCGAGGGCAACCAAACCGGGGAGTGTTATTTTCCTTGTCGAACGCGACGATGAATGGAACATTATTAACGCCAAGTGCGGCATTGTTGGTAAGGATATTGAAGCGGGCGTTACGTACAAACTTGTCAACGGGGAATTCGTCGCCATCGCATGACTGGTACGCGTATTTTGAGAACAGATAATGCAAAACGCCTTATCTGTTTTTTTTTTTCTAAATAACTGTCCAAATTGGCATATTATACAACAGTTCACAATTATTGCGCCAAAATACAGCAGTAGAAAACAATGTCAACAAAACCAGAACTACACGAATACGCCGCGATGCTGCCTATGCCGGATGATACCGACATTGAAGCTCGCGTCAACGAGATCAAAGCCGGGTGTCCCCCCGTGATTATTATGTACGAGGGCCGGATATTGGACGGGTACGACAGATACCTCGCGGCCGCACGAGTCGGTGCCTACCCCGCGTACAATGATTATCTGGGCGACGATCCGCTGGGATTCGCAATACAAAATAACAGGTATAGGCATCACATGACGCCTTCGCAGTTGACGTTGCTCGCTGTCGATTACTATCTGTTACGAAAAAAAGGCGGATACAAAGTAACGAGCAAGTCGGCGTCCAAAATATCAGGCGTAAGTTGGCGGCATATAGAACGTGGAGTAAGGATCAGAAAATATGCTTCTCTTGACCTCCAACGACAGATTATTGACGGCACACTATCTATCGAACATGTCGATAACGCGCTCGCAAAAGCAGAGGCCGATCTTGGTGTTCGTGCAAAAAACGCTTCCGAAAAAGAATTGGAAAATATCAAAGACCGGACCGATGAGATTATTGCAAAAAATATCGAATGCTCAAGGCGCACAGATCGGAAAGAATGCAACAAAAATCAGCCATTGGTAAAAGAAGCCATGAAACAAATCGAAAAAGAAGAAATAACCACGGAAGAAACAGAGGAACGACAGGAAACGGAGCGAGGCCTCGTAACACGAGCGGAAACAACGCCAGATACGTCCATCAAGCCCACAGTAGCACACGACGATTGTACGCCGTTTCAAAACGAAATACAAAATTGCCTAGAACGGTGGGAAACTTTTTATGAGTTGGCCAGACGCGACAGGGAAGCCTCACACGATGATGTTCTCGTCAGCGTCGTGAATGAAGCGAAAAGGATAAAACGAATTCACGGGTTGGCTCCCGCCTACGATTGGACCCAACAAATGTGCAAACTCGTCCTGCACGCAATCTCGCCTACGTCAGAATCGAACGAACCGGACGAACCGGAACAAACAATAACCGAACCCCTAACAAAAGAAACAGAAATGACGCCATCAGAAAAACGTATCCACGATATTGTCCGCACCTATTTTATCGAACTAAAGAAAAACGTATCGGTAATAATCGTAGCGATCAAAAAAGACGGCACCGTCACGTTTGCAAACGATAGGCATTGTTTGCCTATCGAAAAATACCCGTATTATTTCAAAGGCACGTTCAAAGAAAGCCAACATTTGGTGCCTAACGATTTGTACCTCGTTCGACGGTTCAATTTGATCGCCAAACGGTGCATCGTCGATGTGCACAATAACGGGCAGGTTATGCGGCTGATATGCAAACGCGGAATTCCCGTAGGCCCCGTGTCTGTTTTGAAAAAGACCGAAAAATGCGGTACTCAAATAACTATCACGCCCGATCCAGAAATATTCCCAGACGGCGTGATGGGCTACGACGCACTGAAGTATTCTCTGCAATACATGGCGTACGTTTGCCGAGGTATCACGGTCAGTCTCCGTGATGAAAAGACCGGACAAAAGGAAAAGTTCTTTTACCCAAAAGAACCGGAAACGCCCGTAACTCCCGTATGCGAAGCAAAGGCGGGCCAGGAAACGACGCCACCCGCTACGGTTCCAAATGAGCCTACGCCTAATTTCAAACCGAAACCAATTACGCCCGAATTGATAGCATCCATAGCCCCTGATCTGGCACCAAAAGCAAAATTACCAAAAAAACAACGGCCCGATCCCGAAACAATGTCCGTTGACGACTTCCACTTATGGCTCATAGAAAAAGACGAAAAAAGCAAGTCGATACAAAAGCGATGCAAAATGACATGGTTTCGGTGCGCCGTTGGCGAAAAGTTGTTAAACAAAAACGAAAGTAAATGGGCATACTACATAAAGTACGGACACCACATAAAAACAGTTGGACAGTTGAAAAACTACCTCTCGAAACGGGGCCATAAGGGTTGGAAAGGCGTCGGCACAGATACGGAAAAGTACATTTTGAGTATGATCGACTTGTTCTGCAAACGCCGAAATGATTGACAATTCGGTACGGAATGCTACAATGCCGTTTTGTTTGTATTCTTTTTGCCGTTTTGATTTTAGTACAATGCAAACGTACAATAGCTTCAATGAGATGTTGGGGACGACCGGAAGCTCCGAAGGAGCCGGGGTCGATTTTCAAACGTTGCTCGAACGGACCGGCGGCACTTCCGCTCCTTTGCTTTCGGAGATGGCGATGTTCAATATGTCGCCCCCTTTATTTCCGGTAAAAAAAGTAGAGGGGTACGAATTTTTTATTTGGCCAACAGAGGGACCTCGACCGCATGTCCATGTAAACGCACCGGGCAATAAAAACGCAGAATTTTGGCTCACCCCAAACATCTCCGTTAAAGATAATGGAAATATGCGAAACGACGAATTAACCCAGGCTATAAAACACATTGTCCCCAATCAAGAAACATTTATTCAGCAATACAAATCAACTATACCTTCTTTCGCCCAACAAAAGGGACAATACGATGACAAACATGTGCCCAAAAGCAGTCAAGAAAGCAACCGAAAACAAAAGCGAGGTCGAATTTATCAACGACCCGATTCAGCCCAGCCTGACAACTGAACAGAGTGCCGAAGTTTTTTCCATTTTACAAAATGGATTTTGGATAACTATTTTTTCTAAAGAATTTTTTATTAAAAAAAACTGGGAAGATTGTAAAAAAGATTTTTTTGTGTCATTCGATCAGTATCCTCATTTTTTAGGAACAACGCCAGAAGAAATAAAACATGTTCGCGTGATGTACGATACGGTACTTTGGCCTTTATTAGAAATTTACATTGGTATTGAATGGCTAGAAAACCCCGCCCCTAATACATTTTTAGGCTTTACTACAAAAGAACTGGACCGTCTAAAAAAGTATAACGATACACAAATCGCAAACGGAAAGGAGCCGTGGTTAAGCGACCGGCTTTTAGATTTTGAATACTGGAACGAAATCAATAAATAATATAATGCAAACGTACAATAGCTTCAATGAGATGGCGGGGACGGCCGGGAGCACCGAAGGGGCCGGGGTCGATTTCCAAACGCTGCTCGAACGGACCAGTGGCGTATCGGAGATGGCGGCGTTTAATATGTCGCCTATTTTCAAGGGGACTCCTAAATATCGCGGTAAGAATTTCGGAATTGGTTCAAACGAAATACAACATGGTGGCGTGCTTGAACCTCCGCATACGCATATTACGTTGCCTGAAGGCGAGGTGAAAATTTGGACAGCGGCAGGACCAAATAAGGATCAGGTAACGCTTGCCAATTTTTCGCCGTCTGTTCCTAAAAAGGAGTTGGGAAAAATTTTAGAAGTCGTATCGGATAACCGCGTATTATTTGTCAACAAATGGCTTGAATGGGCGAAGATAAGTTACCCGCAAGACCCCACAATTAAAGATTACGATTTGAGATAAAGTAGATGGGCAAAAAAGTAAAAAGACAAAGAAAAAGCCGTATGCCAAAAATACGCGGTTGGAAGAAAAAACGGCGGGCGGCCGTAAAAATATACGGTATAACGCCGGAAGGCTTTCAATTGCGTACTTTTAACCGTGATTATTACGTATCACGAGATACGTTCGCATGGTTTCTAGACGCGAGTGACAATGAAATACGAGATGTTACATTGTTTCCGTGTATGTGTTGCGATCCGCTTAATTGCCGTTGCAACGACGATCATCCCGGCGATCATTTTCGATGGGAAAGGCTAGACGTTGACCTATGTACATGGGATTTTGAATACCCGGAAAAACGACACGTATACCATGCGGCAAATCCGCACCGAGAAAAACATGGTAGGTCTAACCATTGAACGCCTGCTCTACGAACCCATATTAGACGCGGCCCGACTTTTTCGATTCAATACTTTTTCAAGGAGGAAAATAATGCAACGCATCGTAACGCTGACCAAAGGGAATGAACGCTACGTGTTCCGCTACACCGACGAAACCAACACCGAGCTGCTACGCACGCTCGGACGGTACGCGGCCGACCCCGAACTGAGCTTTTCATGGTACGACGCCGCCGTGGTGAGCCAAAAAATACGAAAGAAAAGGCATACAAAATTTCAGTCCCATAACCGGCTACAAGCCGTCGGTGCCCTGCAATAGACGATCCCGCCACGTGGCGGGCTTCTGCACGCTCCATAATTGGGACGCCGCGATAATCCAGCTCAGATCAACAAATGATTCTAAAACAATTCGCCACTACCGAGTGCTTTGTTTGCAAAAAACATCTCCCGATGCTCCATGAGATTGTGGCGCATTTCGACGGTGATGTCCGCCTTGAAATCGTTGACGTAAACACGCTCCTTGATGACGGCGCGTCCACGCTTCTTTACACCGTCCCGGCGTACCAACTATGCCGCGATGACGGCTCCATCGCCGAACTATGGGCCGGAACGAAAACGAAAGAACAAATCATTGCAATCATTCAGGACACGCTCAATAACGAATAAACGTTGAATGCTTTGGGAAACATTACGATGCGAGCAAATTCTTATATTTTTCACGTTCCGACCAGAGGATGCCGTTGATTCCATACTTTTCAAGGGCCAAAAGGATCGTCGAATTGATCGGCGATTTCGAGTCATTAAGAATAGGATAGATTACAGAACCGGGCCAACGCGTTTCTTTTATATCGTCCCATTCAAAAATCAACCGCTGGACTGAATTCTTGTCGGGATTATTGATTGGCTGCACAATTCGTTCCGGTGACTTGGTGGACTTCGGAATGGCAGCAAAGAAATTATAGGAAAAGCCGGATTTTCCTACAAATTTGATTTTTGGCGTAAACCGTATCTCGGACGCGTCCAGCCAAGATGCCGCATCGTCGGAAAACAGGCTGGCAACGTGAGGGGACGACAGATAAAACATATCGTCCACCGAAAGCATCGCTTGGACAAGATTGTGCTTGAGTTGGGGAAACTCTTTTCGGTTGCCGTGTGCTTCTAGTCGCCCCTCGACGAGCTTGATCCCAAAACCGTTTAGCATCTCTTGCAAGATGGATTTCCTTTTGGGTGAATCAATATCGCAGCCATACATCCGTAGGTCGCTGACAATATAACCATCGTCGGTCAGAGAGACATTATTTTTTTCAGGTTTGACGTAGATTTGCAAGCAATCGTTGTGCCTGTCCAAAAACGGCGTTGTGATTTCCGTCCAGTTGTCGCCAACTTCACGTAAGACCGTTTTGTCCCGGAGCCAATTAAAATACTGCTCATTTAACGTTTTGATTTCATCAATGTTAGTCATGGTATCAAAAAAACGGCTGTGAAAATACTGGTTTTGTCGTAATGGAGCAGTAGTCCATAAAACGTTGAAAAACCTCGAAAATATCATTCGGGTCTCCGAACTCGCTTGGTAACGGTTCGGCCCACATGTCGCCGAATCCTTCACGGTACCGGTGGATATGCGGGCCTTCAATTTCTCTATTGTCAGGATTAACATGCCTGCCGCCTTCAAGGAGATCGACGCGGACAAGCACAATGGTATTCTGCGTTCGGTTGCCGAACGTATATTTTTTGACGTTGAACCGCTTGCTGTTAATGTCCAGATCAAATTCGTGCCGACGATCACCGGAAACGAGAGGAATACGCAACTCTTTTCCGCCTGTCGGAAAATCGTGGGGATTGTTCCCCTGGTAATGCTTTTCCATTGCGATTAGCCGATCCGCCTCGGATTGTGTCAAGTAGATCAAATCTCCCGTCCTCTGCTTGCCCATTATTGGAAACCTCACTTTAACTGTTGCTGCCCTGTCAGACTTTAATTTTGGGACGAGACGTTTGCTTGGCACAACGTATTCTACGTCGGATTCTAATGTATTTAAAGAAGCCTTTCAAGTTCTGTCAATACAAAATTGAGGCGTTTTTTGAAAAATATGGGAATTGCCAGCAGCATAAAATACCTGTAAAATTGTGATATTTCTCTTGGACACCTTCTTATTACGGACATATTACTACGTCGGATTCGGGACAACGGCTGCCATCTCGTACGAACTCTTGGGAACTGCGATGGCCCGGCACTTATGGCATAGGCTTCGTACCCATAGGCCGGGTGCATAAAACCTCTATTGCGCATTTGGGGGGATTAAGTAAAATAGGCGGTTTTCATGCCCCCTAACCCGAAAGGATTTGCCGCTCGTCTCCCGCAACGCCGGTAAGCTCGGGGTAGCGGAAATATCTCCACAAGAGAAAGAAATGCTTCTGGCCAATATCGCCGTTTATCAACGATCCTTGACAGACTCTGCATGGCCGAAATCAAGCCATATTTCCGTCGAACTGGAAGGGGCTCCCGATTTTTCGTTTGCCCGAGAGAGTTTGTTTACGCTTACCGGCCGATAAAAGAGTACAAGGAGAAATTTAACACCCAGTTGAATTTCGCCGTCTATTTCGGCATAATTGGTCTGCGATGTCACGTCTAATAATACGAACAGGTGCAAAATGGACGATTTAGAAAAAATAATGGGGAAGAACCTCGCGGATCACGCAAAAAAGAGAGCAGATGAACTCCGTCAAAAAATTGAAGTGTTGCCACTTCATATCGAAGTTATGATATTCGCACTCCGCAAATACCCCAAACTACAGAAAAATCTTTTTTCTTTGGGGAAAACAAGCAACTTGATGCTCGAATTCCCAAAGTTTAACGGCATGACTCTTAAAATGAGAGATTCTGATCTCCATAACCTGTTTGATACTATTGAAAGTCTGCCTACCCGAATTAAAAACGTTTATACGGGATAAAACGTCTTCACGCGGAGATATAAAATATGCGACCAAATTTCCATGCGGCACTTGTTGAAAAGCCTTCTTACCGAAAGAAGCCACAATACGAAATTCGTAAATACATCCAAAAGGATTTACGTAAACGAATCAAGCAGACGATAGCAGAACTAAAAAATAGTTATGCAAGGCTGCTTGAAGAAAAAACAGAGAAATACGATCCGTCTGACTACGTATTTAAAATGCGTTTATTGGATATAAACTCGCTTTTTAGAGATATGTCCCATTTGGATGGCGACGCTTTGTACGAAAACGATGATTACATCTTAGGATAGTTTTTCGCCATAGTAATCATGCTTTTTGTTAGGTGGCACCATTATGTCCTCTACAAGATTGCCAAACGAATTTTCCTTCTCTCGCTCTTTTTGTTTTTCTTCCTCTTTTTTCTTTGCTCTTTGTATGCCCTGATTTGTTCTTCCATCTCGTCGTTCTTTTAGGGCAAGAGCTTCCGCATCTAATTTCTTTTTAAGTTCCGTATCTTTTTCTTGCGACGCTTCTAAATCTTTTTCTTTGAATTTGCGTGTCAACGCCGAAGCTCCGCCAGAACTAAAATTGTCAACGTTCGTAAAAACGTCGCCCGTAAACCCCATCGCATTGTTAGCATTACGTTGCAAACCTTCAAACACCGATATGTCCGCAAAACCACTCATTTCTATCTCCTACAAAAGAATAAACAAACAAACAAAAGAAAAACCAAACGATCATTATATCATAAAAACGCTTACGTTGGAAATCCAAAATAGATTTCATATATTTTGATTTTTTTTGTGTACCTACTTGTATTGTTTCGCATACCTGCTAAAATGGTTGCATAAATAGTCGTATCCGCGAGGATGCGTGGATTGAAACGATTGAACGATTGAAACGCCAACCGCAAGATCACAAAATACAAATTTTGTGTCTGCGCTGTTAGTATGCCCCGTTCTGCCATTCAAAACCAAAAACCCCGCCACGTGGCGGGGTTTTGCAAGTTACGGACGGAAAATCGGCATCCAAAACGATAAACCAAAAGAACAGCGATCCCGCCACGTGGCGGGATCTGCGTATAGAAGAAATGGCAAAAAAAGAGAATAAATTGCCGTCGAAAACAAAGGCAGAAGTCTGTAACGCGATAAACGTCGCCGTCGCTTGCGGCAAAACGGTAACGGTCGATTATCCCGGCGTCGCGCATACCACACAAATTGCAGGGGCATTTCCAAATGCTCTTGGTGTATGTTGTATCCAGCATCTGGATTGGCCTGCCCTCCGTTCCTACACTGTTCCTGTTATATGGCTTTTTAAGGGCGCAATCGTCCGGGCGTACCGACCGCAAGAAACCACCGTTGAAATACTTTATGTGCACCCTTCGGATGACGACTAAAAAACCGATTCGCCTACAAGTTTCGACTCACCTTTTGCGGTAAGTCGAAGATTAAGGAAACCATTAGAAGCAATGTTTCCTTCAAGTAATCCTTGTTTTTTTATCGCCTCATAAACGCAGTTATCCAAAGCAGTTTCTTCTACGATTTTGAACTGTTCTGGTAGTTCGTCAGGATTACGAAGCAGGCGACAAGATTTTCCATTACTTTGGTGACTTTTTACGAACAACAATACTTTATTGAGCAAATCTTCTTGTTTCATTTTTCCCTTTGAGTTGGATGGGAGGAGTGTAAATGTAGCAGTTCTTCATTCTACCGTCCTCTCATAGGGGAAACAGGCCCCACTTCTTTTACCGGTTTTTCTTGACCCGGACGCCACCAAACGCCGATACGTATACCGTAACGTATACGCATACACCGTCATAACCCATACAACCAAAATAGATCGCCGGAATACATACGAAAAATCATACTTTTCGTATGTACGCCGTCGCTCGATCCGTTCTGAAAACCTATAGTAGATACGTAGCGACCGGACCGCATGGTCGCATCAACATACCGCAAACCCCAGAAAGAGACATGCCAAAAAAATCAACCAAACCGCAACCAAAGACCAAAGCCCCGAAACCCACGCCCCTGCTTCCCCCGGCCCCGGCGGAGCACCCGCTCAAGGGCAAGCCGCGTAAAACCTATACGGACGAACAAAAGGAAAGCACGCTCCATCGTATGTTCGTCAACGGAGAGCGGAAGGCGCATCTCGCACGTGAACTCGGATGCACCCCTATGGCTATCGACAAATGGGTCAAAATAGCGCGTGCCGAAGGAAGGCTGCCCGCCAGGTCCGCCAAACCCGCGTCCAAACCGGTCAGGCATACCAAGCCCGCTACGGCCACCAACGCTAGGGAACCGATCCGTGTCCGTTTCAAAAGCGGGGCCACCGTTGAAATCCCGGCCGACTGGCCCGAATCAAAGATCGCCGTACTTGTCCGGGCATTTGAATAGCCCCCCTTTGTTGCGCCCGCCGCCATGGCGGGCGCATGGGCTTTTTTCCACACCATCTGTTTCATTGTCCGACCCCAAACAAAGCCCCCACAGACGCCGTAGGATCGCGTCTAACGCGATCTCCGCAACCAAGCGACAAACAACCCCAATGCCACGCCATACGCAACGTATAGCGAAATAAAATGGAAATTTACATTTTATTGTTGAATC
>Ga0209628_10000002_pt1 | contig 178572 bp, 166 predicted proteins | sample TergutCu122P4_FD_187285 | JGI IMG/M metagenome (GOLD analysis project Ga0209628, IMG submission 187285) | Cubitermes ugandensis P4 segment gut microbial communities from Kakamega Forest, Kenya - Cu122 P4 (SPAdes) (version 2) | ecosystem: Host-associated > Arthropoda: Insects > Digestive... | reverse complement strand
TGATTTCGCCCGTGGCCTCGAACAAAAAGCGCAGCGGGGCATTGTTCTTGCGCCACTTCAGAGCTGAATAGGCGTAACGCTCCGTCTGGGCTTCGGCGACGATGAGGTTGGCGCCGGCGCTGTCTTTCTTGGCTTCGATCACCCCGCAAGGCGTGCGATCCACGAACAGCACATAGTCGGCTGGCCCCGTGTCCGTGGAATACTCGCGCACAACCACGCCCTGCCCGGCGGACAGGTTGAGTTGGCTCTTGTCCTGGACGACCCAGCCAGCCTGTTCGAGCTTCTGGTCGATTCTCAGGCGCGCTTTCTCTTCTGGCGTCACGTAGGGGCTTTTTCGACGATCGCTAAAGCAAGCATTATAGCCATTCCCATAAGTTTTCTCCTTGGCTACGCTTCACTTGTCCAAGCCAGCTTGAATCCCGCCAGCGCCTCGATCCGCGCCGTGTGGAGCGCCGCCGGAATCGTGGCTGGATCGTCGGCGTGGTTGCGGGCGATGGCGGCTGCGTCAACGCTTTGCAGAGCGTCGGCAGCGCCTTCGAGGAAACAGGCGGCGGATAGCCCGTCCCCACCCCAACCTTCCCCTTGAAGGGGGGGGAGCGTTCTTTTCTTCGCGGCTTCGCGGCTTCGCGTGAGGTGATGTTTTTCTGACCCTTGATCTCTGATCTCTGATTTCTGTTTCATCCAATCTTTGGCGCCCACATCCACGATCATCGCATCGATCAACCAGCGCAGCCGATGAGGGCGACGCAACACATCCGCCGCCATCAGCAGCATCAGCAGGGTTTCTTCGTTCAATTCGGGCGCGCGCAAGGCTTCGCCGTGCCAGTGCGCCACCAGTTGCGCCGCGTCGCCGCAATCCACCGGCACTTTCAGCCGCGCCGACAATGCTTGCGCCAGCGGCACGCTGCGCGTTTCGTGCCCGCGATGGCTCGGCCATTGTTGCGGCGGCGTTGCACCTTTTCCCAGATCGTGGCACAGCAGCGCATAGCGCACCGGCAACACATCGTTGCGTTGCGCGGCGAAGTCGAGCACTTGTTCGATGTGAATGCCGACGTCGATCTCAGGATGGTGTTCGGGCTTTTGCGGCACGCCGTACAGCGCCGCAACTTCCGGCATCACTTTTTCCAGCGCGCCGCAAGCGCGCAGCACTTGCAGAAAGCGCGATGGTTTTTGCGTCATCAGCGCGCGCGCCGTTTCCTGCCACAACCGCTCCGCCGCCAGCGTTGACAGTTCGTCGCTATCGGCAATGCGCTGCATCAGCGCCAGTGTTTCGTCGGCGACGGTGAAATCGAAGCGCGCCGCAAACCGCGCCACCCGCAACACCCGCAACGGGTCTTCGACGAACGCCGACGACACATGCCGCAATACGCCGCGCCGCAAATCGCTTTCACCACCGTAAGGGTCGATCAGCGCGCCGTCCGCCGTTCGCGCCATCGCGTTGATGGTCAGATCGCGGCGGCAAAGGTCTTCTTCGAGTGTCACCGACGGATCGGTGTAAAACGTGAAGCCGTGATAGCCGCGCCCGGATTTTTTCTCGGCGCGCGCCAGCGCGTATTCTTCCTTCGTTTGCGGATGCAGAAACACCGGGAAATCGCGCCCGACCGGTCGAAAACCTGCGGCCAACATCGCTTCCGGCGTTGCGCCGACCACCACATAATCGTGATCGGCGACGGTCTCTCCCAGCAGCGCATCACGCACCGCGCCGCCGACTTCATAAACGCGAGCGCTTTCCGGCAATGAAACACCCCTGCCCGCCCCCTGAAGAAGGGGGCTGCCGTTTTTCTGCCTCTTGGGAGGGATATGTGGCATGAAGGCGAACTAAGCTAAAAAATCATTTTAACCGCAAAGAACACATAGAGTACAAAAGGGTTTCGATTTCTCCCTTACGTGCTTCTCTCCACGCTTTTGAAGGAGCAATCTGGCAACACTGGCGGGCGGCGCGGGCGGCTGTTGCAGGCAACGATGAAATAAAATTTTATACTGGCCACTTTCTCTGACCGATTGCAATAAAGTCGTAAGTACCTAAACCTTCATATTTGATTTGTTCAAGCGGAACAAATTCAACACCCCGGATTCCGGCATCTACAAAACGCGTTTTGCCCATTTCCGAGCAAATGAGGCTTGCCGCACTCGAAGGAATATCTTTCACATCAAAAAGATCAAAATCAAAACCCGGTTTTATCTCTATTGAATGATCTCTTTTGTCAACAGTCAAACATTCCGGCTCAAAAAATTTTCTGGGAATTGCCGCAAATAGATCGCCGGGTATTTCTTTACCGGACCCGTCAACACAATCCAACTTCAGGATTTGTTTGAAATTATGTTTTATTCCCGAAATCGCCGTCAGAAATTTTTTACTGATAACGTAAAAATAGGGCGACCCCTGCCTTACGTCAGAAATATATTTCTCCTTGACGACAAGAATCAGTTGACCCTGAATGTCTCCTATTTGATATTTCCATCGCTTTGGCCCCGCATACCATTCGTACCGACCATGCTTTTCAAGCGCGTCAGGAGAAAACTCAGGAACCATGATGGCAAAAAAGTCAGCATTGTCTTTTCTATTTTCAGATTGCATCAGGGTATAAAAATTTTTCTTCATGAATACCTCAATTCAATCTCGCTGACGACGCTTTCGGCAGCAAAAGGGCGAAGAGTATTTTCTTTGCGGTTAACTCCGCAACCAGCGCGGCGCAACGTCTTCCAGTGCCGTCGGCGTAACTCCCAATTCGATCAACGTGTTCGTTTTGCCATCGGGGCAAACGCTGTCTTTCTGCATTGAGCGCAATTGATCGCGGGTCATCAAGTGTCCCGGCAAGTGTTCGAGTAGCCAGGCCTGTAACAGCGCCAACGCTGTCGGCGTCGAGAGGATCGGGCGCGGCGATCCTGTCGTTTTCCCCAACCAGCGCAACAATTCATTGAGCCGGTAAACGCGTGGCCCGCCGAGCGGAAAGGTTTTGCCCGTTGTCGAAAAAAGAGGCAACGCGCGACAAAACGCTGCGGCGACATCGCCGACATACACCGGCTGAAAGCGCGTCCTTGCCGACGGCACCATCAGCAGCGGCGCTTGCGACAGTACGCGCGCGAATGTATTGAGGAACGTATCGTCGGGACCGAAAACAACGCTCGGCTGAAAAATCGTCCAGTGCAGTTTCGATTCGCGCACCGCCGCTTCGCCGTCGCCCTTGCTACGCAGGTAATCGCTCGGCCCGGACGAATCGGCGTTCAGCGCGCTCATGTGCAGCAGCCGCGCCACGTTCGCATCGGCACACGCCGTCACAACTTTCTGCGGCAACAGCGCATGAGCACGCGCAAATGTTTGCTTTCGTGTTTCACGGATGATGCCGACCAGGTTGATCACCGCCGCACTTCCCGCGAACGCTGCCGTCAGTTGGGAAACGTCGTACACATCGACTTCTCGCACATCAAGGCCGGGCAGCACCCACAGCGGCCTTGTAACTTCGCGCGAACGCGTCAACAAGCGCACGGCGTATCCGGCGCGCACCAGATGCGCTGTCAATGCCCGGCCGATGTAACCGCTGCCGCCCAACACGGTGACAATCGGCCTCACGGCGCGCTCCCTTCGGTCGTCGCCTGATCCGCCGAAAGTTTATCAACCTCCGCCGTTTCGGCATCGACAGGGCCGCGCGGAGCGGAAATCGCCTGCGTCGGCGGTGAAAATATCCACGCCAGCGCTTCCCGCAACGAAAATGTCTCCTGCCGCTGCTGGGCGTACATTTTGGCGTTGGTCAGCACTTTCTTGACGTAATCGCGCGTTTCATCGAACGGGATGGATTCGACCCAGACATCGCCTTCCATCGCTGCGCCGCCTCTGGCTGCCGCTCTGGCGCGCCAGGCGCGCGCCCGGCCCGGCCCGGCGTTGTATGCCGCTGCCGCCAACGCCAATGATCCGTCCAACCCGTCGAGACAATGTTTAAGGTAGAACGCGCCGAAGTCGGCGTTGACGGCGGGATCGTTGAGATACTCAATGCGGTAGTCAGCCATGCCCCGCTGTTTCGCCACCCAGCGCGCCGTGCGCGGCATCAACTGCATCAGGCCAACCGCGCCGGCGCTCGACACGATGTCGGGCACAAAGCGCGACTCCTGTCGCGCCACCGCATAAAGCCAGCCCGCATTGACGCCGTGCGCCGTGCCGGCGTTCTGAAACGCATCGGCGAACGGGCGCGGATAACGCAACGTCGGCTCAGCCGTTGTTGTCATCCGTTCGGCAGCAGCGATGGAACGATCGAACAGTCCCTGTTGCGCCATCGTCAGCGCTGCTGTACGCAATTCCGTATCGTTGAGCGTGCGCGCCAGCGCCCGCCACTCTTCCAACATTTCGGCGCGTAAATCGAGCGCTTGCAGTTTGATGATCCGCTGCACCGCGTCGCGCTTCAAAAAATCGCGCCCCGCTTCCGGCCAGGCTGGCGCGGCAGACACCGTCCACGGCGGTATGGCGGCCGGCGGCGTCAGCCGTTCATATGCCAGCAGACCATAATACGTCGGCTGTCCGGCCAGTTGCTGGTATAGGGCCTGCGCTTGTTGTGTCGCCGCTTCGTCTTTCCGCTGTTCCAGACAACGGGCGCGCCAGTAACGCCAGATTTCGTTGTCGCGATTTGCGGCAGGCAGCGCGTCGATCGCCGCCAGCGCTGCTTCGTAATCGCCGGCCCACAGCGCCGCCCGTATCCGCCAGGGCTGTTGCGCTTCGCTGAGCGACGCCTTGCCGGCTTCACTGAAGAAACGGTGCGCGTCGGGGTGCAAGCTGCGCGCCGCCTGATACGCCAGCCGCACATTGCCATATTCCCGGTCAGCCTGCGGCCATTGATCGCGTATCGCCACCCAGGCGCGGCGCGTTTGTTCAATATCCTGACGCGCCGCATGTTCCAGCGCGTAGTACAACAACTCGCGCGCGCCTTTTTGTTTCGGCGATGGCTTGCTGTTCAGATATTTCAACGGCGCCCGCTCGGCCTGCGCGAAAGCTCTCTCATCGGCGCGCTGTGCCGCCGGCAACCGTTGCCACAACGCCCGCGCCAGCGATACGTTCGCCGCCTGCACCGCCAGCACATAACGCGCCCGCAGATCATCATCAGTCAACACTTGTTTCGCCCGCATCGCTTCGAACACCGGCTTACAGGAATCTGGCAGGCTCTTGCCGGTCAGCCATAACGCTTTCCCCGCTTCCAGCGCGCTGTCGCCGTCGCGCTGATAACGGTATTGAATGCCATAGCAAACAAGCTCGGTATCCTCTTCCGCCGGCGGATAATCCACCGCAAAGGACGGCCAGTCTTGCGCTTTCCCCAGCGCTTTCAGCCAAGCGCGTTGCAACAACGGCGCCAATGGCGTATCGGCGGCCTGCCTGAGAAAATTATGGACCGGTTCATCAAGCTGCCGCAGCGGCATTTTTTCGAGGGCGACGCGCAGCCACCAGTAATCGACATACGGCGCCAGAATATGACCGGCCGGATTCAGCCGGTCGAACGCCGCCAGATTGCGCGCTTCATAAGCGGCTTTGCCGCCGATGATCGCAGCGTCGCCGGTCAGCGCCGGTTTATCGGCTGGCGCCGCTGTTGCCATTGCTGCCGCCAGACACCACACTGACAACGCCCATCCTGCTCTCGTCAGCCATCGTGCGCTTCTTTGCGAAAAAAATCTTTGCCGTTGCATTATTTCTACCTCATTGTCCCGGCTTTAATAACATGCCATTGCCTGAAATGCAAACTCCGATGCTGAAACCCGTCTGCGTACAGTTCTGCGCCACAACAGGTAAAATATGTTCTCGCTCAGAAAACGTACCGATTCGTAATGCCCATGCCGTCCTCTTCCGTCTCGCCCGCCAAAAAACGCGCCACCCGCCGCATTGACGACAACTTCGTCGAACTGCCCGGCGTCGAAGACGAGCCGGATCACCCCGTCGAGCCGCTACTCCCCGGCAGTTGGCTGGCCGTCCTCGGCGGAGGTCAGTTGGGGATGATGTTTTGCCAGGCCGCGCAACGGTTGGGTTACCGCGTCGCGGCGATCGACCCCGACCCCGACGCGCCGATCGGCGTCGTTGCCGACATGTTGTGGACGTCGTCGTACCAAGACACGGACGTGTTGCAGGCATTAAGCGAACTGGCGCAGGCGACAACGGTTGAATTCGAGAACGTGCCTTATGCCGCGCTGGCGCATCTGGCAATGCGAATGCCGGTGCGCCCCGCCGCCGACAGCATTGCCATCGCCCAGAGCCGCATCCAGGAAAAAATGTTTTTCGCCCGCCACGCTTTGCCAGTCGCCCCGTTTATGGTGCTGCGCGACAGCAGCGATCTTTCATTGCCGATATCGCAAGACCTGTTTCCGGGGCGCCTGAAAACCGCGCGCCTCGGTTATGACGGCAAAGGACAATGCGCAGTCGCTGCTCCCGATCAAGTCGCTCCTGCTTTCCGGCAACTCGGCAACGTTTCCTGCGTGCTCGAACAGCAATTACAACTGGCGCGCGAGATCTCGGTGTTGATCGCCCGCGACGTGCATGGCGATATCGCATTATGGCCGATAGCTGAAAACATTCACCGCAACGGTATTCTCGACGTGACCATCGCGCCAGCGCGCGTCAGCGAAGCCATCGCGCAGAGCGCCCGCGAACATGCGCGCAGTGTTGTCGAAAACATGGGTTATCGCGGCGTGCTGTGCGTCGAATTTTTTATCGATACGCAAGATAATCTTTATCTGAACGAAATGGCGCCGCGCCCGCACAATTCCGGCCACCACACGATTGAATCGTGCATTACTTCGCAATTCGAACAGCAGGTGCGAATCACCGCTGCGCTACCGCTCGGCGATACCTCTCAGAAAATGCCGGCGGTGATGCTCAACCTGCTCGGCGATTTGTGGTTCCCCGACGACGCTTCTGACAACAGCACGCCGCGCGAACCGGACTGGAACGCGTTGCTTGCCGACAGCGGCGCATGTCAGACACACCTGCATCTGTACGGCAAAAAAGAAGCGCGCCGTGGCCGCAAAATGGGGCACATCACCTGCTGCGCCGCAACACTGGACGACGCGTTGCAAACCGCGCGCCGCCTGCGAAAAGCGTTGCGTTTGCCGGAGCTGGACAGTCTGCGCTCATAGTCGCCGTCGGCGAAAGCGAAAAAGGAGCAACCATGAAAAAAGCCTTGGTCGTTATCGACATGCAAAACGATTTCATCGACGGCGCGCTGGGCTCGCCGCAAGCGCAAGCGATCGTGCCCAACGTGGTCGAGAAAATAAAGGCGCACCAGAAAAGCGGCAGCGCCATTCTCTTCACACGAGACACGCACCATCCGAATTATCTGCAAACCCAGGAAGGTCAAAACCTTCCCGTTCCGCACTGCCTCGAAGGTACACCGGGCTGGCAGATCGCCGAAGCCCTCGCCTCGGCGGCCCATCTTTCTTCATGCTTGATCTTCAACAAAGGCTGCTTTGGCAGCGTGGAACTGGCGCAATATCTCAGCCGCGAAGGTTACGACGAAATCGAACTGGTCGGCCTCGTTTCCTCTATTTGCGTCATCTCGAATGCGCTGCTGATCAAAGCGCACGCGCCGGAAACAAAGATCACTGTCGATGCCACCTGCACTGCCGGCGTTGCGGACGAAGATTACAAAGCGAGTCTGTGCGTGATGAAGATGTGCCACATTCATCTCCTCAATGAGGAGAGGCCATGACAGGCCGCGGCGGCGACAGCCCTCTGCCGAAACATCCCGCCGTTTACTTCGCAAAACACTGGCCGGAGTTGCAAAAACGCCGTCAATCGCCTGCACTGACAACATCGACATTGCTCGTTGTTTGCTTGTGTGCCGAATGGTGCGCCGTGTGCCGCGATTTCAAGCCGGAGTACCACGCGTTGGCGCAACAACACCCGGAAATTTTATTCGTTTACCTCGACATCGAAGATGACGAAGCATTCATCGGCGCGCTCGAACTCGACGATTTCCCAGCCCTCGCCGTTTTTCGCAGCGATGCGCTCATTCACTTCGGCGTCGTCAAGGCGAAGCGCGACAACATTGTTCGGTTATTGCGAAAACTCACCACCTCACCGTCGCAGCCACTAACACCGCCGCCGCCGTTGTTACCGTTGTGCAATGCTGTTGTCGGAGATTGCCTCGCACAGGATGACGCGCTTCGCTTATCCGGGCTTGCCCGATAAGCATCGCCCCGCCGCTTTTTTCGCCAGCGTGAGCGCCTTTTTGAAAAAACGCCCGATCCTCCATTCGCCGCTTCTCTCCTCTTTCGCCGATGGAGCGAAAGCCCGGCTATCGGCAGGGGGCAACCGAAAGCACTCGGCAGGAAGCAATAACCGTTCGTTCACGACCACGCTCCTTTTCTCTCTTCGGCCATTTCTGCGATGGTGGCCGCTCGCAGCATTTTCTGCGCTCGCTCGCTCAGCAATTTGCCGCCGATCGCCGCCCATCTCTCTGCGGTCAACGCTGCTTTCGCAGCGGCCAGCGTTTTCTCGTGTTCTTCTTCCGGCCGTAACATCACCAGAAAAACATCGTCGGTATCGGCGCCGTATTGGTTCATGTCTTTTCCGTTTGTCGTGACAGCCAACAAATGGATGGACGGATTCGTTGCAGAAACTTCTCTCAGCATTTTCAATTCCTACGCGCTGCCGACGAGGAACAGAATCGCTGCCATTAGCAACAGGCTGGCGACAACGCCGGTTATCGTCGCTGCGCCGACAAAGCGCAACAGATCGCGCACACCGCTTCGGCTCATCGCCGGAAAATGTTCGGGGGATGAAGCGCGTGCAGTGGCGTTGACATGGGATAAAAGGTTGACGGCAGAGGAAACGGCGGACATGTTTTTCTCCTTGCGGTAAGCGGTTGTTCAATGCCGCCATTACACCTGCCGACCGTGACGATTTTGGATGCGGTTGCTGCCAAAACACCGATCAATTGTGGCAAAGTGATGGCAATCTCCAAAAATCATGCCCGCCGCCCGTTGCTTCGGCTATAGTGCCGTTAGCGCGGTTTTGGTTTAACCCCCTCTCTCTCCTTGCGGGAGAGGATGAAGGTGTCTTGAACCTAAAACGCGCCAGTGTAACCCTTGCTTTTTGGAGAACTCCCATGAGCCGCCACATCGCCCTGATTGAAGACGAACCGGCATTGCGCGACAACTGCGCTGAAGCGTTGCGTCGGCAAGGCTATAAAGTGTCCACCTACACCAACCGCACCGAAGCGCTAGCCGCTTTTGCCGCTCGCTTGCCCGATCTGGCGCTGATCGACATCGGCCTCGGTGATGAAGTCGATGGTGGTTTTACGTTGTGCCGCGAACTGCGGGCGCGTTCGGAGCGCTTGCCGATTATTTTTCTTTCGGCGCGCGACAGCGATTTCGACGTTGTTGCCGGGTTGCGCATGGGCGCCGACGATTACGTCACCAAGGACGTCAGCCTGCCGCATTTAACTGCGCGCATCGCCACGCTGTTTCGACGCAGTGATCTGGCCACGTCGCCGCCGGAAGCTGACGACGTGCTGGTGCGCGGCGCGTTGCGTCTCGACTTGCCGCGGTTGTCGGCGTATTGGCAGGATACGCCAGTGCCGCTCACGGTCACCGAATTCTGGATGGTGCATACACTGGCGCGTCACCCCGGCCACGTCAAAGATCGCGAAAGCCTGATGAAAGACGCCCGCATCTACGTCGATGAGGCGACGATCACATCGCACATCAAACGCATCCGCCGCAAATTCGCCACGATTGATCCGTCCTTCGATCACATCGTCACCGTTTACGGTATGGGTTACCGTTGGAATCCGCAGGAAACATGAACGCCTCCACTCCTTCCTCTCGCCGGGGTTGGCGCTTCGGCATCCGGCTGCAACTGCTGTTGGCGCTGACTGTGCTGCTGATCCTGCCCTGGTTCGGTTACGAATACCTGCGCGAAGTTGACCTCTTTCTCAAGAGCGGTCAGGAACGGGCGCTGCGCGTCACTGCCAAAGCGGTGGCGACGGCTTTATACGAACGCCCTGATGTTCTTCGCACCGATAATTTCCTCTCTTTGCCGCAAGCGCAGCGCGAAGCCGATACCGCCGACTTCTCGGAAGCGCCGCCGGGAGCACCGGATTCGCCACCGCGGCTGCCGACGCAACCACTGGTCGTTACTCCGCTGTCGCTGCCGCATCCATCAACATCGCTTTCGGGCAATCTGCAGCAACAACTCGAAAACGCCTTGACGCCGCTGGTGCCTGCCAACGTGCGCTTGTGGGTAGTTGACCGCGATCTGCACGTATTGGCGCGACTCGGCTCGCTGCACCGGATGATCGACGAGCGACCGCCGCAGCCGTTCGCGTGGAGCGACCCCTGGCCCTGGCTGCGCGCGCATTTGATCGAGCCGATTTACGCGAGTTTGATCGACCTGCCGACCGAAGATTTCGTGGATGAACCGGAAGCGCAAACGCTGGCGTCGGCGCGCGAAGTCGAAAGCGCGCTCTCCGGCATTCCGATGCTTGGCCAGCGCCCGACCACCGACCGCGCCGCCACCGTCACCGTTGCCACCACGCCGATCTGGACCGGCGATCGCGTTGCTGGCGCCGTCATCGTCGAAGAAACCACCAACGGCATTCTTGCCGCCCGCAACCAGGCGTTTGAACGATTGTTTTCACTGCTGCTTGCCGCCGTGCTGCTGATCGCCGTCGTATTGATCGTTTATGCCTCGCGTTTATCGACGCGCATCCGCCGGCTGCGCAATGAAATCGAGCACGCCGTTGATGCGCGTGGCCGCGTGCGCACCATCGCCGCCAGCGCCAAAGCTGGAGATGAAATCGGCGACCTGTCGCGCAGCTTTTCGGATGTGCTCGGGCGCCTCGAAGAAGCCGCTATTTACCGCGAACAAATCGCCAGTCGTTTGTCGCACGAATTGCGCACGCCGATCGCCGTCGTTCGCAGCTCGCTCGAAAATCTGCACGAGCCGTTGTCCGAAGACGAGCGCTGCACTTACCTCGAACGCGCGCAAGGTGGGTTGACGCGGCTGTCGCACATCCTGGCGCGGATGACCGAGGCCTCGCGTCTCGACCAAAGCATCATCGACGCCGAACGCGCTGAGGTCGATCTTTGCGCGTTGCTTAAAAGCAGCGTTGAGGGTTACGCGCTGGCTTATCCTGACCGCCGCTTTTCGCTGCGCGTTCCCGATGCGCCGTGTCGTCGTTTTGTTGCGCCTGATCTGATCGTGCAAATGCTGGACAAACTGATCGCCAACGCGCACGAATTCGCCACCCTCGATACCCCCATTGACATCAGCCTGCAATCGACCGGCAAAAGTATGGTGTTGCGCGTCATCAACGAAGGGCCGCTGCCGCCCGAAGGCGACAACGCCGCGCTGTTTGAGCCGATGGTTTCCGTTCGTCAAGGCAAACGCAGCGACACGCCGCACCTCGGACTGGGGCTTTACATCGTGCGGCTGATCGCCGAATTTCACGGTGGCACAGCGCGCCTGTCGCCACGCGACGATGCGCTAGGCGCGGTGGCAACGATCACGCTGGATCATGCACCGAGTCAGGCTTCGGAATTAAACCCCTCCCTTCACGGGGAAAGCCGGGATGAGGACGGGTTTACGGGTGGCCAGAAAAAATAACCGCAAAAAATACATGGGATACAAAGAAAGCGCGGTTATTCTGTTCGTACAGGGACGGGTTTCAAACCCACCCTTTTTATTCTTGCGCGACAATGTGAATAACGCGGCGCTATCCTCTTCTGTGTCCAGCGTCTTGCGGCTCGACACGGGATGACGCGCTTCGCCTTTCCTTTTAATGCGCTGCCGTCGCTTCTTCGCCGCCCTTGCTGTGCGCCTGGACGCGCCTGGAGAGCCACACCAACGCAATGAGGGCCACGACCAGCAACGCTGAAACATAAAAAATCTCTTGTGTGGAAATCATATAGGCTTGTTGCGTAACCAGGTTATTGATGAACGCCAGCGCCTGATCATGGCTCATGCCCATCTGCTGCAAATGGTCGATAGTTTGCACCGCTTGCGGGTTCCCCAGTTGCACGGCCTCCACCAGTTGCGCGTGATGCATGTCGGCGCGGTGCTCCCACATGGTGGTGCTGACCGAAGTGCCGACGGCGCCCGCGGTGATACGGATAGAGTTCATCAAACTGGAAGCCGACGCAATGCGCCAGGGCGGCAAGCCCGACAAGATGATGGTCAGCAACGGAATAAAGAAAGTCGCCGTGGCGATGCCCTGGATAACCGTCGGCAACATCAACCCGGCCAAGTTGATGTCGGTGTTGAAATGCGAGCGCATCCAGAACACCAGGCCGAAAATCGCGAACGAAAAGCTGGCGTAAATACGTGGATCGACGCGGTTGATGGTGAGGCCTACCATGGGCGCGATGATGATGGCCAGGATGCCCACCGGCGCCATGATCATGCCCGCCTGTGTTGCGGTGTAGCCCATGTATTGTTGCACCCACAGCGGCAGAATCACCACATTGCCAAAGAACAGGCCGTAGCCGACCGAGATCGCCAGCGTGCCAGCCCAGAAATTGCGGCTTTTGAACAGCGTCACATCAACCACCGGGTGTTCCTCGGTGAACTCCCACACCATGAAAAACAAGAACCCGACCACCGCCACCGCCGCCAACGTCACGATCAGGGATGAAGAAAACCAGTCGAGCTCCTTGCCCTTGTCGAGCATGATTTGCAATGCACCGACCCACACCACCAACAGCGCCAGGCCGATCACGTCGATGGGCACGCGCCGGGTTGCCGATTCGCGTTTGTGATAAATGCTCCAGACGCCAACGACCGCGAGCAAGCCCACCGGCACGTTGATGAAAAAGATCCACGACCAGGTGACGTTGTCGGTGATCCAGCCGCCCAAGAGCGGCCCGGTTACAGGCGCCACCAGTGTGATGATGGAAAAGATGGCCAGCGCCAATCCGGATTTGGCGCGCGGATAACTGGCCAGCAGCAGGGTTTGCGACAACGGGATCATCGGTCCCGCTACGAACCCCTGCAATATCCGAAAGGCGATCAACATCGTTATGTTAGGCGCCATGCCACACAGCCAGGAACTGATCGAAAACAGCAGCATGCTGGCGATGAACAGCCGCACCTGCCCGATACGCTGGGTGAGCCAACCGGTCAGCGGCACGGCAATGGCGTTGGCCACCGCGAAGCTGGTGATAACCCAGGTACCCTGGTTCGGGCTGACGCCCAGGTCGCCCGCGATAGAGGGCAGCGACACATTGGCGATCGACGTGTCGAGCACGGTCATGAAGGTCGCCGCTCCCAGGGACAGGGTACCCAGCACGCGCGTGCCGCCCGTCAGCGGCGGGTATTCTTTGTGCCCGTCTGCGCTCATGGCCCCGCCTTACTTGCCCGCGCGCCCCAAGTTCTGGTCAATGATTTTGCGTACCAGCGCGTCGGCGCCCCGGTCGGCCTCGGCATAAACTTCGGTAGCGGCAATCGGCTCGACGGGCGGCGCGCCGACCAGTTCGGGGCCGCTGCGGTCTCTCACCTCTACTTCAGCCTCCATTGACAACCCTACGCGCAGCGGATGCGCCTTGAGTTGTTCCGGGTTGAGGCGAATGCGCACCGGCACTCGCTGCACCACCTTGATCCAGTTGCCGGTGGCGTTCTGCGCGGGTAGCAGCGCCGACGCTGCGCCGGTGGCGATGCCCAGGCCGATCACTTTCCCGTCGTACACCACTTTGCTGCCATACACATCGGCGGTGAGTTTGACCGACTGGCCGATACGGATATTGCGCAACTGGTTTTCCTTGAAATTGGCGTCCACCCAAACCTGATCGAGCGGCACCACCGACATCAGCGGCGCCCCCGGCGCTACGCGCTGCCCCAGTTGCACGGTACGCTTGCTCACATAGCCCGAAACCGGCGCCGGCAGTGTCGTGCGATGCGCATCAAGCCACGCCTGCTTGAGTTTGGCGGCGGCGGCTTTGACGTTGGGGTGATCTTCGACCGACGTGCCGTCGGTCAACGCCTGATTGCTGGCGAGCTGCTCGCGCGCGGCGCTGACGGCGGCTTGTGCTGCAACCAGCGAACTGCGCGCAGCGGTCAACTGGTCACGCGCATGCGCCAGCTCTTCGCCGGAGACGCCGCCGCTGTCGGCCAGCTTCTGGCGGCGCGCCAAATCCTGCTCGGCTGTTGCCAGTTGCGTCTGCGCTTTATCCACATCCGCCTCACGCAGTCTGACTTGCGCGGCCAGCGCCGCGTTGTCGGCGTAAAGCGTGCGCACCTGTCGCACCGTTTGCCCCAACGCCGCTTCGGCTTGCGCCTGCGCTACGTGGGTGTCAGCAGGATCGAATGCGATCAGCGTTTGCCCGGCCTGCACGCGATCGGTTTCGTCGGCATAGAGAGCTGTTACCGTACCGCTCACTTGCGGCGTAATCTGAACGATGTTGCCCTGCACATAAGCGTTGTCAGTGCTCTCGTAGCGACTGAGCACCAGCCATTCGTAGCCGCCCCAAACCAGGCCGGCAATCACGACCGCGACGGCCGCTATCAGGAGGCCGCGCTTGCGTTGTGGGCTTATCCGACGGTGTACGGCGACTTTCTCCAGCGCCGCGCCGCTGTTGTTGTGGGACACAGCCGGTGCGCCGGCGTTATGATTCGGACTGTTGCCGACTTGGGGTTGTTGCGGTTGATTCACGATGTTGAGTAGGATTGAAGTTGCGTTCAGTTTCGGGCGGCGGTTTTTTCACGGTTGTCGTGGTCGCCCACGGTCGGCGCCGGTGAAGGCCGCCAGCCCCCACCCAGCGCTTGCGCCAAACTCGCCTGCGCCATCAACGCCTGCGCTTGCAAGTCCACCATCTGGCGGCGCTCCGCGAGCACCGTGCTCTCGGCAAAAAGTACGTTCAGATAAGCGCCCAGCCCAACGCGGTAGCGGTCTTGTGCGATGGCGTAAGCGCCTTCGGCGGCGGTCAGCGCCTGCTCCTGTTGCTCGCGCTGCTCGCCCAGACTTTTGACCGCCTGCGCCTGATCGGCGGTATCGCGCATGGCGTCGATCACCGTCGCGTTGTAATCTTCGATGGCGGCGTCCACATCGGCGGTCTGACCGCGCAGGTTGGCGCGCAATCGACCCCCTTCGAAAATCGGCAGACGAACCGCCGGACCGACGTTCCATTCCAGGCTGCCTCCCTTAAGCCAGTTGCTTAAGCCCAGCGATTGCAGGCCGATTACACCCGCCAGATTGATATTGGGGTAGAACTGCGCTTTGGCGACCTGCACATTGCCTTCAGCGGCTTCCACTCGCCAGCGTGCGGCCACGATGTCGGCGCGGCGACCGAGCCAGTCGGCCGATAGTTCGGTGGGCAGCGCCAGCGTTTTAAACCCCGCCAGATGCGGCGCAACAACATCGTCCGGTAACCGCGGCTGTCCAAGCAGCGCCGCCAGCGCGTTGCGTGTCGTATCGGCTTGCTGCGCCAGCGCGGTCATTTGCACGCGCGAATCGGCGCGGCCAGCTTCGTTCTGCCGCACTTCCATTTGCGTATCGAGGCCGGCTTGCAGACGATCATGCACCAGTTGCAGAATCTGTTGGCGCTGTGCCAGCATGCGCTCGGCCACCACGCGCTGATCCTCGATACGCGCCCACTGAATGTAAGCGCGCACGACGTTGGCCGCCAGCAACACGCGCGCAGCATCCCGCTCAGCTTCGGTGGCGCGCGCCTGCCCGATGGCCGCAGCAATAGCGCCCGAATGCTTGCCAAAGAAATCCAGCTCCCAACCACCGTTGAGCTGGAGCGTGCCCATGTTGAACTGACTGCCGCCATAGGGCGGCGGATAGATATAGTTTTTCTGAAACTGCATGCGCTGCGCGTTCAGTTCACCATTGAACTGCGGCCAGTCGTCGGCGCGGACGATACCGACCGCGCTCTGCGCCTTGATCACACGCGCCGCCGCCGCATGCAGGCTGGGGTTATCCGAGAGCGCTTGCTCGACCAAACGATCGAGTTGCGGGTCACCAAACGCCTTCCACCAGTCAGCGGCGGGAAACAAATCCGGCGCGCTTTGCGCATTGGCGTCGCTCGCCTGCGTGGTCGGCAGACCGAGCGCATCGGCGTCGCGCAGCCTGGCGCTGGTTGTGATGCCTTGCATGTCGGCGCACGCCGTCAGCAACGCAGCACAAACCGCCGCCAGCGCAACGCCGGCCCGGCACACAAGCCGTCGCTTGTCCGCGGCCAAAGCTCCGGGAAATCGTTTCATGATGAACAACGCTCGCTTTTGAGGCTCAACCGCTCGGCATCGTCAGCCAGGCGCGTGAGCAAATCCTGCAATTGTCGCCATTCCTCGCGGCTAAAACCGGCCAGCGCGCGATTGTAAACCTGGCTGAGCACAAGCGGCACGCGCGCGGCGGCGGCTTGGCCCTCAGGCGTCAATTCAATCTGCACCACGCGCCGGTCGGCGGCGCAGGGCACACGCCGGCACAATCCCTTTTTCTCGATACGATCGAGCAAGCGCGTCATCGCACCGGTATCGGTACGGCAGAGACGCGCCAGCCCCGCCACCGTATTGGCCTGCCCCTGATAGACCTTGTGCAGCAGCACCCATTGCGGCGCGGTAGGGCCGCCCAGATCGGTTGCTTCGTTGACCAGTTGCGCTAACGCCAACTCGGCGCGCCGCAACATCGGCAACAGCCCCCGTTGATCGTCCATGCGATCCGGCCGGTAATACGCTGGCGCTCGCGTCGCCGTACGACCGGGCGGTGACGTACGGTGACCCGGCGGTGGGTTGGACAAAGGATCAGGTGATGCGCTGGGCAATGATTGGGCGGTCTTGATCATGAATGGAAACGGGGCGGATGAATCACAAACCATTGAGTACAAACAAACGGACGCAAGCAACCGTCCGCAAGCAACAAAGCATTTAGAGTATTTCCGAGACTGGATAAGATACCCGATTTTATTTGCCTATGCAAATATTGCATGGGCAATGATCTTGCCGGGAAGCCTCAAACGGCTTGTGGAAGAAAAAGGTCACCCGCAAAGAACGCGAAGAATTCTCACGTGGGGGCACAGGTTTTAGGCCCTCCCTTTCAAGTGGGAGAAGGAATGGGGGCGCGCAAAGCTTTCCATCAAGAGGCACTATTTCCCCCACCCCGCGTCCCTCCCCCGTAAATAGAGGGAGACTTCTTCTTGGCCTTCTTTGCGTTTAAATCATGTTTTGGGTTTCCCGGAAGCGCTTCGCTTATTCGGGCTTGCTGCGTGCGAAGGTGAAAAATCCTTCCTGCGCCTCGCGATACAATGCCGACATGAATCTTTCGGCAATTCTGCTCCATGGTCTGGGTCGCACGCCGTTATCGATGGCGCGGTTGGCGTGGCAATTGCGCGCGGCGAGTATTGATGCGCGTTGTTTCGGTTACTCGGCTATTTTCGAGCGTTTCGCGCCGTGTCGCGCACGGCTACAAGCACGAATTGAAGCGTTGGCGTCGCCGTATGTACTGATCGGTCACTCGCTGGGGACGGTGTTGATTCGTAGCGTGTTGCCCGAATTGGCCACTCCGCCGCTGGCTTATTTTTTCCTGACGCCGCCGACCGTTGCTTGTCAATTGGCGAAGCGGTTTGCTCCATTCCGGCCTTATCGGTGGCTGACCGGCGAGATGGGACAATTGCTGGCTGATACGGCGTTCATGGCAGCGCTGCCAATACCGTCAATGCCGGTAACCGTTTATGTCGGCACGCGCGGTTGGCGCGGCCGTTTTTCGCCGTTCGCCGATGAGCCCAACGACGGCATTCTAAGTGTGACGGAAACCGTATTCCCGGAAACATTGCCGAACATCCGGCGCGTCGAAATTCATAGCGCCCACACCTTCATCATGAATCATAAAGATGCCGTTCGCGATATGATTGCCGGGATCAAGGAAGCGGGAAACCGGAATGTGGCTTAGCTCGTTGCTCGTCGTTATCGGGGTTGCATGCGCGGTGGTATGCGTTGTCGCGCTGCTGCGATTGCGCGCTGTTTTGATAACGCCGTTTCCTCCTCTGATTGTGCGCCGGTTGCCAGATGACTTTCCGCCACCGACAGCTACTGCCGATCTCTACGAAAAAGCTGTCGCCGAGCTGGCGGCCCTCGGCTTTTCGTCACCACAGTGGGTGGTGATCGCGCCCGAAAAAGAAACGCCAGGCGCTTTTGCAGTAATCGCCGCCGTGTTTTGCCACGTGGAGAAAAATGCGCTGGCGTTGCTGCAACCACCTCTCGATCTCACGACGCCAAACGATTTGGCCTCCCATTTCATCACCCGTCTGGCCGACGACCGGAAACTCACCAGTCAAGTAGGCAACGTCTATGCGGAGGCTGTTGCCGACGACAAACACCCGGCACAAACGATTTTCGGAGCAACGCTCGCCGAACAATGGGCGCAGCATCAACAGTGGGTCGAAGGCTTCAACACTCCGGTAGCCGCCGGTTTCGGCGCGCTGGAAACTTTGTCGGAAGAATTGCAGGAAATGCGCGGCGTCGATGTTCGTCTGGTCAACGCCGGAAAATTATGGCGCGATGCACAAGGCGTCGCCCGCCCGACGTTGGCCTTCGCGTTACGTATTCTGCGACTTTATCGAGCACACCCAAAGGCGAAGGCGAACAAGATCACCGTGCCGCTCGCCCGACAAGTGATGTTTGCAACGTTCAACGAACACTGGCAGAAACGATCGTTACCGATACGCTGGTATTGGGCGCTGCTGACAACGTGGCTTGTTTTGTTTGCCGTCTTGGGAGTAGCGCTTCTGGGGCTGGGATTAACGTCCATACTCGTTATGCTCGGCGTTTTCATCCTGCACTTGGGCAGCCATTATCTGGCGGCGCGCGTATTGGGTTGCCAACACCAGCAAACCTCCATGATCCCTTTTTTGGGTTGCGACGCTGCCGACATCGAGCGAAAGCCGGGCGCAGCGCGACGCGCCTGGATGGCGATGATGGGGCCGCTGCCGGGGATTGCGCTGGGTTGGACACTGCTGGGTTTTGTCGATTTTAATGGGCTTGGCGCCGGAACATCATCAACAGTGGTACTGACGGCAGCGATTTATTTGTTGGTCTTGAATTACTTTGCGTTGCTGCCGGCGCGGCCGCTGGACGGAGCCCCTATTGTGCAAGCAATCTTACCGCCGCGCTGGCTCATTGCGCGAACGGCCTTCATTATGATCGTTTGTATCGCCGGGATAGTGACAGCGATTCATTTTGCTCTTTATCCGCTGATCGTTTTTGCCCTGGCCTTGTTTTTATGGATTCCTTCGCTCCTCGCCAATGATCAAATCGTGCGCTTGCTGGCGGCCAACCCCTCTTTCCCCAATGCTGCTCCCGATCAACAGCGGCGGCTGGCGCTCGAAGCGTTGCAACAACGCTACGGCGAAACCACGAACGCGTGGCGGCGTTTGCGACAGGCGCAAGCCGCCATCACTACATTGGCGCAAGCGCGGATAAGCCGAAAACACAAGATCGCACTGGCGACGGTGTATCTCAGCTTGTTGTGTCTGCCGCTGATTTTCTGGGGAGTAGCGACCATGGAAGCAGCCTCTGAGCGCGTCTTTTCGCTTTCGCAGATAAACCCGGAAAAACTAAAACAAACGCAACAGCGCGTCTTTCTGTCGCTAGAGGGAATGAAAGCCCCTCAACTGCTGGCGCGAATACCGGCCCCCGATCCGCCCAAACCCAGCGGCGGATGGTTCGCGCGGCTCAGAAAGCCGGTACCGCCGCCGTTGCCCGATCCTGCTGATCCGGAGCAAATCGTCGCCGCGCAAAAGCGGCTGAAAATCACTTTCCCTGATGACTATCGAGAGTTGTTGTCGTTGCACGATGGTTATCCGCCGCTACAGTTGTTGCCGGTCGCGCAAGTCCGGCGCCTATCTTTATCCGAAATAAACTTTTTCTTCGATGAAGGTCGTTTACAGGAATCGCGGTCGTTTTTTTCCTTCGCCTTTCCCCCATCCTCATTTAAGGAAGCCGATATGGCGGCGGCGCCGGGGCAACGCTCCTGGCACAACGAAGAGCTTCAGCGTTGCGTGGCCATCGGCGGCGGGACAAATGCTTCCGACCCTTCAGATCAAAAAGATACCGTGCCTGCTGAAACACCTCCGACGCTGCTCTGGTGCTCCGACCCGGCCTTTGAACAAGCGCGCATCGTTTCGCTGGAGGAATCGCTGTGGGCGCCGGATTTCACTACGTATTTGCGCTATAAAGCCACCCAAAGAATCGCCGCGCGCGAGCTTGCCAACAGAAGCGAAGCTCCATGAATTTGCGGTTTGCGGCGATAACGCAAGTGTTGCAGTCATAAGCAACGGCAATCCGACGCTCGAATAAGCCGGTCCGAATTTGATCGCGTTTACCAAAAAAACAATGCATCACGGTCTCTTTGTTGCGCGGTACAATACCTTATCACCACATTGTTCTCGTAAAGGAAACCGCGATGAAACTATGGAGCAACAGCTTTGCGGATTCGAACCTGATCCCCGGCGAATTTGCATTCGCCGTCATTGATGCGACCACGCATGTCGCCTTGTCCGGTAACCGCAACCCGCATCTGTCCTGGAGCGAAGTGCCCGCCGAAATGCAATCGTTCGTATTGATCTGTCACGACAAAGACGCGCCGAGCCAGGGTGATGATGTCAACAAAGAAGGTCGCGAAGTGCCCGCGTCACTGCCGCGCGTCGATTTTTTCCATTGGGTGCTGATCGACATTCCGGTCACGCAACGCGGCATTGAAGCCGGCAGTCACAGTCGTAGCGTTACCCCGCGCGGCAAGCCGGGGCCGATGGTGCCGATGGTGTCGGGCAGCATGCAGCACGGCCTTAATGATTACACCAGTTGGTTCGCCGGCGATCCCGCCATGCATGGCAATTACTACGGTTACGACGGGCCGTGTCCACCGTGGAACGACAGCATCGTCCACCACTATATTTTCACGCTGTACGCGCTCGATGTTCCTCGTCTTCACGTGAACGGCAAATTGACGGGGCCGGCAGTACGCGCGGCCATGCAGTCGCACATTCTGACACAGGCGTCGCTGACCGGCCTCTACGCGCTGAACCCGAGACTGGCGAAATAACGACAACGGGTATATTGAGGCGTTATGAAAAAAGCTCTCTTCGTACTGGCTGCCGCCGTCGTACTGACCGGTTGTGGCGTTGAAACTGCCACCACGGCGGCAACTGTCGCAAAAATGAAGGCCGAAGAGGCCGAGCGCGCTCAACAGCAACTGGAAGCGGCAAAAAAAGAAATCGAGGCGGTCCAGCAGGCAGCGCAACAGCGGATTGAGGACGCCGACCGCGACGCTCAAGCTGCGCCTGCCAGCGACCTACGGTCTCGTGGAGAATGACGGGGTTCTGACCTCCGCTCTCCAACGGCTGATACCTGAGCTCTGATTCCTGCTTCCCCTTGAAGGGGATGGCTCCGGCGGGTTACCATTTGAGATTCCGCCGTTTTGGCGCGTTGTATTTCAGGAGCCTAATATGCCTACCGTCGCCGCCGTTCTTTCGATGATTCGGGAACACGAAGTGCGCTTTGTCGATTTCCGGCTCACCGATACGCTGGGGAAAGAGCACCATATGACAGTGCCGTCCCGGTTGGTCGATGAGAATCTCTTTGAGCAGGGGCATCCGTTTGACGGCTCGTCGTTCAGCGGCTGGAAAGGCATTCAGGCATCCGACATGCTGCTGATGCCCGACCCCAATACGGCCGTACTCGATCCGTTCATGGAAGAGCCAACGTTGTGTCTCGCTTGCGATGTGGTCGATCCGGCCGATGGCAAAGGTTATTCGCGCGACCCGCGCTCGCTCGCCCGACGCGCCGAGGCGTACCTCAAATCGACCGGCATCGCCGATACTGCTTATTTCGGGCCGGAGCCGGAATTTTTCGTTTTCGATGCCGTTGAATGGGGCATCGACATGTCGGGTTGCCACTGCAAGATTTTCTCGGATGAAGCGCCCTGGATGTCATCGGAAAAAATGGAGGGCGGCAATCCCGGTCACCGCCCGCGCGTCAAGGGCGGCTATCTGCCGGTGCCGCCGGTGGACAGTTTGCACGACTTGCGTTCAGAGATGTGTTTGACGCTCGAAAAAATGGGGGTACCCGTCGAGATTCATCACCACGAAGTCGGTTGCGCCGGGCAGTGCGAAATCGGCACCCGTTTTTCGACGCTAGTGCAACGCGCCGACTGGCTGCAAATCATGAAGTACGTCATCCATAATGTCGCGCACCGCTACGGCAAGACCGTGACCTTCATGCCCAAGCCGATTGTCGGTGACAACGGCTCCGGGATGCACGTGCATCAATCGTTGTGGAAGGACGGCAAAAACCTGTTCTCCGGCGATGGTTACGCGGGCTTGTCGGAAACGGCGCTGTACTACATCGGCGGCATCATCAAGCACGCGCGCGCGCTGAACGCGATCACCAACCCCGGCATCAACTCGTACCGCCGGCTGGTGCCGGGCTTTGAGGCGCCGGTGAAACTTGCCTATTCGGCGCGCAACCGCTCGGCGTCAATTCGCATCCCTCATGTCACTAACCCGAAAGGACGCCGGATCGAAGCGCGTTTCCCCGACCCAACCGCCAACCCCTATCTGGCTTTTGCGGCGCTGATGATGGCGGGTCTCGACGGCATCCAGAATAAAACCCACCCGGGCGATCCCGCCGACAAAAATCTTTACGATCTGCCGGCGGAAGAAAATGCCCGGATCCCGACCGTCTGTTCCAGCCTTGAACAAGCGCTTGACCACCTTCGTCGCGATCATGAATTCCTGACACGCGGCGGTGTCTTCTCGAACGATCTGCTCGATGGCTTCATCGCGCTGAAAGAAGAGGAAGTAACGCGGATGCAGATGGCAGTGCATCCGATTGAGTACGATTTGTATTACAGCCTGTAACGGATGAAAGAAATTTCCGCGCGCCCCCCGAAAACAGCGCCCCGCCTTTTCGCCCGAAGCGCAGTGCGTCGTTTCGGCGTTCTTGCAGGTAGCGTGTTGGCGCTGTCCGCCGGCCATGCGGCGGCCTGGATATGTGTTTACGAAAACAGCGGCGGACAAACCTTGTACACCAACGTCTCGCCGGGGGCCGGCTGGAAAATGCTCCAGTGTTTCGCCTCCGTCGAGCCGTCGCCGGAAAAAAAACCTGGCACATCATCCTCCGCGCGTAGTGCGCTGCCGAAAGTGTCTGCCGAAAAACAGAAAGAGCGCGACTCGATGCGTCGCAAAGTTCTTGAAGACGAGTTGGCGACAGAAAGCAAATTGCTCAACGAGGCGCGCACCGCCTATGCCAACGGCGCGCCGGCGGCGTTGCCGGAAGAGTTCCTCAACCCACAGAAATACGCCGCCCGAATTGCACAGTTGCGTGAAACCGTTGGCCTGCACGAGCGCAACGTCGAGGCTCTGAAAAAAGAGATCGGCAAGATGTAGTTCGGGGGACAGAGCAGATGCCTGGTCGTACCGGATAAGCAAAGCACCCTCTGGGCTCGCTGACTCCTAACCGCGATTCAGTTTCTCGATCAGCGCTTTCGCTTTGTCCGACTCTTCGGCGCGCACAATGCGTGTCACCGCTTTCTGCAAAGCGCTGACATCGGCGTTCAGCACCCGCTCCTTGACAGCCAGTAGCCCCGCCGCCGGCATTGAGAATTGTCGCAGCCCCAACCCCAGAAGCAACCAGGTCATCTCCGGGTCGTCGGCCATTTCGCCACATAGGGAGATCGGCACTTTGGCTTGCCCAGCGCGCTTCAGGATATGCGCCAGCAGGCGCAGCATCGCCGGGTGTGTCGGGTTATAAAGGTGCGATACGGCTTCGTCGGTACGATCGACCGCTAGCAGATATTGGGTCAGATCGTTGGTGCCGATAGATAAAAAATCGAGTTGCTTCAAAAATGGGCCTAACGCCAGCGCTGCCGACGGTACTTCAATCATCGCGCCGATTTCCAGTTTGCGATCAAAAGCGACGCCCTCTTCGTTGAGCCGCCGTTTGGCTTCTTCAACCGCCGCCAGCAGCGGGCGGATTTCGTCGCTGCCGCTCAGCATCGGCGCCAGCAGTTTAATTTTACCGTAAGCCGAGGCGCGCAGAATAGCGCGCAACTGGGTTATGAACAGCGGCTGTTCGGCAAAGCACAAACGGATAGCGCGCAAACCCATCGCCGGGTTCGGCGCGACCCGCGCCAGACTGTCGATTCCGCCTCTCATTTTATCGGCGCCGAGGTCGAGCGTGCGCAACGTCACCGGCCGCCCCTCCATGCCTTCAACGACGTGGCGGTAGGCCTCAAATTGCGTTTCTTCGTCGGGTAAGGCATCGTGATTGAGGTAGAGAAATTCGCTGCGGAACAACCCGATTCCTTGCGCGCCGAATTCGCGCGCTTTGTCGAGATCGTCGGGGACTTCGATGTTTGCCAGCAAACTTACTTCGACGCCGTCGCGCGTCAGCGGGCGTCGCCACTTCAGCGCCTTTAATGATTCGCGGTGTGCTTCTTGCGCTTGTTGCAGCTTCCGGTATTCGGAGAGGATCGCGTGATCGGGGTTGGCAAGCACCACGCCGTGCGCGCCATCGACGATCACCAGTTCGCCGTCTCGCAGCAACTGACGAGCGTGACGTGTGCCGACCAGCGCCGGTATGCCGAGACCGCGCGCGGCAATCGACGTGTGCGAGGTGGCGCCGCCAAGGTCAGTAACGAACGCGGCGAGATGGCGGTGTTTGAATTGCAGCAGATCTGCCGGCGACAAATCATGCGCAACCAGAATGATGTGCGTTTCGCTATCGGCTATCGGTAAAGTACCGGGGCGACCCATCAACTGTTTCAGGATACGCTCGACAATTTGCATCACATCAAACTTGCGTTCGCGTAGATAGGGGTCTTCAAATTGCTCAAACTGCGCCACCCAGGCGTCCATTTGCTGTACCAGCGCCCATTCGGCGTTGCAGCCGTGTTCGACAATATAGGCCTTGACGTTTCCAACCAGGATTTCATCGTTGAGCAACGCTTCGTGCACATCAATGAACGCCTCGATTTCTCCGAAGAGGTCGTCCGACGCCATTTCTGCGCGCAGCGCTTTCAACTCGCGGCGCACTTCCTGAATCGCGCGTTCTAATCGGCGCTGTTCCGCCGCGGTCTGATCCGGCGCAACTGCATAATGGGAAACTTCGATCGTCGCATGGGAGACGAGCTGTACGCGCCCGATGGCGATGCCTTGGGAAACGCCGATGCCGTGTAAGGAAAAGCAGGAGGAAATCATATCGTCAGGGTTATTCCCCCTCGCCGAAATAGTCGTTAATCAACGCTTCCAGCGCTTCCAGCGCTTCACTTTCTTTTTCGCCGTCGGTTTCCAGCATGACTTTGGCGCCTTGACCTGCCGCCAGCATCATCACGCCCATAATGCTCTTAGCGTTGACGCGTCTATTGTTGCGCTCCATGAAGATGTCGCAAGGAAAGCGCGAGGCCAGCTGCGTCAGTTTGGCCGAAGCGCGGGCATGCAGACCCAGTTTGTTCAGAATCACGACTTCACGACGCAGCATCGCAGACATCGCCTTCCTTGTTGTTGTCCTCCACGCACATGACCCCTTGATGGCCGCCGGACAGCGCTTTTTGCGCCGCCATCTCCAAACCGTCACTGCGGTAGGTCAGCGCCCGCACCAGCATAGGCACGCTGGCGCCGCATACCAACGCTACCCGCTGCGGCTCGACCAGCCGCTGCGCCACACGGTAAGGCGTTGCGCCGCAGATGTCGACAAAAATCAGCACACCGGCGCCCTGATCGAGCGCTTTCACCTGCGCTTTCACCTGCGCGAAAAGAGTTTCGGTATTGTCCGTCAACTGCGCCGACTGCGCCGCACAATGCGGCGGACGCCCACCCATAACGTGCGTCAATACCTCCAGAAACGCTTCGGCCAGAGGCGTATGCATTAACAACAGGACGCCGACTTCCGCCGACTTTTTTTCTTCTAACGGTTTCATGCGGCTATGGTAACTCAGGTTATGGGAGACCGGGGGCATGAAGCCGTAAAAAACATTCCCGCATAAAGCCAGTTTTCGGGAACGACCTATCGGCAGGCTCCCACCCGCCGGTATTTTCGTGTTATTTCCGTTGCTTCGCAACGATTTCTTCGAGCCGGTCCGCCAGCAGCCCCGCCACATCAAAGCCGGTCTGCTCGGCGATTTCGACAAAGCAGGTCGGGCTGGTCACATTTACTTCCGTTAGAAAACCGCCGATGATGTCGAGGCCAACGATCAACAAGCCCTGTTCCCACAGTGTCAGCGCCAGCGCTCCGGCGATCTCGGCTTCCCTCCCGGTCAACGGCATCGCCCGGCCGCTGCCGCCCGCCGCCAGATTGCCGCGGGTTTCGCCCGCCGCCGGAATCCGCGCCAACGCAAACGGCACCACCTTGCCGCCAATGATCAGCACCCGTTTGTCACCGTCGCTGATTGCCGGGATAAACTTCTGCGCCATCACCGAACGAGCGCCAAAGCCGTTCAACGCTTCAACGATCACGTTACGGTTGAGATCGTCAGCACGCACCCGGAACACTAACGTGCCGCCCATGCCATCGAGCGGCTTCAAAATCGTATCGCGGTGTTCATCAATGAACGCCTGCAATGCGGCGGGCTGCCGCGCTACCAGCGTCGGTGTGATATGGCGCGGAAATTGCAGAATCGCCACTTTCTCATTGAAATCCCGGAGACGTTGCGGCTTGTTGAACACGGCCACACCAGCGCGTTCGGCAGCCTCCAGCGCGTAGGTGGCGTAAACATATTCCATGTCAAACGGCGGGTCTTTGCGCATCATCACTGCGTCGAACGCCGTCAAAGGCATTTTCGTCGGCGCTTCTTCGCGGCGCCAATGCGTGTTGTCGTCAGACACGGCGATCTTTCGCGCCGTTGCCCTTGCTTCGCTTCCTGCCTCGTTGCCGACGAAGAGCAACTCGCCGATTTCACAGGCGTACAAGCTGTGCCCGCGCTTCGCCAGCGCCCGCATCATCGCAACGCTGGAGTCTTTATACGCTTTGAGTTTGGCCAGCGGATCGAGAATGAAAAGAAGGTTCATGCGTGTACCTTTTGGGAGATTACACAAGGCATTTTAACCGCAAAGAACACAAAGAGCACAAAGAATAACTCTCACGCGAAGGCTTGAAGAGGAAAAGCCCCTTTTGAAAGGGTGACCGCCGAAACGGGCGAGGTTTGTAATGTTACAAGCGGTAGCGCCTGTCCCCGCCACATGAATTCTGCGACTCCACTTCGCTCCGCGCAGAATGATGAGCCTTTCTTCGCGCCTTCGCGTGAGAAGGTTTTTCTGACCTCTGATCACTCGACTGTCACGCTCTTCGCCAGATTGCGCGGTCTATCGACATCGGTGCCGCGAATTACAGCGGAGTGGTACGCCAGCAGTTGCAGCGGCGCGACGTGAATGATCGGCGACAGCAAGCTCGCGTGCTCCGGTACGCGTAGCACATGAATACCGTCACCGGCGGCAAGATGGCTGTCGAGATCGGCAACCACGTACAACTCGGCGCCGCGCGCTCGTACTTCCTGCAGATTGGATTTGAGTTTTTCAAGCAGCGCATTGTTCGGCGCAATCGCCACCACCGGCATGTCAGCATCGACCAGCGCCAGCGGTCCGTGTTTCAACTCGCCTGCCGGATAGGCTTCGGCGTGAATGTAGGAAATTTCCTTGAGCTTCAGCGCGCCTTCCTGCGCAATCGGGAAATGCAGGCCACGACCGAGAAACAGCGCGTGCGCTTTGTGCGTGAACGCTTCGGCCCAAGCAATGATTTGCGGCTCCAACCCCAGCGCCGCCTGCATCGCCGACGGCAAGTGTCGCAACGCCCGCAACCAGAACGCTTCTTCTTCGGCAGACAACCGATTTCGCTCTTTCGCCAGCGTCAACGCCAGAAGAAAGAGCGCCACCAGTTGCGTCGTGAATGCTTTGGTTGAGGCCACGCCGATTTCAACACCGGCGCGCGTCAAATAGCTCAATCCGGTCTGCCGCACCATCGCACTGGTCGCCACATTACAGATCGACAAGGTGTGAACGTGTCCCAGCGCCTTCGCGTGGTTCAGCGCTGCCAAAGTGTCGGCGGTTTCCCCCGACTGCGACACCACGATGACCAGCGCGTTCGGATTCGGCACGCTGTCGCGGTAGCGGTATTCGCTGGCAATCTCAACCTGACAAGGCAACTGCGCCAACGACTCGAGCCATTGCTTCGCCACTTGCCCGGCGTAATGGCTGGTGCCGCAAGCCAGAATCAAAACGCTGTCGATCTTCGGAAAAATCGCCGCCGCGTGCTCGCCGAACAGCGCCGGTGTTGCTGCCTCTACGCCTTCGAGCGTATCGGCGATCGCGCGCGGTTGCTCAAAAATTTCTTTCTGCATGAAATGCCGATACGGGCCAAGCTCGGCTTGTGCTGCGCTTGCTTCGAGTTGTATGAACGGTCTTTCGACGATGTTCTCGTTGCGGTCATAGCAAACGATCGCTTCGCGCGACAGATCGACAACATCGCCGTCTTCAAGGTAGGCAATACGGCGCGTCACCGGCAGCAGCGCCGCCGCGTCCGACGCCAGATAAGAGCCCTCTTCGTCACAACCGACTACCAGCGGACTGCCGAAGCGCGCGCCGATCAGCCTCCCCGGTTCGCGCGCCGATACAACAGCAATAGCGTAAGCGCCTGTCAGCTGTCGCACCGTTGCCTGCACTGCGCAGCGTAGATCGCCATGCGCCCCGCTTTTTGCATCAGCGTGCCAATGTTTGTGAACAAGGTGCGCGATTACCTCGGTGTCGGTTTGCGTGATGAATTCGTAGCCTTCCGCTTTGAGCGCCTCGCGCAGCGTTTCGTGGTTTTCGATAATTCCGTTGTGTACCAGTGCGATTTCGTTATGTGAGGTATGCGGATGCGCGTTGGTCTCGGTCGGTTTGCCGTGTGTTGCCCAACGGGTATGCGAGATGCCGGTCGCCGCATGAATTTTTTTAGCGTTGGCCTGCGCGGCAAGATCGGCCACCCGCGCCGTACTTACCAGCCGCTCAAGGATTCCTGTCGAATGCACGACCGCCAGGCCGGTCGAATCATAACCGCGGTATTCAAGACGGGCAATGCCTTCCAGAAGCACCGGAACGATGTTACGCGCAGCCGCCGCGCCGACGATTCCACACATAAATCAATCCTTTTTCTTGGCAGGCCTCGGCCAGTTTTTTTTGACGATGGGCCGCGTTCGGGTGAACGTCAGCGCTTGCGCCTCGGCATCTTCGGACAAGGTGCTGCCGGCTCCGATGGTCGCGCCTTGCCCGACGATGATCGGCGCCACCAGTGCAGTATTCGAGCCGATAAAAGCATCGTCTCCTATCGTCGTTTTATATTTGCTGACACCATCGTAGTTGCAAGTAATCGTTCCGGCGCCGATGTTGACATTGGCGCCGATCTCGGCGTCGCCCAGATAACTCAGATGGTTCGCCTTGCTGCCCGCCCCCAGCGTGCTTGCTTTGATCTCGACGAAATTACCGACGTGCGTGTGTTCGGCGAGTTTCGCGCCGGGGCGTAACCGCGCGTAAGGGCCGATCACCGCTTGCTTGCCGACTTCGGCGCCGTCGAGATGCGAGAACGGCGCCACCCTGACGCCCTCGGCCAGCGCGACATTGCGCAGCACGCAATACGCGCCGATCTCGACATCGTCGCCCAGCGTGACCTCGCCTTCAAAAACACAGCCGACATCAATGCGAACATCGCGGCCGCAATACAGATTTCCACGCAGATCGAAACGCGCTGGATCAGCGAACGTGACACCCTGCCGCATCAGCGCTTCCGCCTGTCGCCGTTGCACGATGCGCTCGACTTCAGCAAGCTGAACGCGATCGTTGATGCCGCGCGTGTCGCGCTCATCGTCAGCCTGTACGGTTTCGATCGGCACGCCTTCGCGCACCGCCATCGCCAGAATGTCGGTCAGGTAATATTCCTGTTGCGCGTTGTCACAAGTCAATTGCCCGACCCAGCGTTTAAGCAACGCGGTCGGTGCGGCCAACACGCCGACGTTGATCTCGTCGATACCCTTTTGCGCTTCGCTGGCATCGCGCTCTTCGACAATTGACTGCACATGGCCATTCGCGTCGCGCACAATGCGCCCCAGCCCTTGCGGCGATGGCGTTTTCACGGTCAACCAGGCCAGCGCCCCGCGTGCGGCGACATCACAAAGCTGGCGAACGCTGGACGCGGCGATCAGCGGGCAATCGCCGTTCATCACCAGCGTCAAATCAGCATCAGGCAACGCCGCCAGCGCGACCCGCACCGCGTCGCCGGTGCCGCGCGGCGGTTGTTGCTCGACGAAAACAAGACCCGCTTCTTTAGAAAACGTTTCCTGCACCACCGCACCGCCGTGCCCGACGACTACTGCCGTCGTTTGCGGCACAATGCTGCGCGCCGTCGCCAGCACATGCGACAACAAAGGCCGCCCTGCCAGATGATGCAGTACTTTCGGCAACCGCGACATCATTCGCTTGCCCTGGCCGGCGGCCATGATGATCACTTGAATGGAAGAAAAAGATTTCACGGTGTCAGGTATCAGAAATCAGAGCCAGGCGCAGCGCTGGCTGCCCGTAAAAATAACGCTCTGATGATAAAACATTTTGCTTCCGGCGGGGATGATGAATTCGGGCAAAACCTGATTTCGGGTGGAAACTTGGCGGGAAGGTTTTCACGCTCCCCGCAATTCCTGCAGCTTGGGTTTCCTGAATCCTCGCTTGCATGAGAACGGCGGCTCAAGAATCCGTTTTCTGATTTCTGAATTCTGATTCCTGCTTTGCCGCCCGCTCCTTGAAGTAGGTGACGGCAATCGGAATGATGGAGACAAGAACGATGCCAATCACGAAAAACGACAAATTGTTTTTAATGAACGGGATATTGCCGAAGAAATAGCCGAGATAGACCAGCGAGCAAATCCATAGTGTTCCGCCGGTAATGTTGTACGTCAGAAAACGTGGGTACGGCATCGTCACCACGCCCGCCAGAAACGGTGCAAATGTGCGCACGATCGGCACAAAACGGGCGATGATGATGGTCATGTTGCCGTATTTTTCGTAGAACTTCTGGGTGCGTATCAGATAGGCGCGCTTGTACCAGCGCGAATCCTGCCAGGCATAAACGCGCTGCCCGATCTTTCGGCCGATCGCATAATTGACCGAATCGCCGAGAATCGCCGCCGTTACCAGCAAAATAACCAGAATATGCACGTCAAGCTCGGTGCTCGCCGCCAGCGTTCCGGCGATGAACAACAATGAATCGCCGGGCAGAAACGGAAAAATCACCAAGCCTGTCTCGACAAAGATCACGAGAAAGAGCAGCGCATATACCCATGTGCCGTACTGTGCAACGAAGTTCGCCAGCGTCTGATCGAGCGCAAGGAGAGAAAACAGCAGCGTGGTGATCATCAAAGACTCGGCGTTTACGTTGTTATCCCGAACTGGCTTCCCTCTCCCCGCCCCTCTTCGGGAGAGGGGAGAGGGCCATCTGATTTCTGATGCCTGATCACGGCATGATTTTTTCGGCTTCCAGTCCAGTTTTCTTGCGTTCGGGCTTCACCAGATTTTCACGCGAAACGCCGAGCCACATCACCAGCGACGCCATCACCAATGCCGCCGAATACATGCCGAACAAAATACCGATGGTCAGCGCCATTGCAAAATAATGCAGCGCCTCGCCGCCGAAAATCAGCATCGAGAGCACCATTAACTGTGTTGACAAGTGCGTGATGACCGTCCGCGAGATGGTGCTGGTGATCGCGCTGTCGATCACGTGCGGCACACTGGCGTTTCGCATCTTGCGGAAATTTTCACGAATCCGGTCGGCGATAACCACCGATTCGTTAACGGAGTAACCGAGCACAGCCAACACCGCCGCTAACACCGGCAGCGAAAATTCCCACTGGAAAAACGCGAAAAAGCCGAGGATGATCACAATATCGTGCAAGTTGGCGACGATCGCCGAAATAGCGAAACGCCACTCAAAGCGCAGCGACAGATAAATGATGACGCCGATCACCACGAACAGCAGCGCCAGCGCACCGTTTTGATACAGCTCTTTGCCGACTTGCGGGCCGACGAAATCGACGCGCTTTTGCACCACTTCGCTGTTGTCCGCCCGTAGCGCCGACATCACCCGTTCTGACAGCTGCGCGCTGGAAATGCCTTCCTTCAGCGGCATCCGGATCAACGCTGTATCCGACGAGCCGAAGCTTTGCACAGTAAACTCACCGAGGTTCAACGTGTCAATCGTGGCGCGAATATGTTCCAGGTCGGCGACTTGCTTATAGCTGATTTCCATCACGGTGCCGCCGCGGAAATCGACGCCGAAATTCAAGCCCTTGTGCCACAGGAAAAAAATCGCCAGAAGAAACGTCACCAGTGAGATGATGTTGAACTTCAGCGCATGGCGCATGAACGGGATGTCGCGTGTAAACCGGAAAAATTCCATGATCCGTTATTCCTGAAAAGTAACTTGTGGCCAGCTCTTTATTTCGCGCCTTTTTCAGCCTTGGCGTGACGAGCGCCGTCAGGCGCCGCAAAATTGGCCAGGGCTTCGACCGACGGCTTCCATACTTGTCCGATCGAAATTTTATCGAGTCTCTTTTTGTGTCCGTAAATCACCGACACCAGGCCGCGCGATACGAACACCGCCGAGAACATCGAAGTCAAGATGCCCAGACAGTGCACCACTGCAAACCCGCGCACCGGCCCGCTGCCGAACATGAACAGCGAAATGCCGGCAATCAGGTTCGTGACGTTCGAGTCGAGAATCGTGCTCCAGGCGCGGTCATAGCCTGACGCGATCGCCGTGTGCGGCGACGCGCCCCAGCGCAATTCTTCGCGAATACGTTCATTGATCAGCACGTTGGCGTCGATCGAGATACCGAGCGTCAGTGCAATAGCGGCAATACCCGGCAGCGTTAACGTCGCCTGTAGCGCTGACAATAACGCCACCAGCAGCACCAAGTTCACGGTCAGCGCCGTTGCCGACACCAGTCCCATCACCATGTAGTATGCGCAAATAAACAACGCCAGCACGATGAAACCGCCCAGCACCGAGTGAAAGCCTTTTAGAATGTTGGCTTCTCCAAGCGACGCGCCGACCGATCGTTCCTCGACAATCTCCATCGGAGCCGCCAGTGCGCCAGCGCGCATCAGCAACGCAATATCGTTCGCCTCCCGCGTCGTCATCGCGCCGGAAATCTGCACCCGTCCGCCACCGATTTCCTCGCGGATCGTCGGCGCGGTGATCACTTCCGACTGATTGCGCTCGACCAGCAGGATCGCCATCCCTTTGCCGACGTTTTCGCGTGTCACATCCCTGAAAATCCGCGCACCAACATCATCGAGATTGACGTTGACCGAGGGCTGATTGGATTCCGTATAGCCTGGCTGCGCGTCACGGATACGGTCGCCAGTCAGCACCACCTGCCGCTTGACGAGAACCGGCTGTCCATTGCGATCCGTGTACAAGTCGCTGCCGAACGGCACTTGCCCGCGCAACGCCGATTCCCGCGCGCCCGGCGTTTCATCAACCATCCGGATTTCCAGCGTGGCCGTGCGCCCAATAATCGACTTGGCGCGCGCCGTATCGTCAACGCCGGGCAACTGTACAACGATGCGATCAGCGCCGGCCTGTTGAACGATCGGCTCAGCAACGCCCAATTCATTGACGCGATTGCGCAGCGTCGCCATATTTTGAACGACCGCGTTGTCCTGAATCCGTTTTTGCTCCGTTGCCGTTAACGACGCCACCAGCTGCAAATCGTCGTCACCGCCACGCGGCGCCAATTGCAATTCGGGGTTGCTGCGATTGATCTGATTGCGGGCGTCTTCACGCGCTTGCGCGTCGCGAAACCGCATAACAACCGTGTGATCTTCGCGCAAAACGCCGCGATTCTGAATCTTTTTGTCGCGCAGCAACGTCCGCAAGTCCGTTGAGTAACGGTCCGCCGCCTTGTCGAGCGCGCCCTTCATATCGACTTGCAGCAGAAAATGTACCCCGCCGCGAAGATCCAGACCCAGATACATCGGTTTGGCGTTGATTTTTTCCATCCAGGCCGGCGTCGAAGGCAACTGGTTCAGCGCAACGATGTAATCGTTGCCGAGCTTCTCTTGCAGCACATCGCGCGCCTGCATCTGGGTGTCTCGGCTCGACATCTTGAGTCTGACACCGACCGGATCGACGAAACCGTCGCCGTATGCGATGTTTGCATTCTTGAGCGTATTCTGCACCCGCGTCAGCAGCGCGCTATCGACCTTGACGGTAGCTTTGATGGACGACACCTGTATCGCCGGCACTTCCGGAAAGAAGTTGGGAGCGGTGTACAACGCGCCCAGCAACACAGCGACAATGATGATAAGGTATTTCCAGAGAGGATAACGGTTCATGATCGGAGAACGTTCTTTCGGGCGCGTCCCGCCGGACAGTCGGACAAACAGGATAGGCCGATAAAATCAAACGCGCCGAATCGCATCAAACCGGGCTTTTCGGCGGCGCTCACAAAACAACAGTTAAAAATCCTTGATCGTGCCCTTGGGCAACAGTTGCGTCACCGCCGCGCGCTGCACCAATACTTCCGTGTCCTTGGCGATCTCCAGCGTCATCGTCGATTCGTCAAGATTGGCGATCCGGCCGATCATGCCGCCGGCGGTTGCCACTTCCTCACCTTTTTGCAGCGCCAAAATCATGGCGCGGTGCTCTTTCGCCTTTTTCTGTTGCGGACGGATCAGCAGAAACCAAAAAGCAACGAACATCAACACCATCAGGCCGATGGACGTCATCTGCGAGGTGCCCTGTTGAGCGCCTTCGGCGGCCTGGGCAAATGCGGAACTGATAAACACAAGAACCTCCATTAAATAAAAGAAATGAAAACCAAACAGCCGGGGCGTGATGGCTTCTCAACTTATGCTGACGGCAACTCCGTCGCCTCCCGCCGCGCCGACCCGGATCAAGCCGAACCGCGCGGAAAACAGGGTAGTTTACCAGAATGTATGGAAAGCCTTGCCGATTTGGCCGCTACACGGCGGCATCCGAGCGAACCGGATGGAGAGCCGCGTCCCCGATGGCATATCCGGAGCGGAGGCTCGGCGCCCATTGGAACAGGGTCGGCAGCGCTTCTATCTGACGAATGTGTTTTTCACGCGACGCGAATACAGCATGTAGGGGATCCATATCATGGCGGCACACAATGAACGATATACTTCGGGCAGGGTCTCGGCGCTGCTTTCGGCGTCGGCGACAGGAAGAAATTTGCAGGCCAGGAAATCGGCGGTGACGATAATAATATTCAGCGCCATGTACCCGATAAAAACTTTTGGAAAGTACCGCGATTTCGTGAAGAAAAGGTAAAGCGAGCACCCGGCCAGCGCGATGATAACGAAATTACTGGCGACCTCGGAAAGGATCAGGGGCGCCCAAGCGGCGTGATAATGTTCAGCCCCCGGCGTCGTGAGCGCCTCCCACGACCCGTTGGTAAAAATGGGGAGAAAATCGACGGCCAAATAGTACAGCAAGCGCAAAATCGTGCCGATCAGCCCGAGGCAGACGAGAATCAGCCAGCCGCCAAGCCCCTTCAGTTCTTCGGCGGCGGCTGTCTCACCTTCGCCTTGCTGTAAGGTGGCGTGCGGCTCCTTCGCCCGTTTTCGCTGTCGGCGGATCAGATAAACCCAAAAGATGGCGAGGACCAAAGCCAGCGCCGCCAGCGGCGCCCACGACCCGTTTCCTTGCTGAACGTCAGCAGCAGCTTGCGCAAAAGCAAAGTTTATAAACACAAACCCCTCCTTTTGATCTGTCGAAAAACCTGTTGCGGCAATAGTGCTACGCCTCGGGTTGGAGTGGAATATACACCAACAGCGTAGTTTATCGAATGCATCGGAAAGCGCGTAGGGCGAGATTTATCTCGCCATTTCGGACCGCCCGGTGGGCACGGTTGTTCCGTTATCGCCTGTCTAGGCGTCGGGACTCGCCTGCTCCGACCTATATATCCGCCAGGTCGCCAGACATAGACAGGGCAATAAGCCTCTGCAACTCCCTTTTCAGGGAAACAGCCATGCCGGCATTATCCAATCCATACTTGGCGACCGTGCCGCTCAATTCTTTCTTGCCCAAAAACATCAGAACCCCCGCTATATACAACACAGATTTGGCAGCAGCCATCCCCTCGTAAGGCCGCATCGCAACGCCGGTCAAAAAATTTTCAACAATCACATCTTTGATTGTGTTTTCATATTTTGAGAAATGATCATACAGCTTGTTTAATTGGGTCTTCCAAAAAAAACTGCTCAGCTTCTTTGGCAGATAATTTTATTGAATTCAACATTTCAAAAGGGACTGACGTAGATTAGGAAGGCAACTATTACAAGAATTTTTGCGCAAAACAATTTCAGTTATCGCCCGTTCGAGCGTCGGGATTCGCAAGCCCACCCTGACCTGCGCAAACTTCGGGCTTCCTTTTCAGGGCATCCAGAACCCTTCTTTTAACCTCTTTATCATTGGTCGTGACATAGCGGGGGTATTTTTTTGCAACTTCTTCATTGACGATAACCCCCTGCTTTTGAACCCCCTCAAGTTTATATTCATTCTTATAGTCTTTCCAGGAGAAGAATATATCGTTGAATTTTTCATCCGGCTTATATTCAGGGTCTTTTGAGATCACCTCCCAGTCTCCCCCTGTTTGATCATCCAATAAAATAAAGTCATTGATCAGAATGGGCGCAATCAACCATTCATTATCTTTTGAGCAATCAAATATAGGGTGTTTTGACACACAGTCGAATATTTCGGCAATGGTTCCGCTCCTCAGTTTAAAGACGAGCCGCCCAAAGCCGTATAACTCCTGATCGATTTTAAACGAAAAGATGTCTCCAACCTCCGGCTTTATTCGTTTTTTCCGCTTCCCGGTTTTAATCATCACTTTTTCAACGCGAAGCTCTTCAAAATGATTTATGACCTCACTGTTGGCGTTTACAGAAAAGCCCAGCGTCAACAGGTGCTGCAACTCATCAAGCGTTGGTTTCCTGTGCAAATCTTTTTCATACGCAATTGAGATTGATTGTAAAAACCGTCGCACCTCATCCAAAACAAAATCGCCAACTTCTGCATCAGAATCATTGTTAATTTTCCACCAGCCCATATCAGAACCCATCTCAAAATCGTTTAAGCAGCATAGCACGAGGTTCTCAAGCCCCCCGACCTATGCGAACTATACACCCACGATGCGGTCTGTCGAATGAGATGAAGAGCTCGCTGAGGGTTATCCCGTCACTTCGGATGATTGCATGGTACGGCGGCGGGAAGCAGACGGCTTCCCCTACATTGTGTTTGATACGGAGGAGGATTTCTTCTTCGCGGCTCCGCGTAAAAGGAATCAGATCAGACGACAGGCTGCCACCTCTTGCGGCATTCATCGCCAACCCGCGCTCTGATCTCTGATCTCTGACTTCTGACTTCTGCCCCGCCGAAACCGCTCCACAAAAGAAGCCAGCGTTCCTTCTTCGATCGCCTCGCGCATCTGTTGCATCAGGTCGAGGTAGTAATGCAGATTGTGAATGGTCGCCAGCCTTGCACCGAGGATTTCGTTGGTTTTTTGCAAGTGGTGCAAATAGGCGCGGGTGTAATGACGGCAGGTAACGCATTCGCAGGTTTCGTCGATGGGGCCGGTGTCGGTGCGGTGGCGGGCGTTGCGGATTTTGATGTCGCCAAAACGGGTGAAAAGCCAGCCGTTGCGCGCGTTGCGCGTCGGCATCACACAGTCGAACATGTCAATTCCCGCAACGACGCCGGCGACCAAATCTTCCGGTGTTCCAACGCCCATCAGGTAGCGCGGATGGTTTTCCGGTAGTCGCGGCGCGATGTGGTCGAGCATCCGCAACATGTCCTCTTTGGGTTCGCCGACCGACAGGCCGCCGATCGCGTAGCCGTGAAAGCCGATATCGGTCAACGCCTGCAACGATTCGTCGCGCAAATCTTCATACATACCACCCTGCACAATGCCGAACAGCGCGTTCGGATTGCCGCCGTCAACGAACGCGTTCTTTGAGCGTTGCGCCCAGCGCATCGACAACGCCATCGACGCGGCCGCCTCCTCGCGCGTCGCCGGATACGGTGTGCATTCGTCAAACGCCATCACAATGTCGGAGTTCAAAACGCGCTGGATGTCCATCGACACTTCCGGCGTCAGCAGCATCCGGTCGCCGTTGATCGGCGACGAAAACGCTACGCCTTCTTCGCGGATTTTGCGCAACGCGCCGAGGCTGAATACCTGAAAACCACCGGAGTCGGTCAGGATCGGTTTCGGCCAGTTCATAAAACGGTGTAGCCCTTGATGCAGGCCGATCACTTCCAACCCCGGGCGCAACCACAAGTGAAAGGTGTTGCCGAGAATGATCTGTGCGCCGTTGTCGGTCAATTCGTCGGGCGCCATCGCTTTGACCGAGCCGTAGGTACCGACCGGCATGAAGATCGGCGTTTCGACGACACCTTGCGCGAGCTGCAGGCGACCGCGACGGGCGCGGCCGTCCGTACGTAAAACGTCAAAGGCGAAGCTCATGATTTTCTCCTCTCCCCTTGTGGAAGAGGGGGCAGGGGGGAGAAGGAAGCTGGCGCCCCATTTCTATTACCCCATCCCCGCCCTAACCCTCCCCTTGAAGGGGATGGAATTTTTCCACCTTGAAGAGGGAGGCTTGCTTTCTCCAAAAGCATCGCGTCTCCGTAACTAAAAAAACGGTATTGTGCTGCAACCGCGTGCGCATAGGCGGCGCGCATCGTCTCGTAACCGGCGAACGCTGCAACCAGCATCAGCAGCGTCGAACCCGGCAAATGAAAATTGGTCAGCAAGCAATCCACCACTTTGAAGCGATAGCCGGGCGTAATGAATAGCGCCGTTTCGCCACGGCCAACATGCAGCGCTCCCGTATCATCGGCAGCCGATTCCAGCGCCCGCAAGCTGGTTGTGCCTACCGCCACGATACGACCGCCGTGCACGCGCGCCGCCGCGATCGTCGCTGCTGTCTCTGCCGAAATTTCGTACATTTCGCGGTGCATCACATGGCGCGACAAATCTTCGTGTTGCACCGGCTGAAACGTTCCAGCGCCGACGTGCAGCGTTACTGTCGCCTGCCGCACGCCTTGCGCGTCCAGCGTGGCGAGTAACGCTTCATCGAAATGCAACCCCGCTGTCGGCGCGGCGACCGCGCCCGGCGCCCGTGCATACACCGTTTGATAGCGCGCGTCGTCCATGTCTTCTGCGGTGCGGCGAATGTACGGCGGCAATGGCATCTGCCCGTGTTCGTTCAGCCAAGAGACCAGATCGCCCGTGCCCTCGAAGCGCACCTCAAAAAAACGATCTTGCCGTCCCAGCACGGTGGCGCGTGCGCCATCCAGCGCAATGACCGTGCCTACGTTCGGCATGTGCGATGCCCGCATCTGCACCAACGCGCTATCATCACCGGTCAGGCGTTCGATCAACAGCTCGACGCGCCCGCCGCTTCCTGCTTTCTTTCCGAACAGCCGCGCCTTGATGACTTTCGTGTCGTTGAACACCAGCAAATCGCCCGGCGCGATCAGGCGCGGCAAATCCTTGAACGTCATGTCCGTCAACATCGGCGCATTGTTTTCCTTTGGAACAACGTGCAGTAAACGGCTGGCCGTTCGCTCCGGTAGCGGATACTGCGCGATCAGCGTCGGCGGCAGATCGAATTCAAAGTCACTTCGCGTGTAGGATCGGCGCCGGGGTTGGTCTGAAAGCGTCATGGCGGGGTCTGTAAGATGGGCCTGTATTTTACAGGATGGCCTTCGTGGGCCAGACCGAAGGCCGCGATCCGCCTCTTTTGATGCGAAGCGCCCCGTAGGGCGAGAGTTATCCCGTCACCTCGCGTCTCTCGGCAGGGTAAACCCTGCCCTGCCTTCTTGTTTACTCTTCGTCCTTTTGTTCATCAATCCCTACCGCAATTGACGAATAGCCGCAATCGACATTGGTGATTTCGCCGGTTACCGCGCTCGACAAATCGGAAAAGTAGAACGCGGCTACATTGCCGACTTCTTCGATCGTGACGTTGCGACGCAACGGCGCGACGTGTTCGACGTGCTTGAAGATTTTGTTGAACTGACCGATGCCGGAAGCAGCGAGCGATTTGATCGGGCCAGCGGCGATGGCGTTGACGCGCAATCCTTCGGGGCCAAGGCACGACGCCATGTAACGCACGTTTGCTTCGAGGCTTGCCTTGGCCACGCCCATCAGGTTGTAATTGGGAATCGACTTGGTGGCGCCAAGATAGGAGAGGGTCAGCAACGAACCGTTGCGCCCCTGCATCAGCGGGCGCGCGCCTTTCGCCATCGCCGCGAAGCTGTAGCTGGAAATGTCGTGGGCGACGCGGAAAGCGTCACGCGATATGCCGTTTAAAAAATCACCGGCCAGTGCTTCGCGCGGCGCGAAGGCGACCGAATGCAGCAAACCGTCGAGCGCTCCCCATTCTTTTCCGACCTTGTCGAAAAGCGCCGCGATCTGTTCGTCGGACGAAACATCGCACGGCGACAGAAAGCTTGGTTGAAACTCGGCGGCGACTCTGGTGACGCGCGCACGCAGATCCTCATTCAAATAAGTGAACGCCAGTTGCGCGCCTTCGCGACGGCACGCCTGCGCGACACCGTATGCAATCGAGCGGTTGGAGATCATGCCGGTAATCAGGATTTTTTTATCTTTCAACAGTCCCATAACAGTTCCTTATCTCTTGAAAAAACAATGGCGCGCCCTGCTTGCATCGCCACGCTCAAAACAAAGCTTGTATCGTATCAAAAACGCCGCAGGCGGCCACTTCATTAGGAACGCCCGGCTTCAATTCCTGTACGGCATCGCCGGCAAAAACAAGCACGCTACGCTTGCGAAATACTTCCTCGCTGTGCTGTCCCGGGTTCGGCAAACGCACAGCGGCGTCGAGGCTGCCGTTCGTTCCGGCATAAAAAGGCGGAATCCATTTGTCCGGGCGGGTTCCCTCCGGCGTGTCGGGCGGCAACCATAATTTGCCCGCCGAAAACGCATTCGGCGACGAGCAATTGCCGTTGTCGAAAAAAGCCACCCGGTACGACGCCCCCGGCGGCAAGCCGAATATCGAAACCGATAGCAACCAACGGTCATCCTTCTGGTAAATCGTGATTTTGCCCTGGGCGCTGGAGCCTCCCTTGGAAAACAGCGGCGCCGCCAAGCCGCGCAGCTTGCTCTCTCCCGCCTTTTCGACGGGGGTGTCTCGCATGTCGGTCGGTTTATTGCTACACGCCGTCAGCATCAATACCGCCAACGCTATGATGAGCCCCCTTGCTACCTTTCGCCGCTTCTCGCCTTCTGCCACGTTTCTTTCCCCTTGGTCTTCTCACCGCGTATGATATACCGAATAGCGTCACTCCCGATGGTACGGGTGCCCCGCACTCAAGCTTATAGCGCGGTACAGTTGCTCCGCCACCACGATACGCGCCAGTCCGTGCGGCAAGGTCAGCGGCGACAGCGACCACTGGGCGTCGGCGCTCGCTTTCAACGCCGCATCCAACCCGTCGGCGCTGCCAAGGATGAACGCTACATCGCGCGCCACATCGCGCCATTGCACGAGCTTTTGCGCCAGTTGCCGAGTGTCCCATCGTTGCCCGCGCTCATCGAGCGCGACTTTCAGGAATGCCCCGGTAGCACAGACCTCTTCAACGCGCGCGGCCTCCGCCGCCAGCATTTGCGCGACGGTTTTGCCGCGATCGCGCGCCTCCGGTTTCAGTTCAACGACTTCGGCGCGACAGTCGCGCGGCAAGCGCCGCAGATAATCGTCAACACCAGCCACCATCCAGCCGGGCAAGCGCTGGCCGAATGCGATGATTTTCAGCCGCATTGCCGGGGTTCACTCCGCCACTATTTTTCCGGCGGTCTTCCGGGTTGTTTTCTTTACGGCGGCTTTCTTTACCGTCAACTTTTTTGTGATGGCCTTTTCGGCGGCTTTTTTCACAGCGGTTTTCTTTGCGACCGGCTTTTTCGCCGCTACTTTTGTCGCTGTTTTTGCCGCCGCTTTCTTGAGCGGCATTCGCAACGGCACCGGCGGCGACCACAGTTCTTCGAGGTTGTAGTACGCGCGGATCGCCGGTTGCATCACGTGGACGACAATATCGCCAGCATCGACCAGCACCCATTCGCCGCCTTCTTCACCTTCGACGCCAACAATCGTCGCTCCCGCTTCTTTCAACTTGTCACGCACATGTTGCGCCAGCGCCTTGGTCTGACGAACGGACGCCGCACTGGCAATCACCAGCGTGTCGTAAAGCGTCGTGAGTTTGCGCACATCGAGCGCAACAATGTCCTGCGCCTTGATGTCTTCAAGGGCTGCGACGGCGACTTTTTCCAGCGTTTGTTTCGATTTACCTGCCATGAACCATTTCCTGATAAAGAGCGTGGCGGGCAATATAGGCCAAAACCGGCGCCGGAAGCAAATCGGCAACGTCTCCCGCCTGCCCTGTTGTCAATGCCCCCGCCGCCAATGCCTCCCGGATTCGGGTGCTTGACGCCGGTTGCGGCGGCAAGGACAAATGATACACCAGGCCGGATGGGCGGGAAGTAAGCGCCTGCTTATTTTCGGTCACCCGGGGTGCAACAGCCGCTTGCAGGATTTTCGGTAAGGCGCTGAATGTCGCTCCCACCGCGCCCCCTTTTGAAAAGGTCGGGCCGTTTGCCCCCCTCTCTCCCAACCTCTCTCCCGCAAGCGGGAGAGGGGAGCCGGCACGGTTAATCACCACGAAATGCGCCACGTCGAACAATTCCTGCCAACGGTGCCAACCAGGCAATTGCGCAAACGCGTCCTCGCCGATGATCCACAGCAACGGAGTATTGGGCAATTCGGCGCGCAAACTTTGCAGCGTCCACAAGGTGTAATTCTGCTGGGGGCTATCGAATTCGCGGGTGTCCACCACCAGCTCAGGATACGGCGCCGTCGCCAGCCGCAGCATCGCCAGCCGGTGATGGGCCCCAGCCGCTGGCGCTGCCCGGTGCACCGGCTCACGCGCCGGAATCAAACGCACCTGATCCAGCCCGAAGTGAGCGCCGACGCCGCGCGCGATGGCCAAATGCCCGCGATGAACCGGATCAAAAGTCCCTCCCAAAAGTCCCACTGCGCGAAGGGGCAATAACGAATTCATGCGTTTGCACTTACGTAATAAAAATTTGCTATCAATCGTTTCAAAAAAAATCATCACCTTTTACGGCATTGTAATCGTAAAACGCTTTGCCTTTCGCTATGATGCATTTGTTCCTTTTTCTTTTTGGAGTTCTTATGAAAAAAATTGCCATGTTCCTTCCCGTTGCCGCTTTTCTCGTTGCCGGTGTCGCTTACGCCGAAAGCGGTGAAGAACTGGTAGCGAAACACAAATGCACCGCTTGCCACAAGGTTGACAAGAAAACCATCGGCCCGGCCTTCCAGGATATTGCCGCAAAACACGCAGGCGACGCCGCCGCTCCGGCGCAAATGGCCGAACATATCAAGAAAGGCAGCCGGGGCGTTTGGGGTCCGGCGCCGATGCCGCCGCAGTCAAGCGTATCTGACGAAGACATCAAAGCGATGGTTAATTATGTGTTGTCGCTGAAGAAGTAACTTCAACCAGACCAAGACGACAAACGGGCGGCAACTTGCCGCTCGTTTGTTTTATGCTTTTCTTCGCGCCTTCGCGCAAGGATTCTTTTTTGCGTTCTTTGCGTTCTCTGCTGTCAGTTTGCCCTCTGACCTCCGCTCACGGCACCACCGACATCTGCATCCTCTTCTCAATCCGTTGCGCGTGCGCTTCGAGACGCGGTGGGAAAATTTTCTGATAGCGCCGCGGATTGGGCAACATCACCGCCAACCGCGCCGCTTGCTGTGCATCCAGTTGCGCGGCGTTGACTCCGTAATAATGTCGCGCTGCCGCTTCGGCGCCGAAAATACCATCACCCCATTCGGCGACGTTCAAATACACTTCCAGAATGCGTTCCTTGCTCCACACCGTTTCGATCATCACCGTGATGATCGCTTCTTCGGCCTTTCGCGTGTAGCTGCGCCTGGATGACAGAAACAGGTTTTTGGCGAGTTGCTGGCTGATGGTCGAACCACCGGCGACGGTCTTGCCTCGTTTCAGATTTTTCTCCAACGCTTTTGTCATGCCGTTCCAATCGAAGCCGCCGTGGTCGAGAAAGCGATCGTCCTCAGCAGCAACGACGGCGCGCTTCAACTGTTTTGAAATACGCTCATAGGGCACCCACGTCTGTTGCAAAGTCGCTTTCGGGTCTTTTTCTCGCATGGCCGCCAGCCGCTCCGCCATGACCGCCGTTTCGTGCGGATTGGCATAATTCCACCAGACCACTTGCGCGAAAAGCCAGCAAAAATAGAGAAACCCGGCCAGCAGCAGCCACAAAAAGCCCCATTTAAGCCATCGTTTGATTCGTTTCATGCTTCCCTGATTGCGCTGCCGAAAATGCCTGTGTGCATTATAAGATGGGATATTTTGACAGCGTGCCATGATGCCTTTAAGCTGTGATTTTCACGCCTTTCGCGTGTTGTGACTTCGCCAACAAAAGGAATACCGTGCTCAAAAAAACTGCCTTGAATCCTCTGCATCGGGACGCTTCGGCGCGAATGGTGGATTTCGGCGGCTGGGACATGCCGATCCATTACGGCTCGCAAATCGAGGAACATCACGCGGTGCGCCGAGATGTCGGGATGTTCGACGTTTCGCACATGGTGGTGCTCGACATGAAAGGCGATGGGGTGCGCGCTTTTCTGCGTTACGCGCTCGCCAACGATGTCGAAAAACTGCAAACGTCGGGGCGGGCGCTTTATTCGTGCCTGTTGCGCGACGATAGTCATGTGCTCGACGACTTGATCGTTTACTTCATCGACGAATCGTTTTTCAGAGTCGTCGTCAACGCCGGCACTGCCGATAAGGATGCCGCCTGGTTTGAATCGCTGCGTGCCAAACATGCGCCCGCCGTCACGATCCAACGCCGCTACGATCTCGGTATTCTCGCCGTTCAGGGACCAAACGCCCGTGAGCGCGTCTGGCAGGTGTTGCCGGAAGCGAAGCCGGCAACCGCCGAATTGAAACCCTTTTCGGCGGTGACGATGAAAAGCCCTCCCCTTCAAGGGGAGGGTGGGGATGGGGTTTCTTCTCCTCCAACCCCTCTCCCACAAGGGGAGAGGGGCACCGAACTCTTCATCGCTCGTACCGGCTACACCGGTGAGGATGGTTTCGAGATCATCGCGCCGCACGATGCGATCATCGCGCTCTGGCGGCAACTGACCGCCGTCGGCGTGCGCCCGTGCGGCCTCGGCGCCCGCGATACTTTGCGCCTTGAAGCCGGAATGAATCTCTACGGACAGGATATGGATGAAACCGTGTCGCCGCTCGAATCCGGCTTGGCCTGGACGGTCGATTTCAAGGACGCCGCGCGCGATTTTGTCGGCAAGGCCGCGTTGTTGGCGCAACCTCCGGCGCGTCAACTCATCGGTTTGCTGCTGCTCGACAGCGGCGGCGTGTTGCGCGCGCACCAGATCGTCCACACCGATCATGGCGATGGCGAAATCACCAGCGGCACCTTCAGCCCAACGCTGGGACGTGCGATCGCGCTGGCGCGGATACCAAACACCGTGCAGGAGGGCGATACCGTCGCCGTCGCCGTGCGCGACAAGCGGTTGAAAGCGCGCGTCGTCAAGCCGCCGTTCGCCAAGCAGGGTAAAGTATTGATTTCCATTTAATCGCTCTTTTCAGCAAAGGATTGTTCATCATGAGCCAAATTCCCGCCCACCTCAAATACACCGCCAGCCACGAGTGGATTCGCCGCGAAACTGACGGCACTTTGACCATCGGCATCACCGACCATGCGCAGGAAGCGCTCGGCGATCTCGTGTTCGTCGAACTGCCTGAAGTCGGTCGCGCGCTGGCCGCCGGTGAGGCCTGCACCGTTGTCGAATCGGTGAAGGCGGCCTCCGATGTTTACGCACCGGTGGCCGGCACGGTCGTTGCGCAGAACGACGTGGTGAAAAATGCGCCGGAACTCATCAATCAGAACGCTTACGACGCCTGGCTGTTCAAACTCCAGCCCGCCGACGGCAACGCGCTCAATGCGTTGCTCGACGCTGACGCTTACGCGAAGGAAATCGGCTAAGCCGCGCATTTTTATCGCTCCACTTGGTTTGTTTATGGCCATTCCTCAACTGACTTACCTGCCCTCTTTTCAAAGGGGCGCCCGTCGAAGACGGACAGGGGTTTGCCTCAGTTATTTATGGGAATAGCTAAACATTTTCTCTAAAACGCTCTACACAGGCTCCTCTCATGTCTCATACCGCCTTTGCCCACCGTCACATCGGTACCACCGCTACCGAACAAGCCGAGATGCTCGACGCCATCGGCGTCTCTTCGCGCGCGGCGCTGATGAATGTCGCCGTCCCCAAAACCATCCGCAGCAAAGCGCCGCCGGCTGTTCCTGCTGCGCTCAGCGAAGAAGCCGCATTGGCGCAATTGCGTGCGATCGCCGATAAAAACGTTTTGATGAAGTCTTTCATCGGTCAGGGTTACTACGGCACGCACATGCCCTCCGTGTTGTTGCGTAACATTCTCGAAAACCCGGCCTGGTACACCGCTTATACGCCGTACCAACCGGAAATTTCGCAAGGGCGGCTGGAGGCTTTGCTGACTTTTCAGACAATGGTGTGCGACCTGACCGGAATGGACATCGCCAACGCGTCGATGCTTGATGAAGCGACTGCCGCCGCCGAAGCGATGACGCTGGCGCTGCGTTCAGTTGACAGCGCGGGGTCATCAAAATCGATGACCTTCTTTGTCGCTGACGATGTGTTCCGGCAAACACGCGATGTGATTCTGACCCGCGCTGCGCCGCTGGGCATTCGCGTCGTCGTTGGCCCGGCGTCGGCAGCGGCAAACACCGACGCTTTTGCAGCGCTGGTGCAAATTCCGGCCGCTGATGGCGGCTTGCACGATTACAAAGCGCTGGCCGACGCGGTGCACGCGCGCGACGGCAAGCTGATCGTCGCCGCTGATTTGCTGGCGTTGACGCTCATCGAAGCGCCAGGCGTTTGGGGCGCCGACATTGTGGTCGGCAGCGCCCAACGCTTTGGCGTGCCGATGGGTTACGGCGGCCCGCACGCCGGTTTTCTGGCGACGCGCGATGCGTTGAAGCGCTCGATGCCGGGACGGCTGGTCGGTATTTCCGTCGATGCGCAAGGCGCGCCTGCTTATCGCCTGGCGTTGCAAACGCGCGAGCAACACATTCGCCGCGAAAAAGCGACATCGAACATCTGTACCGCACAAGTGTTGCTGGCAGTGCTGGCCGGGATGTACGCTGTTTATCACGGCCCGCATGGGTTACGCGCAATCGCTACGCGCATTCACCATTTCACCGGCGCGTTGAAAGCGGCGCTGATCAAACTCGACGCCGCTATCGTCAATACTTCTTTCTTCGACACGCTGACCATCACACCCGGTGGCGGCGAACTGGCCGACCTGCACGCCAGCGTCCGCAAGCATGGAATGAATTTTCGCGAGATCGATTCCAGCGCACTGGGCGTTTCGCTCGATGAAACGACCACCGCCGCCGATCTCGAAACCATTCTTGAAGCGTTCTCCTTTGCACTGTCAAAAGAAAAACTGGCTTCCGCCAAGGCAGCGTTGCACGCTACGCTCGGCAGTCACGTCGAAGCGATTCCTCTGGCACTGCAACGAAAGACGCCGTATTTGCAGCATCCCGTTTTCAACCGCTATCACACCGAAACCGAAATGTTGCGTTATTTGCGCCGCCTTGCCGACAAGGATTTGGCGCTTGACCGCACGATGATTCCGCTCGGCTCGTGCACGATGAAACTGAACGCGACCAGCGAAATGTTGCCGATCACCTGGCCGCAATTCGCCGAACTGCATCCGTTCGCACCCAAAGAGCAAGCGCAAGGTTATCGCACTTTGATCGACGATTTGGCGCAACGCTTGTGCGCGATCACCGGCTACGATGCGTTCTCGTTGCAACCGAACTCCGGTGCGCAGGGTGAATATGCCGGGCTGATTGCGATCCGCGCCTACCACGCTTCGCGCGGCGACGCGCAACGCAGCATCTGTCTGATTCCAACCTCAGCGCACGGCACCAATCCGGCGTCGGCGCATATGGCGGGAATGCAAGTCGTCGCTGTCCGTTGCGACAGCGACGGCAACATCGACCTTGTTGATCTCGAAGCACGCGCCGCTGAACATGCTGACACTTTGGCGGCGGCAATGATCACCTATCCGTCCACGCACGGCGTTTTTGAAACGACCATCCGCAAAGCCTGCGAGATCGTTCACCGTTATGGCGGCCAGGTGTATATCGACGGCGCCAACCTGAACGCGTTGGTTGGCTTGGCCGCACCCGGCGACTTCGGCGCCGATGTCTCACATCTGAACCTGCACAAAACTTTTGCAATTCCGCACGGCGGCGGCGGCCCTGGCGTTGGCCCGGTCGGCGTCAAAAAACATCTCGCCCCGTTTTTGCCGGGGCATCGTATGCTCGGCAATGCCGCACACGTTGTTTCCGCCGCGCCGTTCGGCAGTGCGTCGGTGCTACCGATTTCGTGGATGTATCTGGCGATGATGGGGCCAGACGGCTTGACCGCCGCCAGTGAGGCGGCGATTCTCTCCGCCAATTACATTGCGCGTAAGCTAAAAGAGCACTATCCGATACTTTATACCGGCGCCGATGGTTACGTTGCGCACGAATGTATTCTCGACCTTCGCCCGCTCAAAGCGAGTGCCGACATTGAAGCTGAGGATGTCGCCAAGCGCTTGATGGATTACGGCTTCCACGCGCCGACGATGAGTTTTCCGGTGCCGGGAACACTGATGATCGAGCCGACCGAGAGCGAATCGAAAGCCGAGCTTGATCGTTTCATCGCAGCGATGATTTCTATTCGCGACGAAATCCGTTCGATAGAAAACGGCGTGATGGACAAACACGACAACCCGCTGAAAAATGCGCCGCACACAGCCGCGATGGTCTGCGCCGACCAATGGCCACACAAGTACTCGCGTCAACAGGCAGCGTACCCGTTGGCGTCGCTGAAAGCGAACAAATACTGGCCGCCGGTCGCGCGTATCGACAACGTTTACGGCGACCGTAATCTGATGTGTTCGTGCCAGTAGCGCAGGAATCAGAAAAACCTCATTTCACGCGAAGACGCGAAGGGGAAAGCCCCTCCCCTTTTTTGAACGGGGCGTCGGTGAAGCCGACGGGGGTTTGTACCCTCTCCCACTTACTTCGCTACGTTCGCAACGTTTCTCCTCTTTGCGCCTTTACGTGAAATGGCTTTTATAAGTGAGCAACCCTTTCCCCACCCCGGCCCGCTCCTTGAAAGAAAGGGTGCTTTCATTTTTTCGCGGCTTCGCGTGAGACCGACCCTCTATGGTTCGCTACGCTCGCTACGACCTATGCGCTGCTTTTTGCTTTTTGCTTTCTGATTTCTGATCTCTGACTTCTGCCCTCTGATGCCTGACCACCACCGCCCCATTCGCAGCTACGTCCTCCGTCAGGGACGAATCACACCGGCGCAACAACGCGCGATCGAAACGCTCGGCCCGCAGTTCTGCCTGCCTTTCTGCAATACCTTGCTGGACTTTGCTGCCGTGTTTGACCGCCATGCACCGACCGTCCTCGAAATCGGCTTCGGCATGGGTGAAACGACCGCTCGTATTGCCGCCGCACACCCCGAACACAACTTCATCGCGCTTGAAGTTCACAGTCCCGGCGTCGGCAGTCTTTTGCAAAAAATAGAAAGTGCGCACTTGACGAATCTGCGCATCATTCAGCACGACGCTGTCGAAGTGGTCGAGCACATGATCGCGCCGGCGTCGCTTGTCGGCGTCCACATTTTTTTCCCCGACCCCTGGCCGAAGAAAAGACACCATAAACGCCGGTTACTGCAAGCGCCGTTGGTTCACGAATTAGCGCTACGTTTGTTCGACGGCGGCTATTTTCACTTCGCTACTGACTGGGCCGAATACGCCGAAGACGTCTTGGCGACGCTGTCCGCCGAACCTCTGCTCAAAAACAGCGTTGTCGGTTTTGCGCCCCGCCCCGAAACACGACCGCAAACGAAATTTGAGGCGCGCGGCCTGCGTTTAGGGCACGAAGTTTTCGATTTGCTTTTCGTTCGGGTATCGCCCGATCAAGCACCAGAGATCAGGGATACGGGATCCGGAATTTAACCGTAGAGAGCGCAAAAACCCCTTCACAAGACACGAAAAGAGACAACCCATAAAAGGAAACGAGCAAGATACGACAACGTCTTGCGCGGGCTGATTTGTTTTGCTATATTCGTAAGGGATAGATTTTTTCCTTCGCGCAACAATGCTCTCCGCTTCCGCTTTGGCTTTTCGGGATTTTTTTGCGGCACGCGATGCGACGATGCTGGCTTCTGCCTATTCGGCGCTTCTGGAAGGCGGCGCTATTGCCGCCGCCGATCTTGGCGAAACGCCTGACTGGCTTCAGGAAGAATTTGCATTCAACCGCCTTTTTGTCGGCCCAATGGCTCCGACAGCACCGCCGTATGCTTCCGTATGGCTGTCGCCGGAACCGCTTCTGATGACAGCCGAAACCTTAAAAATCCGCGCGCTTTATGCTTCGCTGGGGCTGGAAACCCCCGTCGATGGTACGCCGGACGATTTTTTGCCGTTTGAACTGGAAAGCTACGCTATCCTGTGTTCTCTAAAAGAAACAATCCGACAGCCGGAAGCGGTTGCCGCTGTCGATGAAGCATTATCGTGGCTGGTCACAGAACATTGGCGCGGCTGGTTGCCGCCTTTTCTCGCGGCGGCGCTTGCTGACAAGGCTTTGCCGCCCGTGCTGCGCGCCGTCTTGACCGGATTCGATGAATGGGTCAGTCAAACCCTGGCGAACCCGTTTCCCGTCTCTCACGACCTCAAAGGAGTCTCTCATGTCTGTGAAATCTCCGCCTGACCCCCACTCGCCCATCATCGCCCCTCCAGAGGTATGCTGCCCATCGCGGCGGCAACTTTTGCAGGCGGTGCTTGCTGGCGGCGTCTGTGTCGCTTTACCCGTCGGCAGCCTTCTGCGTCCGCTGACGGCGCAGGCCGCCGCTCCATCCGGCGCCTCCTTCAAAATTGGCGGTTACCAAGTCTTCCGAAACGCCTGCCCACGCAACTGCTATGATACTTGCAGCCTGAAAACGTATGTCAAGGACGGCGTGATCCGGTTTGTCGAAGGCGCGCCGGAATCGACTTTCACGCACGGCGGTTTGTGCGTCAAGGGTTATACCTATCCGCGCCAGGTTTACGAACCGGCCCGGATCAAATATCCGATGCTTCAGGAAAAACGCGGCAGCGGTAACTGGAAACGGATCAGTTGGGATGAGGCCGCTGACCGCATCGCCAGGAAAATTCTCGAAATCAAGGAAAAGGACGGCTCCTTGCTGGGTTTGGCGTTGACCAAATACTCCGGTAATTTTGGCATCACCCATTATGGCATCGAAGGATTCATGTCCTCGCTGGGCTATACCTCGCGGCTCATCGGCACACCGTGCTGGCCGGCAGGTATCGACGCGCAAAATTACGACTTCGGCGATATGGTGTGCAACGATCCGGAAGACCTGCCGAAAGCGAAGTACATTATCGTCTGGGGCGCCAACCCAGCATGGTGCTCGGTGCACTCGATGAAATACCTGTACGAAGCGCAAAAAAACGGCGCGCGCCTTCTGGTGATCGACCCGGTGTTGACCCAAACCGCCGCCAAGGCCGATGAGTTCTGGCAGGTACGTACAGGCGAAGATGGCGCGCTGGCGCTGGGCATGGCGCGCCACCTTCTTGATCGTAACCTGGTGAACCAGGATTTTGTTCGCAATCACGCGATCGGTTTCGAGGCGTTTGCTGACTATTTGCGCAAGAATGTGACCGTCGAATGGGCGGCGCAACGCAGCGGTATTCCAGCCGCTGATATTCGCCGCGTTGCTGAGGCATTCGCGAAAGCCAAACCGGCAACGATCTGGATCGGCTACGGAATGCAGCGGCACACCAACGGCGGCGCCAACGTGCGCGCCGTTGACGCGCTGCTGGCAATGACCGGCAACATTGGCGTGCCCGGCGGCGGCGCTCGCTACGCACATCTGATGACCTGGGGCTTCAACTACCATGCGATGACCCAGAAGCCCCCTGCCGGCTCCAAAGGATTCCACGGCAAAAGCGGCCCGAAGGGCGAATTCGATTTCGCCGGCGCCGCTGTCGCCGAATACACCGACCGTACCATGAACATCAACAAGACCGCGCAGGAAATTCTGGATGCCTCGGATCCGCCGGTTCGAATGCTGTGGTCAGCCTGCAAAAACCCGGTTGCGCAGGATTTTGATCACGCCAAAATGCTCAGGGCGCTCGAAAAACTCGAAATGGTCGTCTCGGTGGATTTGTTCTTTAACGAGACCGTCAAGTATTCGGACATCGTGCTGCCGACCATAACCCCGTTTGAAGAGTGGACCGTTAACGCTTCATACTGGCACTACTGGGTCGGCCTCAACGAGCAGGCGATTCGGCCAATGCATGAGTGTAAGTCTGATAACGAAATCCATGCGCTGATCTCGAAGCGGCTGAACGAACTCAGCCCCGGTTCGTGTACCTTTCCGCAAACCGTTGACAGCAAGGAATGGATGGAGAAAGAATTCAATCAGGGCATTTACGACCTGCTCGGCATCAAGCACTGGAGCGATTTGCAGAAAGGCCCGGCCAAAGCCAAGCTCAAAAACAGCGCCGCTTGGGCAGACCGAAAATTCAAAACGCCTTCCGGAAAATACGAGTTTCAGTCCGAGTTGTGCGCGAAAAACGGGCATGCCGCCCTGCCAGTCTATAAGGAAGGACGAAAGGCGACAGCACCCTACCGTCTGCTCACTCCGCATACCAAATACGCCATCCATTCACAGTTTCTCAATATCGACTGGATGCAGCATCTTTCTTCCGAACCTTTCGTCTATCTCCATCCCAAACTGGCCAAAACCAAGGCTATTGAAGAAATGGATTCGGTTCGCTTGACCAATGCTCTCGGCGCTTTGACGCTCAGAGCCAAGATAACGACTGATGTGCCGGAAGACGGAGTGCTGGTTTATGAAGCCTGGTATCCGGCGCTGGATTTCAATGTGCAAAATCTGGTTGATGACGAATCAGCCGATATGGGCGCATTCAAAACCGGCGCGCCGGGCGTCGCCATTCACGATCAATTCGTCGATATCGCCAAAGTTTCTTCGGGGAGCCGCTCATGAGCAAACGTCTCGCTTTCTTGGTTGACTCAACCCGCTGCATTGGTTGCGAAACCTGTGCTATGGCCTGTAAAAATTACTACCAGCCGCCGCAAGATATTTTCTGGCGCAAAGTGTCGCCGCTTGCTGCGGAGTTTTACCCTCATCAAGAGCGCGCGTTTTATTCGCTTGCTTGCAACCACTGTAAGAATCCCGCCTGTGCCCAAGTGTGCCCGGTAAAAGCATATTCCATCCGAGCCGATGGCATCGTCGTCCATCACCAGGAAAAATGTATCGGCTGCAAAAAGTGTATTACCGCCTGCCCTTATGGCGCGCCGCAATTCAACACGGAGAAAAACAAGGCTGAAAAATGCAGCCTATGCTACGAACGGCTGGACGCGGAGCTTTCCCCCATCTGCGTACAATCCTGTCCGGTGGACGCGCTGCGCCTGATCGACTTGAACACCTTGCACGACAAAAATGTTGTCCAGTTCCCGGTTGGCTATCCGAAAGCGCCGCAGCTCGATCCGGGAACACGCTTCATTTCGCCACGAAAACCGGCGGTGGTTGCTCCATCATTGCCCGCCACAAGAGCCGAAGCGTGATTTCACTGAGCTCTTTTTTAACCACGAAAAGCACGAAAGATCCGAACGCGCCGCCCCCGTGAGCGGGGGCGCCTGGGTGGGATTACCCAGGAACCAGAAAATCTTTATCTCCAGCGTCGCCACCAGCAGATGACAGCGGAGATTTACCCCCTTGAAGGATCGTTCCGCGCTTTTTTGCAGAGCTCCTCACGTTTTCATCCGCACAATCGCCTCGTATTCTTTCACAACGCTCCCTGGTTTGACCAGCACTTCGACCACAACGCCAGCGTAAGGCGACGGAATGTCAAGCGACACTTTGTCTGTTTCAACCACGATCAGAGTATCGTCGTGCGCCACGGTATCGCCGACCGCAACGTTAACGCTACTGACCAGCAATTCGCCGGTCGCACAATTGCCGCAGGTTTCCCAACAGGCGGGAGCTTTGGGAATACAGATTTCTTTCAACACAGACATTTCAAAACTTTCTTTTCTGCCACTATACCTGATCCTTCTTCTCCCTTGCCCCGCGCGGAATGACGAAGGGTTGACTCCTGATCCTTGGTTGCCGATGCCTGGCCATTACGTCGCCATGCCGATTGACTCTTTTTTCAACGGGGTTTTTTCTTTGCGCTATTTGCTTTATGATAGTTCTCCGAGGTTGGCATATCCTTGACTGCCGTTGCCTCGACTCCCCACAAGGGATGCCCTCTGTCACGCGACCCTGCGTCATTCGGCGGGAACCGGGTTTATCATCTTGGACCTTGGCCCGACCCGTTTTGTCTGGAACTTTTGTTGCGTTCGCGCGTCGCGGCCGCTTGGCTTACTTAAGGAAAGAAACTATGTCGCACGATACAGGCTTGATTTTGGCTGCGCCCATTCGGAGCGTGGCCGAGAAAGAAGTTTTAACCGAAGACGCTTTGGCGTTTTTGAGTGAGTTGGTTAAGCGTTTCGCGCCGACGCGCGACGCGCTGCTGGCGGAACGGCGTGTCTGGCAGGCGAAGATCGACGCTGGCGCGCTGCCGGACTTTCTGCCGGAAACTGCGTCCATCCGCAACGGTGACTGGAAAATCCGTGGCGTTCCCGACGATTTGATGGATCGCCGCGTCGAGATCACCGGCCCAGTGGATCGCAAGATGGTGATCAATGCGCTGAACGCCAATGTCAAGGTCTTTATGGCCGACTTCGAGGACTCGCTGGCGCCCGCCTGGGACAAGGTGATGGAGGGTCAGATGAATCTGCGTGACGCCGTCAACGGCACCATCACTTACACCGATCCGCAGAGCGGAAAGCATTACTCGCTGAAAGAGAAACCAGCCGTGCTGATGTGCCGGGTGCGCGGTTTACATCTGCCGGAAAAACATGTGTTGTGGCAGGGCGCGCCGATCCCGGGTGGGTTGTTCGATTTCGCGCTGTACTTTCATCACAACCACCGCCGACTTCTCGACAAGGGCAGCGGGCCGTATTTTTATCTGCCGAAGACGCAGACGTACAAGGAAGCGGCCTGGTGGAATGACATTTTCTGTTTCACCGAAGACCGCTACGGTTTACCACGCGGTTCGATCAAGGCCACGGCGCTGATCGAAACGCTGTCCGCCGTGTTCCAGATGGACGAAATTCTCTATCACCTGCGCGATCATCTTGTCGGACTGAACTGCGGTCGCTGGGATTATATTTTCAGCTACATCAAAACGCTGAAAAATCATCCCGACCGCGTGCTGCCCGACCGACAGGTCGTCACGATGGAAAAGCCGTTCCTCAGCGCTTATTCAAAACTGTTGATCAAAACCTGTCACCGTCGCGGCGCTTTTGCGATGGGCGGAATGGCGGCGTACATTCCGAGCAAGGATGCCGAACGTAACGCCTGGGTCAATGACAAAGTGCGCGCCGACAAAGAGCGGGAGGCCGGCAACGGCCATGACGGTACCTGGATCGCGCACCCCGGCTTGGCTGATGTCGTCATGCCGGTGTTCGACCGCGTCTTTGGCGCGCGCCGCAACCAGTTGGATGTGTTGCGCGAAAACGATCCACCAACCACCGCTGCCGAACTGTTGGAACCCTGCCCCGGCAATCGCACCGATGCTGGAATGCGCGCCAACATCCGGGTCGCGTTACAATATCTCGAAGCATGGATTTCCGGCACTGGCTGTGTGCCGATTTACGGCCTGATGGAAGATGCCGCCACCGCCGAGATTTCGCGCACCTCGATCTGGCAGTGGATTCGCCATCGCAAAACGCTCGATAACGGTGAGCAGGTAACGCCGGCGTTATTCGAAAAGATGTTGGCGGAAGAAACGGCGGTAGTTCGCCGGGAACTGGGAGACGATCGTTTCTGTGCTGGCCGCTTCACCGATGCTGCTGCTTTGCTGCATCGTATCACCACGCAGGACGAATTGGTCGATTTCCTGACGTTACCCGGTTATGAACTTTTGGCTTGATTTTTTAATTTTGCTTTTTTAACAATAGGAGCTTCAAAATGTCGTTGTCCCGTAATGAACAAATCAAGGAACTGGAAAAAAGCTGGCAACAGCCGCGCTGGAAAGGCATCACCCGCCCCTACAGCGCCGCCGACGTTGTCGCGCTGCGTGGTTCAGTCGTCCCTGAATGCACCTTGGCGCGCCGGGCCGCCGATAAACTGTGGGGGCTGATCAACGGCAGCGCCAAAAAGGGCTACGTCAACTGCCTCGGCGCACTGACCGGCGGGCAGGCATTGCAACAAGCCAAAGCCGGCGTTGAAGCCATTTATCTCTCCGGTTGGCAAGTCGCCGCCGACGCCAACCTCGCCAGCTCGATGTACCCGGATCAATCGCTGTATCCGGCCAACTCAGTGCCAGCAGTCGTCCAGCGCATCAACAACTCCTTCCGTCGTGCCGACCAGATTCAATGGGCGAACGGCATCGGCCCCGGCGATAAAGGCTATATCGACTACTTCCTGCCGATCGTTGCCGACGCTGAAGCCGGTTTCGGCGGGGTGCTGAACGCGTTTGAACTGATGAAGGGAATGATTGAAGCGGGCGCCGGCGGCGTTCACTTTGAAGATCAACTTGCCTCGGTCAAGAAGTGCGGACACATGGGCGGTAAAGTGCTGGTGCCAACGCAGGAAGCCGTGCAGAAACTGGTTGCCGCGCGGCTGGCCGCTGACGTGATGGGTGTGCCAACGCTGGTGATCGCGCGCACCGACGCCGATGCCGCCGATCTGCTGACCTCGGATTGCGATGCCAACGACAAGCCGTTTATCACTGGCGAGCGTACCCCGGAAGGTTTCTACCGTACCCGCGCTGGTGTTGAGCAGGCCATCAGCCGCGGCTTGGCCTATGCCGCTTACGCCGACATGATCTGGTGCGAAACCTCAACGCCCGACCTGAAGGCCGCGAAGCATTTCGCCGACGCGATCCACGCCAAGTTTCCCGGCAAACTGCTGGCGTACAACTGCTCGCCGTCGTTCAACTGGAAGAAGAATCTGGACGATGCCACCATCGCCAAGTTCCAGGACGAATTGTCGAAGATGGGTTACAAGTATCAATTCATCACCCTCGCCGGCATCCACAGCATGTGGTACAACATGTTCGATTTGGCTCATGCCTACGCGCAAGGGAACGGCATGAAACACTACGTCGAAAAAGTGCAGCAACCGGAATTTGCTTCCGCTGGTCGGGGTTACACCTTCGTTGCGCACCAGCAGGAAGTCGGCACCGGTTATTTCGATAAAGTCACCACCGTGATTCAGGGTGGCGCCTCGTCGGTGACCGCACTGACCGGCTCGACCGAAGAAGCGCAATTCTAATCTGCCTTTTCTTCCCCCCTCTCTCACCCTCCCCTTCAAGGGGAGGATGGGATAGGGATGGGTTTCCCCGCAAAGCCTTTTCCTCTCCCGTCAGAAGGAATAAGCCGCATAACTTACGCGTTTTTTCTCTGCTCCTTTTACGTTCTTTGCGGTTAAAATAAAAGTTTGCTTCCTAACAACCGCTCTCTGATCGCAAACATGGAATCTGCCGCCGTCCTGTCTTCCGGCGCCACCGCCTTGTCTTCCGGCGGCGCTGCGGCCGCCGACATGGAGACGCTGGTTGCGCACACCATTCTGCAAGGTTTCGACGCTCAATACGGCCGTTTTCTCGAAATCACCGCCGGCGCTCAACGCCGCTTCGAAAACGCCGACTGGCCATCCGTCCAGATCGCGATGCGACAACGGATTCATTTGTACGACCACCATGTCGGCCTGTCGGCTGAATTGATCCGACGGATGGCCGGCGACAGATGTCACGATGCCGTCTTTCTGGCGCGTGTCAAGGAACATTACACCACCTTGCTGCCGAATTACCCGCGCTTCGAAATCGCCGAGAGTTATTTCAATTCGGTTTATTGCCGTCTGTTTGAGCATCGCGATCTGGCGCAAGACAAGATGTTCGTGTTCAGCTCGCAGCCTGAGTACCGTCGCCGCGATTTGCCGCGACCGATTTCCATCAACTTCCCGCTGGCAGCGGGCGTTGAAGAGCGCATCCGGGTCATTTTGCGCAACTCGCCGTTGCGCCTGCCCTGGGAGAATCTGCCGCGCGACATCGCCGATATTGCCGACGTTCTCAACCGCCGCTTTGGCCAGGACGCGCTGAAAAGCGGCGTCCTTGAAATTTATAATGAGGTGTTCTACCGCAATAAGTCCGCCTGGATCGTCGGCAAACTGCGTCTCTCTGACGGCATCATGTACCCTTTCTTGCTGCCGATCAGCCGCAGCGATTCCGGCGAACTGTATGTCGATGCCTGTCTCACCGAATTTAGCGACGCCAGTATCGTCTTCAGCTTCAATCGCGCTTACTTCATGGTCTATGCGCCATTGCCCGCCGCCACCGTCGAATGGCTGCGCGAACTTCTGCCACATAAAACCACCGCCGAGTTGTACACGGCAATTGGTTGCCAGAAGCACGCCAAGACGGAGTATTATCGTGAATACCTGCGCCATCTGGAACAGACGACGGACAAGTTCACCATCGCCCCAGGTACGCGCGGCATGGTGATGCTGGTGTTCACGTTACCATCGTACGATGCCGTGTTCAAGGTGATCAAAGACCGCTTCGCGCCGCAAAAAAACGTTGATGCCGACCGTGTGCGCGCCTGTTATCAGCTTGTCAAGGAACACGATCGCGTCGGTCGTATGGCCGACACCCAGGAGTACGAAAACTTTGCGCTCGAAAAAAATCGCGTCGACGACGAGTTGATGGCTGAACTGCAACGCGAAATTCCGGAAAAACTTGACGATCTGGGTGATCGCATTTTAATCCGCCATCTTTATCTCGAGCAGCGGATGATCCCACTCAACCTTTACCTCGATCAGGTCGATGAAACTGCACGCGCTGAAATCATTGACGATTACGGCGTCGCTATCCGCCAACTGGCGAGCGCCAATATTTTCCCGGGCGACATGTTGCTTAAAAATTTCGGTGTTACCAAAAACAACCGGGTCGTATTTTACGACTACGACGAAATTCGCTACATGACCGAGATGAACTTTCGTGCGATTCCGCCACCGCGTTACCCCGAAGATGAGCTCGCCGGCGAGCCGTGGTACAGCGTCGCCGAAAATGATGTGTTTCCCGAAGAATTTCGCCAGTTTCTTTTCAACGACGACACATTACGGAAAGCGTTCGAAAAACACCACGAAGACATCTTTCACCCCGAATACTGGAAGCGTTTGCAGCAACGCATCCGTGAAGGCGTAATCGAGGATTTCTTTGCCTACCGGCGAACGCAGCGGTTTCGACAGAGATAAACCCGTTTTTTAACCACGAAAAACACGAACTGCAGGGCGGGTTTCAAACCCGCCCTTTCCCCTTTTGTTTCACGCGAAGACGCGAAGAACGCGAACCCCCCCTTCAAAAGGGATGGCACGGGAGGAGATAGGGTCGTCAGGGATCAGAGGACAGATATCAAAAATGCGTCATTGCGAGGGACGAAGTGACGAAGCATTCCAGAAAATGTGTGCTTCGGAAAACACTGGATTGCTTCGCTCGCAATAACGAGTTCTTCGCGCCTTCGCGTGAAGTCATTCCCGGATGGCGCTTCGCTTCTCCGGGCTTGCTTCAAACCCCCGTCGCCTTCGGCGGCACCCCTTTGGAAAGGGGCTTTTTTCTTCGCGAGCAATAAAAAGGGCTGGTTTGAAACCCGCCCCTGCATTTCTATGTCTCCGCGTGAGAATTTCTTTGCGGGTTAATAACCGAGACCGTGCTTCGCTTGTCCAGACGGCCTCTGATTACCGTACTTCGGCGCGATTTTTGTACTTGCGCAGAACTTCCATTTGCGCCATCACTGCCGCCAGTTCGGCTTCAGCGCGAGCGAGGTCTTCTTTCGACGATTGGTTCGCCATCGCTTCTTCAGCTTTCTTTTTCGCTTCCATTGCCGCTTTTTCGTCGAGGTCTTTGGCGCGGATCGCGGTATCGGCGAGTACCGTCACCAAGCTCGGCTGTACTTCCAGAAATCCGCCTTGCACAAAGATCACTTCTTCCTGCTCTTTGCCGGGCAGCTTGAGCCGTACGGCGCCGGGTTTGATCTGTGTGAGAAGCGGCGTGTGACGTGGATAAATGCCGAGTTCGCCGCAGATTCCCGGTAAGGCGACGAATTCAGCCTGGCCAGAGAAAATCAATTCTTCGGCGCTGACAACATCGACACGCAAAGTGAGGCTCATAACACTTCCTTATTGCAGGGTTTTGGCCTTCTCGAAGGCTTCGTCGATCGCGCCCACCATATAAAACGCTTGTTCCGGCAGCTCGTCGCACTCGCCGTTGACGATCATGTTGAAGCCGCGGATGGTTTCTTTCAGCGGCACGTATTTGCCCGGCGAGCCGGTAAACACTTCGGCCACATGGAACGGCTGCGACAGGAAGCGTTGAATCTTCCGCGCCCGCGACACAACCAATTTGTCTTCCGGCGACAGTTCGTCCATCCCCAGAATCGCGATGATGTCGCGCAATTCTTTGTAGCGTTGCAGCATTTGCTGAACAGCGCGCGTCGTGTTGTAGTGCTCTTCGCCAATGGTGTGCGGGTCAACTTGCCGCGAGGTCGAATCGAGCGGATCGACTGCCGGGTAAATCCCCAGCGATGCGATGTCACGCGACAGCACGACGGTGGCGTCGAGGTGACCAAAGGTGGTTGCCGGTGACGGGTCGGTCAAGTCGTCCGCTGGCACATACACGGCCTGAATCGAGGTGATCGAGCCGGTCTTGGTTGAGGTGATGCGCTCTTGCAGCTTACCCATTTCTTCGGCCAGCGTCGGCTGATAACCCACCGCCGACGGCATCCGTCCGAGCAGTGCTGACACTTCAGTGCCGGCCAGCGTGAAACGGTAAATGTTGTCGACGAAGAGAAGCACGTCGCGGCCTTTGCCGGAACTGTCTTTTTCATCGCGGAAGTATTCGGCCATGGTCAGGCCGGTCAGCGCCACACGCAGACGGTTGCCCGGCGGTTCGTTCATCTGGCCATAGACCATCGCCACTTTGTCGAGCACGTTCGAGTCTTTCATTTCATGATAGAAGTCGTTGCCCTCGCGGGTGCGCTCACCGACCCCGGCGAACACGGACAAGCCGCTGTGCGCTTTGGCGATGTTGTTGATCAGCTCCATCATGTTCACTGTCTTGCCGACACCGGCGCCACCGAACAGTCCGATTTTGCCGCCCTTCGCGAACGGGCAAACGAGGTCGATCACCTTGATGCCGGTTTCGAGCAGTTCCGTCGAGGGCGACAGTTCTTCAAAGGTTGGCGCTTTCCGGTGAATCGACAATGTTTTTTCGGCGCCAATCGGGCCAGCTTCGTCGATCGGGCGACCCAGCACGTCCATGATACGCCCCAAACATTTGGTTCCAACCGGCACCGAAATCGGTGCACCGGTGTTCACCACTTTCATGCCTCGACGCAAACCGTCGGAGCTTCCCAGTGCGATGGTGCGTACGATGCCGTCGCCGAGTTGTTGCTGCACTTCCAGTGTCAGCCCAATTTCGTCCATTTTGAGGGCGTCGTACACTTTGGGCATGGCCTGGCGCGAAAATTCAACGTCCACCACGGCGCCGATGCACTGAACGATGGTTCCTTGGCTCATCTTTTTTAACTCCTGCTCGCTATCTCTTAACTCGTTAAACTGCTGCGGCGCCGCCGACGATTTCCGTCAACTCCTGGGTGATCGCCGCCTGCCGTGTCTTGTTGTACACCAATTGCAATTCGTTAATGACTTTGTTGGCGTTGTCGGACGCTGCTTTCATCGCCACCATCCGCGCCGACTGCTCCGACGCCATGTTCTCCGCCAGCACTTGATAAATCACCGCTTCAATGTAGCGGCGCATCACACCGTCCAGCAGCATTTTGGCGTCCGGCTCGTAAATGTAATCCCACAAACCGTGCTGTGCCTCGGTCTTGCGTACTTCGCCAGTTGGATCCCGAAATTCCGGCGGCACCGGCAGTAACAGGTCTTTGCGCGCCAGTTGCTTCATCGTATTGACGAAGCCGGTCGAAAACACATAAATTTCATCAAGGCGACCGTCGATATACGCATCGAACAGCGGCTTCAGCGGCCCAACCAGCCGATCAATGTGCGGCACATCGCCAAGTTGCACGACGCTGGACAAAATATTGGCGCCCATCCGCGACAAAAAACCCAATCCTTTATTGCCGATCGCCACGTAATCGACATCCAGCTTTTGCGCTTTCCACGCCTTGTGTTGCTGCAACACCATCCGCAGCAAGTTGGTGTTCAAGCCGCCGCACAATCCCTTGTCAGTAGAAATTACCACGGCGCCGATGCGCTTGACGGTTTCGCGCTTTACCAGGAACGGATGACGGTATTCGGTGCTGGCTTTTGCAACGTGCGACGCGATATACACCATCCGTTCGAGATACGGCCTTGAGGCGCGCATCCGATCCTGCGCTTTGCGCATCTTCGACGCCGCCACCATTTCCATCGCTTTGGTGATCTTGCGCGTGTTTTGCACGCTTTTGATCTTGGTGCGTATCTCTTTCGAGCCTGCCATTGTGTTCGCCTTCGTCCGTCCGTCTCAATGCCGCGTTTAGTACGTGCCGGTTTTCTTGAAATCTTCCAGCGCTGTCGTCAACGCTTTTTCGTCGTCGCCGCTCAACTCTTTCTTGTCCTCGATACGGTTCATCAGTTCGCCGTACTTGCTCTTCATAAACTGCCGCATCGCGCTTTCAAAAATCAGCGCCCGTTCGACCGGCACATCGTCGAGGTATCCTTTTTCGACGGCAAACAGCGTCAGCGCCATTTCAAAAACCTGCAACGGCTCGTACTGCGGCTGCTTCATCAGTTCGGTCACCATGCGCCCGCGATCCAATTGCTTGCGGGTCGCGTCGTCGAGGTCGGACGCGAATTGCGCAAACGCCGCCAACTCGCGGTACTGCGCCAGTGCCAGACGCACGCCGCCGCCGAGTTTCTTGATGACTTTGGTTTGCGCTGCGCCGCCGACCCGCGACACTGAAATACCGGCGTTAATCGCCGGACGAATACCAGCATTGAACAGGTCGGTTTCCAAAAAGATTTGGCCATCAGTAATCGAGATCACGTTGGTCGGCACGAACGCGGTCACGTCGCCGGCCTGTGTTTCAATGATCGGCAGCGCCGTCAATGAGCCGGTCTTGCCTTTGACCGCGCCTTTGGTGAATTGCTCCACGTAATCGGGATTGACACGCGCAGCGCGTTCGAGCAAGCGCGAGTGCAAATAAAACACGTCGCCCGGATACGCTTCACGCCCTGGCGGGCGGCGCAACAACAGCGATACTTGTCGGTACGCCCACGCCTGTTTGGTCAGGTCGTCGTAAATGATCAGCGCATCCTGCCCGCGATCGCGGAAGTATTCGCCCATCGTGCAGCCCGAATAGGGTGCAATGTACTGCATCGCCGCCGAGTCGGATGCCGACGCGGCAACCACGATGGTGTATTCCATCGCGCCGTGTTCTTCCAGCTTGCGAATCACGCTCTTGATCGACGATGCTTTCTGGCCGATTGCGACGTAAATACAGATCAGGTCTTTGCCTTTCTGGTTGATGATGGTATCGACCGCCACCGCCGTCTTGCCGGTCTGACGGTCGCCGATGATCAATTCGCGTTGCCCGCGACCGATCGGCACCATCGAGTCAATCGACTTCAGCCCGGTCTGCACCGGCTGCGACACCGATTGCCGCGCGATCACGCCGGGCGCGACTTTTTCGATCACGTCGGTCATCTTGGCGTTGATCGGCCCTTTGCCGTCAATCGGCTGACCCAGCGAATTCACAACGCGCCCGATCAACTCCGGCCCGACCGGCACTTCCAGAATGCGCCCTGTACATTTGACGGTGTCGCCTTCGGAAATGTGTTCGTATTCACCGAGCACCACGGCGCCGACCGAGTCGCGCTCGAGGTTCAGCGCCAGACCGAAGGCGTTACCGGGAAATTCCAGCATTTCGCCTTGCATCGCGTCCGACAATCCGTGAATACGGCAGATGCCGTCAGTCACGGAAATCACGGTTCCCTGTGTCTTGATCTCGGCACGGGTGTCGAGATTCTGGATCTTGTTTTTAATCAGTTCGCTGATTTCAGAAGGATTCAACTGCATGGTGTCCTCATCATGCCCTCAGGGGCATCGCTTTCATTCAAAAAGTCAGGCATGTAACTCGCGCGCCATCACCGCCAACCGGCCTTGCACAGAAGCATCTATCACCGTGTCGCCAACCGTGATCCGCGTACCGCCAATCAGCGCCGGATTGACGGAAATCTGCGCGTCCACCTTCCTGCCGGTATGCTTCGCCAACGCCGCCCGTATTTCGTTTTCCTGCGTTGCATCAAGCGGCAACGCCGTTTCAATGGTCGCCTCGACCGTGCCTTCCGCCGCTTCCTTGCGCTGCAAAAACAAGGTTTCGATTTCCGCCATCAGCCCGATCCGACCAGCGCGCAACAGCACTTCCGCCAGGCGCTTTCCGCCGGCATCAAGCGCGTCGCCGCACACTTCGGCAAACATTTTCATCTTGGCGGCAACGTCTGTTTTCGGATTGTTGAGCAATTCGCGCACCTTCGGCGCTTCGCTTACTGCCCGCAACAACGCCAGCGCCGACTGCCAGTGCGGCAGCCTTTTTTCCTCAGCCGCCAACGCAAACACCGCTTCGGCGTAGGGGCGGGCAACGGTCAATCGTTCAGCCATGGCAGCGCCTTACAGTTCCTGTTTCAGCGCCGACAACAAGTCAGCGTGCGCTTTCGCGTCAACTTCGCGCTGCAAAATTTTCGCCGCGCCGGCCACCGCCAAATCTGCCACCTGGTGGCGCAAAGCTTCGCGCGCCCGCGAAACTTCCTGATCGACCTCGGCGCGCGCCGCGACCATGATGCGCTCGGCTTCGTCTTGCGCACTGGCCTTGGCCTGATCCAGCATTTCGGCCTTCAGCTTTTCGCCTTGCGCGATGATCTCGGCGGCTTTCCCCTTGGCTTCGCGCAGCAAGTCGGCGGAACGCTTGGCGGCCAATTCCAGATCGTGCTTGCCACGTTCAGCAGCCGCCAGCCCGTCGGCAATTTGCTGCTTGCGCGCTTCCAGCGCACGGATGACCGGCGGCCAGATAAACCGCATGCAGAACCACACGAACAAGGCGAACATGATCGTCTGGCCGAGTAGGGTCGCATTGATATTCATGCAAAAACCTTTTCTCTCATGGTGAGAATGACAATACGCGACGGTGCGCCGACGTTATTTCGCCACAGCGAACAGGACGTACAGCGCGATACCTACAGCGATCATCGGCACCGCGTCCACCAGGCCCATCACAATGAAGAACTGAGTACGCAACATCGGGATCAATTCCGGCTGGCGCGCCGCGCCTTCCAGAAAACGGCCGCCAAGAATGCCGATGCCGACAGCAGCGCCCAGGGCGCCCAAGCCCAGCATCAATGCGCCGGCGATATAGAGCAGAGGGCTTACAAGTTGTGCGAGTTCCATCTTTTGTGTCTCCTGTTAAAAAATCAAAAATGCATTCGGGTTAATGATGTTTCTGATGCGCCATGTCGAGATAGACAATGGTCAGCGTCATGAAAATAAACGCTTGCAGCGTAATGATCAAAATGTGGAAAATAGCCCAACCCAGCGACAAGATCACTTGTGAGCCAAACAGCGTCATCCCTGTCAACGAGACGCCCACCCAGGCGCCGCCCATCAGCGCCAGCAGTACGAAGATCATCTCGCCGGCGTACATGTTGCCGAATAGCCGCAGCGCCAGCGAAATAGGCTTGGCGATCAGATTAACCAATTCCAGGAAAAGGTTCACTGGCAAAGCGTATTTGCCGAACGGTTGCAACGTCAGTTCACCGAGAAAACCTCCGACTCCCTTGACTTTGACGCTATAAAAAAGCACCAGAAAGAAAACGCCGATCGCCATGCCAATGGTCGCGTTCGGGTCAGTAGTCGGCACCAGTTTGAAATGGCTGACGCCCAGTTGTTGCATCACCAACGCGGTGTAGTCTATCGGCACCAGATCCATCAGATTCAGCAGAAAAATCCAGACAAAGATCGTCAGCGCCAGGGGTGCGACCAGCGGATTGCGGCCGGAGAAAGACCCGCGTACGCTGCTGTCAACGAATTCGACAAGCCATTCGATAAAATTCTGTGCGCTGCTAGGAACGCCCGCCGTGGCTTTTTTTGCCACACGGCGGAGCAGGTAGAGAAACAACAGCCCCAGCACCAGCGAAACACCAAAGGTGTCCACATTGAGCGCCCAGAAGCCCATTTCTTTCGCCTCGTCCGCACTGTGCGCGCAATGAATACCGCCCTCTTGCAAACCACAGGTCAGGTTCTGCAGGTGATGCCGGATATACTCTGCCGAAGTCAACGCTTCCGTTGTCATTTTACTTTCTCAACCCTCATCCAAACCGGAGCAGCCAACCAAACCGCCTGCCCCCCCAGAAATCCGACCAGCATCCAGAGCGGTTCAAGCCCCAGCACCCGGAATCCAACGAACAACATGACCGCCACCCACACAAACCGCTCAAACGCCGTACGGTAAGCCTGCCGCAGAAACCATCCTGCGCCAGCCTTCTTATTGCGGCGTCCCTGCTGAAACCGCCAGGCAAGAAACAAGGCGCTTAGCAAAACAATGGCGCCACCAAAAACAACCGCCTTTGCCGCCGAATAAGAGGCAGCAAAATAAACAATCACCGCACCTATGGCCGTTATCGCGCCCTGCCATCCGACCAACCGGCGGTATTCAGCCAGCACGATGCGCCCCTGACCCCATTACATCGCCCGACTCAGATGAGCGCAGCGATAATAACAAGAGGTCTGTTCGTTGTGAGCGGTCATGGCGCGTATTGATCTGCAATATCCCTGCTTTTGTCCGCCCGTCTTTTCCAACAGGCTTACTCAAATAATCGCGGAATTGTAAGGGCTTTTATGGCGTCCCGCAACAGTTTTGACGCGTTACAAAAAAGAAAGGTCTATTTCGGCGAGCGCAATGCGCTTGGTATTCCCAACCCTTGTGTCTCGCGCAAAAATCACCCGTTTACCCATAACATCAAAAGGGTTTTCGCCGCTATGCGCAACCTCTTGCCCGGCTCAATGAGCGAAGGTGTATTCGTAGGTAGAAATCATGGGGACATCGGTAAAACGATCTTCGCCGTACCCCTATTGGATGAACGAGACGGAATCATAAATTTTGTCCTCATAAGTCGCCCGCACGTGGCGAGGATCAGCGCCCGTGTGCTTTATTCTCAAACGATTTAATAGGAAATTATCAGGATTGGAAACGGCTTCTATTTCGATGACGCGACTCAACTCATCATATTGAAAAACTTCGACCCTCTGGTCTGTCCGCCTGTGGTTTTTATTCAACCTCTTTTCCCCGGGGTCGCCAGTATCGCCCGTGTCGTCGCCCGACGCGGTTTCTTCCTGGTCTCTAATCCCTGATCACGGATGCGCCAACCGTTGCGCCTGCGGTATCAACTGCTGGTAGGCCTCTTCCGGCAACTCCGTTTTCCAGTAGCCCGACCATTTCGCCGCGCCGATCACGCCGCCGACCACAACAGCGAGCAACAATGTCAGCAGCGCGCCCGATAATGCCCGCCGCCGCCAGCGGCGGTTAATCCCCTGAGCATCACCATTGGCGGCAACTTCTTTGCCCGGGCGCAGCGAAAACTGCAATGCATCCTGCGCCGGACACACGGCCACGCACGACAGACAGGCGGTGCATTCAGCGGAGCGAATCTGCATTTTCCGATCGACCGGCAACTGCGCCGGACAGGCTTTCGCGCACTTGGCGCAATCAATGCACGCCTCGGCATCGCGCCGGACTTTGAACGGCGACAGCAACGACAGCAATCCCACCAGCGCGCCATACGGACACAGATAACGGCACCACAAATTCTTGATAAAAACGCTGCCGACGATTAGCACCAGGATCGTGATCAGCGCGGCGTTGCCGATATACCGAAAGAAGTTCAGCATTTTCACATCGACGATCAACCCGTACGGCGACAACATGAAAAACGCGATCGCTTCCGCCGTGCTGACCACCACGATATACAGAAACGCCGCCATCAAAAGATACTTGAGCGCCCGCAATGGCAGATCGAGCCAGCGCGGCACGGGCAAGTTGCGCCCCAACATCCATTGCCCCAATCTCCACAAGCCCTCTGACAAGGTACCGACCGGACACAGCCAGGAGCAGAACGATTTTTTGAACAACAGACTGATCAGCAGAAACGCCACCAGTAAAAACATCGCCGCCGCGTGAACAGGAGGAATCTCGAGCGTCATCAGCGCATACTTGAGGTTCATCAACCCGGCGATCGGTAGCCAGCCTTCGACGCCGTCCGGACGCGCCACCTTGAACGATGTTTCGCCGGTTTCGTAATACCGCACCCAGAGATAGAACTGCACGCACAAAAAGACGTTCAATAAAACAAAGGCGATTTGCGTCGCATGCCGCCAGGTTCTGACATTGCGTCGGTCAAACCAGGGCATCCGTCCGCCCGCCATGCCCGGTCGCCGGATCAGAATTTTTTTGGCGCGTTTCGCCGCCGCCAGCGCCTCATCGTCATCCTGCCGGTAATCCTCCAGCACAGATGTTTCCAGCGTGTTCTTGTCTTGCGCTTCCGTCACTTTGCCCCCGAACGGGTCAATCACCAACTGTGCAATTTAACACAGAAAACACCTTTTAGATATATTTTACAGAGTGCGAGAACGACAACGCGACCAGGTACTGACAACAACACCCTTCCCCTGCGTTCCCGCGCTTTCGCGCGAAATGTTCAATGGCTGCAAACGTGACTCCCGGCGGTCGTAAAACCATCGCCGCAATGATCGAATTTTCCGCGCGCATCGAGAAAGTCGATCAACTCTGCCGCAGTCATGCCGTCGGCCGAGCAGGTATGAAAGCGCGCATCGGTTCCAAATTTCTGATGAATGGCCACGACCAGGCTTTCTCGCGTCCATGTTTTACCCGACGTGATCATCATCTCCATTACTTCATGGCCATGCACCGATTCCGTTTTTCTCATCGTTTTCCCCCTCTGTGTTTGTTACCGCAGTTTTTCCAGAATCCCGTCCAGTGTGTCGAGATTCGCGTAATGAATAATCAGTTTGCCCGCGCCTTTTTTGCCGGTTTCGATTTGCACTTTGGCGCCAAGTTGTTCCGACAGTTCCGTTTCAAGTCGCGCGAGATCGGCGTCGCGCGTCACGGTTTTTTTCTTGACCGGCGGACGCAGCATCGCGTGCACCAGCCGCTCGGCTTCGCGCACGCTCATACCTTTTTCGACGATACGCGACGCCGCCATCGCCTGTTGCTCGTTCGGCAAAACCAACAGCGCCCGCGCATGTCCCATTTCCAGTGCGCCACTGTTCAATTGAGCCTGCACCGACTCCGACAACTGCAACAACCGCAACAAATTGCTCACCGCGCTACGCGAACGGCCCACCGCTTTGGCGGCGTCCTCATGGGTCAACGAAAATTCGCCGATCAGGCGCTGCAAACCCTGCGCCTCTTCAAGCGGATTCAGGTTTTCGCGCTGGATATTTTCGATCAACGCCCAGGCCAATGCTGTCTGATCAGGAATCGTTTTGACCAGCACCGGCACTTCTTTCAGTCCGGCGCGCTGCGCGGCGCGCCAGCGCCGCTCGCCAGCAATGATTTCATAGCGGTTGTCACTAACGGCGCGCACCAGTATCGGTTGCATCAATCCTTGTTCACGAATTGACTCGGCCAATTCGTTGAGCGACGCTTCATCCATTCGCGTGCGTGGCTGATATTTGCCCGGCTGCAAGCGCGCGATCGCCACCGTTTGCAGTTCCGACGCCTGCGCGCTTGCCGCTTCGTCTCCCGGCGGGATCAATGAATCAAGGCCGCGGCCTAGTCCTTTGGGTCTTATCATTTTTGTGCTCTATGCGTTCTTTGCGGTTAAACCTTTTCTATCGCAGCCGCCGCTTCCAGCCGCCGCAGCATTTCGCCGGCCAGCGTCAGATACGCTTGCGCCCCCTTCGACGCCGGATCGAGTTTGAGTGCCGGCACACCGTGCGACGGCGCTTCTGCCAGTCGCACATTGCGCGGCACAATCGTTCGGTAAAGTTTGTCGCCGAAATGGCGCGCCAATTCGGCGGCGACATTTTGCGCCAGCGTGTTGCGCGGGTCGTACATAGTACGCAGCAACCCCTCGATTTCCAACCCCGGATTGAGGTGCGCGCGCACTTTCTTCAGTGTCTGAACGAGATCGGACAAACCTTCGAGCGCGTAGTACTCGCACTGCATCGGGATCAGCACCGAATCGGCTGCGCAAAGCCCGTTCAGCGTCAACAACGATAGCGACGGCGGACAATCGAGCAGGATAAAATCGTATTCTCCGGTAACCTGCGAAATCGCCGTTTTCATCTGCGACAACGCCTCGGCCAGCGCATCCTTCAACCGCGTTTCGCGGTCGGGCAATTCCACTAACTCAATCTCGGCGCCGGCCAATTCGCGGTTGGCGGGAACAACATCAAACCCTCCGGTCGGCGAGGCTTTTCTTACGTCAACGATCCCTTTTTCACCGAGCAGGACTTGATATACCGTCTCCGTCATCTGCCGCTTGTCGAGCCCGGCGCCTGTGGTCGCGTTACCCTGCGGATCAAGGTCGATCAGCAACACCCGCTGTTTCATCGCGTGCAAACTCGCCGCCAGATTTACCGCCGTCGTCGTCTTGCCGACGCCTCCTTTCTGGTTGGCGATAGCGATGATGCGAGGAAACTTATAAGCCATGCACACGCTCCAACAAAATCAAATGCCGACGAGCGTTGAGTCCGGGTACTGTCAACGCCTCGACCGCGCGAACCTTTATATCCGTCGGCAACGCCGCGATTTCCGCCTCCGGCACCGCTCCCTTCATCGCCGCCCAAACCCCGTGCGACGCCAAAAGATGACGGCTGCCCATAATGAAAGCAGCCAGATCGGAAAACGCGCGGGAAACAGCAAGATCATAACGCATCGGCGAATCCGACGCCTCCTCCCGCAAGGTTTCGACCCGCGCCGTCAACGCCTGTGCGTTGGGAAGCCGCAACTCGGCTATCGCCTGCGCAACAAATGCTGTTTTTTTCTGCACCGCATCGACCATTGTCACCCGCCAAACCGGGCGCGCCATCGCCAACATCAAGCCGGGAATGCCGCCGCCGGAACCGACATCCAGCACCTGCGCCATTGGCTGATTTGCCAATACCGGCGCCAGCACCCAGTCGAGCGTTGGCACAATCGCTAACGCATCGAGCACATGATGCGTCAACATCTGCTCCGGCTCGCGGATCGCCGTCAGATTGTACGTCCGGTTCCATTTTTGCAGCAGCGCAAGGTACGCCAGCACTTTTTCGGCGATCCCGTCCGGCAACAACGCCCCCAGCGCGTCAAGTTGCTTGTCTAGCGAAAGATCCCGCGAAAAGGACGGAGAAGGAGATTGGACAGACATGGGCGCTCCGAAAACCGGCGCATTGTAGCATTTTCGTTTTGTTTCAATGGGGTAGCGCTTGCCAGAAGCATCGCGACGGTTTGCCTTGCCCCCGCGTCCGTGCGCGTATGAACCCCAAAAGTCATTTTGGTGTCTGTCGTTGCCTCCCAGCGTTGTTCTTTGTCGTTTTCTTCGCTTATCGAAAAAACGACGCGCTCCTCTTTTCCCAGCCACAACGGCAAACGGCTTGAGACAGGAAGGAGCAAAAACGCGACCGCGCCACCAAAAAGAAGTGCGGGAACGAGCATCATGGCTCTTTTATATCTGAGAAAAATCACTCCACTCACAATAGGGAGGCATGCGAATGAACCAGAAACCCTTGCTTGTTATGCCTTTTCGATCAAGGGTGATGCTGAGTCGCCTTTGATAAAAGGAAAGCGCCAACAGCAACAGCCCTGAAATAAAGAGAAAAAAGATAATAAATCGAAACGCTTCACTTACTTGAAAATCCGTGTTACCCATGACGGTTCGAGCGATTAACGCGATCAATAAAAAGATTGTTCCGCAAACAAATCCTGTTTTTATCTCTTTTGGCGCATAGACAAAACGATATTCAGCGCGGGTCGGCTGAAAGCCCTCTCTTTCTGTTGTCCGCGCCTTTCGTGGGTTCTCCATGTTGTGCTTTTTGCGCGCTCTGCGTTCTTTGCAGTTAATCTGGACGCCTTTCTGTTCCCTGACTCCTGACTTCTGATCCCTGACCCCGCAATCGCTTCAAATGCACCAGCAGCAACGAAATGGCAGCCGGCGTGATGCCGGAAATCCGCGATGCCTGGCCGACGGTTTCCGGTTTGTGGGCATTAAGTTTCTGGCAGACCTCGCTCGACAGTCCGCGCACATCGCGGTAATCCAGATCGGCGGGAAGGCGAGCGTCCTCCTGCGCTTTGGCGCGGCGGATTTCTTCCTGCTGCCGCACGATGTAGCCTTCGTATTTAAGGCTGATTTCGACTTGTTCGGCAACGTCGACAGAGACGGGCGCAGTGGCGCTTGTTGCTCCCCCCTCTCCTTGAAGGGGAGGGCTTCTACCGTCGCGCTTTCCCGTCCCTTCGAAGCACCCTCTCTCGCAAGGGGAGAGGGTAAGACCATCAAACCAAGACATCAGTGCCGCATGGGTGATGCCCGGCCGCCGCAACAGGTCAGCAAGCGCATACTCTCTCTCTAACGCTTGCCCAAAGAGATTTTCCGTTTCGGTCCTGGCAATGATCTTGGGGTTGACCCAGGTCGATTTGAGCCGTTCGAGTTCTGCCGCCACTGCGTCGCGCTTACGAGAAAACGCCTCCCATCGTGCATCACCAACAACGCCAAGTCTCCGTCCCTGTTCCGTCAACCGCATATCGGCGTTGTCCTCGCGCAGTTGCAGCCGGTATTCGGCGCGTGAGGTGAACATCCGGTACGGCTCGGTGACGCCACGGGTGATCAGATCGTCGATCATCACGCCCAGGTAGCCCTCGTCGCGTGATGGGCACCAGCCTTCCTCACCCCGCACTTTGCGAACGGCGTTAATCCCTGCTAACAGACCGAGCGCCGCTGCTTCTTCGTAGCCGGTCGTCCCATTGATCTGGCCGGCCAGGAAAAGCCCCGGTAACGCTTTGAGTTCCAAGGTTTTTTTCAGTGCTCGCGGATCGACGTAATCATATTCAATGGCATAGCCGGGGCGGAGAATGTGCGCGTTTTCACAGCCCTTCATTGAGCGCACCAGCGCCAGTTGGACATCGAAAGGCAATGACGTTGATATGCCGTTCGGGTAGATTTCGCGCGTTTGCAAACCCTCTGGCTCCAGAAAAATCTGGTGTGCATCGCGCTGTGAAAAGCGCACGACTTTGTCCTCGATCGACGGGCAATAGCGCGGCCCCGAACTGGTAATCACGCCCGAAAAAAGCGGCGAGCGATCGAGGCCGCCGCGAATGATTTCGTGAGTGCGCGCGTTGGTATAGGTGATCCAGCACGGCCGTTGCGACGGGTGCATCATTCGATCGCCGAGAAACGAGAAAACCGGCGTTGGTGTGTCACCCGGCTGCTCCTGAAGGATTAAAAAATCAATGGTACGAGCGTCCAGCCGTGGCGGCGTTCCGGTTTTAAGTCGTCCGACCGGCAACGTCAATTCCCGCAGCCGCTCCGCCAACCGTTTGGCGGCAGGATCTCCGGCCCGTCCGGCCTCGTAATGCGAAAGCCCGACATGCACCAATCCGGCGAGAAAGGTGCCGGTTGTCAGCACCACCGTTTTTGCCTCGAAAACGACACCCACCTGCGTTACGACACCACGGACTACGCCATTTTCGACGACCAGATCATCTACCGCCTGCGCAAATAATGATAAATTCGGCTGATTTTCCAGTCTTTTCCGAATCGCGCTGCGATACAGAATGCGATCCATCTGCGCCCGCGTTGCTCGTACCGCCGGGCCTTTGCTCGCGTTCAGTATCCGAAACTGGATACCCGCTTCATCCGTTGCAAGCGCCATCGCCCCGTCAAGCGCGTCAACCTCTTTAACCAAATGCCCCTTGCCAATCCCGCCAATGGACGGGTTACACGACATTTGCCCCAAAGTTTCCAGGTTGTGCGTTAACAGCAATGTTTTTACGCCCATCCGCGCAGCCGCCAGAGCTGCCTCTGTTCCCGCGTGTCCCCCACCAACGACAATAACGTCAAACCGCTCCGGATATTTCATTTTCTAACTAATGGTTCCACGTGAAACATTTTCATCATTGTACCTTTGTTCCTTAGCCGCTCCGTTACGGGTTACCCCTCTCTTTTGTTTCACGTGAAACATTTTCTTTTATCTTTTTTTGTTTACTCTTCTTACGATACAATCATACTTTTATTAACGTCGCTTGTGCGATGCGTTCTGTCCCTGCCCGGCTGCCCATTCTTGACGCAGTTAAAGCGATCGCTTGCCAGTTGATCGTTTTACACCATCTGGCCTTTTATGGTCCGATGTCAGATACTGCTTTCTTTCTAGCGCCAGGTTTATTTGTTTGGTTAAGCCAATATGGCCGAATGGCTGTACAAGTTTTTTTTGTTATTGCTGGTTTTCTGGCTGCGCGCCATTTATTTTCTCTTGATGCCGATTCCTTTCCTTTCTGGAAAACCGTTGGTCGCCGTTATTACCGATTGATCATTCCTTTCTCTGCGGCAATGCTCGCGGCCATACTGGCGGCGGCTGTCGCACGTTTTTTTATGGGTGATCACTACTCTATACCTGCCCCGCCCTCTTTCTTCCAATTTATATTGCACCTTCTTTTGGTTCAGGACATTTTCGGAGTTAATGCGCTTTCCGCTGGCGTTTGGTATATCGCTATTGATTTTCAACTCTTTTTTGTCACTCTTTTGATTTCTTTTCTCAGTTGGCGTTTGACAAAAGACGTTTCTCTCCGGTTTTTCCTTTGTTTTTTCCTTTTGGTTTGTTTAGGTTTAGCTTCCCTTTTCTACTTCAACCGCGACGAAAAATGGGACTGTTCTTTCCTTTATTTCGCCGCATACTACATTTTTGGCATTGTCGCGTACTTGACTGTTTCTAAGGCAAAGCACCGTCTATATATTATCGCGAGCATTTCCAGTTTGGTGCTTATCACCATTCTCGCCCTCAGCCTTGATTTCCGGGTACGCATCATCGTTGCGCTCTGCGCGGTACTTTTTTTTATAATTTTCTTTTATGTCAAAGAGTTACGTAATTATCCTCAAAATACCTGGTTACAATATCTGGGTCAAATCTCTTATTCCATTTTCTTGATCCACTTTCCTGTTTGTTTAATCATCAACAGCCTGTTTTACTATTGGGCGCCGGACGATCCTTCCATCAACTTTTTTGGTCTTTTTGTTGCGTGGGGAAGCAGCTTGCTTTGTGGTGCTTTATTTTTTCATTACATAGAACGAATCGTTTTTCAAAAGAGACTCTTTCCAAACCGTATTACTCAGAGGTAAGAAGACTTTTTGAATAAAGAAGCGTCACTTCTGAATTCAAACAATCAATGAAGTATAATTTGTGGATGACGCTCTTTTTTTTTATCAAGAGAAAAGCATCCTGAAATCGTTCACATGGTTTCTTGTATTTATCCACAAGGACTTGGCGATTCAACAGCTTGTTTTTTAAGAAGATAAAAAGTTGTCCTCGAAAAAACACTCCTTTATTATCTATTACTATATTTATCAATGAAACTAGATAAGATTGCAAGAGATGAACTTCTGAAACCTTTGTCATCGGTTTCAGGAATTGTCGAACGTAAACATACGCTACCTATCCTGTCTAACGTATTGCTCGAACAGAAAGAGCAACGCTTATGGATGACCGCCATGGATATGGAGTTGCAAATATCGGCGTTTTGTGAAGTGCCGGAGTCTTCACCGCAAGCCATAACAGTTTCTGCTCGCAAGTTACAAGACCTTCTTCGCGCTTTACCGGATGATGTTGATGTTTCTTTGGAGACACAGGGCAGCAAGATGATGGTTAAAGCGGGACGTTCGCGCTTTAATTTACAAACACTGCCAGCGGCGGATTATCCGAGGTTGACCCTTGGAGATACGCAACAAGCAAGCATCACGCTATCGCAAAAATCTTTAAGATCTTTGTTGCGCCAGGTTGAATTTGCGATGGCTCAGCAGGATATTCGATATTACCTGAACGGGATGTTATGGGTTATCGATCAAAGCTCTGTGCAATTGGTAGCGACTGATGGGCATCGTCTGGCATGGGCAAGTTTGCCGGTTAGCGGTGTTTTTACGCGTCAAGAAGTGATTTTGCCGCGTAAAACAGTTATGGAATTGGGAAAACTGCTTACTGATGATGAATCACTGGTAACACTGGATATTTTATCGAATCAAGTACGATTTCATTTTGGTTCGACTGAGATTATTTCTAAAGTGATCGACGGTAAATTCCCGGATTACAATCGAGTGATCCCGGTAGGATATACGCAACATATCGAAATTTCCCGAATGGCGTTTCTGACGGCATTGCAGCGCGCAGCGATTTTATCGAATGAGAAAGTACGTGGCGTGCATCTCAATCTTACTAAAAACGAAATCAAGATTATTTGCAGCAACAACGAGCAAGAAGAAGCTGAAGAACAGCTTGAAATTCAATACGATGGAGAAGATTTAAGTATTGGTTTCAATATTACTTATTTGCTTGATGTATTACAGCGGTTAAACAGCGAAAAAGTGATGCTTTCGTTTGGCAACGCTAACGACAGTGCTTTGCTGACTGTCCCCGATCAATACGATTATAAATATGTTGTAATGCCGATGCGCATTTAAATAGTCTTAAGTAAAAGCAGAGAGCAGCGCCGAGTAAAAAGAAGCGTTGTTTTCTAATGAAAAGCTGTTATGATTTTGATGAAGCTTTAAGAAAGAAATAATACAAGATGAATGTTCCTCCCAAGCCGGTAAAAGATTACGACTCGAATAGTATTAGAGTGTTAAAAGGATTGGAGGCCGTTCGCAAGCGTCCAGGTATGTATATCGGTGATACATCCGATGGAACTGGATTGCATCATATGGTGTTTGAAGTGCTCGACAATGCGATTGACGAAGCGCTGGCAGGGTACTGCGATGAAATAAAAGTTATCATTCATAGCGATAACTCTGTTTCGGTGATTGATAACGGCCGCGGTATTCCGACCGACATCAAAGAAGATGATGAAGAAAAACGATCGGCGGCAGAAATCGTTATGACCGAATTGCACGCGGGTGGGAAATTCGATCAGAACAGTTATAAAGTTTCCGGCGGATTGCATGGTGTTGGCGTCTCGGTGGTTAATGCACTCTCTGATTGGCTGCGATTACGGATCTGGCGCGATGAAAAAATACATCAAATCGAATTCAGGCGTGGCGCGGCGGTAGCTCCGCTGTCAGTAACCGGAAAAACGGAACGGCGCGGCACGGAAGTTCATTTCATGGCATCGCCGGAAACCTTCGGCAACGTCGAATACCATTACGATATTCTGGCGCGGCGGCTACGGGAACTTTCTTTCCTGAATAACGGTGTCAAAATCGAGTTGCTTGATGAGCGTGATGGGAAACGTGAAAATTTCGCGTTTTCCGGCGGTGTGCAAGGTTTCGTTAAATACATGAATCGCGCCAAAACAGTGTTGCACCCGCATACATTTTTCGCTGTTGGTGAAAAAGAAGGCGTTACAGTGGAAGTGGCGATGCAATGGAACGATTCTTACGGCGAGAATGTTTTGTGTTTTACCAATAATATTCCGCAACGCGACGGCGGCACCCACTTGACCGGCTTGCGGCAAGCGATGACGCGAACGTTAAACAATTACATTGAAAAAGAAGAGATTTCCAAAAAAGCGAAAGTGGAAACCACCGGCGACGATATGCGCGAGGGTTTAACGTGCGTGTTGTCGATCAAAGTACCGGAACCTAAATTTTCATCGCAGACCAAAGACAAACTGGTGTCGTCGGAAGTGCAACCGATTATTCAGGAAATCGTTGCTGGAAAGCTTGCGGACTTTTTGCTCGAGTACCCCAACGACGCCAAAACGATTTGCACCAAGATCGTCGAAGCAGCGCGGGCGCGCGAAGCCGCACGCAAAGCGCGCGAGCTGACGCGCCGTAAAGGCGTGCTTGATAACATGGGGCTTCCCGGAAAACTCGCTGATTGTCAGGAACGCGATCCGGCGATGTGCGAGTTATACCTCGTCGAGGGCGATTCGGCGGGCGGCTCGGCCAAGCAAGGGAGAGATCGAAAATTTCAAGCGATTTTGCCGCTACGCGGTAAAATCTTGAATGTAGAGCGCGCACGCTTCGACAAAATCATCAGCACCCAGGAAATCGTCACGTTGATTACAGCGCTGGGCACTGGTTTCGGCAAGGACGAGTACAATCCGGAAAAGCTGCGCTATCACCGAATCATCATCATGACCGACGCCGACGTTGACGGCTCGCACATTCGCACGCTGCTGTTAACGTTTTTCTATCGGCAAATGCCGGAGCTGGTCGAACGTGGCCACATCTACATTGCGCAGCCGCCCTTATTCAAAATCAAACAGGGACGTGAAGAAACCTATCTGAAGGACGAACACGAACTTCGACAGCATCTGCTGAAAAACGCGTTGAAGAACACGGAGTTTGTTCCGGCGCGAAACCGACCGGCGTTCAGCGAAGAAGCGTTGGCCAGCCTGGCGCGCGATTACCTGATGGCGGAAACGGCCATTGAGCGCTCGTCGCGGCTGGTTGATGAAGCGGTGCTACGGGCCATTCTCGAAGGCGTGCACGTTGATCTCGCCGATGAAACCGCGGCGAAGAACAGCGCGCGGAAATTGAGCGAAAAAATCAGCGACAGCACGGTCACCATAGAGGCGCGGCACGAGGCGGAGAACGGCGCTTGGCAGTTGACCATCGAGCGAACGCAACACGGCGCGTTGAGCACTACCGCGTTGACCCGCGCTTTCCTGGAACGTGCCGACAGCGCGATGATGGCGCAAGTTTCAAAAACGCTGGAAGGTTTGCTCGGAGAGGGCGCTTGCGTCAAGCGTGGTGATAAACAGAAAACGATCCGCTCCTTCGGAGAAGCGATGGCGTGGTTGCTTGAAGAAGCCCGCGCGTCGGCCAGCATCCAGCGTTATAAAGGACTCGGCGAGATGAACCCAGAACAATTGTGGGAAACAACGATGGACCCCAAAGTTCGCCGCTTGCTGCGCGTTCAAATCGAAGATGTCGTTGGTGCCGATGAAGTGTTTGCGACGTTGATGGGCGAGAGCGTCGAGCCGCGGCGGGAGTTCATCGAAATCAACGCATTGGGAGTGCGCAATCTCGATATCTGACAACTACGGCAGGGTTCATGGAACGTTGCCTCAGCCACAAAGCGTGCGATGAAAAAATTTCGGTTGTCCAAAGAGCAGATCAAACCATTGGCCGAGGGCTACGGTGGTTGCATTGCCTCGGATATGATCACCGTTGATGGCTACCCGGTTCGTTTTATGTATCGTGAAGAACCGCATAATGATCTGGATAGCGGTTGGCGCTTTCTGTCCGGTTACGAGGACGATGCGTATATGGAAAATTCGGCGAATCATGCGGTCTATGAAGTGAACACGATCGCCAACTACGATCCGAGCATCATCCCGTTTCTTGATGCGCCTGAAGGCAGCGCCTTCGAGAAAACGCCTGAGTCAGAGCGGTTTGTGGACGTGACGGACGAAGCTCCGCAAGAGTCCTGACCGTTTTGTTTAAAGCGGAAGAAAACCGACGATCAATAAACCAGCGATAGCCGGTAGCCGCTGGCGGCGAGATCGGAGCGTAATAGCAAACGCAAAACCTGATCGCGGCTGGCGGGAGCGCCGGTACGGGTGTCGGTAGCGCGAACCAGATATTCTTCCGGTACGAAAAAACGGCGCGCCAATAACTGCGCTTGTGTGTCAGTCAATTCGAGCGACAAGCGTGGATAAGCAACGGGTTTGTCGCTGCGATTGCGCAGCGTGACCGTCAGCAAAAGCTGCCGCGCGTCGTGTGGGTCGGATTGCAGATCGGAGGCCTCGATGGTCAGCGCGTCGATATTTTGCAGCGGTTTGATTTCACAGTGGAGCCAGCGGCAACCAAGCGACAAGGTTGGTGTTAACTTCGGATAGGCGTTTGCCAGCTCATCGTGCAGAAAAAAAACGGCTTGCGCGGCCAGTAACGCAGTCAATCCCGGCAACGAAATCAGATAGAACAATGAGCGACACCAGCGCGGCAGGTGCAGTCGTTGCCAGATCGTCGGTTTTTTGGCGGGGTCGAGCACCAGCGTCAACGGGGAGGGTTTGTTCTTGCGGGGCTTTTTTTTACGCCGCGGTTTTTCCTCTGCCGTTTCTTCGATGGCGAAGGAGTCTTCTTCTGCTGGCGGTGCGACGCTTTCCTCGCGCGCGCTGGCACGCAACGGGGGCTCAACGCGCGCGGTGGTTTCAATCTCCGCGGCGGGCTGTGGCGCTTTCTTCGTTTCGGCCGACAAAGAAGCAGCGCGAGAGGAGGGAGGGTGCGGCATTACGGTGAATGCGCTTTCCGGCGCTGGAACAGGATCGCGCAAAGTCATGGTTTCGCGCTGTATCGGTTCCATACCGGGGCCGGGGAGGCGCTCTCCCTTGAAGTTCACCAGCGCCGCGAACGCATTGAAAACGGTTCGGCACTGGCCGCAGCGCGCCTGCCCTTCGCGTAACGCCAACTGTTGCGACGTGATACGGAACGTCGTGCGACATTGCGGGCAGCGGGTAAAGTGGATCGTTATGGGCACGGTCGAAAAAAGAATCTCGAAAAAAGGGAGCGCAGGGGAAAATATTATATTTCATTTTCGTTATAGGGCCGCTTTTTCTTACGGAGCGCGGACATCATGAGTCTGTTTTGGCTTCGCGGCTGGCAACTTCGGCCAGCTCCAGCCATTCTACTTCCATTGTCTCAATCTCTCTGGCGATTTCGCGCTGTCGCACCAAAGCTTCCGTCAGGCGCGCTTTAGCGTTATCGAGATAAGCCTCCGGCGATGCCAGCCAGTGTTCCAGCGAGGCGCGTTCGGCGCTGAGTTTTTCCAGGATTTTTTCGATTTCGTTCTGTCGTTTGACGAGCGGCGCGCGCCGTTGCCGCGCTTCTGCGTCGAGACGTTTTTGGGTTTTGCGATCGGGGACGAGGTTGTTGGTGGGCGGCGCGGTAGCAGAAGCGCTGATCGCATCGTTGTTGCTCGCGCCATCGCTTGCTTCATGGCGCAGATGGTCGAGCACAAACCGGCGGTAATCATCGAGGTCACCGTCGAACGGAGCGACGGCGCCTTGATGAACCAACCAGAATTCGTCAACGGTCGCCGACAGCAAGTGGCGATCATGGGCGACGACGATCAACGCGCCATTGTATGCTTGCAGCGCTTCGGTCAGCGCTTCGCGCATGTCGATATCAAGATGGTTGGTTGGTTCGTCGAGGATTAGCAATTGCGGGCGCATGTAAACGATCAGCGCCAGCGCCAGCCGCGCCCGCTCTCCGCCGGAAAATGAGGCGATGGTTTGCGTGGCTTGTTCGCCGTGAAAAGCGAAGCCGCCGAGGAAATCGCGCAAGGTTTGTTCACGCGCATCGGGATCGAGACGTTGCAGATGCAGCAACGCCGATGCTTGCGAATCAAGGGTATCAAGCTGGTGCTGCGCGAAATAACCGATGCGCAGATCACGCGCGGTGTGCCGCGAGCCATGTAATAGCGGCAGACGTCCGGTCATTGACTTGATCAGCGTCGATTTTCCAGCACCGTTGGGGCCGAGAAGCCCTAGACGGGAATCAGAGAGAATGCCGCATTCTATGTTTGGCAACACCGGCGCATCAGCGCGATAACCGAGATCGGCATTTTCCAGTCGTAGCAGTTGACGGGTACGCGAATCGCTCAGCGGAAAGCTGAACGAGAAGGGGCTGTCAACATGCGCTGCTGAAATGCGCGTCATCTTTTCCAATTGTCGCAACCGGCTTTGCGCCTGTTTCGCTTTGGTCGCTTTGGCGCGGAAGCGATCGACGAAGCTTTGCAGGTGTGCGATGGTGCGCTGTTGTTTTTCAAAGGTCGCCTGCTGATTGGCGAGCGCGGCAGCGCGCTCTTGTTCGAAGAGAGCGTAATTGCCGCTGTACGTTTTCAGCGTGCGCTGATCGAAATGAACGATGGTGTCAACGATGCTGTCGAGAAAATCGCGGTCATGAGTAATCAGCAGCAAAGTTCCGGGATAACGGCGCAGCCAGTCCTCAAGCCACAGTACGGCATCGAGATCGAGATGGTTGGTCGGCTCGTCGAGCAGCAGAATATCGCTGCGGCACATCAGCGCCTGCGCCAGATTCAGGCGCATCCGCCAACCGCCGGAAAACATGTTGACCGGATCGTGGTGTTGCGCATGGCTAAAACCCAGCCCCGCCAACAGCTCACCAGCGCGGGCACGGGCGCGGTAGCCGTCGATCGCTTCAAAGCGGTGGTGCCATTCGGCAAGAGCAAGGCCTTCTTTTTGGCTGTCGTGGTGGTTATCAAAGGCGGAGCCTTGCAAATGGGCAATGGCGGCTTCGACCGTGCGCAGTTCGCGGTCGCCGTCGAGCACATAGTCAAGCGCCGAGGTGGCGACATTGGGCGTTTCCTGTGCGACGTGTGCGATGACCGCGCGCTTCGGTAGTAACACGTTGCCACGCTCTGGCGATAGAACGCCGCGCAGCAACGCGAACAAGCTGGTTTTGCCGCAACCGTTGGCGCCGATGATGCCGACTTTGTGATGGTCGTGGATCATCAGACTTACATCGTCGAGCAGGATTTGTGCGCCGCGCGCCAGCGTTAAATGGTCCAGGCGGATCATGGTCTTACTCTCCTCCTCTCTTGAGGGAGGGGGGTTGGAGGAGAGAGGAGAGTTTAAAATCGTAATCGATGATGAGCGGCGCGTGGTCGGAAAAACGCTGCTCCTTGTAAATCGACGTCGCCCGCGCTGTTGCGGCGATAGCTGGTGTGGCAAACTGGTAATCAAGTCGCCATCCGACATTCTTCGCCCAGGCTTGCCCACGGTTCGACCACCAGGTGTATTGCTCGGGGCGTGGATCGAGTGTGCGGAACACATCGACCAAGCCGGTTTCCGCAAACATCCGGTCGAGCCAGGCGCGTTCTTCCGGCAGGAAGCCGGAGTTTTTCTGATTCGATTTCCAGTTTTTGAGATCGATTTCCTGGTGCGCGATGTTCACGTCGCCGCAAACGATCAATTCGCGCCCCGCGTTCGCTGACGTAGCAATGAGCGAGCGCAGATGCGGCAAAAAGCGATCAAGAAAGCGGTATTTAGCCTGTTGTCGTTCTTCGCCGCTGGAACCGGACGGGACATAGACGCTGACTACGGTAAGCCCGGCGAAATCGGCCTGCAAATAACGCCCTTCGGCATCGAACTCGGGGTCGTCGAAACCGAAGCGCGGCGCAAACGGTGCTGAAGCGAGCAGTCCGACGCCGCTGTAGCCTTTTTTCTGCGCCGGCAGAAAGGCTGTGTGCATCCCATCAAGCGACACCAGAGTTGTCGGAAGATCGTTGAGACCCGCTTTCAATTCCTGAAGGCACAAGACGTCCCAGGGTGACAACCGGGTCAGCCAGTCGGACAGCCCCTTACGTTCGGCGGAGCGAATGCCGTTCACATTGAGAGAGATAATACGCATAATTGTGGAAATCGTGCAACAGGCGACAGGATACAGGAAAGAGAAAGCAACAAAAGGCCTCTGCGGATTGCTGCGACCTGCGAAAATAACATCCAGGGGAGAAAATCTATTAATGACACGAAATATGCGGGAATTATTAAATCGGTTTCCCGCCGACGCGCTCCGGCGGATAGGGGTGTCGTGGGTAACGGAGGGCAGCACGGGGGGATGACCGGAGAGGGTACGAGGATGACAACAATAACAAGACAAACCGCCACAACGCTTTTTCTGGCGCTGGCTCTTTTTGTGGGCGCTGGCGTCGCTGTTGCGCAACAGTCGCAGCCCGGCGGCAAAACCTACAAATGGGTTGACGAAAAAGGGGTTGTTCACTATAGCGACAAAGCGCCGCTGGAGGCCGTCAACCGCGAACAGACGGTTCTCGATAAACAAGCGCGAGCGGTAAAGAAAATTGAAGCGACGCTTCCTGAGAATCAGCGCAAACTCAGCGATGAAGAAATAGAAAAGCAGCGTCAGGAACAGGTGCAGAAAGAAATCGCCGAACGCAAAGATCGGGCGCTGCTATCGTCGTATTTGAAAGAAGAAGACCTGGATCTGGCTCGCGACCGTGCCCTTTCCACGCTGGATGCGCAGATCGAGGCAACGAAATTGGTGCTAGCTCAGCAACAAACGCGGCGCAAGGAATTGCTGGAACGGCAGGAGAGAGGAAACGCGTTGCCGGCAGGTGAGTTGGAAAATCTGGAAAGCGAGATCGCGGTTCGTAATGCATCCATCGACCGCAGCCGCCGCGAAAAAGAAACGATATACGCCAAATACGAGCGCGACAAACAGCGATGGCGCGAACTGAAAGAAGCGGAAAGAGCGCGGATCGAGGCGGAAAAGCAAGCGAACAAAAAATAAAGATCGACAACAGAACAAGCGGAGGGTCGGGGTTTGCAGGCGCGCTTCGACCGGTGCGGGCTAGGACTCAAGAATTCTCGAAAAGTCCTCTATATAACCCAATAACAAATAGGGGCTGTTCCGTATCACTTGTTTCAACTCGCCCCACATCTGTGTATTTTCCGCTTGCCCATAAAGAGTCATGAGATCGGCTATCAGCCGTTCCAGTTTTGCGGGGTCGATTTTGTCCTCCCGAATAAATCCCAACCACCCCGCGCCAATTCCGAAAAAACGATAATCGTGATCGTGCAACAAGCGGATAACGGCATGGTTGTCAAAAATATCCCAATCACAGGAAAAATAACCGTTCGGTAGCCCGGCGATCAGCAAATCATCTCGCGCCACCGGAAGTTTTTGCACATAGACCGCGTCATCGAGCACCAGGTCAGGGTGGCGGTTGATTTCGACAAGTGCCGCGATGTCCTCGGGCAAAGAAGTGAGCCCTTTTTCGCCGACATCACGCCAATCGCGACGTAACGCCGGGTCGTCCAATTGCGCGGCCACATACGCCAGCTCTGCCTGTTGGTACTGTGCGACAGACGCCGGATCGTCCATATCGTAATCCGCGTCGTAATAAATTTCATCGCTTTCGCGGGCGTGTCCAGACGTGTAGAGGCATTGGTTGATGTCGTCCAGCGTGATGAGATATCGAGCGCCGGGATCGGTTTGTTGTTCCTGCCGCACGAGTTCGAGGACGGCGCTTAATGAAGAGGGTTCATCTATCCTGAGCAGGCTGAAGCTGTCCACCGTTCGGAACGGCGCAGGCGTTGACGGAGTGAAGCGGGTGATGGTCATGGACATAGATATTTATGGCGCTGAAGAAATGAACGCGAACACCGCGACGATGACGGCTTGCGCCAGGGGCACGCGTTGGCGCGAGAAGAAATGGTCGCAGCTCCGGTCATAGATTACCATAAGGAGGCGCTGGCGAACCCTGGCGATCAGGTGATAACGCCTGCTGCTCCATATCTACGCCACGAGAGCAAGAGAAAGGAAGAAAAAGGAAGAAAAATCGGGAGGGTGACGTACAATGTGCTTTTTTGGCAGACGTTATGCATCTTCACATTCTCGGCATTTGCAGCACTTTCAAAGGCGGCGTTACGGCGCTGGCGCAGCAACAGGAACACACCGCTTCCCGCCGGACGATATCCGCGCGCGCGCGCCAAGGGGCGCTGGGTCTGCTGGCGGCGGTCACACTCATGATCTCGTCAACGTACGCCGGTAACTTGCCGGATGGCTGGGCGGCGCGCGCTGAAAACAATGGCGTCACCTTTGCGCCGGTCAGGATGAGCCCCGGCGAAAAGCTCGAAATCTGGGTCGCTGACGCGCTGTACGAGACGCCGCAGGACGGCAGCCCGCAAAACCGACTGCTGCAAATCCGTCGGCAGGCAGGTGCGATGCAGGGCGACAAGTGTGAGCCGGCGGAGATAACGCAAGCGGGCGTAGTCACGCAAGGCTGCACCGAAGGCAACGCGGCGTTGCAATACATGTTGCTGCCTTCGCCCGCGGGCGGCAACAAGGTACAGTTGCTGCGCATCCGCGCCGCCGGAGGTGAGGGGGTGATGACGCGTTACGGCGAAGGCTTTCAGCAAACGTTGCAAAGCGTGATGCGGGGTCAGACCCAAGCCATGCTGCGCAATGATAACCAAGTCCAGACACAACAACGCCGCCAGAGCCAGCCCGAGGCGCAACCTCAACGGGCGCGGCAGGAGCAACTGGAGCGCGGTTACGCCGCGCAGGGCATCCGTACCGCGCCTGGTCAGGGCGTGCGCGACAGCGACATTGCCGCCGTTTTCGTCAGCGCACAGGTCGTTCATAACCCCGGCGAGACGGTCAAGCGCGATCTGCACACCACCTGGCTGCTGTTCAAGGATGGCACCGGCTATCAAAACGAAATCCCGCCCGACGAACTGAATGTCAAAGTGTCGCGGCAACTGGAGCCGCAGCGCTGGGTTCAATGGCGTAAACCGCTGCTTGGCAGCAGCTACGAGATTCGCGGCCCGGGAGATAGCGGCTGGCGCAGTTTGTCCAATGGCAAGGGCTGGTTCGCGCAGCCGGCACGCTCCGGTGAGCGCCTGAACGGTGTTTATGAACGCACCGACGGTTGGGGCAACCAGTACAGTCTGCGCATCAAGCGCACCACGTGGCGCTTCAGCGGCGACGGCGCCTTTGATCTTACGTTGTACGGCTACGGGGGGATCACGCAAAGTGGCGGGGGCACGTCTTTCAGCCATATTTCGGAGACGCAATCCGACGCCAAAGGCACCCGCAGGAAGAGCGGTACGTCGTCCTCCAGCGCGCGTATCGGCGCCGCCAGTTCCGATGGCGTCAGCACCAACGCTGCCCGCAACACGAACGACGGCGCCAGCCGCCGTGGACGCTACCGACTCAATGGCTGGGTGCTGGAAGCCGAACGCGACGATGGCCAGCTGGAGCGCCACTTCGTGACCTTCCAGGGAAGCGACCGTGCCGTGATCGACATTGACAGCGCGCCTCTTTACGTCAAAAAACAATGATGCGTGACCGACGAAATTCAAGAGCTTGCATGGGCCGGGAGGGGACAAAATGAAGCGCCAGCAGCAAGCGTTACCGGAAACCCAAAACACAGCGATTGCGCTGCGCGCCATCTCTGCCTGCCGCACTATTGGTTAGCGGGGGCTAGAAACTAAAATGGCAAACCATTTCCATATATTTACAGCTTCGGACGCTCACATAGGGTTTCTTGAACAGTGTTCATCGGAAACACTTTATGACTATTGTGATGGCAAAAGGCCCGCGCAGGATCAGCAAAACTTACCCTTCGACTGGCCAACTTCACCGTTAAAACCTATTGGCCCATCGAATGCAATTAATAGAAATACGGACTTATATCATTGGATATTGAACGGCACATCCGAGCCGGTGCAGGGCAGTGGTTCTATTTTTCAAACATGGGCAGTCGTTAATCACTCAGCAATCGACCTGACGGGCGACGGTGTGCTCTTTGCGCTTAAAGCCGACCAACTGCCTGAGTTAGAGGCATTGGCTGCAAAAGTTGACCAAACGTCCGTTCAAAAAGCCTTTTCTGCCTGGCTCGCCAAAAAAGGGAAAAAGGTAGCGCTTGATCCCGAAGCTTGTCAGCCTTTTGTCGAAGAATTCCAGGAGTTCGCGCATCAATTACGAAAAGCCATTACCAACGGTCAAGGCTTGATATGGATTCCACGGTAGCCGAAAAAGCGTCGGACATTTTGCTTACTCCAAGCGGCTTCGCTGTTGACCAGCGCGGGCGTTAGGTTGGCATGATGGCGACTCAACAACGCAAGCGGCACCAACTCAGGCAGAGCATGTGCCCAACGCCGGCCGGGGCCGTTCCTGTGAATAGCAAGGCTCTCGCACCGTACAACAGCTATTCCTGGCCTGAATTTGTCACCCTGGGCTATTACGTCGACAAGCCGTTTACGTGTCGCGATTGCGGCTCCGAGCAGGTCTGGCGTGCATCGCAGCAAAAATGGTGGTACGAAGTCGCCAAGGGCTTTGTCTATTCGACCGCTGTTCTATGTCGTGCGTGTCGCCGCAAGGAACAGAAGCGCAAGGCTGAAGCGAGAAAGATACACATGGAAGGCCTTGCCAATCCGCCTGATGGCCGGGGTTCGCAAGCGCATCCCGACGTATGCGAGTTGAAGGCAGATGATGCAACCTGCAGAAGGCGGGCGTGATGGCCCGTCCGTCGCGTTCGGCCCGGGTTATCCGGCGTCGATGCGGATTCCGCTGCGCAAGCTTTATCTGGCCAGAATGGCCGCGATCTATCCGGCGCTGGCGGCGTCGGGGGTTGCAGTGGTCTATATGCTGTGGCGATGGTCGTCGCTTCTGGCGCTCGACCCGTCCATGGCCCCCTATGGGGCCGTGACGGTGGCCTTGATCGTGGTCGCTGCGCTTTCCATCGTGGGCGGTGGGTTACCGCTGATCGGGTTCGGGCTGTACTATCTCGCGTCCGGGGGTGTCAGGGTGGCGAAGGGGCAAACCGGGCTTATTCTTGATGCCGGCGGCTACACGGATGCGACAACGATTCAGTTGATGCCCGTGAGAATTCCGTGGGGGAATGTCCGTTCCATTGTCACGGAAGCCAATGAAGGGAATCCCCAGTCTTGGGTGTGTGTGTACTTGGAGGATGATTCGGTGTACCAAAGCTATTCATTCTTCAGGCGCCTCATGACGCACATGACTTATATGACGTTCATGAGCCGTGTGAGAGAAGAGATCCGCCGGCGGTTTCTTTGGCGCGAACCCGACTATCGGTCGATGATTGAAGCGGGTCTCCTGGGCCGCGAGAATGTCATCGTGGCCATTGGCCTGCCGGTAGATGCCGAAAGCCTTGCCGCGCTCATGAATTCCTATTTGTCGGCCTGGCGCAGGGGGCACGTCATGGACAGCGGGCCAAGCGGGGACTCGGAGGAACAATAAAAATTTGGATGCCTTTGGCCAAGAGCTTGTCCAAGATAATAGGGATATGAATAACTCACGAACGCGTTTTGCTTGACGCTCCAGAAACCATGAAAAATCCGATTTCGCAAGAAATGCAAGCAGCTTTTGTTATTGATGATTTCTCAACAATGAGAAAACTCATAATCGATGGCGCGGATGTCAATTCGGTTGACGCCAGGGACGGAACAACCATTATGGAGCGCGCAATAGCGAACAATGATATCGAGATGGTTAAATTCCTGATCGCGCATGGTGTTGACTTGAATAAACCCGGTCCCCGAAAGATGACGCCACTGCATGTTGCGGCAGATCTCATATTTACTGAGGCGGGTAAATTATTGCTTGACGCGGGAGCATGGGTGGACCCACTGGATCAGCATGGAGCGACGCCATTGGCTTACGTAATCTCCAGCAGACAAGAAGGGTTCCTGGAGATGGCCCAGCTTCTAATTTCCTATGGAGCTAAAAAAGAGATCACAAACAAGGAAGGGGTTCTCTTGATAGACGTTTATAGCAAGCTCTATGGGGATAATGTATTAAAAACGCTATAAAACGCTCAATGGTGCTCGACGCACGAACCGGGCAGTCCGCGGTCGGGGCGAGCCGGCGATCAGACAGGCGACAACCGAAACCATCTGGTGCGATGCAAAGGTGAAAATATCGATTGCTCGATGCCCGAATCATAGTCCGGGAATATGTTGTCGCGCAATCCGCCTTGCGAGCGAGGCGCCCCCCTGACGTACAATGCGATTTTTCGGCGGGCGGTCATGCATCTTCACATTCTCGGCATCTGCGGCACTTTCATGGGCGGCATTGCGGCGCTGGCGCAGCAGCAGGGGCACACCGTCACCGGCTGCGATGCGCAAACGTATCCGCCGATGTCAACGCAGCTTGAAGCGCTCGGTATCGCGTTAACGTCCGGCTATGAGGTTGAACAACTCGATACAGTTGCTCGCGACGCCGACATTTTCGTGATCGGCAATGCCTTGTCGCGCGGCAACCCGCTGGTCGAAGCGATTCTCGAACGCAACCTGCCCTACACTTCCGGGCCGCAATGGCTGGCCGAGCAGGTGTTGCGCGCTGCCACTCCGCAGGGGCCGCGCCATGTGCTTGCCGTTGCCGGCACGCATGGCAAAACGACGACCGCCTCGATGCTGGCCTGGATTCTCGATTGCGCCGGTTTGCAGCCCGGCTTTTTGATCGGCGGCGTGCCCGCCGGTTTTCAGGTGTCGGCGCGCTTGACCGACAGCTCCTTCTTCGTGATCGAGGCCGACGAATACGACACTGCTTTCTTCGACAAGCGATCGAAATTCGTTCACTATCGCCCGCGCACGGTGATTCTCAACAACCTCGAATTCGATCACGCCGACATCTTCGCCGACCTCGCCGCGATCGAGACCCAGTTCCATCATCTGGTGCGCACCGTGCCTTCGAGCGGGCGATTGATCGTCAACGCCGACAGCGAAGCATTACAGCGCGTTCTGACGCGAGGCGTGTGGAGTGGCGTCGAACACTTTGGTGGCGGTGAAGTGATGCCGTCGCCGGAGTGGAAACTTTCCGCTCCTGCCCCTCTCCCCCGCGGCGGGAGAGGGGAAAACCTGATCATCACCCCCGAAAACGCGCGCAAAACCTTGTCGCTGCCGCAACCCGGCGCGATGAACGCAATGAATGCATTGGCCGCGCTTGCTGCCGCACGCCATGTCGGCGTCGATGTCGATGTGGCGCTAGCCGCGCTGGCGTGTTTCCCGGGCGTGGCGCGGCGGCTGGAGTTGCGCGGGCAAGTTCGCGGCATCGCGGTTTACGACGATTTCGCGCACCACCCGACGGCGATTGCCGCTACGCTAGAGGCTCTGCGTAGCCGTATTGGCAACGCCCGCCTTCTTGCCGTTCTTGAGCCGCGCTCAAACACGATGAAGCTCGGCACGATGAAAGCGGCGCTGCCCGACAGTCTGCGCGATGCCGATGCTGTTTACTGCTATGCCGCCAACCTCGGTTGGGACGCTGCTGCGGCGCTGACGCCGGTGGGCGAAAAAGCGCGAACCTTCGATACGCTCCCCGCGTTGCTCGACGCGCTCGCTGCCGACGCCCGGACGGGTGACCACATCCTTATCATGAGCAACGGCGGTTTTGGCGACATCCATCAAAAGCTGTTGGCGGCGCTGTCATTGCATAGTGACCGAGGCGCAACCCCGCTTGCCTCGCGAGGTGGGTAAAAACGCGACCATGACGGCTTTGGCAGAACGCCCGTCAAAAGAAGGACGGCGATGGCATTTTTACGTGTTGCGGAAAGGGGAATCGGTTAAAATTCGCTGTCTGTAACTGTTTTTATAAAGGGCTTTTCCCGGCGTCTGTGAGAGCAGTTGCGGTTTCAGGGGGGGTGTGAGGAGCGTAATCCGCCATGGCGTGGCCTGAATTTTCTTTTCGTCGCTGGAGCGCTTGGGCGCCCGCAATGACCGATGCCGAGACTTGGCAGGCTTGGGCGCGCGAAGGAACATCGCTTGTCGCCAGTGAAGAAACGGCGCCGGTAAAAGCGATGCCGCCGCTGCTCCGGCGACGGGCGCAACCATTGGGTCGCGCCGCGCTGGAGGTGTTATATGCGCCGACGTTGGCTTACGCCGATCAACCGATCGTTTTTTGCAGTCGCCAAGGGGAAATCGGTCGCGCGGCGGCTCTTTTACAAGAGCTGGCGGCAAAAGGTCAGGCTTCGCCGCAAGAATTCAGCATGTCGGTGCATAACGCCATTCCGGGACTTTTTTTAATTGCGCAGCGATGTCGGGCGTCGGCCATTGTGCTGGCCTCGGAAAACCAACTGATGTTTTCCGGCATTGTCGAAGCGTTGGCCCAGCTTACCGAAGGCGCGCCGTCTGTGATTTTGCTGTTTTGCGATGCGCCGCTGCCGGCGCTGTTTCGTTCTTTTTGCATCACTGAGCCGGCGTGCTTCGCCTTCGCGCTCGAGATGACGAAGGGAAAGGACTATCGCCTCGCCCATACCGGGGCGGCGCCTTCTACGGTAACCGCGCCCGCGCCGGAACCCGTTTCCGCGCTGCCGCTGCTACGCTTCGTTCTCGACGAAACGCAAGGCGTCTTGCCGTTGACCGGAGCGGCGGACTGGCAATTGTTGCGTCTTGAGTCGGAGGTCGGCCATGCCTGAGCGCTTGTTGTCGATGACCGCGCCGGCGCGCGTAGAAGAGGGGCGACGCTTTTCGCTGGAGCGGTACTGGCGTATCGCGGCAACGGGGTTTTGCTTTATTTTGTTCGGGCTTTACGGGGTGCTCATCTCATGCCTGGTGTTTCCGTTGTTGTGGCTGCTGGTGTGGCCGCGGTCGCGTCGCCAGAGGTGGGCGCGCGATGTGGTGCACTGGGCGCTTCGGTTTTTTTGCTATGTCATGACGACGGTCGGCGCGATCAGCTACGAAGTACACGGCCGAGAAAAGCTGCAACGTCGCGGCCTGCTGGTGATCGCCAACCACCCATCGTTGATCGACGTGGTGCTGTTGATGTCGCTGTTGCGCCAACCCGACTGTGTCGTCAAAGCGGCGGCTTGGCGCAATCCGTTTATGCTTGGCCCCGTGTCGTTGTGCGGATTCATCCGCAACCAGGATGGCCCGCAACTGATCGACGACTGCATCGCATCGGTGCGGCGCGGCAGCAATCTGATCATTTTCCCGGAAGGCACCCGCACTCGGATAGAGGGGTTGCTTCAGCGACGGGTCAATCCCTTGCAGCGCGGTGTGGCCAATATTGCGGTGCGCGGGCAGTTGCCGGTGACGCCGGTGGTCATCACCGTGACGGAGCCGATGTTGACCAAGCAGCAGTCCTGGTATCAAGCGCCATTGCGGCGACCGCATTTTGTGTTGACTGTGTATGATGATTTGACGCCGACGTGTGCGGGCAACACCCCGCCGGCGGTGGCGTCGCGCGCCTTGACAGAGGCGCTTTCCGATTTTTTTAACCAAGAGCTGAAAAAAGATGTCCGCCCTGATTGATGAAATTAAAACCCTGATTATCGAAACGCTGAACCTGGAAGATGTTACCGTCGCCGACATCGACGACGATGCGCCGCTGTTCGGCGAAGGACTCGGCCTCGATTCAATTGACGCGCTGGAGCTTGGCGTTGCCTTACACAATAATTATGGCCTGACATTGTCGGCAGAAGCGGAAGAGGCAAAACAACATTTTGCCTCGGTTCGCCATCTTGCCGCCTACATCGAGGCTCATCGCAACCGTTGATCTTCAAGGAAACGCAATGTCTTCGACCATGTCCAAAGAAGAAATCCTCGACTGGATGCGCAAAGTTTTACAGGAGCAGTTCGAGATTCCTGCCGCGCGCGTAACGCGGGAGGCAAACCTGTATCAAGACCTCGACATCGACAGCATTGATGCGGTCGATCTGTTGATCAAACTGAAGCAATTGACGGGCAAGCCGATCTCGCCTGAGGTGTTTAAACAAGTGCGCACCGTCGGCGATGTGGTGGATGCTGTCCACGCGCACTTGCAAGAAAGCTGACCACCGGCACACCACGGAGCTTTGCTGATGCCGACGTTTGTCGTTCCGCTGCTCGGGGTTGCCTTGCCGTTGTTTTTCTGGTGGTGTTATTGGCAGGGGTGGCCCTTCTGGCTGGGCGGTTTTCTACTGCTGCCGCTGGCGTGGCGGCGGCACGGCATCGGCAGTGTGCTTGGTTGGCTGGGGCCGTGCGCAGCGTTGCTCGGCGTAGCGGCATTGCTGCTGCGTTCATCGATGTCGTTGCTTTATTATCCGGTGCTGGTCAACGCAGTGTTTCTGCTGGCGTTCGCAACGAGTCTTTTTCAGTCGCAAACGCTGGTCGAACGGCTGGCGCGCCGACTCGATCCCGAATTGCCGCCCGAGGGTGTTCGTTATACCCGAAAGGTCACGTTCGCCTGGTGCATCTTCTTCATTGTCAACGGAGGTGTCGCCTGGTGGACAACGACGCAACCGATGATCGTCTGGACGCTTTATAACGGCTTGATCGCCTACGTAGCGATGGGCGTGATGTTCGGCAGCGAATGGCTGATTCGCCGCCGTGTGATGCGTCGCTTTTCCCCAATCCCCCCAACGGTGCCCCATGAGTGATGCGCTACAGGCAATCTTGCCGCCGCTGCTGCTGTCGGCGCCGGCGGACGGCGTCGTCTTTTATCGAAAGACAGAGCCGATAACGTACGCGACGTTTCGCGCCGATCTCGTCGCTGCCCGGCAGGCGCTGATGAAGCTCAACGCGCCGGAAATCGTGTTGTACGACGCCGATGCTTATGCGTTCGCTGTCTGGCTGCTCGCTTGTTGGCAGAACGGCCAAACCGCTTTGTTGGTGGCGGAAGATTTGCCGGCAACGCGCACAGCTCTTCCGTTTCCCTGGGTTGGGCGTTGCGAGGGCAGCGCTCTGCCCGACTGGTTCGGCGCGGCGGGCGGCACAAGCGCGTTTCCCGGCTCACCGCCGCAGTTCGATTGTGCTGGCCTGGTGGTTTTTACCTCCGGCTCCAGCGGTGCGCCGAATCGTATTTTCAAAACGCCGACGCAGTTGTACCGCGAAGCAGTGTTGCTACAACAAATTTTCGGTAAAGACGTGCCTCCTGAAACCCGTTTTGTCGGCACCGTACCGCATCAGCACATGTTCGGATTGCCGTTCCGGCTGATGTGGCCACTATGGGCCGGTTATCCGATCATCAGCGAAGTCTACCGTTATCCGGAAGAGCTGTTGCGTCTGGAACCAGGCCAGCATGTGCTGATCAGCAGCCCGGCGACGTTGAAACGCCTGGCGCAACTGGATGCCTTTTTTTCGCCAGCCACTTTTCTGGCGGCATTTTCTGCGGGAAGCCCGTTGCACGACAGCGTTGCCGCTGTCTGTGCGTCGCGGTTGGCGACCTCACGAGTGGTCGAAATCTACGGCAGCACCGAAGCGGGCAGCATCATGCACCGCATTGCTCCCGGCGGCATCTGGCGGGAACACCCGGGCGTCACGCTGGCACTCGATGAACACGGCTGTCTTAAATTACGCTCGCCGCTCTTGGCCGACGAAGACTGGTTTTTCACGCAGGATACCGCCGTACGCGACGACAACGGTTGGCGGTTGACCGGTCGCGCCGATCGCGTCGCCAAGATTGAAGGACGACGCGTGGCATTGGATGCGATTGAAACGGCGTTGCTGGCGTTACCCGAAGTGGCCGAAGCGCGCACGGCGGCGCTGTACGGGGAGCGCGACGAAATTGTTGCCGCCGTGGTGTTGAGCGACAGCGGCCGCGCGCAACTGCAAGCAGTGGGCAAGACCCGTTTCGATCGTTGGTTGCGGCAAGGCTTGTCGGCGTCGCTTGAGCGTATCGCCATCCCGCGTCGTTGGCGTTATTTGTCGTCGTTGCCCTGCAACGAAATGGGCAAAATTACCACCGCCGAGATCGTGCGCTCGCTCGAGCGCCAGGCATTGCCGCCGTTCACGGTTGCTGCGCGAGGGGAACAAGAGGTGGTGTTGACGCTGGCGCTGTGCGACTGTGTGCAGGCGTTCACCGGGCATTTTCCGCAGCTGCCGATTTTGCCCGGCGTCGCTCAAATCGATTGGGCGCTACGGTTGGCGCAACGATACTTTCCTGTCGAAGGGCGTTTCTCCGGTTTCCGGCAGCTCAGGTTCCAGCGTATTTTGTCACCCGACGACAAAGTATCGCTGACGCTTCGTTTTTCCCCGGAGAAAAAAGAGGTGCATTTCATCTATGCTTCGGCGCATGGGGTGCATTCGCAGGGGCGCGCGTTGTTTACTCACCCTGCCATCGTGCCGAATAACGCACCATGAAACCCGCTGCGTCTGCGCCGGTTGCCCTTGTGCCGGTCTATAACCACGCTGCCACCGTCGGCGCCGTGGTGCAAACGCTGCATGATTTAGCGTTGCCGGTGATTCTGATCGACGATGGCTCCGACGCCGAATGCGCGGCGGCGCTCGATAAGCTGGCTTCTGTGCCGACAACTTCATTGCTGCGGCTGCCGGTGAACGGAGGCAAAGGCGGCGCCGTCATCGCCGGTTTGCGTGCGGCGCACGCGAAGGGGTACAGCCACGCATTGCAACTGGATGCTGACGGGCAACACGATGCTGCGGCGTTACCGGCGTTTCTCGATGCGATGCGCGATGCGCCGCAGGCGGTGATCGTGGGGTTCCCGCGTTACGACAGCAGCGTTCCGGTTGGTCGGCTGTTAGGTCGTTATGTGACGCACCTCTGGGTCTGGATCAATACCTTGTCGTTTCGCATTCGGGACTCGATGTGCGGGCTGCGGATTTATCCGCTCGCTGCGACGTTGCCGGTGCTCGATGCGATGCCGTCACAGAGCCGGATGGAATTCGACACCGAAATTCTGGTACGTCTTGATTGGGCGGGCGCGCCGATAAAAAACCTGCCGGTTTACGTGCATTATCCGGCGAATGGCGTGTCGCATTTCCGGATCGGGCGCGACAACGTGCGTATCAGCTGGATGCACACCCGCTTGTTTTTTGGAATGTTGTGGCGGATGCCGAAGTTGATCGCTCGCCATTTCCTTGCCTCGGAGCGACGCTGATGCATTGGGCGCAAATGCAGGAAGCGGGCGGTTTGGCAGGAATGCGTTTTTTGCTGCGCGTTTATCGCATATTCGGGCGATGGCCGTTTCGTTTTTTGTTGTTCTTCGTTTTGCTGTGGTTTTACGCACGAAGGCGCATTGCCCGCGAAGCGTCGCGCGAGTATTTGCAACGGCTGTATGCTTTCAGCGGCGGTGTTACGCCGATGCCGACGCGGCGAAACACCTTTCGACATTTTCTGGCGTACTCCGAAATCCTGCTCGATAAACTGCTGGCGACAAGCGCGACCGATTTGTCGGTTCCTTTCCATAGAGACGGCGTGGAATACGTTCAGCCGATACTCGAACAAAAGCGAGGTGCGATTTTTGTTTCCGCTCATTTCGGCAACATCGAACTGTGTCGTAAATTGACGGAGCGTTATATCGGCGTACGCATGACCGTTCTCGCTCATAAAAAAAACTCTGCTCGCTTCAATCGGCTGTTGAAAGAGCTTGATCCTGGCTACGACATTGATTTGATCCGGGCGGACGAGATCGGCATCGACACCGCCATTGCGTTGGCGCAACGAATTGAAGACGGCGGTTTCATCGTTATCCTCGGCGACCGCGTGCCGGTAGACAGCGCTGCCACTGTGCAGGTTCCGTTTCTGGGGAAGGGCACCCGTTTTCCGATTAGTCCCTATGTGCTTGCTGCGACACTGCAATGCCCGCTGTTTGCTGTTTTCGGCGTTCGCCGCCACGACGGTTTCGCCATCACACTGCGGCAGATCGCCGAATCGATTATCCTGCCGCGTCGCAACCGGGAAGCGGTTATCGTTCCTTACGCCGCCGCGTTCGCCAAGCTGCTGGAGGAAGAGTGCCTGAAAGCGCCCTTCCAGTGGTCCAATTTTTTTCCGTTCTGGGCGTCGTCGGCGCCTACCGGGGAGGAACGCCCCTTCCTTCGAGAGAGCGGCCGGGGTGGGGCTCCTGCCCCCTCTTCCCTAACCTCTCCCCTCGCAAGGGGAGAGGGAGATAAAATGTAGCGCACCTTCACAGGAAGGCAGCCGCTTGAACTCAAACCGACCCAAGGAGACTCGCAGATGTCGCTGACCGCTCGCATGGACTGGACCGTCCCTTTTCATGACCTTGACCCGATGGAGGTGTGCTGGCACGGAAACTATGTCCAGTATTTCGAGATCGTGCGCACAGCGCTGTTACAGCGCATTGATTATGATCACCCACAAATGCGCGCGTCCGGTTACGCCTGGCCGGTCATTGAACTGTTCATTCGCTACGCGCAGCCGTTGACGTATCAGCAGCGCCTCCATCTCGATGCCCGTCTCGTCGAATGGGAAAACCGGCTGAAAATTGCCTACGAAATCCGTGACGCAACAACACAAAAACGGTTGACTTACGGACATACGGTACAAGTTGCCGTCGATATTCAAACCCGCGAAATGTGCTTCGCCTGCCCTGATATACTGCGCGAAAAGTTAAAGAGCTACCTATGAAAAACGTGATAAGCCCCCTGTTGCTTGCTTGCTTCGGCTTGTGCTGGCTTGTCCCTGCCCTTCCGGCGCAGGCGACCGATCTGGCCTTGCTGACGACGATTCAATCCCGGCTGGCGATAGACACGGTGATTCGCGGCGATTTCACCCAGACCCGACAATTAAAAGGCATCAAAAAACCGCTGATCGCCAACGGCTCTTTCACCGTCGAGAAAACGCACGGCGTGCTGTGGCGCACGCTGAAACCGTTCCCGCAGACAACGCGAATCACTCAAGGCGAAATCCTCCAGAAAGACGGAGACCGCGTGTTGATGAACTTGCGCGCCGATCAGGAGCCGGCGGTCAACGCCATTAGTCGCGTCCTGTTTTCGCTGTTTGCGGGCGACCTGTCGGCGCTGGCCGAATATTTCGAATATCAAGGTCAGCTTAACGGCAAAACCGGCTGGCAAGTGCATTTCACGCCGCGCGACGCTGGCTTGAAGGCGGTCATCGGCGCATTGTCGCTGGAGGGCGATAACGTCGTTCGTCAGGTCACGCTGACCAGCGCCGCCGGCGACATTACCCGCATCACCTTTTCCAATACCGTCACCGACTCCGCGTTGACTGCCGATGAACGCGCCCAGTTCGAGTAAAGCGCCCCTCGACGATTCCTGCTACGCTCGCCGCCATCGCGCGCTGGCCTGGAGTTGGCTGGTTGTCCTGGCGCTGCTGGCGGCTGTGCTTCTTGCGCACGTCCTGCCCTGGCGCGGCCAGATCGACACCGACTTGCTGGCGCTGCTTCCCGTTGACGAGCGCAACCCGCATGCCGAAGCCGCGCTGAAAACCCTGACACAACACGGCGAGCGGGAGTTGGCGTTACTGCTATCCGCCCCGGACGCCGCTACTGCACAGCGCGCGGCTCACCGGGTTCGAGACATGCTGCACAATGCGCCGCTGACGTTGCAAGCGCCCCAGGCGCAGACCGAGGCCATGCGTGACCTCTATTTTCCCTACCGCGCTGGTTTCATCACCGATCAGGATCTACGCTGGATCAACGAATCCGACCCTCCGGCACAAGCCCAGCGCGCCCTGGCGCTCGCTTACCAGCTCTTCGCGGGCGGCACACTCAACTGGCGCGACGACCCCTTCGGGTTTTTCAGCAACTGGATGTTGCAATTGGGCGCGGCCAGCCCGGCGCGCCCTCACGGCGACACGCTGATGGTGCAAACAGCAGATCGGCACTATGCGGTGCTGCTTTATCAACTGACACAAAGCGCCTTTTCTTCCGACCTTCAGACACGCCTCGACGCCGATCTGACCGCCGTCCGAAACGATCTGGCGCAACAATTTCCTGACGTGCAACTGCTGCGCGCCGGTGTCGTTCTGCACGCTACGGCGGCGGCGCAGCAGGCGCGTTTCGAGATGTCGCTGATCGGCTCGGGGTCGTTGCTGTGCTGCATTCTGCTCACTTGGTTCGTATTTCGGAACCTCAGGGCGTTGCAACTGATTCTGCTCTCGCTTGCCGCGGGCGCGCTGACGGCTTTGTCGCTGACTTGGCTGATATTCGACCGCCTCCACGTGCTAACGATGGTCTTCGGCGCCAGTCTGATCGGGGTCGCCGTCGATTACGGCGTTCTGGTGCTTGCACAACATCTGGACAGTTCCGAGACGCCGCATCGCTGGCTTCGTTTCCGCCGCCTGCTCTCGCCATTGACCCTGGTGCTGATTGCCCCGGCGCTGGCTTATTTCAGCCTGTTGCTGATGCCGTTTCCGGGCATGCGGCAAATGGCCTGCTTTGCCGTCAGCGGCATCATCGGCGCGTGGCTCACGATCATGCTGTGGTATCCCGCCCTGCTGCCCTCCTCGTTGCCGGTCACACCGCTGGCTACGCGATGGATGCAGGCATTGCGGCATTGGCCGCGCTGGACGGCGACCCGCACACAATGGCTCATCGCTGCGCTGGCCGTCTTCGTCATCGGTGCGGGCATCGCGCAACTGAAAACGAACGACGATATTCGTAGTCTGATCAATATCGATCCGGAGTTGTTGCGCGAGCAGATCGGCGTCGCCAAGGCGCTCGAACTGTCCAGCCCGGCGCAGCTTTTTCTGATCACCGGCGCAACCCCCGAAGAAGTGTTGCAACACGAAGAAGCGCTGTTGGCAAAACTGACGCCGCTCATTGCCGCTGGCAAACTCACCGGCTTCGACGCCATCAGTCGTTGGCTGCCCTCGCAACAGCGGCAGCAGACCGCACAACGAGCACAGCAAACGCTCACCAAAGCCCGCGCCGCGCTGGCGAAAGAGCTGGAACTTGCCGAGGACTGGATCAACATCCCGCCCACCGCGCCATTGACGGCGGACGAATGGCTGACGCATCCGGCGACAAAATCATTGCGCTACCTGTGGCAAGGGCGCAGCGAACGCGATAACCGCACTTCGAGCATCGTCCTGCTGAAAGGGCTGCACGATGCCGACACCGCGCGCCAACTGGCGACATTCAGCGACACCCATACCCAATGGGTCGATAAAACCGCCGAAGTCTCCTCGCTGATGGGACGTTACCGGACGCTGCTCTCCTCCGTGCTCATTGCCGCCTACATGCTGGTTCCGCTGGCGCTGTTGCCCTTCTTTCGCCGCCAGACTTGGCGCGTGGTCACGCCGTCGCTGCTGGCCACACTCGGAACTTTGGCCATCATGGGATACGCCGGACTTCCGCTGCAACTGCTCAACGTGCTCACCCTCCTGCTGGTCTTCGGCATGGGCATCGACTACGGCCTCTTCCTGATTGCGCAAAAGAGTGACGCCCGCGCCTTCCTCGCCATTTGCGTCGCCGCGTCGCTGACGCTACTGGCGTTCGGCCTGCTGGCCGTGAGCGGCACACCGGCGCTGCGAACGATCGGACTGACCACCGTATTCGGCATTGGGTTAGCGTGGTTGTTTACGCCACTGTTTCGACCTGTGGCAGACGAAGCCCCGGCACCCCACCATCGGAATGCCTGATAAACTACGGCAAATCGCCAGCATGCACAGTGCTATGTTCCGACACCCCACCATCGGAATGCCTGATAAACTACAGGTTCGTTTGCTCCTGCGCACACAGTCGTTCCGACACCCCACCATCGGAATGCCTGATAAACTGATTGACGGCGTAGAGCACACATCAGACAAGTTCCGACACCCCACCATCGGAATGCCTGATAAACTCACGTTTGCGCGTCCCATAACCTCAAGTCCGTTCCGACACCCCACCATCGGAATGCCTGATAAACTTGTACGGAGATGCGCTGGTGTACGGAGATGGTTCCGACACCCCACCATCGGAATGCCTGATAAACTCGGGGTCTCCGTTTTCTCCAACTCCGCGCTGTTCCGACACCCCACCATCGGAATGCCTGATAAACTGCCGACGCTGATAAAGAAAAAGCTTTGAGAGTTCCGACACCCCACCATCGGAATGCCTGATAAACTTGCGCCAGCCGCCGCCTGCACTATCTGGTCGTTCCGACACCCCACCATCGGAATGCCTGATAAACTACTTAGGTCTCAGTCTGGTATATATGGCGCGTTCCGACACCCCACCATCGGAATGCCTGATAAACTCATGTCTGCGCGTCCCACAATCTCATATCAGTTCCGACACCCCACCATCGGAATGCCTGATAAACTTTTCCCTCTCCCGTTTACGGGAGCGCCGTAGTTCCGACACCCCACCATCGGAATGCCTGATAAACTTTCTGCTCGACGAGGCGCGTAAAATCGGCTGTTCCGACACCCCACCATCGGAATGCCTGATAAACTTTCTCTGTCTGTTGACAACCAAAAGAGCTAGTTCCGACACCCCACCATCGGAATGCCTGATAAACTTATTATGATTCGCCGGATGATAAAAGAGTCGTTCCGACACCCCACCATCGGAATGCCTGATAAACTTATTATGATTCGCCGGATGATAAAAGAGTCGTTCCGACACCCCACCATCGGAATGCCTGATAAACTACGGCGGCACCGGGACTGTTAGCGCTGTCGTTCCGACACCCCACCATCGGAATGCCTGATAAACTACTGATTCGTCAAAACAGATACTCCCGCATGTTCCGACACCCCACCATCGGAATGCCTGATAAACTAATCGGCATTTCGACGAACTTCCACATTGTAGTTCCGACACCCCACCATCGGAATGCCTGATAAACTTGATGCTATTTCCTCTTCGCAAACATCCAAAGTTCCGACACCCCACCATCGGAATGCCTGATAAACTCGATCACTTGCAACCGGTTGATTTGATTGAGATGCGGCTCTAAAAAAGCTCGATTTGCTCCGGCAAATCGGGCTTTTTCCTTGTCGGGCGGGGGCCGAAAAACTCACGAGTCATTCCATATTGTTTGTCTGTCACCAGAAAAAAAGCGACCTGTGCGCCAGCGGGGATGCCCGGACGCAGGCGCTGAACAGTTGCTTCGGCGACCGCCATTGTAGGGAAATGGCGGACATAGAGAGAATTTTGCAACTGGAAGAAATTCTCCTGCAACAAACTTTTCCGGAACAGCGCGTAATCGCGTCGTTCTTCGCGTTCGGTCATCGGGCAATCATATACCGCGATGACCCACATTACGCGCCATCCATTAACTCCCATGCTCGTTTGTCTTTGGTGAGCGCGGCGCCCTCAGGCAACAACAGTCGATGGTCTTTGCCATCCAGAATGCGCACATAGCTTGCGATACTCGCATCTATTGCGGCATGCAGCCGCACCTCCTTGCCATCCATGCGTACCGTGTGCTCGATAAAACCGAGCAGATGGCGTTTGGCGCGGCTATCGAATTCAGGAACTTCGCTCCATGCATCTGCGTCATCGGCTACTTGAATGTCCACCATGAAACGGTAGGGCTCGATAAAATCGTCGGCCAGGTTAAAAGCGTTGGCTGCATTGGAGTGCCCCAATCCCAATGCACCGTTCAGGCCAACAGAAACCAACGTGCGAGCAATCATAGCGCGCAATACGGCATAACCATAGTTGAGGCGAATGTTTAACGGGTCTTCCGCGCCCTCCTTGCTGCGTTTGAACGTTTCCGGAAAAAGATTGCCCCAGTAATGCTTCGAGCCTTGCCCCTCTGTATTACTTTTATCTCCAGGCTGAACTTGTGAAGCAAGCCGCTCCAGTCTCAGCGCGCCATTACGTTTCAGCAGACGTAGGGCATAAGCTTGATTGAGCAGCTTGGCGCTGACGAGTTGCTGCCACAATACGCCTCGTTTTTCGTTGGTATCGAATGCAATTTGCTGGCGCAACCTTCCTGTGTCCAGACCCGTTGCAGCAAGAGGAAGCTGCATTGCACAAGGCAAATGCCTTGTGTCGGTGACAATGATTGCCGCGCCCGCCTCTGCGAGTGTTCGCAGGACGGCAACCGAGAGCGTGACCGTATGATGCTCAAGACAGAGTACGGCAATGTCTTTGGGGGAAACAAAGACGGGTTCATAACCCTCACGCTCGATTTTCAGCCGTCCGGTATCTATGCGCAAGGTCGCTGGATTGGAGATGGCGAGAACTCGTTGTTCAGGCATGCTCAGTCAATCCGTTTCAAGCGTTTCGCGGCAGGAGCAAAGGAGATGGTGCCGCCTACCTTGCTCCCTTTTTCGGCTTTTTCGTTAGCTTCTTTGAAAGACCTGGGCTCCCAGATAGGAAGGAGAGCAATTGTTCCTGCGGCCTTGAAAAGACAAACCCGGTACAGCAATCCATCTTTGCTATCAAGAACAGTATCGCCCTTGTAAAGACGCAAAACATTTTCTGGAGCCGCTCTTTTCCTGTTGCAAAGAGCATCGCGGATTTTAACCAGCCGATGCTCTTTCGATCCATCTGTCCGCAGGTCTACGTAGGCATACCCAGCGCTGACCAAATATTTGCGGTGTTCGCCATGCCTGCTGCGAAACATGATTGGCAGAGAATCTTCTGCGAAGGTTTCGTAGCAGCGCACTTTCTTGATGGGTTTGTTGTAGCGCGGATGAAAAATCGGCTTTTCCAGTACCGTTCCCGCCGCCAAGCCTTGTTTGATGCGCGACTCAAACACCTCGGAAACTATTTCTCGTACGCTATCGCTGACAATATTGGAGATAGCCTTACGAGCAGACTCCAGGCTGGTTTTCCCCTTGATCTTTCCTAACCCCGCAACAGCCGTTCTCAAAGTGAGGCGCAACCTGCCTTCACCGTCTCGCTGCGCTACCCCATAGGCAGTATCCTTGAACAAAGCGCCCTCAGGATAACGATCCGGCTTGAAGGAAATTTTGCATTCGCGCACAGCTTGTAAAGCGGCGGAACGAACATTGAGCAACGGCGGAGCTGGTGCTTTAAGTCGTGGGCGCTCCTCTTTTTCTGCGGCAATCTTGTACGCTATCGCCATTTGCTGGAACAGGCTGCGGGAAGTGAGCGCCAGTGTGATGGCATCAATGAGGTGGTGGCGATGGTCGATCCGCTTATTGGGTCGACGATTGAAATTCAGGCCTGGATTTGCTTTCTTGTCCGCCCCGCGTTCTTCTTTGCTGACGTTTCTCTCAAGGTATTTCCTCAATTGTGCAAAATCTTCTGGAGTTACGGGCTTTCCCTCTTCATCCAATACTGGGAGCTTATTTTCATAACGCACTTCGGGGATGACCGTATCCAATTTCCAGCTTTTCCGCAGCATCGCAGTAAGTTCACCGCGCGATGTGGAAACTTTGTTCGGACAAAGACAGGCAAGCCACAACGCAGCTTCTTTCGCTATCCACGAAGTCTGGTGAAGCTGCCGATCAGCGAAGCCATCCACTGTCTCGTCTTCCCTTGCTTCCTGTAGCTTAAGCAATGCTGCCTTGCGAAAAAGCCCGTTCATTTCCCCACGAAATGGGGCTTGGCGATCATTACGACGCGCGTCATCAAATTTCTTTTTCAAGGCAAGCGCTTTTGCAAGGAAACGATTTGCCGCTGATTCTACAGATTGCCAACGTATGCTGTTTCTGCCCATACCCCATGCTTCAAACGGCGTGAAGTCTCCTTTGGCATGGTTGCATGAGCTATGAGAAAGAACCAATTCTGATCGTTTCTTCCCGATTTGAGAAAGCTTCTTTGGAATGATGTGTTCACATTCTGTTGCTGCGCCGCTCATGGCTTGCTCAAAACTGATGCTCTGATTGCAATAAGGACAGAAGCTTTTGTCTTGTTCTGACCATAATAGGTAACGATCCACTTTTGTATCCGTTGGGTACATGCCATGGTCGCGTATTTCTTGTTCAGCGTCACGCCGCACTTTTTGATTCTTGGCGTTTTCCGCTTCGCGCTCATTGCGTCGCGTAATGCCAAGGTTCATCCCGCGTGACAGTTCAACCACGATTTCTTCAGGAGGATAGCCAAGCTCGGCGATCATTTTATTGATGATCCATTGTATCTGGCGCAGCGCCCCATCCACGACAGCGTTGCCCGTAGGTTTTGGCGCAGGCAACCTGTTTTGCTGTACCACTTTCCGCCTCTTCTTGATTTCGGCGCGATAACAGGCTCGAATCGCACCTTCCTCGTCAACGCTCATAGCGCCATCTTCCGTATCGCTCCAATCTCCCGGCCATTCTGGCTCTTTCAGCCAATCAGTGAGTTTTCGTAGCGCCTTGACAGAATAAGAAGCTCGGCCACTGTCAAAACCCATCTTGCTCAGGCGGTCAAAGTTGTCATGGTCTTTGATGCGGTTGACGAATTCGATCAGCGGCTCTCTGAATTCTCGCTTCGAGCGATCCCGTTTTACAAAGCTGTTGTGCCACTCAGGGTCATCCAGTTGTTCTGGCGAGCCAAGTTCGGCAAGAAAATTGATAACGGCGATTTGTGTTTTTTCATCAAGCTTGAGAAATGTTTGTTCAAGATTATTCGCCCGTTCCGGGTGATGCTTGGCGCTGTGCTTGTCCAGTTTCCGAAACGCAGCCAGGGTTTTATTGCCGGGCAATTCTTCACGACTGGAACGATCAAGGTTCAATCCCTTGCCTTGGGGTTTCGGATACCCGGCTTCCTCTAGCACCTCATAGATAGACTCGAATGTCGCTTTCTCTTGGTTGTCGAGCAAATCGCGGATGATTTGCTTTTGTTCGCAAGTCAGTTTTTCAGCGCGTTTTCCCGAACCCCAACGCAAATCAGCCAAGGTTTTTTCTATTCGAAAACGCTGAAACGCCATTTGCGCACGCGGTGCGCGTTGCAAAGTTGGCTCCAATGAGCATTGCGCAACCAATCCGGCAGCCGATTTCAGGGGGCGCTGAAAAAATAACGCATCGTAGAAATGTTCGCGGATGGGCTTGTCTTTGTAAACGCTATTCAGGATGGGATGATGCTTGGCTTGGGTATTCCAAATGGTCTCAAATTCATGCTCGACCATGCTGCGCAAAGCATAGAGATTTTTCGGAGCATTGGCCTTTTCAGTTCTTTTGCCCTTGAAATCACCATCATCGTCTTCTTTGACTTTCAGTTTTGTCGGTAACCCATTGTCCAACCGATAGAGAAGGTATTGCCCCAGTGTGATCCCTGCGTCATTTTCGTCCTTGAGCGCAATGCCTCGCTCCGTAGCCAAAGCCCTCATGGCTTGTTTTAGCTCATTTGAGCCTTCCGCCACTTCCCCTTTTTTCTTGGCTCTGAACTCCCCTTTGTATCCGCGCCGCTTCGAGAGCCGCAGGAAAATACGCAAAAGGTCTGCAGGCTCGATTTTTTCTGTTGCGGCTTGGGCGCGCAGGCGAGGCAGGGAGCTGCCATCATCAGGTGGAATTTCTTCGCGGTTTAAGCCAAGCAGATTGGCAAGATGTGCAATTCGGCGCAGGCGGGCAGCGCGACGATCTATCTGGCGGCGTTGCATTCTGGCTTTGCGTCGTCCGGCTTTCTTTGAAACCAGACCGCCTTGCCCTTTTTCTAACGGCTCATTGAATATTCTGGTGTGATGCCAGATCAGCTTATCCGGGAAACCGTCTTTATCCAGCGAAAATGCTGCTGCACATACTGACGCTGTTCCTACGTCCAGCCCAAGCCGATATTTTGCGGCCATAATCACTTGTTCCTTTTCTGCTGGTTTGGTATAGTTAAAATCGTATCAGGTATTCCGATGGTGGGGCTGTCGGCAACAAGAGCTTCAAAGCTCACCGATACGAAACAGGGCACTTCGGTGCCCGTTTCCTTTTGCGGCAGGCAGAGCGCAAATGTAAACAGACTTGCATTTTTCTCCGCTAAATTGCAAAATAGCAACCAATTTGAAATTCCATGCCAGCAAATTTCAACTTCCAGCCATGAAACGCGGCCCTACCGGACATTACCTGCCGATCTCGACGGTCGGCGAGACTTGCCGGGCCTTTGTTCCCAACCCCTTGCCGCCCAAGCCGCCCCTGCAACTGGACGTGCGGCTGCACACCCTGGCGCAAAACGCCGCGCTGGCGCTGGGCCGTCTGGATGCGTTCTCGAACCTGCTGCCCGATCCGCAGATGTTCCTGTACTCCTATGTTCGCAAGGAGGCGGTGCTGTCCTCGCAGATCGAGGGCACGCAGTCTTCGTTGTCCGACCTGTTGCTGTTCGAGGCCGAAGGCAGCCCCGGTGTGCCGCTGGACGACGTGCGCGAGGTATCGAACTACGTCGCCGCGCTGGAGCTGGGCATCGTCCGCATGCAGGAAGGTTTGCCGCTTTCGCTGCGCCTGATCCGCGAAATCCATGCCGTGCTGTTGCGCGATGGGCGCGGCGCGAGCAAATCGCGCGGCGAATTTCGCCGCAGCCAGAACTGGATCGGCGGCACACGTCCCGGCAACGCGCTTCATGTGCCGCCGCCGCCGGACAAGGTGCTGGAATGCATGGGGGCGCTGGAAAACTTTCTGCACGGCCAGCCGGTCGCCTTGCCGGTGCTGATCCGCGCCGCGCTGGCGCATGTGCAGTTCGAGACCATCCATCCCTTTCTGGACGGCAATGGTCGCCTTGGCCGCCTGCTGATCGTTTTCCTGTTCCATGCCGAAGGCGTACTGCGCCAGCCGCTGCTGTACCTGTCGCTGTATTTCAAACAGCACCGCAGCCGCTATTACGAACTGCTCCAGTCCGTGCGCCTGGAAGGCGATTGGGAGGAGTGGATTGAATTTTTTCTCGAAGGCGTGATCGACGTGGCCACCGGCGCGGTGGATACCGCACAGCGTCTGCTGGCGCTGTTTCAGCAACACCAGCAGCAGGTGCGCGAATTGGGCCGCGGCGCCCCATCCGCCTTGCGCTTGCTCGAACACTTGCAGCGTCAGCCTGTCTCGACCGCGCCGCGAGCCGCGGCGGCGACCGGCATGACATTCAACACCGCCAAAAGCGCATTCCGCGCGCTGGCCAGTTTGGGCATCGTGACTTGCGCCGACGAGCGCAAATACGGCAAGCACTATACCTATACCGATTATCTGGCGCTGCTCAACCGTGATGCTTGATAAATTCACAAGAGCCGCGAAGATCGCTGACCATAAGCAGCACGCTCGCGCTGCGGACGATCGGGCTGGCTACCGTATTCGGCATCGGCCTGGTTTGGTTGTTGACGCCGCTATTTCGACTGCCGGCGCCGGAGGGGAGCGCATAGCCAAAACGTCACGCTTCCCCCCCCGCTTCGCTCGCGGCTAAAGACCACTTACCACGATCTACGCGCTTATCCGGCGACGCTTGCTGCTACAATCAAAAACATTTATGACCACGCCTTGTTCCCTGTTGACGTTACTTGCAACGCTTACCCTCACCGCCTGCACCTCTTTCTGGCTTTCCGGCGGTTTGCCGTTGCTGAAAATGCCGCCGGAAGCGCTCGGCGTTCAGACGGTCGAGCAGCGGACGACGATTGTCTGGCGCGGCGAGCAGAAAACGCTGGAGATGGTGCTCGACATTCACGACAGCACGTTGACGGTGATCGGTATGGCGCTCGGAGCGCGGCTGTTCAGTTTCGATTATGACGGAGAAAAAATTACTGAAACGCAGCCGCTGCCCAGCCATTTGTCGGCCACGCGCATCGTCAACGATTTGTTGCTGGCGTATGCGCCGTTTGACGCGTTGCGCGCCGCGTTGCCGAACGGCTGGACGGTTCAGGAAAAACCGGGAACGCGGCAGGTGTTGCTTGACGGGGCGCTCAATATTTCCATCCGTGCCCCCGAGGGCTCGCTCTGGCAGGGACGTGTCATGCTCGACAACCATGCATTACACTATCAGGTGACGTTCGATAGTCATGAGGCCACTGACGATGCCCCCTAGTCCGATCATTTTGTTACCACCGGCGATTTCTTGCGCGTTGGGTGATGGTTTGGCGAATGTCCGCGAGGCGCTTTTTTCCGGGCGCAGTCCGGGGATGCGCCGCAGCGATGCTTACAGCCCCGGGCGAATATTGACGCTCGGCCATGCTGACACGCCGTTGCCGTCGCTCGCGGCTTTTCCGCTTCCTCAGCAGTCGCGCAACAACGCTCTGCTACTGGCGACGTTCGCACAGATCGAGCCTTTGTTCCGTGAGTTGACGCGCGACATTCTGGCGCATCGCATCGCGGTGGTTCTCGGCACCAGCACGACGGGCATGGCCGAAAGCGAAGAAGCGGTTCGTATCCATTACCAGACAGGGCGGTTCCCCGAAGGGTTTCATTACAGTCAGCAGGAGGTCGGTTCTTCGCCGCGGATGCTCGCCGAATATCTCGGTTGCGCCGGCCCTGTTTACGGCGTTTCGACCGCTTGCACATCGAGCGCCAAGGCGCTGATCAGCGCCGCGCGCCTGTTGCGCGCGGACCTGGCCGATCTGGTGATCGCCGGCGGCGTCGATACGCTCACCCGTTTCACCGTCGCCGGATTTTCTTCGCTCGACGCGATCAGCGAAGCGCCGTGTCTGCCGTTTTCAGCCAATCGTTGTGGTATCAATATCGGCGAAGGCGCGGCGCTGTTTTTGATGCGGCGGCAAACCGAAGAGGACAAGCACGCGGTCACGTTGGCCGGTTGGGGCGAAACGTCCGACGGTTATCACATTTCGGCGCCCGACCCCGACGGCAAGGGCGCAACCGAGGCCATTCTCGAAGCGCTGCATCGCGCTGATTGTTCGCCTGCCGACATTGGCTATATCAATTTGCACGGCACGGCCACGCCGCATAACGACGCAATGGAAAGTCGCGTTATCTCGAAGCTCTTTCCCCATTGCCCCACCAGCAGCACCAAGCCGCTCACCGGCCACACGCTGGGCGCTGCCGGGGCGGTAGAAGCGGTGATGACCTGGCTGACGTTGACCGATAGCGCCCAACGCCTGCCGCCGCACTTGTGGGACGGCGTTCAGGACACGGAGAATCCTCCCCTGCCGCTGGTGGCGTTGCATGAGCGCGCAAAAGCGCCCGTGCGTGCGGCGCTGTCCACCTCATTCGCTTTCGGCGGCAGCAATACCGCGCTGGTGCTGAAAACAACGTAACGGGACAAGTCATGAATTACCTTCCGATCGCCGAATACCTGCCGCACCGTCCGCCGATGGTGTTACTCGACCGTCTCGTTGATGCCGTCGGATCGCATGTCGTTTGCGAAGTTGCCATTCAAGTGGACAGTCCGTTCTGCGATGGCGCCGCCGTTCCCGGTTGGGTCGGCATTGAATATATGGCGCAAACGATCGGAGCCCTGGCCGGCTGGCGGGCGCTGGATAAACAGTTGCCGGTCAGAATCGGTTTCCTGGTCGGAACGCGTCATTATCGAAGCCACGAGCCGCAGTTTCGCGTCGGCGACCTATTGCGCATCACTGCCGATGAAGAATTGACGGCGAGCGATGGTTTGGTGGCGATGCGTTGCACAATACATAACGCCGCCGACGTGTTGCTTGCTGAGGCGACGTTGCTGGTGTTCCAGCCCAACGATCTGGAGGCGTACCTGCAACAAATATCTTCCGCCTGCGAGAATACTTCGGCGTTACAATAGTGCCGTTTGTTGACTGAAAAAACGGTATGCCCCCTCCCTCTTCCCGAACGGTATTGGTTACCGGTGCCAGCCGCGGCATCGGTCGCGCTGTCGCCCTGCGACTGGCGCAGGACGGATTTGACATCGTTGTCCATTGTCGCAGTCAGCGCGTCCAGGCCGAATCTGTGATCGAAGCGATTGTTGCCCAGGGGAGACAAGCCCGGTTACTGATGTTCGATATCGCCGACCGCGACGCGACGCGGCAGGCGCTGGAAGCCGATATTGCCGCGCACGGCGTTTATTACGGCGTAGTGTGCAACGCAGGCATTACCGCCGACAGTGCCTTTCCGGCGATGCCCGCCGCTGACTGGGATCGGGTGCTCGACACCAACCTCGACAGTTTTTACAACGTCCTCCATCCGTTAACCATGCCGATGGTGCAGGCGCGCCGACCCGGCCGCATCGTCACACTGTCGTCGGTTTCGGGCATCGCCGGCAATCGCGGGCAGGTCAACTACAGTGCCGCCAAAGCCGGCATCATCGGTGCGACCAAGGCGTTGGCGCTGGAACTGGCGAAGCGACAGATCACGGTGAACTGTGTCGCCCCCGGGCTGATCGACACCGAGATGGTGCCGCCGGAAGTGGTCGAACACGCGCTACCGATTATCCCGATGCGGCGGATCGGGAAGCCGGAAGAGGTTGCCGCCGCCGTTGTTTTCCTGATGCGCGACGATGCCGCTTACATTACCCGGCAGGTCATCGCAGTCGATGGAGGTATGTTGTGAGCCGCCGCCGCGTTGTCGTCACCGGCATGGCCGGCATCAGCCCGATCGGTAACAACTGGCCGGACGTTGAACGCGCGCTGCGCGCCCGCCGGAACGCCGTTCGTTTCATGGACGAATGGGATGACATCGCCGGACTCAACACCCGCCTCGGCGCACCGGCGACGCCGTTCGATCTGCCGGAGCATTATTCCCGTAAGCGCACCCGCAGCATGGGGCGCGTTGCTCTGATGGCGTGCCTTGCCAGCGAGTGGGCGCTCGCCGACGCCGGGCTGCTCGATCATCCGGCGCTGACGTCTGGACGCACCGGCGTTTCCTACGGCTCTTCGACCGGCGAGCCCGCCGCCGTCGCCAATTTTCTGCGGCTACTCGAAGACCGCACCCTTGACGGGATTACCGCCAACAGCTATCTGCGGATGATGGCGCACACCGCGCCGGTCAACATCGCCGTCTTTTTCGGGTTGACCGGTCGGGTCATCACCACATCGAGCGCCTGCACTTCCGGCAGCCAGGGCATCGGTTACGCTTACGAGGCGATCCGTTACGGACACGCCGACGTGATGATCGCCGGCGGCACCGAAGAATTGTGCGCGTCGGAAGCGGCGGTTTTCGACGCGCTGTTCGCCACCAGCACCCGCAACGATGCGCCCGCCACAACACCGCGGCCTTATGACCGCGATCGCGACGGGCTGGTCATCGGCGAGGGCGCGGGAACGCTGATTCTCGAAGAACTTGAATACGCGCGCGCGCGCGGCGCCCGGATTGTTGCAGAAGTTGTCGGCTTTGGCACCAACTGCGACGGCGCCCACGTTACCCAGCCGCAGGCCGAAACCATGGCCACTGCCATCCGGCTGGCGCTTGCTGACGCTGAGCTTCCAGCGAAGGCCATCGGCTACGTCAACGGCCACGGCACGGCTACCGACCTGGGCGACATCGCAGAAAGTTGTGCGACTCATGCCGTTTTCGGCGAGAATATACCCATGTCGTCGTTAAAGAGTTATATGGGACACACCTTGGGCGCTGCCGGCGCTCTGGAGGCGTGGATAACGATAGAGATGATGTGTACCGGCTGGTTTGCGCCGACGCTGAATCTGGATCACGTTGATCCGCGTTGCGCGCCGCTCGATTATATGCGCGGCGATGGTCGTGCGCTCAATTGCGAATACACGATGAGCAACAATTTTGCGTTCGGCGGCATTAACACGTCGCTGATCTTCAAACGATGGATTTGATTTTCACCAACCACCCCCATGAAGGAGAACCCATGAAAACACCTGTAAAAGCCTCTGTTTTTACCGCCCTGCTGGTTGCCTTGTCGTTGTGCGCAGTCGGTGTGCAAGCCCGTAGCGCCGAGCACTATCTTTCGATCAAAGGCGCCGTCGAGATGGGCAGAGCCAACGGAGCGCTTGGTCGCGACATCAGACTCTACTTTAGCGATCAATCGCATTCTGCGGTCGCAGTATCATTTGCCAGAGGTGTTGAGGCTAAAGGAAAAGTCAAGGTTGCACACAAAGGTGAAGACGAGGCGTGCAACGCCGCCATGGTGGAAGCGCTGGCGACGCTGCAAGAGCGCGCGCGCAAAGAAGGCGGCAACGCCGTCATCGGCATCAGGAGTTATTACAAAAAAGCGAGCTTCAACAGCAAGCAACAATTTGAATGTATCGTTGGAGGCTCGGCCAAAGTTTTCCTGAGCGGCGATATCGTCAAATTGAAAGAGTGACCCGAATCTTTGCCTTACCCACACCCATGAAGGAGAACCCATGAAATTATCTGTAAAAGCAACTGTTTTCACCGCTTTTTTTGTTTCCCTGTCGTTATGCGCGGCTGGCGTTCAGGCGCGCGACGACAAACACCTGCTGCCGATCAAAGACGCTCTCGAATTGGGCAAAAAGCAAGAAGGAAAATGGCACCTCGATGAGGACATCGCGTTTTATTTCGGCGATCAATCGCATCCTGCGGTTGACGCAACATTGGTCAAAGGCGTCATCACCAACAAGAAAACCAACGCGGCGAACAAGAGCGACGAAGAGGCCTGCAACTTTGCGATGCTCTCGGCGTTGATCCAGCTCCAGGAGCGCGCCCGCAGCGAAGGCGGTAATGCCGTTATCAACATTGAAAGCTACTTCAAAAAGATCAGCTTCAAGAGCAAAGACCAGTTCGAATGCCACGCAGGAGCCATCATGGCGGGTGTGGCATTGAGGGGTGATGTCGTCAAACTGAAAAAATAACCTGTAACAAAGAGAGAAGGGCGCGGTATTTTGCCGCGCCTGTTTTTTGCTTACACGTCACGCGCTCGTCATTTTCGGGGCGTTTTTACAGCCCTTTGATATTATTTTTTATACTCACGTGCTACAATTTTTTCACGTTCTAATATTCCGTCTTAAGAGAGGAAACTCGGCGGCAGGCGGATAGAAGACGAAGGGAGGCGGGGGAAAGCAAAGGCTTGTTTTTCTCCAGAGGTTGCTCATATTGCCACATTCGTTATTTAGATCAGGAGGTCACCTTGAAACGCTCTTTCAACAAACTGCTCTCGTTTTTGGGGGCGCTTGCCGTGTTGTTAATCGCTGCGGGCTGTTCAAACATGCAGATGGGGTCGGAAAGCGCGAAGACAACAGCAACCGGCTCAGCCGGCGGCGCCAACGCGCAAGGGGAAAACGCCGCGCTCGAAAGATGCGACAAGGCGCTCGGCACTTTGGCGGTCATTGAAGACACCGGCTCCGATTGGTATCAATACTATAACCAGCAGTACAAACTGGGACCGACTGCGCCGGTGCTCAAATTGCTGGCGCAGCAATCCAATTGTTTTGTGGTTGTCGAACGCGGCCGCGCGATGGGCAGCATGATGCGGGAGCGCGAACTGGCCGATTCCGGCGAGTTGCGGCAAAACTCCAATTTCGGCAAAGGGCAGATGGTGTCGGCGGACTATTCGCTAAGCCCGTCGATTACGTTCAGCAATAACAACGCCGGAGGGGTCGCCGGGACAGTCGGCGGCATCATCGGCGGCTGGCGCGGCGCGCTCGTCGGTTTGGCCGGCAGCGCTAATTTCAAGGAAGCCAGCACCTTATTGACACTGGTGGACAATCGTTCCGGCGTACAACTGGCGGCGGCCGAAGGCAGCGCCAAAAATGTTGATTTCGGCGCGCTCGGCTCGATCTTCGGCGCGCATGGCGGCGGCGGTCTTGGCGGCTATTCCAATACTGACGAAGGCAAAGTAATCGTCGCGGCGCTCACCGATTCCTTCAACAACATCGTCAAAGCGGTACGCAACTACAGGATGCAAACCGTCGAAGGCGGTTTGGGAACCGGGCGCGGCGGTTTGCAGGTGCAGCAGGAGGAAGAGCCAGCGCCTGCACCGGCGCCGGCGCCTGCGAAAAAGAGTTCTGCCACCAAAAAGAAATAAATCTTTTTGAGAGAGAACAACAGCGCCGTTGTCGGCGCTGTTTTCTTTTGCGGAGATGGAAGCGCGACGCAGCGAAAGTTTTCTGCGGGTCCTTTTGTGCGGAGCCGCAGGTGGCCCCCAACGGCCTCGCTGCCGTATTGAAGTGGAAATGGAATCAGGCGGTTTGGCGGCGGATACCCTCAGCCAACTCGCCTAGGCCAGGAACAACCAGGGAAGGTTCGATGCCCCAGGAGTCGAACAATGCGTCGGGAGATCGCTTGATCCAGGCCGCGCGCATCCCCGCCGAGACGGCCCCGATCACGTCGAACGGGTTGCTCGATACGAGCCAGGCGCTGGCGCCCGCGGCCCCGGCTTGGCGCAGGAAATGAGCATATACACCCGGATTGGGCTTGAAGGATTTCATGTCGTCAACGCTGACGATGTCGTTGAAATAGCTGAGGAGCCTGGCGTTTTTCAGCAGCGCCGCGACAGTATCGGCGCGCCCGTTGGAGAAAGCAAACAACCGATGGCCGTCCTGCCTGACCGCCGCCAGACCGCCCTTGGCGTCCGGGAATGCCGGCAATTTTTCGTATGCCGCCAGCAGATACGTCCTCTCTTCTTGGCCAAACGGTGACCCGAAAGATGAGTTCGTGTAATCAAACGCATCGCGGACGCAAACGGAAAAGTCCTGATAGTTTTGCATCAATCCGCGGCGAAAGGTATATTCGAGCTGCTTCTCGCGCCAGGCGCGGGAGAATTCGGCGGCCCTGTCGCCCATGCGCGCGCCGAGCGCGGTAACGATTCCTTGCGTGTCGATCAAGGTGCCATAGACATCAAACGCAACCGTAATGACCATGATGTTTATTCCTCTTCGTTTTGCGTTAAAGCGCGGCAGGCTGGGACGTGAGCGTCCAGCACTTGTTTTGATGACCGCCGCGCCCTATGACGATGCTCCTTGCGCCAGGCGGATAAATAGGAGTTCATGAGCGTGGACAGGTACTCGGCGTCTACCGGCAGGCCAAAGGGCTGGATGACAGCTTGGCGACCCATGAGACCCACCGCGACGATCGGCGGATAATCAGGATAGCGCCAACCAAACTTCCTGCGAACTGCGTACCGCCTAAGGTTTTTGTGCGATATGTACATTGTGTGCGTCATAAAGCGCTTGAAAGATGAATAGCCTTGGTACACCGAATCATCCTTCAAGCGAACGCACAACAGAGCTATCGGGGAACCTTCATCGGCTTCCGTGGCGATGGATTGGACGTTTTCCCACGAGATTCTCACGGGTATCAACTGAAGCATCACCAAGTCCGTGTAGCCATCGGCATCGAGAATGATCCCCGTTCGCCCCTTCGCCACCCGGATACCCGCAGTCACGAGATAGTACAGCGCGGCGATGATCGGCAAGAGTCCGCCGCCCACGATGAAGAGCACGCCGCACGCGACCAAGAAGGCCGTAATGGCCCAATGGGGAGGGCGCATGGCCGGGTCAAGAGCCGGGCCCAGCACCCATTCGGATAGCACATAAACCGTAAACACAAACCCGAATGCCACCAGCGCCAAACAGGTCGCAACCATTCTGGCCAGATAAAGCTTGCGTAACGGAATCCGCATCGGCGCTGGATAACCTGGGACAAACGTATGGGGCGGGCCATCGCGCCCGTTTTCTGCATGCCGCATCATCTGCCTTCAGCGAGCCCGTGCTCCGTAGGGCGGGTAAGGCCGAAGGCCGTAATCCGCACATTTGTCAGCAAAAGAGATTGTGTTTGCTGTTTCATATCGATGGTTCATCTTCATCGGCCCTGGCCGGACAACATTTCCCTCAGATTATAGGGCGGGCTGCGGCCTTCGGCCATCCTACACATACTTCAATCTTGTCACGCGGTATAGAACAACATGGAAGCTATGGGTTGGGTGCGTATGGCTCATACCATATATCTTCATACCCTTGGTCATCTATAACAAAATGATAGCCTGGCGCCAAAGCCAAATAGGGAATAAGCTCCGGCCATATTTCATGAAGATGTGCAATGTGTACAGGCTGATAAAAATCCAGATCCGCAGAAAAATCATCGCCGGCCCATATATACCAGCCAGCCGTGCCTTTTTCCGGCTGAAGTCGATCACCCCTAATAGGAAGCTTTCCCTTTGTTTGAAAGGCAACCCCTATTTTCAAGCACTCATCCGGATAAACGACGGGCGATCCATAACGCGCACAAATTTCTCTTTGTTTGTCTTTATAGGTTGAACGAGCCATCCTGTTTTTCCTGCTATACGCTTGAAGAAAGCAGCGCTTCCGCACGACGTTTGTAATTTCGCTCCAGCCTGCGCGCTTATGCAGGTCAAGGAATCATCTGCGTTTCCAGGGTACGGACAGAGCTTTCACGTTCCGCCCAATCTTGCAGTTCCCGCGTGAATTCCGGCTGATTGTTTTTTTGTTTTACGAATACAGTCAGGCGCGGGTCACGGTCGCAACTCGTGGCGCCCGTTGATTTGGCATTTTGCTTCACCGCGTCCCGATGGCAGTGAAAATGGATTAATCCAGCCATCAACAATTTGCCTGCTGGCGTGACAATCACCGCCGCCTTTTCATCGCAACTATGAGGACGGCAACCCGACACAAGGAGGTTCCCATCAGCAAGCTTCTTCGTCGGGCTGGGGATGCCAAGCCCCATGAAGATCTGCTCGCTCACAGGTTTATCCGGCAAAAAATAGCTGCCGGAAACACCCTTGAGCTCATCCCGAACCGACGGGAATATATCCGGCGACGAAGCCTCTGCCGCGGCTACGCCAACAAACATCAGCCCGACCAGCAAAAACAGCGCGCGCAATGAATCTATTCTCTTTAGGAATCGCAAATTTATTCGGCTCATTGACGCTGAATCATCCTCTCTTTATCTCTGCGCAACGCTTGTTGGCTGAGCGGCAAGCATTGCATGGTAGGCCGGGAGGCAGTATAGCGTAATTTCGGTGATGACTCCTTTGCGCCTCCGCAGGGTTCGTACAGCGACGCGGGCTTTTCATCCTTATAAGTACCCTCGTGGTTTTCACACTCCCCTCGCTATCTTAATAAACGCCGGTTTCTTGAAGGCGCACCGCGCATCTGCCGAGTCAGCGCGATGCAGGGCGTTCCTGAACCGACGGAACGCCCCTTGCCTTCCAGCGCAACAAGCCAATTCCTGTTTGTGTGGGTCGTCCACGCCTTTGGCGGACGCTTTTATCAAGTTATAAACGGAGCCGTCACAGCCGCTTCGTCACGAACGGCGGCGACAGGCATAAAGTACGCCATACCCGTAATTCTGTAGTCAAGAGGGTCTGTCGCGACCACGGGCGGGCAGGAAAAGAGGGGTGTTTTGCTCGCAGGACAAATAAAAAACGGCCCAGCGTTACGCCTGATAGAATAGCGGCAGCGGAAAACCTCTTTTGTCATGAAACCTTTTCTTCCCTTTACCCGACCGGCGATCGGTGCTGCCGAAATCGCCGCCGTCACCGATGTTCTGAACTCCGGCTGGATCACAACCGGCCCGCAGTGTCAGGCGCTGGAAGCGGCGTTTTGCGAGATGCTGGATTGCCGTCACGCCATTGCGGTCAGTTCGGCGACCGGCGGCATGCATGTGGCGCTGGCGGCGCTGGACATCGGCCCGGGCGACGAGGTCATCACGCCGTCGCAAACCTGGGTATCGACGCTGAACATGATTGTTTTGCTGGGCGCGGAACCGGTGATGGTCGATGTCGATCCCGACACGTTGATGGTCGGCGCCGACGCGATTCGCGCCGCGATCACGTCGCGCACCAAAGCGATCATTCCGGTGCATTACGCCGGCGCGCCGCTGGACATTGACGCGATCACAGCTGTCGCTAAAGAGCGCAACATTCCGGTGATTGAAGACGCCGCTCATGCGGTCGGGACACGCTACAAAGACCGCTGGGTCGGCAGCCGCGGCACCGCGATCTTTTCGTTTCACGCAATTAAAAACATGACGTGCGCCGAAGGCGGCTTGATCGTCACCGATGATGATGCGCTGGCCGACCGGATGCGTTGCCTGAAATTTCACGGCTTGGGGCTCGATACGTTTGATCGTGAGCAACAAGGACGCAAGCCACAGGCGGAAGTGGTCGAGCCGGGCTTTAAATACAACTTGACCGACATTCAGGCGGCACTGGCATTGGCGCAGTTGCGGCGCTTGCCGGACCTCAACGCGCGGCGCGCCGAACTGGCGACGCTTTATCGGGAACAATTGCACGACTTGCCGTTCAAACCGCTGCAAGCGCCGACGTATCCGCACCAACACGCCTGGCACTTGTTTATCGTTCGCACCGACCCACAGGCGTGTCGGGGATTAACGCGCGATGTGTTGATGAAAGAATTGAAAGAGCGTGGCATTGGCACCGGTTTGCATTTTCGCGCGGCGCACACGCAAAAATATTATCGCGAGCGCTATCCACAATTGTCGCTGCCAAACAGCGAGTGGAATTCTGCGCGCATTTGTTCACTGCCGTTGTTTCCCGACATGCGGGACAGCGATGTCGAGCGTGTTGTCTCGGCGATGAAGGATATTCTGGAGCAACAACGTGGTTGATTTTGACCCTATCCAAACCGTGTCGGTAGTGATCCCAGTTTTCAATGAAGAAGAAAGCCTGCCAGCGTTGCTCGAACGAACGCAGGCAGCGTGCGCCAAGCTCAAACAGGACTACGAAATCATTCTGGTTGACGACGGCAGCAGCGATGCTTCGGTGACGCTCATCACGGCAGCGGCAGAAACAGTGAACAGCCATGTGCTGGCGATTCTGCTCAACCGCAATTACGGCCAGCACTCGGCGATCATGGCGGGCTTCAGGTCGGCGCGCGGCGATTTGATCGTGACGCTCGACGCTGACTTGCAAAATCCGCCCGAAGAAATTCCGAAGCTGGTCGAAGCAGCGGAGCAGGGGTACGATGTGGTGGGTACCATCCGGATGAATCGGCAAGATTCGCTGTTTCGCAAGACCGCGTCCAAACTGATCAATGCGGTCATTCGCAAAACGACGGGGAGGGTGATGAGTGACTACGGGTGTATGTTGCGCGCTTACCGTCGGCCGATCATCGACGCCATGTTATCCTGCCATGAACGTAGCACGTTCATTCCGATTCTTGCCAATATGTTTGCGCGCCGGGTGATTGAAGTGCCTGTGCAGCACGAAGAGCGCAAGTTCGGCGCGTCCAAATACGGCTTGATGCAACTCATCAATCTGATGTTCGATCTGGTGACTTGCCTGACGACGACGCCGTTGCGCATTCTCAGTATTTTCGGCGGCTTGCTGGCGCTCGGCGGGTTTGTGCTGGCGCTTTTGCTGATTGCGCTACGCTTTTTGCTGGGGGCGGGCTGGGGCGCGGAAGGCGTCTTCATGTTGTTTTCGCTGTTGTTTATTTTTATCGGCGCTCAATTCGTCGGGATGGGGCTGTTAGGCGAGTATATCGGTCGAATTTATCAGGACGTGCGCGCCCGACCGCGCTACTTTATTCAAAAGATCGTCGGACAACGACGTTTCCCCAACAAGCATGAGGATCGAACATGAAAGCAGTCGTATTCGCTTATCACAACATCGGTTGCACCGGCATCAAGGCATTGCTGGCGGCAGGTTATGAAATCGAAGCGGTATTCACACATGTCGATGACCCCAGAGAGAATCGCTTTTTCGCTTCGGCGGCGCGCCTTTGCGCGGAACTGAATTTGCCGGTATTCGCACCGGAAGATGTTAATCACCCGCTGTGGGTTGAACGCATTCGCGCGATGCGGCCTGATGTTCTGTTTTCTTTTTACTACCGCGATCTGATCGGCAACGACATTCTGAAACTGGCGCCGCAGGGGGGCTACAACCTGCACGGCTCGCTGCTGCCGCGTTATCGTGGACGAGCGCCGATAAACTGGGCGCTGGTTCACGGTGAAAAAGAAACCGGCGTGACGTTACACCGGTTGGAATTGAAAGCGGATGCAGGCGATATTGCCGGACAGAAACGCGTCGCCATCACCGATAGCGATACGGCGCTGATACTGCACGAAAAATTGAACACGGCAGCGCAAGAATTGCTCAACGAGCTTTTGCCGAAAATTGCTCGCGGCGCGATCACGCTGACACCGCAGGATTCAACGAAGGCAACCGTTTTCGGGCGTCGCACACCCGCCGACGGCAAAATCGACTGGCAGCAGTCAGCGCAACAGATTTATAACTTGGTGCGCGCCGTCACCGAACCCTATCCCGGCGCATTCTCATTCAACGGCAACCGTAAATTCATCGTTTGGGAGGCGCGCGTGGAAGCGCGCAACCATCAAGCAAAGCCGGGAACCGTGCTGTCAGCACAACCACTGACGGTCGCTTGCGGAAAAGACGCGCTGCAAATCGTTGCCGGTCAAACCGAAGCAGGGCTTTATTCGCAGGGCGAACGTCTGGCCGAAGAATTGGGCTTGGTGGTCAACAGCCGCTTGGGCGAAGCAGTGTCAACGCGGCCGAAGCGGCGAACGCGGGTGCTGATTCTGGGCGTGAACGGTTTCATCGGAAATCATTTGACTGAGCGGTTATTGCAGGAGAATTATGAGGTTTACGGACTGGACATCGGGTCGGACGCCATCGCCCGTTTTCTGAGCAACCCGCAATTTCATTTCGTCGAAGGCGACATCAGTATTCACTCGGAGTGGATTGAGTACCACATCAAAAAATGCGACGTGGTGTTGCCGCTGGTCGCTATTGCGACGCCGATAGAATACACGCGCAATCCGCTGCGGGTGTTCGAGCTTGATTTTGAAGAGAATCTGAAAATCGTACGCGATTGCGTCAAATACAAAAAACGCATTATCTTTCCTTCGACATCAGAAGTTTATGGGATGTGCGACGACAAGGAATTCGATGAAGATCATTCGCGTTTGATCGTTGGCCCGATCAACAAACAACGCTGGATTTATTCGGTTTCGAAGCAATTGCTCGACCGCATTATCTGGGCTTATGGCGTTAAAGAAGGATTGAAGTTCACGCTGTTTCGCCCTTTCAACTGGATGGGGCCGCGGCTCGATTCGCTTGACGCGGCGCGCATCGGCAGCTCACGGGCGATTACTCAGTTGATCCTGAATCTGGTGGAAGGCTCGCCGATCCAGTTGGTGGACGGCGGCGCGCAAAAACGTTGTTTTACCGACATCAAAGACGGTATCGAGGCATTGTTTCGTATTGTCGAAAACCGAGACGGTAAGTGTGATGGCCAGATCATCAACATCGGCAACCCTGACAATGAAGCCAGCATCAAGGAGCTGGCGGAAATGTTGCTCGAGTGTTTCGAGGCGCACCCGTTGCGTCGCCATTTCCCGCCGTTTGCCGGGTTCAAGCTGACCGAAAGCGGCCATTATTATGGGAAAGGTTATCAAGATGTGACGCATCGCCGCCCCAGCATTCGCAACGCCAAGCGTCTGCTTGGCTGGCAGCCGACCGTGCCGATGCGGCAGACAGTCGCGGAAACGCTGGACTTTTTCCTGCGCGGGGTGGAGTCGAATTTGACGGAACGCCCCGCCGATTGAGCAACAAAAAAGAATGAATATCTCACGCGAAGGCGCGAAGGCGCGAAGGGATATCGAGGAAGTTGCTGCATGGGTGATTGATGCAGCGTTAGAGCTTCACCGGGATTTGGGGCCAGGACTTTTGGAAACCGTTTATGAGGCGCTTCTCGCCAGGATACTCGAACAGCGAGGACAGTTGGTTGAGCGACAAAAGCCTGTCCCCATTCAGTACCAGGGAATTGAAATCGCCGAAGGGTTTCGGTTGGACTTGCTGGTCGATCAGCAACTGATCGTGGAGCTGAAGTCGGTTGAAAGCATTCATCCAGTTCACCAAAAACAACTTCTGACTTACTTACGCTTAGCAGATTTGCCGCTCGGCTTGTTGATAAACTTCGGCGCGCCCCTTCTGAAAAACGGTTTGCAACGCGTCGTCAACAAGCACATTAACTTCGCGTCTTCGCGCCTTCGCGTGCATCAAAACACGAGGAGCGATGCATGAGTAAAGCCATTTACTCGAGGCAAGGGGGAGGCAAAAAAGTCGGCCTGCGAATTGATGTTGACACGTTGCGCGGCACCCGCGAAGGCGTGCCGCGTTTGCTGTCGTTGCTGGAGCGCCATCAGGTGCGCGCGACGTTTTTTTTCAGCGTTGGCCCCGACAACATGGGGCGCCATTTGTGGCGTCTGTTGAAGCCGCGCTTTCTGTGGAAAATGTTGCGCTCCAACGCTGCCGCGCTTTACGGTTGGGATATTTTGCTGGCCGGAACCGCCTGGCCCGGCGTTCGTATCGGCGAAGCATGCGCGGACATCATTCGACAAGCAGCTGCAACCGATCACGAAATCGGCTTGCACGCCTGGGACCATTACAGTTGGCAGGCGCATGCGGGCAATTGGCCTGATGACCGCATCGCGCAGGAAATTCAACGCGGCCTCGACACGTTGACGAAAATCACCGGGCGAAAAATAGATTGCACCGCCGCGCCCGGCTGGCGCGCCGATACGCGAATCATCGCTTGCAAGGAGCCATTTCGTTTTCGCTACAACAGTGATTGCCGGGGGACAACGCCGTTTCGTCCGCAACTGGGAGAGATGGGTTTGGGAACCGCGCAGATTCCGGTGACGTTGCCGACGTACGACGAAGCAGTCGGTAGCGTGGTTGATGTGGCCGGCTTCAACGGTTACGTGTTGGCGGCGTTAAAGCGGGATTGCGGCACGCCGGTTTATACCATTCACGCCGAAGCGGAGGGAATATCACAGGCGACGGCTTTTGAAAATCTGCTGAAGCAAACGGCGGCAGAAAATTTGCACCTCTGTCCGTTGGGAGAACTGTTGCCCGAGAATATCAGCACGTTACCGCTTGGCCGAATCGAACGAAAATCTTTTCCCGGCAGAGAGGGCTGGCTGGGTTGTCAACAAGAGGCGCTGCAAAAAAGAAGCGGAGCGCAAGCATGACGGTATCGAAATCGTTGAAAGCGGCGGCATGGTTTCTTTTCTTCGGCCTTTTTTATTTATTGCCGTTGAACGGCCGATTACTGTGGCAGCCCGATGAAACCCGTTACGCCGAAATCAGCCGCGAAATGCTGGCGCGTGGCGACTGGGTCGTGCCGCAACTCCTCGGCTTGCGCTATTTCGAGAAGCCAGTCGCAGGCTATTGGTTGAATAACATCAGCCAATGGCTGTTCGGCGAAAACAATTTTTCAGTGCGTTTTGCTTCGACGTTGTGCACGGCATTGAGCGCGGCGCTGATTTTTTGGCTGGCGATGCGGCTGTGGCAGAACCGTCAAAAAGCCTGGACTGCTTGCCTCATTTATTTGTCGAGCTTTCTGGTTTACGCGATCGGAACCTACAGCACGCTCGATCCGATGCTGGCGCTGTGGCTGACGGCGACGATGGCGGGTTGTTATGAGGTGATCCACGCTGTGTCGGTGCGGCGGAAAATTATCGCAGCGATTCTGACCGGCGCTGCTTGTGGGATGGCGTTCATGACCAAAGGTTTCCTGGCGCTGGCGCTGCCGGTGATCGCGGTGACGCCATACATGCTCTGGCAGCGTCGCATCAAGGATTTGTTCGTTTATGGGTTGGCGATTTTTGCAGCGGCGGTGTTGGTGAGCGCGCCGTGGGTGATTGCTGTTGCGCTCAAAGAGCCGGATTACTGGCGCTATTTTTTCTGGGTGGAACACATTCAGCGTTTTGCGGCAGAGAACGCGCAACATAAGCGGCCGTTCTGGTTCTTCGTGCCGATATTGATTGCCGGCGCGCTCCCCTGGCTGGGGTTGTTGCCGTCGGCGCTGACGCAAGGCTGGCGTCGTCGCCGTGAACAGCCGGGGCTGGCGTACTTGCTGTGCTGGGCGGCGATGCCGTTTCTCTTTTTCAGCGTCGCCAAGGGCAAACTGCCGACGTATATTTTGCCCTGTTTCGTGCCGCTGGCGTTGTTGATGGCGCATGTTGCCATCGAAGCGATCGACAAAGAGCGCTGGCGAATGCTGGCGATCAACGGCAGAATCAATGCCATCTTCGGGCTTTTGGCCGTCTTCGTTTTCATTGGTGCAGTGCGGGTAGAGTCTTTGTATGAACATGATGCGAGCGGAAGTTTCAAGATAACGCTGGCGTTGGTGTGTTTTTTGTTTTGGTCGGCCATAGGGTGGTGGGCGGCGCATCGTGGTTCACGGAAAGAAGCGCGACACTGGCGGTGGGCCGCTTTGTGTCCGTTGTTGTTTGGGTTGGCGGCAGGCCACATCGTGCCGCAGGAAAGTGTGGCGGCCAAGCAGCCGCAATTTTTCATCGGCAATGCTCGCGCCGAACTGGCCGACAGTCGCTACATTCTCAGTAACAACGTCGGCATTGCTGCGGGGCTCGCCTGGGAAATGAAGCGCAGCGACATTCTTCTGTTCGATAAAAAAGGCGAATTGGAGTATGGCGTAAATTATGCGGACAGTGTCGAGCGGTTTGTTTCGGCAGAACAGTTTCCGGAGTGGCTGCAGGAAGCGCGTCGGCACGGCGCAGTGTCGTTGTTGTTGCTCGACGGAAAACCGGAAACAGTACCGCTGCCGGACAGCATGGTGACGGCGGAAGCCCGGTTGTTTCTTCTTCATTACCGACAGGCCCCATGAGCTTGCTGCTGGTTTTGCTGGTGTGTGTGCTGACTTGTTGCGGCCAGTTGTGCCAGAAACAGGCGGTCGAGTGCTGGAAAGCGCCGACGCCGTTGGCGACGAGAAGAAAAAAAGCATTCAGTTGGTTGGTGCTGGCCGTAGCGACGCTCGGATTGGGCTTGTTGCTCTGGTTGTGGGCGTTGCAATTATTGCCGCTGGGTGTGGCATACCCGATGCTCAGTTTCAACTTCGTGCTGATGGCGCTGGTGGCGCATTTTTTCTTTCGCGAGCCCTTGCCGCGTCGCCATATGGTCGGTATCGCGTGTATCGTGCTTGGTGTCGCCCTGCTGGGGGTCAGCTTATGAAAGGAATCGCGTGGGCTTTGGTCAGCGTTGTGCTGGTCTCGGCGGCGCAACTGCTGATGAAGTGGGGTATGGCGCAACTGCCGCCGACCTCTGCCCTTTTTTCGATGGCAGAATCGCCGGTTTGGCAAACGCAGCCGATGGCGTTGGTGAGTATCGCGGTGGGAATTATTTTTTACGCGCTGTCGATGTTGTGCTGGTTGAAAGTGCTGCACGCATTGCCGCTCGGTCGCGCGTATCCTTTGCTGAGCCTCAGCTATGTGTTGGTTGCGGTGATGGTTGCCGCCTTACCGTGCTTCAACGAACCTCTCACGCTACTCAAAGCCGCCGGGGTTGTGCTGGTGTTGATCGGCGTCTGGTTGATCAACACCGAAGAAAAAAGAATTTAACTGCAAAGAGCGCATAGGACGCAAAGAAAGAATGCGCCACCTTGCGCGTGCAGGAGCGGGACCCCCCCTTTTTTATTCTCGCGCGAAGAAGTGGAGCCTCGGAGGAAGGCTTTTTTAACCACGAAAAGCACGAAAGACGCGAAAAAACGAAAGCGCAAACCCCTTCCCCCGCTTGCGGGAGAAGGCGGGGATGGGGGTGTTCACTTCCTGACGCAATACGCCGCACGTTGCCCTGTGGATCGTAAACGGTTTCGGCGGTTTGTTGTTCGTGGCGTCAAGAGTGTGGTCGATTCGATTGCCCTCTTCATCGCGTAGTCGGGTAAGGTTCCCCGGATGACGCTTCGCTTATCCGGGCTACACTCACCGGAATGGGGCGAAACGGAATCCCAGCTTTGGGCGGTTGATTCATTTGCGAGATTCCCAAATTACTTTTCCATGTCCATTCGACCCCGGAAATTGCAAGCCCATGTAGGTAACGGTATCAACAACAGCGCAAATCAAATCCAAAACATGGCTCTGCAATTGGAGCAAGAAAGGAACGTCAATCGCAGTGTCAAATATCTCCTGTTGGCGATTGATAAAGAACGGGACTGAAGCGCCTTCGAAGTTCGGGGGCCTCCAAGAACCATGACAAATCACATTTCGCAATTTTGATGCTTCTTTTAATTGTTCAAGGAGCTCATCAAGATTGAAAATTGTAGTATCTTGGTATTCGCGTACCGCTTTTCCGTAAGACTCAATGAGATTCCAGAGTTGATCAGATAATGCTCTTTCGAGCTTTGGCAACCACTCGCCCAGGGCCTTTTGGATTTCCTTTTCACTATAAGACTTTGTAGCAGTAAATGCAAAATTGCCTTGGCAAGCGTTTCTTCGAGGAAACCGAACGTAGCCACGACTCTTCCTAGATTTTCCCAGAATATCGGCTCGTGGCGGTGGGTAGGATACATCTTTGGCAGTGCATCGCGGTTAACAACGCACCTTTTTAGCTCTTCCATTGGTATGATCTCTCTCAACAAGAAAGCCATCGCCTGCTTCTATTGCCCAATTCGGCGGCAACCAGCCTTGACGGATGTGGCGATGTATCGAACTGTACGGCCATCCCGATGCCCGCACAACCTATTTGTGTTTGATCAGATCGATATGAACGCAACCCATGTACTGCTATCGGAGCGCTTTGCCCGGGGAAGCAATCTGTTTCCCTCCACGCATCGCTCGCGGCTAAAGCCGGCTGGTAGCCTGGACAAGCGAAGCGCAGTCCGGGGAGAGGTGCCTCACGCGAAGGCGCGATGCTGCGAAGGAACGTAAAGCTCTCTTTTCAGTTTGCTCCTTCCCCGCTTGCGGGTGAGAAGAACATTTTTTCGTGGCCTTCGTGTTTTTCGTGGTTGAAGATTTTCTTCGCGTCTTCGCATGAGCCAAAACATCGCGATTCCCGCCACGCTTCGTTTGTGGCTAAAGGCTGTTCACCAGCGACCTATGCGTCACGAAAAATGGGCGGGTTTGAAACCCGCCCCGACACGCAGAATGATGTGTTTCTGATCTCTGTTCACGCCATCGCTTCTTCGCGTTTTGTTTCTCCATACACCACTTCATCGTACGACGCTTCCTTCTCCATGTTGCGGAAGGCCACTGACAGCATCAGTTTGATCCGGTTCAACTGGTTGACTTCCGACGCGCCGGGGTCGTAGTCGATCGCGGTGATGTTGGCGTAAGTGTAGTGTTCTTTCAACGCTTTGATGACGCCTTTGCCGGTGATGTGGTTGGGCATACAGGCGAACGGTTGCATACAAACAATGTTGGCGGTGCCCTGCTCAAGCAGCGACACCATTTCGGCGGTCAGGAACCAGCCTTCGCCGGTCTGATTGCCACGCGACAGAATCGGCGCGGCACCGAACGCCAGCTCGTCGATGGTGTGCGGCGGGTCGAAGCGGTTGCTTTGCGCCAGCGCCTTGCGCATGTCGCGCCGGTAAAACTCCATCGCTTTGATGACGATGTTGCCGGCAAGCGCCGCCAGTTTGCTTTTCGACAGGAATTGATGGTTGAAATCGTAGTCGTAAGCGCAATACAGAAGGAAATCCATCAACCCCGGCATCACCGCTTCGCCTCCTTCTTTTTCAATCACTTTGACCAGATCGTTATTGGCCATCGGGTGGAACTTCACCAGAATCTCGCCGACCAAGCCGACGCGAGGTTTACGCTGTTCGACGATTTCGAGGCGATCGAAGTCGCGAACAATAGCGTAGATGTTCTTTTTATACGCAGAGAAGCTGCCCTCGAAAATCGCTTCTTTGCAACGCTCGACCCAATGTCGATATAACGCCTCTGCTGCACCCGGTACTTTCTCGTATGGGCGGGTGCGGAACAGGACGTTCATCAGAAGATCGCCATAGACAACGGCCATCATCAAGCGACCGAGCAGCGGCAACGTCAGCTTGAAGCCTTCGTGCTTCTCCATCCCGATCACGTTAAATGACAGCACCGGCACATCGGGGAAGCCGCTGTCGTGCATTGCCTTGCGCAAAAAGCTGATGTAATTGGTAGCGCGACAACCGCCGCCGGTCTGCATCATCATCACTGCGGACGTATCGGGATCGTATTCGCCGGATTTCAACGCTTCGACGAGTTGCCCGATGACGATAACCGCCGGATAGCAAGCGTCGTTGTTGACGTAGCGCAGTCCTTCATCAATGGCGGTTGGCCCGACCTCTTCGAGGATTTTCAGTTTGTAACCGAAAGCAGTGAACGCCGGTTCGAGAAACTGAAAATGTATCGGCGACATCTGCGGCACGAGAATGGTGTGCGTCTCGCGCATTGTTTTTGTAAAGGTACGACGTTTGTATTTTGGCGGATGGAAATGAACCACCTGAACCGCTTGTGGTTTGCGTTCTTCCAGCGCTGCTTTCAGCGAGCGAATGCGAATCCGCGCCGCGCCGAGATTTTTACCTTCGTCGATTTTGATGGTCGTGTAAATCTTGCCGCGTTTTTCGAGAATTTCCTGAACTTGATCGGTCGCCACCGAATCCAGTCCGCAGCCAAACGAATTCAGGTGAACCACATCCAGGTTGTGCCGCACTGCCGCCAGTGCAGCGGCGCGGTACAGTCGCGCGTGGTACATCCATTGATCGACGACGCGCAACGGCTCGTCGAGCTTACCCAGATGCGCTACCGAATCTTCAGTGAGCACCGCCATGCCCAGCGAGGTGATGATCTGCGGGATACCGTGATGAATTCCGGGGTCGATGTGATACGGTCGCCCGGCCAAGACAATGCCGCGGGCGCCGGTTTCCGCCAGCCACTCCAGGACTTCCTCACCTTTGTGTTGAATATCTTGTTTGAAACGCCGTTGTTCTTCCCACCCGGCGTTGAGCGCGCGATAGACTTCCGTTGCGTTGAAGCCGAAGGGAGCGAATACTTGCGCCATTCGCTTGGCGAGTTTTTCTTTGTCCTCCAGCGAGATGAACGGCTGGATCAGCGTGACATGATGCTCTTTCAGAAGATCGATGTTGTTGCGGATCAGTTCGGGATAGGAAGTAACGATCGGACAGTTGAAATGGTTATCGGCGTCGTCGAATTCCTTGTTCTCGTAAGGCACGCACGGGTAGAAGATCGTTCTGATGCCCTGCTGTACCAGATCAACGATATGGCCGTGCGCCAGCTTGGCCGGGTAGCAGATCGTATCGGAAGGAAGCGTATCAAGCCCCTGTTCCAGCACCGATTTCGATGACGGCGCCGACAACACCACACGATAACCCAGCGTGGTTAGGAACGTGAACCACAGAGGGTAATTCTCGAAGAGATTGAGGACGCGTGGAATTCCGATCGTGCCGCGCGGCGCTTCTTCAAGGGGTTGATAATCAAATACGCGCTCGTATTTGTAGGTAAACAAATCGGGCAGATCGTTGCCGCTTTTCTTTTTGCCGAGGCCACGATCGCAGCGGTTTCCCGATATGAATTTACGGCCGTCGGAAAAACGGTTGACCGTCATCGCGCAGTAATTGGTGCACTGACCACAACGCGCCATCGACTGTTTTACCGAAAATTCCTGCAACGCCTCCAAGCTCAACATGGTTGACGGCTCAATACCGTGCCAGCGTTCTTTGGCAATCAACGCCGAGCCGAACGCACCCATCAGGCCGGCAATGTCGGGGCGCACTGCATTGCGCCCGGAAATCAACTCAAAAGCGCGCAGCACCGAGTCGTTGTAAAACGTTCCGCCTTGAACGATGATTTTTTCGCCGAGTTCTTTCGGGTTGCGCACTTTCAGCACTTTGATCAAAGCGTTTTTCACCACGGCATACGACAGCCCCGCCGAGATGTCCGCGACCGACGCGCCTTCTTTCTGCGCTTGCTTGACGCTCGAATTCATGAACACCGTACAGCGCGACCCCAGATCGGCTGGCGCCCGCGACTCCAGCGCAACTTTGGCGAAAGCTGCGACCGGCATCTGTACCGATTGCGCGAAAGTTTCGATGAATGACCCGCAACCGGCGGAACACGCCTCGTTCAAAAGGATGTTATCAATCACGCCGTTTTTGACGCGCAGGCACTTCATATCCTGACCGCCGATATCCAGGATGAAATCGACGCCGGGTAAAAAGTGATTGGCGGCTTTATAGTGCGCGATGGTTTCGACTTCGGAAAAGTCGATCTTGTACGCTTCGCGAATCAGCGCTTCGCCGTAGCCCGTTGCCGCTGACGCAGCAACGGTTGTTCCTTCGGGAAGAGATGCATAAATTTCGTCGAGCGCCGCCGCGACAACGCGCAACGGGTCACCTTCGTTGCTGCCATAATACGAATACAACAGCTCGCCGTTTTCTCCGATCAAAACAGCTTTGGTTGTCGTTGAGCCGCCGTCGATTCCCAGAAAAACCGGACCGCGATATGTCGCCAGTTCGGCGCGCGCCACTTTTGCCTCCCGATGGCGTGCATTGAAAGCCTGTTGCTCCTCAGCGTCGTTGAAGAACGGGCGCAGCGTGGCAATCTCAAGGGAGCTGCTGTTCTGCAATCCCTCGAAAGCATCGACGATCTTCGCAAAGGGCTTCGCTTCTTTCGGCTTGCCGTACAGCGCCGCGCCCAGGGCGACGAACAATTCGCTGTTGTCTGTCGCCACCACATCATCGGCGCTCAACTGCAAGGTTTCGATAAAGCGTTTTTTCAGCTCGGGCAGAAAGTTCAGCGGGCCGCCGAGGAACGCCACCTTCCCTTTGATCTTGCGGCCGCAGGCCAAGCCGCTAATAGTTTGATGTGCGACCGCCTGAAAGATCGATAACGCAATGTCGCCGCGCGCCACGCCTTCATTTAACAACGGCTGCACATCGGTTTTCGCAAACACGCCGCAGCGCGCCGCGATCGGGTAAATATTTTTTGCACCGCTCGCCAGTTCGTTTAGTCCGACGGCGTCAGTGCGCAGCAGGCTCGCCATTTGGTCGATGAAAGCGCCAGTACCGCCGGCGCAGGCGCCATTCATTCGTTGCTCGACGCCGCCGGTAAAAAACGTGATCTTGGCGTCTTCGCCACCCAGTTCGATGGCCACATCGGTCTGCGGCGCCAGCACTTCAACGGCGCGGGTACAGGCAATGACCTCTTGTACGAACGGAACGCCGGCGATCTCCGCGATGCTGAGGCCACCGGAGCCGGTGATGACCAGCGTTGTCGGCGCATCGTCGGGGAACAGGCTACTCTGCCGCAATTGCGCCACACTGTCGGTCACTGTTCGGCGGACTTCAGAGAGGTGTCGGGTGTACGCCTTGTAAAGAAGACGCCGCTCTTGATCGACCACGACGACCTTGACGGTAGTGGAGCCGACATCAATACCAATACGTAAAGGGGCAGACATACGCAAATCGGGAGGGAAGAAAGCTGTAAGATGACTTTTACCGAGTTTTTAGTCTAGCATTAGATGCCGAGACTATTTTTATGATACCACCTGACGACTCTTTTGCTACCGCCCCACTGTCGTGGAAAAGAGACGGGCTGAGCCGTTGCGGGCAAAAAAATCCCCGCCACAAACTGCGACGGGGAACACCCCCCTTTGGATGTCTTTCTTCGGCAACCTTTGTGCGGCGCTATGCCCGTACAGCTTTTATTTCCCAAACGGCTACCATCGTGATAAGCACAGCAAAAATCACGCCAAAAGCCAGGAAGCACGCTTGCGCCATGTTTATAAATTTTAGCGGGGGGATCAGGTACCAGCCGTCCGATGCTGTGTAAAGATTGACGAACCATTGCTGAACGCCGCTCAGTGCTGCGCCTGCCGGCACGATGGGCGCGTCAAATCCGCAGTCGCCGGTCGGCTTGAACCATTCCGGCGCCCACTGCGCCAATGGCAACCCGAACGGGAAATGAGGTTCCATCGAACATCCTTGCACGCCGAAAAAATTCTCCGGGTCGTGCGCCGCATGGTGAATCTTGTTGAGTTTGATGGAATTGATGATGCCGACCGTCGATCCGTAAAAAGCAGTCGCGGCGCCGAGCAGTTTCAGTGGAATATTCTTTGGAGAAATCGCAACGATCAAACCGCCTGCCGCCACCGTCAGCATCAAGAAACGGATATAAACACAGTGCTCGCACGGCGCCATGAAGAGGAGGTTCTGAAAGAAAACGTGACTGACGAGCACCAGTCCGGCCATCACGATTGCCATCAAGATCCATGGAAATCGCTGATTCTGCCACTCGAAAAGCGTATCGACCGGCGACAAGCGTAGCGCCATCTCCCCCCCTTATTTATCCGCCAGTTCTTTGATCAAGTTTGCCAGACCGTCTTCCGACCGGATGTTTTTGGTGTAAATCAGATACTTGCCGTTGACGACGTAGGCCGGAATGCCCTGGATTTTGGCAACATCGTAACCAGCCTGCCATTTTTTAAGCATTTCCTCAACCTTGGAGTCTTTGACCGCTGCGTCGTATTCGGCGCGGGGCATTCCTGCCGCGTCAAGCCCGGTTTTCAGGAAATCGTTTTCGCCGCCGTCCCAGCGCTCCCTGTTGTCGTGGTACGCCGTGTAATACGCCATCTTCGCCTTCTTGAAGAGCGATTTGTCGTCAACCAGTGAGGTCCCGTTGGCGCGATCTTTGAGAATCAGCACAGCGAAAAGACGAGCGGCCGGCAAGCTGTATTTCGCTTTGGTTTCAAGGGGAAAAGGCTCGAACGTGACAATACCGTCGAGTTTCTGCACGACCGGCCCGGTAACTCTTTTGTCGTACCTGTAGCAAAACGGACAATCGTAGCTGAACACCTTGATCAGCGTCTTGTCTGCGTTGGGGATCGGCTTTTCCAGAGTGACGTAATCCGTTCCTTCGGTGAAAGCCGAGGCTGGAAGAGCCGCAGCAAGAAAAGAGGCGGATAAAAGGGACGGCAAAAAAAAGGTTAAGAATTTCGATCGCATAAATCGCTCCTGGTCGATAGAACTTTTCGTTTGCTAGAGATCGTGATAATTTTAAGGAATCAGACACATTTCGGGGTAACACTTTTTAACTGTGCTCCGCGCACTTATACTGATACCGATTGTCTTGATAAGGTAAAAGCGCTGTCGCATCGTATTCCTGCTTAAATTGTATAAGTATTGAGACGATTGTAATAGGAGTTTCCGAGAAAACAAGCTCCCGCTTCAAGATAAGGGCAATTCGCGAAATGAAAAACCTCTCTCTCGACACCGAACTTTTGTTGCTGTTCAAAGCGCTGCACGAAACCCGTTCGCTGACGCAAGCAGCCAGTCGCCTCGATATAAGCCAGGCTGCGGCCAGCCGGGCGCTTTCCAAACTTCGCGCCATTTTCGGCGACAACCTCTTTCTCAAGTCCGGATACGGCATGCTGGCAACGCCCCGGGCCGATACCCTGTATCCACTCGTGCTGGATTCCCTGACCGCCATCGAACAACTGATGGCGCCGGAAAAATTTGATCCTGCTTCGCTCACGCGCGTTTTTCGGGTCGGCGGCACCGACGACGGCGTTTTCACGATTCTCTCACGTGTCCTGCACGAGCTTTTTTTGCAGGCGCCGCAGGCGAGGCTGGACATCATTCCGATCAACGACGACCTGTACACCTGCCTTAAAGATGGGCGGATGGATATCGCGATTCATCCGGTGCAACCGCTGCCGCCCGATTTTCATGAGTACCGCCTTTCCGAGGAGCACTACGCCTGCCTTGTGCGCAAAGGCCATCCTTTGGCACATTATGCCGAAAAAGGGCAATCGCCGCCGCTCGACGAAATCACCCGTTATCGGCGGATGCAGATTTCCATTCAACAGGGCGGGAAGCCGAGATACTTTATCGACGACGTGGCTTTCTACGCGCCACCGCCCCAGGAAGAAGTCGCCATGTGGGTTCCCTATTTTCTGGCGGCGCCTTTACTGCTGACGGAAACCGATTTTGTTTTAACGCTCCCCCGGGAAACAGCGGAACATTTCGCCGAAATGGCGCCGCTGGTCGTGCTTCCTTCCGCCATTCCGACCAGAACGTATTTCACCCGGTTGATCTGGCACCACCGCGTTCACCACGATCCGGCGATTCAATGGTTGCGCTCGCTTTTTGTGAAACACGTCGCTGACGGGGCGAAGGGGGAGGGTGACGCAGGGCGGGCAAAGTGAAACATGTCCGCCGGGCGTCAGCAAATGCGGTGGGTGATACCAAAGGCCAAGAGGCTGTTCGCGAAATTGAGGTGGGCAACGGCGGACCCCAACACCATCATCGTTTCCGGTATAAACAATATATTTGGGTTTGCTGACAGCAAGTGCTTCGATACTCTGTTACGAACGTAAACCGGATCTCCGTCTATGTATGGGCAGTGATTCCTGGCCGCTGTTGCTCGTCACATCGGCACATACCCCGCCGGCGCTTCCGCACCCTCGCCGAAAAAATGCGCTTCGGTTTGTTGCGCCAGCCAGCGCCGCGCTTCGGGATCGGCCATATTCAGCCGGTGCTCGTTGACCAGCATCGTTTGTTGACGCACCCATTGCTGCCAGGCTTCTTTCGACACATTTTCAAAAATCCGCTTTCCAAGCGTACCTGGATACGGCGGAAAATCCAGCCCCTCAGCTTCCCGACCCAACTTCACGCAATGTATTAACCTCGCCATGTTTTACTCCTCGATAAAATTATAAATCTTTCCAATACACCTGCGACTTGCGTTGATAGTTATACAACGCCTGCTTTTGCTTCGGTAGGCGCGAAACCATCGCTGGCCGGAAGCCGCGTTCAACGAACCAGTGTGCTGTGCGCGTGGTCAGGATGAACAATTCTTTCAAACCGATCTTGCGCGCCCAGACTTCGATATGTTGCAGCAGCGATTCGCCGTAACCTTCGCGCTGAAATTCAGGGTGTACGGCCAACGCCGCCATTTCGCCGGCTTTCTCTTCGGGGAACGGCGTCAATGCTGCGCAGCCGATAATCAGATTGTCGTACTCGACGACGATGAAGCGCTCGATTTCGGCTTCCAGCCGTTCGCGTGAACGGCGCACCAGAATACCTTGTGCTTCGAGCGGTTCGATCAACGCCAGAATGCTGCCGATGTCGTCGATGGTCGCGGTTCTGAAAATCGCCAGCGGTCGCGGCGCCAACATCGTACCCACCCCTTGCCGCGTAAAGAGTTCGAGCAGCAGGGAGCCGTCTTTGCGACTCGACAGAAAATGCGCGCGCGGCACGCCGCCACGACAAGCGTACATCGCCTGCGGCAAATAGACGCGATGCTGCGGTGACAGTTTGTCAGGCGCTTTCATCAGCTTCTCGGCGTCGTCCATCGAAATGCTATCGAGCATTTTCCGCCCTTTGCGAATTCCATCGTCTTCGGACAGGAAAATCAATTTCATTGCTTTCAACAATACGGCGACTTTGGCGGCAACTTCTTCCAGTGAAAGATTGAAAATCTCGCCAGTCGGCGAATAGCCGAGCGGAGAAATCAACACGATGTCGCCGTCGTCGAGTCGTTGCTGGATCGCCTCGCGGTCGATGCGTCGTACTTCTCCGGTCAGTTGCATATCGACGCCATCAATTACGCCCATCGGTTTCGCCGTCAGGTAATTGCCGCTCGACACGCGGTTGCGGGCACCGGCCATCGGCGAATTGGCCAGACCGAGCGACAGCAGCGCTTCGATACGGCTGCGCACTTGTCCCGCCGCTTCCAGCACGCAGTCCATCGTATCAGCGTCGGTGATGCGCACGCCATCGGAAAAGCGCGCTTCAATGTTTTGTTGCGCCAGAATCGCGTCGATCTGAGGACGCATTCCATGCACCACGATAAGGCGTATGCCGAGACTGTGCAGCAGATTCAAATCGTGAACGATGCCGAGAAAGGCCTCGTCGGCCACCACTTCGCCGCCCAGCGCGATGACGAACGTGTTGTCGCGAAACGCATAGATGTACGGCGCTGCCGCGCGAATCCCCAGCACGAAAGTGCGCAGCGCGGTCGGCGAGGTGAGTTCGAGGGTGCTCATGGCATTCCAGTCAACGGAAAGAATTACGGAAGGATTATAGCGTCGCCTTCTTTTCAAGATGGTGGGTTTCCGCGAAAATCGCCCGCTTTGTTCATCCCTTTACCGTTCTGACAACACCCGCGGCGGGGCGGGATGCACCGAGCGCCCGTTTCCGGGATAATCTCGGGATGAACGCTTCGTCAAACACCATTCTCGAATCCCTGAACGCCGAGCAACGCGCCGCCGTCACGCTGCCGCAGGGTTCGGCGCTGATCCTCGCCGGCGCTGGCAGCGGCAAAACCAAAGTGCTGACCTCCCGCATTGCCTGGCTGCTAGCGCACGGTCAGGCGTCACCGCTGTCGATCCTCGCCGTGACCTTCACCAACAAAGCGGCGCGCGAGATGCTGACGCGGCTGTCAACATTGACGCCGGTTCACACCCGCGGCATGTGGGTCGGCACCTTTCACGGCTTGTGCAACCGGATGCTGCGCGCCCACCACCGCGACGCTAACCTGCCGGCACTGTTTCAAATCATCGACACCGCCGACCAACTGGCGGCGATCAAACGGCTTTACCGCGCGCATCAGATCGACGACGAGCGCTTTCCGCCCAAAGCGTTGCAATGGTTCATTCAGGGCGCCAAAGAAGAAGGCTTACGCCCCAACGCCGTTGAAGCGACGCACGATCACGCCCGCCGGATGGTCGAACACTATGCACTCTATGAAGCGCAGTGCCAGCGCGAAGGCGTTGTTGACTTCGGCGAATTGTTGTTGCGCAGTTATGAATTACTGGAAACACGCCCGGCATTGCGTGAGCATTATCGGCAGCGCTTCACGCATTTGTTCGTTGATGAATTTCAGGACACCAACGTGTTGCAATATCGCTGGCTGCAACTGCTGACCGGCCCGGAGGCATCGGTGTTCGCTGTCGGTGATGATGATCAGTCGATCTACGCTTTTCGCGGCGCCAACGTCGGCAACATGCAACGCTTTGAGCGCGATTTCGCCAGACCCGGCCAGCCGGTACAGATCGTCAAACTCGAACAAAATTACCGTTCACATGGTCATATCCTCGACGCTGCCAATGCGCTGATTCGCCATAATCAGGCGCGGATGGGAAAAAACCTGTGGACAGAAGCGCCGCACGGAGAGCCGCTGTCGGTATTCGCCGCCGACAACGATTTTGAAGAAGCACAGTTCGTCGCCGATACCGCCAGAGAGCAAAGCGAACAGGGCGTGCCACTTTCCGACATAGCCGTGTTGTACCGCTCGAACGCGCAATCGCGCGCGCTCGAACACGCTCTCTTCTCCGCCGGTTTGCCCTATCGGGTTTACGGTGGTTTGCGCTTCTTTGAACGCGCCGAAATCAAACACGCGCTGGCGTATCTGCGATTGATCGCTTCCCCCGATGACGACGGCGCCTTGTTGCGCATCATCAACTTCCCGCCGCGTGGCATCGGTGCGCGCACACTGGAACAGTTGCAGGACAGCGCCCGTGTGCAAGGCGTTTCACTGTGGCAAGCGGCTTGTTCGGGCGCGGTCGGTGGCAAAGCCGGCGCTCATATCGTTGCCTTTGTTCAATGCGTCGAAAAATGCCGCAACGAAACCGCATCGCTTCCCCTGCCGGAAATGATCGAGCAAATGCTCGAAACCTCCGGCCTTAATGCACATTACCGAGCAGAACGCGAAAGCGAAGAACGCCTGCAAAACCTCGACGAATTGATCGCCGCCGCGCGCTTGTTTCTTGAAGAGCGCAACATTGCTTCTCCTCCTCCCCCTCGCGGGGGAGGGGCTGGGGGAGAGGGGGATGAATTTCCACTCCCTCCCCTTCAAGGGGAGGGCTGGGGTGGGGATGGGGTTTCAGCCGAAAACACCTCAACCCCCGACAACAACCTCGCCACACTCATCGCCTTCCTCACCCATGCCGCGCTGGAGGCAGGCGACGCCCAAGCCGACGAAGGGCGTCCGGCGCTGCAACTGATGACCATGCACGCCGCCAAAGGATTGGAATTCCACACCGTCTTCATCACCGGCCTTGAAGAAGGATTGTTCCCGCATGAAAACAGCTTGCAGGAAACCAATGGACTCGAAGAAGAACGGCGGCTGATGTACGTTGCGATCACCCGAGCCCGCCGCCGTCTGTACCTGACCTACGCGCAAAGCCGCCGATTGCACGGACAAACCCGCTACAACCTGCCGTCGCGTTTCCTCAGTGAACTGCCCACCGAGCTGATGCAATGGTTGTCGCCAACGCGCTTGCAATCATCTCTTTACGAAACCTCGACACGTACCCAACAACCTTATCGCCAAACCTTTCACGACGAAAGCGACGCTTCCTCTCACACCGGCGCCCGCAATCGTTCACGAACAACATCAACAACGCGCGGCGCCAGCACCGTGCCGCGCGTCAATTCGCCCAAACCGATGCCATCGATTCACACCCGCGCCGGCAACTTCAGAATCGGCCAAAGTGTGCGTCACGCCAAATTTGGCGATGGCATGATTGTCGATGCCGAAGGCGGTGGCAACGACACGCGCGTCCAAATCAACTTCCGCAATCACGGTATTAAATGGTTGTCGCTGGCGCATACGAGGCTGGAGGCGTTGTAGATTGCTGGTGCGCAGATCACTATGGCCGTTGGGTTTCACGGCGCCAGGGTGCTCGACCACATACTGCGGGGTAACTCATTTAGCGACAGGATGACCTTTTAATGCTGTTTTGGCATAGCCGAAAAAGCTTTGCATAATAACTGCAGATAATTTTATGGTATGGTGTGCTACGCACAACCTTGTTGTCTTGCTCATCACAAGAAGCGAACCATGCTCTTGGAGGAGCAAGACTTCTTCTGTCGACATTGAAAAAACGGAGGAACTTTATGAAGGTCAAGCATTCAATTTTCTCGCAAGTTATTTTGGGAATGGTGATGGCCTCGGGGCTGCACGCCCAAACGGTTGACCCCATGTACTTGGTTTACATGAACCCGTTTTTTGTCCAGAAATACGAGCAGGAGGCCATTGACACAGGGTATGTCCGCCCGGAGATTCCAGCCATGATCCGGGAAGAGGAAAGAAATAATTATCTGTTTCGGAATTTGGATCAATTCAAATACTCACCGGGCGTGGAGCGGGCAAAATATGAAATCACCAAACAGTTTTCCCTGCGCTACGTCAAAGAAACTGTCGTACAGATGCCAGCATTTTACGCGCATCTAAACGAAAGCGAGGTTCGAGAATTAGCCAAATCTGATCGTGTCGTTTCAGTGGATCGGATAGACATGGACGGGAAAAATATCACTTTTTCTTCATACTACGATTACACGTCCGGAGGCGAGGTAATTCCTTGGGGGAAGCAGGCAGTCGGCGCCGACAACCTCTTTTTGGTCACCAATAATTTCTACATCGTAGATACGCCATACAACAGCCCAGCGTTAAACAACGAAATAACCCTATCTTATACAGATACTACCGGACCAGATGGGTATCACGCGGCAAGCGCCCTTTCGGTTGCCGCGGCCAAAATAAATTCGTTCGGAATTAGAGGAATAAATCCAGGACAGCCAGTAGTGCATCTTGAAACCGATCTCACCGGCTCACCTATTATTAACAAGATTGCTCTGATAGCGGCCATGTCGGAGTGGCGGGGGCAGTTCTCCACGTTGAATTTGTCGTTACATGAAACATCCATACCCGCCGCAATCATTGAACCCCTTTAATAGCGATGCCCTTTTTGGCCGGGTCATCAGAAGGGCGTCGGGGCGATTGTTCGTCACGCAATCGGCAGGTAATTATAATGGAAATGCTTGCCTAGCCTCTTTTAACTATAACGGTATGCCCGCCCAGACGGACGATGGGATTATGGTTGTTGGCGGAACAGATCGCTTTGGCGACAGATACCCCAAAACAACGAACCCTCCCCCTTATAGCAATACAGAGGATCGGTCAAATTATGGGCAGTGTGTTGATGTATGGGCACCTGGCCATTTGATGACTACCACACTGCCCGATGGGACACTTATTGCTCTCACAGGAACTTCTTTTGCAGCGCCCATTGTCGCCGCAATTGCGGGGCGCTATGGAAACACTACCACCCGCCCCATTGAGCGAGAGGCTTATATACGAAGCGGAATGGCTTTTACAGGGAAATATGATGGAGCGGCTGGCTCAAATCTTCCCATCTATTTAGCTCAATATACCCCGCCCTCTTGGTACAACATTCCGAAACGGCTTCCGATTGCTGCGGTGTATTCAAACACCAACACGGCTAATCTTCAAAAACTCGTGGACCAGCAATTCTATGACGGAATCGATTGGAATGCTGGTGGTCAATGGGGAAGTATCGTTCTCGACCTTGGATCGGCAAAAAACCTGAAGGGCGTGCGCGTGATGATTCGGTCTTCCGCGGCTGGAGGGGCGCTTGCGTTTTCAGTCCATGGAGGTAATTCAATAACCATGACCGGACCGGGAACGGCGATCATTCCCGTAAATTACATTGCAATTAAAAACACCTCTGACCAGTATGATTTAGTTCCCTATTACATTCCCGTTAATGGGAACTATAGGTATGTGATGATTGAGGCGAGCAATGCGGCATCCTGGGTTTCTTTCTCAGAGGTGGAGGTGTATGGTGATTAGCCGAGTGACGCTGGCTTTTGCCGCTATATTGATGGCGCTGGTGACGCTGGGCTGCGGTGGCGGAGGCGATTCCGCCCAACCCAAACCTCCCGGTCCGATAACTCCGCCGCTCGGCTCGATAGACCTGCCGCGCGGCCCGAAGCTGGAGCTGCTCACCGGCAAGGCTTCGGTGGATTTCAACAACTGTCAATCTGACGATGGTGCTACGAATGAGGCACGGTTTTCGCATCTGCAACGCATCACCGTTTACAAGGACGCTGTGTACCTGGCGGAAACCGGCGAGGGTTGCGCCAATGTGAGCTATGGCATCAATTTAGAGCCCCTCAATCTTCTGCCTGCGATTCGCAAGTTGTCTGACGGAGCGGTGGAAACTGCGGTAATTTTTACCGCTCGCGACGTTTTCAATTACTCTCCTGTCACGGTCAGATACCCCAGTGGCTTTCATCGCAAGGAAAGCACGGGGGAATCCTTTGTGCTGGGTTACGCCGCAGCTTCCAGCGAACAAAACTTTGCGCTCAACGAAAGTGAGGTGTCCCTGTACACTGAACGAGGAGGGTGGACACGCTACGTCCCCGGTCTTTTTAGATTCAAGCCGTCGCAATCATACGCAGGCTATGACGATCTTGTTGCAGGTGCAGGAATAGGTGGTGGGCTTGGAGCTGGTGAACCTCCTTCGTACGCTGACGGGGGAGGGTATGCGGCAAGATTTACTGCACCGCATGATCTGGAAGTGGATGCCGCAGGTCTCTTCTACGTAATCGACGATGGTCGCATCCGTACCATCGACAGCGACTACGAGGTAAAGACGCTGGATCACGCGGCGCTGGGCATCACGGGCGCTATCAAAGCGCTCGATGCTGATCATCGGGGGAACATCCATGTGCTAGCGCAGCGCAGCGGCCCAAGCTACACATGGCACAGGCTCAGGGATGGTTCACGGGTTGGCTTCCATATTCGTGACGTTGTGTGGTCGCCCGAGCCGCCGTCGCTGGAAACATTCACCGTGATAGGCAATGATATGTTGCTTGGCGTGCGCTACGCTTTCTACCCAGGATATTCTCTTACCCATTTGTATCGGGTGTCCGCTACGGGCGAAGTGACGGAATTGACCGGTGCCGACATGCCTGCGGATCAGCCTTCGCAATACCTGTTGCCTCCGGTAAAACACATCGAGTATGGGATTGACGGGCATCTGTATATCGTACTGCCGCAAGGCGTGTTGGTATCGCGGGATTTCAGTATTCAATAGAACGTTTTGGCTTGACGGGATGTTGAGAACGGGTTTCCTCAACATCCTGCTATGGCTCTTGTTAAGCATTCAGAAGCCCCGTTTTTCCGCGCCCACGCCGAAAATTTTGTTCCGCTTTGTTGCGCCAGTAGGCGGCGGTGCCCCTAACGAACAGCCCCTTCTAATGGCGGTATAATTCCACTTGTTTGCTATTCGTTTGTTCTTTGCGCTCCCGAAAGGGTTATGGCATTACAATCGCGGGCGGCCAAGATTGGCGGCGAGGGGGTCACCCCTGCTTAAGGCTTTGCATTTTCACTTTTAAACGATTTTTTAGGGGACGGGTTGCCTCATGGCTCAAACACATTTTTCTCTTACACATCGATTTCTGCACTGGACAATCGCGCTGAGTATCTTGCTGGCGCTTTTCACGGCGTTTTTACACGCGACCTGGATGGATCGCCAGGAGGTTGCATCCATAATCACTTCTTCGCTGGCCGAGAAAAATATGGCGCTGGCGAACGATGACGCACAAAGTATCGCAAAGAAAATCGGCAGCCCGATGTTTCAATGGCATTTTTACGCCGGCTATGTGTTGATCGCTTTGTTAGTCTTAAGGTTTATTGATCTCTTTGCGAACGGGATCAAGTTCACGTCGCCATTTTCCAGAGAGGCAACTCTGAATCAGAAGTTCCGGGGTTGGCTTTATATTCTGTTTTACACCGCTGTAACCCTGATTCTCATCGCCGGGCTGTTTTTGAAGTTCGGCCCGCGCGGAGACGATGTGCGCGAACTGCGTACCGTTTTAAGAACGATACACATTTACTGCGGGTGTTTTGTCGCCCTGTTCGTGGCGACACATCTTTCCGGTGTTTTTATCGGCGAAAACACGACCGACAAAGGGATTGTTTCCAAGATGATCAACGGCGGCAAATAGTCGGCGCGAAGCAAGCCCTCCCCTTCAAGGGGAGGTTTGGGTGGGGATGGGGTTCTTCTGCCGTCCGAACATGCCTGATAAAGCGCTTTTTCCCACTTCGGAAAAACAGTGAGGCTCATCATGAAGTCATTCCGAAAAGAACTGCACGTTCACACCAAGACCCGCCGCGCTTTTGTCAACATCACTCCGCAAGTCAGCGCTGCGCTGGCCGAGAGCGGCATACGCGAGGGCTTGTGTCTGGTGAGCGCGATGCACATCACGGCGAGCGTGTTTATCAACGACGATGAGGGCGGCCTGCACTGCGATTTTGAGCGCTGGCTGGAAAAACTGGCGCCGGAAAAACCGTACAATCAGTACGATCACAACAGTTACGAAGACAACGCTGACGCGCATCTGAAACGCACTGTGATGGGGCGCGAGGTGGTCGTCGCGGTGACCAACGGCGAACTCGACTTCGGAACATGGGAACAGATTTTTTACGGCGAGTTTGACGGTATGCGCGACAAGCGGGTGCTGGTGAAAATTATCGGGGCGTGAAGGTAGGCGATGAGGGTTTTGACGGGCGGCAGGTTGCTGCCTCTATGACGCCACCGTCACGCCCTGTCCGTAGGGGAAGTAACCTGCTTCCCGTTTCCTCTCACATTGAGACAATCCTTTTCCCATTGATCAGGATTGGTTTCAATGTATTGGGCAATTCCCAAATAATCTTCTTCATTTCGGATAACGTGGTCGTGAAATGATTTTTGCCAAACGGAAGCATCGCATTGTATGGAAACAGCTCGTTTCATCTGTCCGATAACGGTTTGTATTGTAGGGGCGACAATCTTCCGCCCGTCAGAACGGTCAATTATCAGAATCATGTGCACATGGTTCGGCATGATTACATATTTATCGACACGTACGCACGGATAAGCCTGTGAAATATGGCTTATCGCAATGTCGATCACGCGCCCAATATCGAATAGCTCGAGGCACGGGCGGCAGGTTGCCGCCCCTACGGAGTTATCGATGGTTGCGAATAACTCTGCCCGGTCTTTGGCGCATATCGTTATAAAATACGCGCCATTTTGGCTGTAATCGTAATTCCTCAAACGATTTGGCTTGCGTTCAGGAAACTCCGCTGCTATGTTTTCCTCTTAAAAATTCTGTCGGGCGATAGGTTGCCGTCCCTACGCTATCTGCTCCAACACCGCTTCCAAAACCGCCTCCACCGGAATCGCGGCCAGATAACGTGTCGTTGTTGCGGTGTCGATACTGTCGGGGTGCGGCAAGGTCGTCCAGTCGGACGCTTTCAACACGGTGATCGGCGCTTGCCAGGGCAACCATTCGTGTACTTTGCTTGGCCCGAACAGAGCTACACCCGGAATTTGCAATGCCGCCGCCATGTGCATTGGCACCGAATCGACGCCGATGAAGAATTGCGCCGAGCCGATCGCCGCTGCCAATTCGGCGAGCGAGAGTTGCCCGACCAGCGAATGTACCCGCGTTTTGTTTTTGAGTTGCGCCAGAATGTTGGCGGCCATCACCGTTTCGCGTGCATCCGGCGCGCCCGTCAATACGATCGTATGACCGCGCAAAATCAGGATGTCGATCAGCGTGGCGAAAGAAGCGTCTTCCCAGCATTTGAAAAACCAGCGCGCCCCCGGATGAATCAGCAGATAAGGCTCACCTTGCCAGCCGGCGCGCCGCAAAGCATCGAGAAAAGAGGCGCGCGCCGCTTCATCAATGTTCAGCGATAACGGAAAATCTTCAGCGTTCGGCGTCAGCCCCAGCGCGGTCAATGTCGAAAGTTGCAAGGCGACGTTATGGCGCGGTGTTTCGGGCAACGGTGCCAGATCGGTGAAGCTGTTTCGCCAAAAGAAGCTGTCGCGGCGCGGGTAATCGAAAGCGATGCTGCGCGTCACGCCCGAACCGCGCGCCAAAACTGCGCCGCGCCAACTTTCGGTCAGGTGGATCAGCAAATCGTAGCGTCGCGCTTTCAGTGCGCGCCACAAGCGCCATTCGTGTTTGATCTGCGCCCGTACGCCTTCTTTTTTCCAGTTGCGGTCAACTGTCCACCGATGCGCCACCAGCGGGTTATGGCGTAACATGTCCTCGGTTTCGCGATAAATCAGCGCGTCCACTTCGACGTCTGGGAAATAATGGTGCAACGCGCGGATGAGCGGCGTCGTCAGCAGCACATCGCCGTGATGACGAAACTTGGTAACCAATACGCGCTGCGGTATGAACGAACCTCCGGCGGACATGGCGGTTGTGGTTTTCCTTGAGGTTTCCTATACAATCGGAGTATTGTAAATCGGTTTTCAGCACCTTGCCTTGCAAGTGGTTTTACAATGACCGTTATTTTCATAAATAGTTATTCGCATCATGTTTTTCGGCCGTTCTTTCCCCCACTCCTCTCCCGCAAACAGGCGAGGGATGATTTCTGATGCTTGATTCCTGATATGCGCCTGCCGTTTTTCATCATCACCATCGATACCGAAGGCGACAATCTGTGGACGCAGCATCGCCGTATCGCTACGGAGAACGCCCGTTATCTGCAACGTTTCCAGGCGCTGTGCGAGCGTTTCGCGTTCAAGCCGGTGTATCTGACCAATTTCGAGATGGCGAATGATCCGGTATTTCAGGCGTTTGGTCGCGATGTTTTGCGCAACGGAACCGGCGAAATCGGCACGCATGTTCATGCCTGGAACAATCCGCCGCTTGCGCCGTTGACAGATGACGATGATCATCACCAGCCGTACCTGATCGAATACCCTGATGCGATGATGCGCGAAAAGTTTCTCGTGACCCATCGTTTGCTCGAAGACACTTTTCAAACGCCGATGGTCAGCCATCGCGCCGGGCGTTGGGCATTCGACAGCCGTTACGCCAAGCTGCTCGCAGAATACAGTTATCACAGTGACTGTTCGGTCACGCCGGGAATTTCATGGTGCGCCACGAAAGGCGCTCCTGACGGACAGGGTGGCGCCGATTACCGCGCTTTCCCGCGACACGCTTATTTTCTCGACCTCGATCATATTGAGCGCGTTGGTCATTCAACGCTGCTGGAAGTGCCGATGACGACGCGGCTCAAACACGGTGCGCTGATTAACGTCGCTAAAAACGCCGTCGCCCGATGGCGCGGCAAACCCGGTGCGTCGTCGGTGGTTTGGTTGCGACCGCGCGGCGGTAATGTTGTGGCGATGCAAAAACTGGCGACGCGGGTGCTCGCCGAACCCGGCGCCGATTACCTTGAGTTCATGTTGCATTCGTCGGAGTTCATGCCGGGAGGCAGCCCGACGTTTCAGACTGCGGCGCATATTGAGAAACTCTACGCCGATCTCGAAACGCTTTTTTCATGGTTGGCAACGCGCTGTCAGGGCGCGACGTTGGAAGAGTATTACCGGATCAAAAGTCAGGGGAGGTGAGTTTTGAAGCAGTTGGGGCGTCGCGCGTTTTGCTGTGGCGTTACTCCCCCACCCTGACCCTCCCTCGCAAGCAGGAGAGGGAACGAATCTCATGAAGGGGAAGATTTTCCGCTCCCTCTCACGAGGGCGGCAAAAAGCTGCGCTATGTCTGCGCCCCTTGCGTTGGCTTCCGTTTGAACTGAAAACCGATCCACAACAACAGCACCCAGAACGGGATCGCGATGACGGACATACTGATGTTTTGAACCAGCATCAGAAGCCCCGTTCCCACTTCGCCAGCGGCGATTTTCTGATACGGCTCCATGCCAGGCATCAGCATGATGATGACCAGAATGAAAGCGACAAAAGCGAGGCACAGGTAATTGCTGAACGGGTGCCAGAACGCTTTGAACGCGGTGGTGACTCCGGCGCGTTTCTGGGCGGCGCGGAATTTGAGATGCGCCAGACTGATCATTGCCCAATTGATGACCAGCGCTGCGACGACCAGCGACATCAGAATACCCATCGCTTCTTCCGGAACCAGGTAGTTGATGGCGACGCAGATGAGTGTTGCTGTCGACGACAAAAACAACGCCACAATCGGTACGCCGCGTCGATCCACTTTCATCAGCGCCTTCGGACCGTTGCCCTGAAGCGCCAGCCCGTAGAGCATCCGGCTGTTGCAGTAAACGCTGCTGTTATAGACCGACAGCGCCGCAGTCAGAATGACGAGGTTCAAAATGTGCGCAGCGCTCGGAATGCCGATCTGCGAGAAGATCAAAACGAACGGGCTGCTGCTGTAATCGCCGCCGCCTTGACTGATGATTTCGACCAGCCTGTCCCATGGGTACAGCGCCAGCAAGATGGTCAACGCGCCGATGTAAAAAATCAGAATCCGGTAGAGCACCTGGTTGATCGCGCGCGGAATGGTTTTCGACGGCTCGCTTGCTTCTGCCGCCGCGATGCCGACGAGTTCCAGCCCGCCGAACGAAAACATGATCACCGCCATCGCCATCAACATGCCGGTGACTCCCATTGGGAAGAAGCCGCCGTGCACCCACAAGTTACTGATGCTCGCGTGTTCGCCGCCGGTGCTGGTCACCAACAGGTAAGCGCCGAGCAGGATCATACCGATCACTGCGGCGACTTTGATGATCGCGAACCAGAATTCCATTTCGCCGTACAGACGCACGTTGGCAAGATTGATCGCGTTGATCAGCAGGAAGAACACTGCAACAGAAACCCAGGTCGGGATACCTGGCCACCAGAACTGCACGTAGATACCAACCGCCGTTAACTCGGCCATACTCACCAATACATAGAGCACCCAGTAATTCCAGCCGGAAAAGAAACCGGCGAAATCGCCCCAGTATTTGTACGCGAAATGGCTGAACGATCCGGCGACCGGTTCGTGCACAATCATTTCGCCCAACTGGCGCATGATCAGAAAAGCGATAAAACCGCCGATCGCGTAACCCAACACCATCGACGGGCCGGCGGTTTTCATCACGCCCGCCGAGCCGAGGAACAGGCCAGTGCCGATTGCACCACCCAGCGCGATCAGTTGGATGTGCCGATTTTTCAACCCCCGCCGCAACTGTCCGTAATGCCCTGTTTCCATCATATTTCCCTATAGAGCGATTTATATTTGCGCACACTACAACAAGACAAAGCGCTTGCCAAGAGCGGAAACGCAAAGGACGGCGAAAGAGGAAAAGTTTTGCCGGAGTACCTTGCTTGCAATGGTAAGGTATCTTTGCAACAACGTCGCGCTATGATGTCTGGCGGGAAGCAGTAAAGGCGCCGACTTCATCGGCGGTCAGATGGGCGCTTTTGACGCAATCGCCGAGCGAAATGCCGCCGCGCCAGTTGGCGCAGAAGAACAGCCCTGGCGCTTGTGCCCGCACGGCATCAATGCGGTGCACGCGGCCAAGATGCCCCAACGTGTATTGCGGAATCGCGCGCGGGTGGCGGCTGATCTTTGTCCATAGCGGCGTTCCCCGTACACCGATCAACGAAGCCAGATCGCGTGCTGCTATTTCCTGCAACACGGCATCGTCGTACCCCGGCAAATCGGGCTGGCGCATGCCGCCGATAAAAGTGGTGAGCACCACATGTTTTTCGTCAGCGCGATGATCAAACATGCTGCTCGAAAACAGCGTGCCGAGAATATGCGCATTTTCCTTGCGCGGTACGAGAAAACCGAAGCCGTCCAGCGGATGCGTTATGGTCTCGCGTTGCCAACCGCTGATCACAATCGACACCGGCGCATAAGGAATGTTGCGCAATGCCTGCGCGGCGTCATCGGCCACAGGCGTTTTCAACGATGCAAGAATGGTTGCCGCTGCATCAGCAGGCGTCGCGAGTATGACACTGCTGGCGCAATACATGACCTTATCGCCCTGTTCATCATTATTAACACTGCTGCGTTTGCCGTGCACCGTCCAGCAGCCTCTTGCGTCGCGGGCGATCGCCGCTACCCGGACACCAGTTTCAACGACGCTGTTTTCAGCGGCGATTCCTCGCGCCAGCGCGTCGGTCAGCGTTTGCATGCCGTCGTTAAACGAAAAACTTTTTGCGTTGTTCTTCGATTTTTCACGTTGCTGCTTGCGTTCGCGAGCGCCGAGAATCATGCCGCGAATCAGTCCACCGTAGCGCTGTTCGAGCGCAAACAATTTCGGAAATGCCGCCTGCACCGACAATTGCTCCGGATCGCCGGCGAAGATACCGGCAACAAAAGGCTCAATTGCGTAATCGAGAAACTCCGTGCCCAGTCGGCGGCGAACAAAAGCAGCAACGCTTTCATCAATCTCCGGCGATGAGCGCGCGATGAACGGTTCACGCAACAAGCCGAGTTTGGTTCCAGCTGAAAACAGCGGCGTTGAAAAAAAAGCGTACCCTGACATCGGTAGTGGAACCAGTTGCCCGCTGCGCACGATAAAACGGCGGTCAGCGATTTTGCGCGCGTCAGTGCGTTGCTCGCGAATCCCCAGCGCGTCGAGTAATTCGTTGATCAGCGGTGTCGTGTCCATGCCGCTGTTCGGCCCGGATTCCCACAACATTCCATCGCCGCGCCCCGAAGCGATAACACCGCCGGTGCGCGGCGCCGCTTCCAGCACACGTACACGAAGCCCTTTTTTAACCAGTCGGTACGCCGTGATCAGACCGGAAACACCGGCACCGACAACGATGACATCATCCATTGCTTTAGAGTTCGTTACCGCCGTCCCTGGGTTTATCGTTGTTTCCATAAGTGTTCGCGCGCTTGATGTTTTTTCTCACGATCCGGTAACCTTCTTCCCTGCTCTCTCTTGCATGGGCGAGGGGAACAAGCCAAATCGCGCGCCGGGGAACGGCGCGGTTGATTTATTGTACTCGACTTGCCGTCACGGCGCGGCGGTTGATAGCGCCGTGGTTTCGTCCGGTTGCGTTGCTGAGGCCTCCGCTTCAATGCGGGCGATAGCAATACTGATTTGTTGGTAGGCTTGCGAATCCGTGGGAATTTGCGAGCGCAATGTTTTCCAGTACATCGCGGCGGAAGCATAGTCGCGCGCTTCATACGCCGCACCGCCCGCCATTTCAAGCACCAGCGCATTGTCAGGCGCCAGTGTTAACGCTTTTTCGACCAGCTCGCGCGGCCGCCCCTTGAACAAGCCGCCTTGTGCCATCCCAATCGCTTCAGCCAGTTCGCACAAGACCGTTGCGTCGTTTGCTACTTTCGGCGATGCATCTATCCCTGCTTCAAACGCCTTTGCCGCTTCCTGAAAACGATCCGAACCCATTTCATAGCGGCCCAGAATCACCCAGGCGCGTGCATCGCGCGGATTATGCTGCAGGTGTTCCTTGAGTTGCCGGTAAAAATCCTGTTCTTTTTTCTCGCCGTCGGCAACGATATTCAAGGCATTGATATTACCGACGTTCAGATACAGTCCGCCCGCCAGCGCGGGCACCAGGAACATTACGGCAATGCCGACAGCGCGTACAGGCGCGCGCATCCGACGTGCGCTCGCGACGCTTTCACTGGTATCGTCGAGCAGGCGACGGTTTAATTCGGCGCGCGCTTCTTCCAGCGATTCCGACGAGATACGGCCACACTGATAATCGACGGCCAGTTGCGTCATCTCGTCCCGATATACTTCAAGGTTGGTTGTTTCCCGATCCGGGCCGACTCGAACGCCGGGCGCTGAAAACAGCCGCGGGCCGACCCAGGCCAGCACCAGAACCACCATCAGTACCGCTACCCCGGCAAACAAATAAACCGCAAAAGGAACCATAATAACTACCCCCGTTTATTCTTTCTCGACGCCGGTTTTGACTTCGAGTTTTGCTTCCGCCACTGCCAGCGCTGCCATGTTGACGATTCGCCGTACTGTGGCCGATGGCGTCAAAATGTGTATCGGCGCGTTGACGCCGAGCAAAATCGGGCCGATGGTCACGTTGTTGCTGCCGGTGATTTTGAGTAAATTGAAGGCGATATTGGCTGCGTCGAGCGACGGCATCACCAGAAGATTGGCCGAGCCGGTCAGTTGGGTGTTGGGAAAGATGGACGCCCGCACCGCTTCGCTGAGCGCCGAATCGCCTTGAATTTCTCCTTCAACTTCCAACGACGGGTCGAGTGCCTGAATCAGCGGCAGCGTGTCGCGCATTTTTTGTGCGGACGGAAGATCGCTGTTGCCGAAGCTCGAATGCGACAACAACGCCACTTTCGGCTGCAAGCCGAAACGCCGCACTTCGCGCGCCGCCATCAAGGTAATTTCTGCAAGTTGTTCCGGTGTCGGATCGGGGTTGATGTAAGTGTCGGTGATGAACAGGCTGTGCCCCGGCAATAACAACACGTTCATTGCTGCGTAGCTCTTGACGCCGGGGGCGCGGCCAATGATCTGGTTGATGTAATGCAGATTCAGCGTATAGGTGGTCACCAACCCGCAGATCATCCCGTCGGCGTCGCCGCGGCGAACCGCCATTGCGCCGATCAACGTCGGCCGTCGCCGCGCTTCCAGCTTGGCATATTCGAGCGTGACGCCCTTACGTTGCGTCAGTTCGTAATACCCCGCCCAGTATTCCGGGTAGTGGTCATAGCGTTCGGGGTTGATGATCTCGAAATCAGCGCCGGGTTTAAGGCGCAGTCGAAGTCGCTCAATCTGCCTCTCGATGACTTGCGGCCGGCCGATCAAAGTCAGTTCGGCAATTTTTTCGTCGCGCAGAATCTGTGCCGCGTGCAACATCCGCATATCTTCGCCTTCAGCCAGCACAATGCGTTTGGGCGCCGCTTTGGCGGCTTGAAACACCGGTTTCATCAAAAAGCCGGAGTGATAAACAAATTGCCGCAGTTGCTGGTGATACGCTTCAAAATCTTCGATGGGCTGTGTTGCCACGCCCGAATCCATCGCCGCCTTTGCCACCGCCGGTGCGATTTTCAGAATCAATCTCGGGTCGAATGGCTTCGGAATCAGATAGTTCGCACCGAAACTCAGATTGTCGGTCTCATATGCCGCCGCGACGATTTCGGACTGCTCTTCCATCGCCAGATCGGCGATGGCATAGACGCAGGCGATTTTCATTGCATCGTTGATCTGGGTGGCGCCGACATCGAGTGCGCCGCGAAAAATAAACGGGAAGCACAACACGTTGTTGACCTGATTCGGATAATCCGAGCGGCCTGTCGCAATCACGGCATCGGGGCGCACTTCCTTGACCAGTTCAGGGCGAATCTCCGGTTCCGGGTTGGCCAGCGCAAACACCAAAGGGCGGTCTGCCATTGATGGCAACCATTCCGATTTCAGCACCCGCCCGGCCGACAAGCCGAGAAATACGTCTGCTCCCGGCAGAATTTCCGCCAGCGTTCGCTTGTCGGTTTTCTGCGCGAATTGCGCTTTGTGTTCGTCCATCTCGATTTCGCGGCCTTCGTAAATCACGCCGTGAATATCGGAAATCCAGATGTTTTCGCGCCGGGCGCCGAGCAATACCAGCAGCTTCAGGCACGACAATGCCGCCGCGCCTGCCCCCGAGCAGACAATTTTGACATCCTCAAGCTTTTTTTCGACGACGCGCAAACCGTTGATCAGCGCCGCGCCAGCGATTACCGCCGTACCGTGTTGGTCGTCATGGAAGACCGGAATTTTCATCCGTCGCCGGCAATGTTCTTCAATGTAAAAACACTCCGGGGCTTTGATGTCCTCGAGATTGATGCCGCCGAAAGTCGGTTCCAATGCGCAGATCATATCGACCAGCCGTTGCGGGTCAAGCTCGCGGACTTCCAGGTCAAAGCAATCGACGCCGGCGAATTTTTTGAACAGAACCGCCTTACCCTCCATCACCGGCTTTGCTGCCAGTGGTCCGATATTGCCCAGACCGAGCACCGCTGTGCCGTTAGTAATCACCGCGATCAGATTGCCGCGGGCGGTCAGCCGACGCACCTCGTCGGGGTTGGCCTTGATTTCTTCGCATACAGCCGCGACGCCGGGGGTATAAGCCAGCGCCAGATCGCGTTGCGTCACCAGCGATTTGGTAGGCACCACTTCAATCTTGCCGGCCGGCCGGTTGCGATGATAATCGAGAGATGCTTGGCGGATGGTGTCGTCGGACATCGTGACTTCTTGAGCAAACAATAAGGTGATGATAGCGGAAATCACCTGGCCGCCGAAAGCCCGCTGCCTGAACCAACGTAACGGCTGGTCAGTCCAGGCGCCAGGAATCAGGAATCGGGTGTCAGAATGGCCTGATATCATCATTTGCGCCAAGCAGAAACTTTGAAAGACGAGGGGCAAGCGCCAGTTCGTTCAATGCTGTATTGCGTTTTGCTCCGGGTTGCGCCCGTTATCTTGTGTATCACCCGCAAAGCGGCTCGCCAGGAAAACGATCCCGATTCCGGCGGGATGTCGCCCAGCGCAACCTTCCCCAAAGAGCAAGGCGCGGGCAGGATGTGCAAATGAAACAAAACAGGTACGATACGAAATTCCGTTGATTGTCAGGAGCCAGGTTATGTTGGAAACAGCAGAAACGACACAGGCGGAAGCCGGGCGGATCGCCGCCGATCGGAGCCGCCCGGTGGAAGAGCTTGAAAGCGTGGTGATTCGCTTCGTCGGCGATTCCGGCGACGGCATGCAATTGACTGGCAATGAATTTTCCCGCGTGGTCGCCCGATCCGGCAACGACTTCGCTACTCACCCGGACTATCCCTCTGAAATCCGTGCTCCGACCGGCACGCTGTTCGGTGTTTCGGGCTATCAGATCCAGCTTGCTTCACGCCATGTGTTTACCTCGGGCGATGCGCCTGATGTGCTGGTGGCGATGAATCCGGCGGCGTTGAAAACCAATCTTGCCGATGTCAAGCGCGGCGGCGCCATCATTGTCAACAGCGGCGCTTTCAGCGACGCCAATCTCGCCAAAGCCAACTACAAGAGCAATCCGCTTGAAGACGGCAGTCTCGATGGTTACCGCCTCTACAAAATCGACATTTCCGAGCTGACCGCGCAGGCGCTCAAGGAATCCGGGCTTTCCAAAAAAGAGGTGGGTCGCTGCAAGAATTTCTATGCGCTCGGCCTGATGCTCGCCCTCTACAACCGGCCGCTGGAAAAAGAAGAAGAGGACATTCGCGACAAGTTCGCCAAAATGCCGGAAATTGCCGAAGCCAATGTGTTGGCCTTGCGCGCCGGTTACGCCTATGTTGATGCCACCGAGATGTTCGTCACCAGTTACAAGGTGCGTTCGGCCAGCATTGCGCCGGGCACGTATCGCAGCCTGACCGGCAATCAGGCGGCGGCGCTGGGGCTGGTGGCGGTTTCGGAGCTTTCCGGCGTGCCGCTGTTCCTCGGCTCTTATCCGATCACGCCGGCCACCGACATCCTGCATGAATTGTCTGAACTCAAGCATTTCAACGTCGCCACCTTTCAGGCCGAGGACGAAATCGGCGGTATTTGTTCGGCCATCGGCGCGGCCTACGGTGGTGTGCTGGGCGTGACCACGACCTCCGGTCCCGGCATGGCGCTCAAGACTGAGGCGCTGGGCCTTGCCGTGATGCTTGAAGTGCCGCTGGTGATTGTGAACGTGCAGCGCGGCGGCCCGTCCACCGGCCTGCCGACCAAGATCGAACAATCCGATTTGTTGCAGGCGATCTATGGCCGTAACGGCGAAAGCCCGATTCCGGTGATTGCCGCGCGTTCTCCGGCGGATTGCTTTGACTGCGCCATCGAAGCCTTCCGCATTGCCGTGAAATACATGACTCCGGTGATCCTTCTCTCCGACGGCGGCATCGGCAACGCCGCCGAGCCGTGGCGCATTCCCGACTTCGCTTCGCTGCCGAAGCCGGAAGTCAAGTTCCGCACCGAGCCGGAAGGTTTTCAGGCCTACGCCCGCGACGGGAATCTGGCGCGCGCCTGGGTGCGGCCCGGCACGCCCGGCATGGAGCACCGCGTCGGCGGCCTGGAAAAAGATTTTCTCACCGGCAACATCTCGCATGACCCGATCAACCACCAGCGCATGGTGGAAGTGCGCGCCGCCAAGGTCGAAGGCATTGCCAAAGACATTCCGCCGCTCGAAGTGGCCGGGCCTGCCGAAGGCGATCTGCTTGTCGTTGGCTGGGGCAGCACTTACGGTTCCATCGTGCAGGCGCGTGAGCAGGCCGTGGCGGAAGGCCGCTCGGTGGTCCATGTGCACCTGCGCCACATGAACCCGCTGCCGCCGGACCTGGGCGATATTCTGAAGCGCTACAAAAAAGTGCTGGCGCCGGAGATGAACCTCGGTCAACTCTCCCGCTTGCTGCGCGAGCGTTACCTGATCGACGTTGCCAAGCTCAACAAAGTGCAGGGCAGGCCGTTCAAGGTGTCCGAGATTTACGACCGTATTATGGAACTGAGCTGAGGGAATAAGCCATGACTGACGTATCCGAAATTCGTGTCCTGAGCAAGAAGGATTTTGAGTCCAACCAGGATGTGCGCTGGTGTCCCGGCTGCGGCGATTACGCCGTGCTGTCACAGATTCAGAAGTTGATGCCGACGTTAGGCGTCCCCCGCGAGAACTTCGCTTTCATTTCCGGCATCGGCTGCTCCAGCCGATTTCCCTATTATATGGAAACCTACGGCATGCACGGCATTCATGGCCGCGCACCGGCCATCGCCAGCGGCCTGAAACTGGCGCGGCCCGAATTGTCGGTATGGGTCGTGACCGGCGACGGCGACGCGCTGGCTATCGGCGGCAACCACTTCATCCACGCGATACGACGCAACATTGGTTTGAAAATCATCATGCTCAACAACCGCATCTATGGCCTTACCAAAGGGCAGTATTCGCCGACCACCGAGTTGGGCAAAAAAACCAAGAGCACGCCGCTAGGCAACATCGACCGCCCCTTCAATCCAGTTGCGCTGGCGCTGGGCGCGGGCGCGACCTTCGTTGCTCGTACCGTTGATGCCGATCAGGCGCATATGGCGAGCATGCTCAAACGCGCCGCTGCGCATGAGGGAACCGCTTTCGTCGAAGTGTTTCAGAACTGCCTCGTCTTCAACGATGGCGCTTACGACGCTATTACCGATAAGAGCACGCGCGACGACACTCGCTTGCTGCTTGAACACGGCAAACCGCTCATCTTCGGCAAGAACAGAGACAAGGGCGTGCGCCTGCGCGGCTTCAAGCCCGAAGTGGTCACCCTCGGCGAGAACAGCGTGACCGAAGCAGACCTGTTCGTGCATGACGAAACGGCGGAACACGGTGGTCTGGCGTTTCTTATCTCGCAACTCGAAGCGCCGATCTTTCCCGTTCCGCTCGGCGTCTTCCGCGACGTCAACGAGCCGAGCTACGAAGCGCGCAACGAACAACTGCACGCTGACACGCGCGCGGGACGAGGCAAAGGCAATCTATCTACGCTTTTCAACAGCGGCGATACCTGGACTGTGGTGTAGAACTTATCTCAAAATCTTCGCGCCCTGTAAAAGCTTGATAATTTGTTTCTATGGGCAAAGTGTATCGACGGTGAACACAAAGGCGAGTGTGGGTTATGGTAGAGGCGCATGGATTACGTTCATATCATCTTGGTCAAACACGGATAGGTTGCGCGGGCATCGGCATGACCGCGCAGTTCGACATCGCTACAGCCGTCAAGGTTGGTTGCCGCCGGATTGGGCGGTAAAGGCAAGCGATGTTTTTTGTCGGAGAGCGGTGATGGTGCTGGGGGTCGCTGCGTTCACCCCAATTGCGCAAAATTAAACCCACTCCCGCAAAAACTCGCGCCAATGTGGGGCATCGCTTGCCTGCAAACGCTCGCGCACCAGCATCATCTCGCTCTCGTATTCTTTTACCGTCAATACACCGCGCATCAACTGAAACCGTTGAAAGAGCAGGTAAGTATTCAACGTGTCGCATTCGCAATAGTTGCGGACTTCGACAATCTTTCCTTCTGTGATCGCCGCGCCGACATCGCCGCCATCCATCAGCAGTTTTCCGGGAAACCCGCACAGTCGCGCCATCGCATCGAGGCTGGCGTTGGCGCGCGGCTGGTATTGCGCCAGCACGTCCATCAGATCGATGTGTCTGGTGTGATAGCGGTTGAGGTAATTGTTGAACTTGAAATCGCGGTCATCGTCGCCCCACTCCCAGTAACGTGCTGCGGTCACGCCGTGCAGCATCGCCCGATAATGCAGCACCGGCAGGTCAAAGCCGCCACCGTTCCATGAAACGAGCTGCGGCGTGAAGCGTTCGATTCCCTCGAAGAAGCGGCGGATCAGCATCTCTTCACTGTCTTCGGGCTGACCGAGCGACCAGATTTGCAATCCTTTATCGTTGCGCAACACGCAGGCGATCGCAACGATTTTCTGAAAATAGAGGTGCGCGAAATCGCTGCCGGTTGCTGCGCGACGTTGTTGTCCGTACCAGTCAAGCACGTCCTGATCGGACAGTTCGGGAGGCAAGCGGTGAACCCGGCGCATTCCTGAAACGTCGGGAATGCTTTCGAGGTCAAAGACGAGAATCGGGGTCATGGCACAAATCGCATGTTAGATTATGGGCGGTTCTATAATTATTTGCTTGTTTGATATTTTCCTCATGATCTTACGATCTTCTCCCCCGCCCTTCTTACGCAACAAACCCCCGACGGCTTCACCAACCCACCTGAAAAGGGGCAGCGCGAGAGAATATTCTGCTCTTTACACGCCATTATCGCAGCGCCGCTCTGACTTTCTGGCTGTGGGTCAGTTTTTCTTCCGGCAGGTAAACGCCTTTAATACCGGCGGGTGGCTCGGCGAGTCTCGGGATATTGTCGCTGGTCACGGCGTTGGCGGCGGCGACCAGCCCCACGATCTCGCCGCTTTCGCGAATCCCCCAAGCCGCAATCCTGAGAACGAGGTCTTCACCACGGGCGCCTTTTCCGCAAAAAAACCAGCCGGAGCAGGCGCTGAGACTCTGAATTTTCATAAATCCTCCTTGCGGCAAACCGCATCAGCCCTATGTTACGCTGCCTTATGATACGCTGTTGCGACGGCAATGCGAAGAGCCGAAAGCGGCCAATGAAAGAGCGCTATGTTGCTGGTTGCATTATCGCGTTATTGGCGCGATACTGAAAAGGACGTACGTTTCCCCCAATATTTTTGCCAAGCGTTATACCCCCTGTTTTTTCCGCAGTTGTTTTTATTTTAACGAATCGCCATGCGCCTTTCTGTCGCAACTTACAACATTCACAAAGGGGTTTCACATTTGCGCCGCCCGAAAATGTCGGAACTGCGCGATCATTTGCGGGCGCTTGACGCGGATGTTGTTTTTCTGCAGGAAGTGCGCGGCGCGCAGCTGGACGCCTCGAAAAAACCGGCTTCTCCCGGCAACTTACCGCAATATGAATTTCTGGCAGACGCCTATTGGTTTACCGCCTACGGGAAAAACGCCGAGACGCGACATGGGCATCATGGCAACGCGCTGTTGTCGCGTTACCCGATCATTTATCAAGAGAATGAGGACATCTCGGCGCATTGGCTGGAGCAGCGCGGTCTTTTACATTGCGTGCTTAACGCCGGCAGAGTGATGCCGCGCTTGCACTGTCTCAATGTCCATCTCGGCTTGTTTGAGCGCTGGCGGCGGCGGCAATTGTCGGCGATGGTTGCGCGAGTCGAAGCCCTGGTTCCGTCGGGCGAACCCTTGCTGATCGCCGGCGACTTCAACGATTGGCATCATAAAGGCCATCGCTATCTCTGCGAGGCGTTGCGCGCTATCGACGTTTTTACAACGACGCGAGGAAAGCCGGCGCGCACCTTTCCTTCTTTCCTGCCCTTCCTGCCGCTGGATCGCATCTATGTGCGCGGCCTCGATGTTCGCAGTGCCCGCGTCCATTACGCGCAACGGGCGCCGCGGGCTTCGGATCACGCAGCATTGTCGGCCGAACTGGAAGTCGTTCCGCTACGTCCTTCGGCGCACGAATAATGTTACGCACCGTGCTCATGATGCCGACCGCTTCTTTTCAACCATCGCCGAACTGCTGACATGCGAAACTTCATCCCGGGTCATGCAATTCATCTGCTGCGTGGTGGCAACGATTTCTTTCCGGCGCTGATCTGTGCTCTCGATGCTGCGCAGCGAGAAATCTGGCTCGAAACGTATATTTTTGCCGATGATGCCAGCGGTCGCGCTGTTGCCGACGCTTTGATTCGCGCTGTGCGGCGCGGCGTTGATGTGCGTGTGCTGATCGATGGTTGGGGCGCTCGCCTTTATTTGTCCAAGACGCTTGAGCGCGAGTTGACTTCCGTTGGTGTCGATTTATTGTTCTACCGTCCCGAAGTTGAAAATCAGCCGTTTCGCTTTCGCCGTTTGCGCCGGTTACACCGTAAACTCTGCCACATTGACGGCAAGGTGGCATTTATCGGCGGCATCAACATCATCGACGACATGAATACGCCCGGGCATACACCCCCGCGTATTGATTTTGCCGTACGCGTCGAAGGGCCGATCTTGGCAAACATCGTGCGTACGATGCACCGCGTGCGCACGCTGGTCGAATTGTCTCAATTGCAAAACATCACGCTCGAAGAAGATGCGTCCCCCGCTGTTGCCGAAGCGGCCGGCGCCGTACGGGCAAACTTGATTGTTCGCGACAATCTGAATCATCGCCATGCAATCGAACGTGCTTATCGGGTGGCGTTGGGGCGCGCCCGGCAAGAAGCCATCATCGCTTGCGCTTATTTTTTCCCCGGCTGGCGTTTTCAAAAAGCATTGATCGCCGCCGCCCAGCGCGGCGTCAAAGTCACGCTGCTTCTGCAGGAGCGCGTTGAATACAAGCTCATGCATTACGCCGTGCGGACACTTTACGAAAAATTCCTCGATGCCGGCGTCGAAATTCAGGAATACCATCACTCGTTTTTGCACGCTAAAGTTGCGGTGATCGACGGCCAGTTCGCCACGGTCGGCTCGTCGAACATCGACCCTTATTCTTTTTTGATGGCGCGCGAGGCCAATGTGATTATCCACGATCCGGATTTCGCCGGGCAATTGCGTAGCGCGCTGCTTGAATTGATTACCGATGGCGCCAAGCCGGTGCTGGCGGCGCAGTGGCAACAGCGCACGATGATGATGCGGCTGTTGTCGGTGTTGGCGTATGGCACATTCCGGCTCATCATGGCCGTTACCGGCGCCGACCCCGAAAACGGCTGGTTCCCAATGTCGCGCGAAGCGCGCGAAGCGCACGAACAAAAGCCGGAGGAACCGCGCGCCGGCTCGTGATCAATCTTCAGGATTGCCCGTCAACAACCGCTGTTCGGCGAATGATAAATCGTCGGCGCGACCAAGCAGCACTACGGTATCCCCCACTTCAAACCGCCAGTCTCCATCGGGCACCTTGGGCGCCTTGCCGACGCGGCGCACGCGCGCCACTTTGACGAATTCTTCAAGGTCGAGCTCTTCCAGCGTTTTGCCGATCGCTGCTGCGCCGTCCATCAGCACGACGGAGCGCAAACGTGGTTGCAGGTTTTCTTCGGAATCTTCCTGCGCGTCGGAAACACCATGAAAGAATCCCCGCAACAGGTTGTAGCGTTCCTCGCGCACACTCCGAATTCGCGCCAGTACACGCGGCAGCGGCACGCCGAGCGCCAACAGCGAATGCGTCGCCAGCATCAGACTGCCTTCAATGATTTCCGGCACCACTTCAGCGGCGCCCGCTTCAAGCAGGCGATCCAGATTGCTGTCGTCGTAAGTGCGCACGATGACCGGCAACGCTGGCCGCAGTGAATGCGCTGTTTTGATGATCTTGAGCGCCAGCGGCGTATCGGCGAAAGAAATCACCAATGCCCGCGCCTTGTTCAACCCGGCGGCGACGAGAAGATCGCGGTTGCTGGCGTCGCCGTAGATCACTGCCACGCCCTCTGCCGATTCGCGCACGCGCAAGGCATCGTTGTCGATTGCGACGAAGTTGATTTTTTCCGTCTCCAGCAGGCGCGCCAGATTTTGCCCGCTGCGGCCGTAGCCGCAGATAATCACGTGATCCTGATAAACCATGCTTTGCGCCGCCGCCTGCATGATGCGTGCTGCACTTTCCTGCCAGTCGAAGCGCTCGAACCAGCGAATGAACGGTTCGGCAAAACGAATGATCAGCGGTGCCGTCAACATCGACAGCACAACGGCCATCAGCAGCGTTTGTTTCAGATGCGGCGGCAGGATACTGTAGTCGTTGGCCAACGTCAGCATTACCAACGCCAATTCGCCGGTTTGCGCCAGATAAATACCGATCCGCACATTTGATGACCAAGTGCCGCCGAAAAGCCGCGCCAGACCGACCACGACAATACTCTTGACCGCGAACGGCACCAGCAGAAACAACAACACAACTTCGGCGTTGCGAATCACCAGCTCCGGATTGAGCGCCATGCCCATCGTGACGAAGAACAGGCCGAGCAACAAATCGCGGAACGACATAATGTTGTCTTCGACAATATGGCGATGTTCGGTTTCGGCGATCAACATGCCGGCCATGAAAGCGCCCAGCGCCATCGACAGCCCCGCCATCGAAGACAACATCGCCAGCGCCAGAACGATCAGAAGAACGTTCAGCATGAACAGCTCCGGCGAGTGCTGCCGGGCGATCGCGTTGAGCCAGATGCGCATCGGTTTTTGGCCAAGTTTCAGAATCAACACAAAAGCGACCGCCGCTTTGAGCACTGCCAGCGCCAGCGCCAAGGCCAAGTCCCAGCCGCTTTGACCGAGAGCGGGAATCAGCACCAGAAAACCGATTACCGCCAAATCTTGAAAAAGCAGAATCGCGATGGCGTTGCGACCATATTCAGTGCTGACCTCGTCCCGCTCGATCAGCATCTTGAGCACGATGGCGGTTGAACTCATCGCCAGCATTCCGCCGATAACGATGCCGGCGCCCCACGAGTAGCCCAACCCGACCAATACCGTCATGCCGATGACCGCGCAGGCGCCGACTTGCGCTGCGCCCAGCCCCAGCACCGCGCGTCGCATCGCTTTCAGTTGCGGCAGGCTGAATTCCAGACCGAGGGTGAACATCAAAAAAACGATACCGAACTCTGCCAGATGGCGGGCATCGGCGCTGTCGGCGATCAACGCGAAGCCGTTGGGGCCGAGCGTCACGCCAACCAGCAGATACCCCAAGATTGCCGGCATCTGGATTGCCCGGCAAACGAACACCGCCGCCACCGAAGCAGTCAGCAAAATCAGAACGGCGGCAATGGTCATCGCGCGGACAAACCCGAAAAGTGGGAAAGTATAAATTTAACATGCCGCCGCGTTTTCTGAAAAACTATCGACGGATTACTTACGCTACGCTTTTCGCACTCCCGACAACAACACCCAACCATCGAGTGTCTTCCACGGTGCGATTTCGAACCAGGGCGCGTAGCAGGCGCATAATTCTTCTTGTTGGTCTTCCAGAATGCCGGAAAGGATGAGGCGTCCGCCCGGCTCGGTTCGACCAGCGAGTAATGGCGCCAATGCCCGCAACGGGTTGGCGAGAATGTTGGCGATTACGAGGGAGAAGGTTTGATCAGGCAGTTGATCGGGGGCAACGAAGGCTGCGTCGAGATGGTTGGCGGTGGCGTTTTCGCGGCTGGCGATCAGCGCTTGCGGGTCGATGTCGGTGCCGAACGCCGTGCCGTGCGCGCCGACGCCGAACAACCGCGCCGCCAGCAGCAGGATACCGGAACCACAGCCGTAATCGAGGACGGATGCGCTTGGGGGCAGATGCTCGCCACCTTCAGCGGCATCCCGGCAAACTCCTGCCGTCTTCGCCGGCGCCTCCTTTGAAAAGGGGACAAGACGGGGGCAAGACAGGGAGAGGGGAGAAGCATGCCCCCGTAACCATCTCAGGCAGAGTTGTGTGGTCGGATGCGAGCCGGTGCCGAAAGCAAGACCGGGATCGAGGCGCAGGATGTAGCGCGCGTCAACGGGCGGCGTTGACCAGGTCGGCACAATCCAGAAATCTTCGGTTACGGCGATCGGGCCGAACTGCGCCTGCGTTTCGCGCACCCAGTCACGCTCGGCAACCGGCGCGATTTCGAACAGCGGCAGCGGGAGCAACAAGGATGCGGCGATACGACCTAACGCTATATGAAGCGCGGCGCTTTCTGTTTCGCCCGCAAACAGCGCGTCGATCCGCACGATCGGCCACAGCGAGCCGACCGACGCACCGGGTTCGCCGTATTGCGGGGTTTCCCGGTCGGTGCCGGCGTAGGGGTCGGACAAATCAATCGACAACGCGCCGATGTCGAACAAGGCATCGGACCACGCCTCTGCCTGTTCTGCCGCCGTCTCAAAACGCAGCGCGTGGTAGCTCACAGATGGCTCACTGAGCGCTCATTTCAGTGTTTTTCGCAGCGCCATCCGTTCTTCGAGGTAATGGATCGAGTAGTTGCTGCGAACGAAATTTTCATCGCTCAGCAAGTCCTGATGCAGGTCGAGATTGGTCTTGATGCCACCGACCACTGTTTCGGAAAGCGCGACCCGCATCCGGGCGATGGCCTGTTCGCGCGTGTCGCCATAGGAAATAATTTTGCCGATCATCGAATCGTAATGTGGCGGCACAAAATAGTTATGATAAACGTGCGAATCGACCCGAATGCCAGGCCCGCCCGGCGTGTGGTACGAGGTGATGCGTCCTGGAGACGGCGCGAAAGTTTCCGGATCTTCAGCGTTGATCCGGCATTCGATGGCATGGCCGCGACGAACGATGTCGCGCTGACGCAGCGCCATTTTGTGGCCGGCAGCGATCTTGATCTGTTCCTGCACGATGTCGATGCCGGTAATCATCTCGGTGACCGGATGCTCGACCTGGATGCGCGTATTCATCTCGATGAAGAAGAATTCGCCGTCCTGATAGAGGAACTCGAAGGTGCCGGCGCCGAGGTAGCCGATCCGGCGGCAGGCGTCGGCGCAACGGTCGCCGATTCGGGTCAGCGTACGTGCCGGAATGCCGAAGGCCGGCGCTTCTTCGATGATTTTTTGATGGCGGCGCTGCATCGAGCAGTCGCGATCGGACAGCCAGACGGCGTTTTTGTGCGCGTCAGCGAGTACCTGAATTTCAATGTGGCGCGGGTTGGCCAGGAAACGTTCCATATACACCGTCGGGTTTCCGAACGCGCTTTGCGCTTCGGCGCGCGTCAGCGTGACCGCCGATAACAACGCCGCCTCGGTGTTGACGACGCGCATTCCGCGTCCGCCGCCGCCGCCGGCTGCTTTGATAATGACCGGGTAACCTACCTTGCGAGCGATGTTCAGGATTTCTTTCGGGTCGTCCGGCAACGCGCCTTCCGAGCCCGGCACGCAAGGTACCCCGGCCTTGGTCATCATTGCCTTGGCGTTGACTTTGTCGCCCATCATCCGGATCGTTTCGGCGTTGGGGCCGATGAAAACGAAGCCGGACGATTTCACCTTTTCGGCGAAATCGGCGTTTTCTGAAAGGAAGCCATAACCGGGATGGATCGCCTGCGCGTCGGTGACTTCAGCGGCGGCGATGATCGCCGGGATATTCAGATAACTCAGCGTGGGCGACGCCGGCCCGATGCATACCGATTCATCGGCCAGTCGGACGTACTTGGCGTCGCTGTCGGCTTCCGAGTGTACGACGACGGTTTTAATGCCCATTTCGCGGCAGGCGCGTTGGACCCGCAGCGCGATCTCGCCGCGGTTGGCGATCAGAATTTTGTCAAACAGAGGGAGAGGTTTACGAGCAGCCACGCGAGCAGTCCTTCGCTTGTTGGTGAATACTTGTCTTCGCCGGGATAACGTCTTGCAGCGATGACGCGCAGAGAAGACGCTTTATTCAATCACGAAAAGCGGCTGGCCGAACTCGACCGGGTGCCCGTTTTCAACCAGAATGGCTTTGACCACCCCGGCGCGATCGGCCTCGATTTCGTTCATCAGCTTCATCGCTTCGACGATACACAGCGTGTCGCCTTCCTTGACGGTGCTGCCGACATCAACGAACGGCTTGGCGCCCGGCGCTGACGCGCGGTAAAACGTCCCGACCATCGGGCTGGCGATCGTATGCCCGCTCGGCGCCGGCGGCGCTTCCGGCGCGACGGGCGTTCCGGCAGATGCCGCCGGGGCGGCGGGAATGAGCGGCGGCGCCATCATCATGGTTGGCGCGGCGACCATCGACGCCGTTGCGCGGGTAATGCGCACCCGCTCCTCCCCCTCCTGGATTTCAAGTTCGGCGATGCCGGACGATTCCACCAGTTCGATCAATGTCTTGAGTTTGCGTAAGTCCATGATTAAGACCTTTTTTGTAGATAATCGAGCGCCCACATCACCGCGAACTCGTAACCGCGCGCGCCAAGACCGGCGATGACCCCGACGGCCTGATCGGCCAGCAGGGAACGGTGGCGAAACGGTTCACGAGCATGGATATTGGACAAGTGAACTTCAATAAAAGGCAGCGCTACGCCGGAAAGCGCATCGCGCAGCGCAACACTGCTGTGCGTCAGCCCGCCTGGATTGATCACGATGAAGCCGACGCCTTTTTGCGGCGCCGCGTGAATACAATCAATCAGCGCGCCTTCGTTGTTGCTTTGAAGCGACGAACAGGATGCGCCTGTCGCCTGCGCCAGACAAACCAGGCGTGCATTGATATCCGCAAGCGTATCGTGACCATAAATCTCCGGCTCGCGTGTACCCAGCAAATTCAAATTGGGGCCGTGCAGCACCAGAATGTGCGGAGAGGAAGATGCGGCAGAAGGCTTGGAAGCAGTCATGGTATGAGGCGGATATAAAAAACAATCAGCGTTTTAAACGAAGATCGACGCAGTAAGAGAAAAAGGCGGTAAGGGCTTTATCATCACTCGATCCTCGCGCAATTGCGCGCAAAATATTGCGAGAAAATACAGCTTTGCAAACAGAAAACCGGGTGGCGCGCATTTGCAAAAAGGCTTTCGGCAAAAAGGATTAAGTGGAAGTTTGCCGCAGATCGCTACACGTTGTCCAGCGTTAAATGAAAAAATAGAGGCGTCGATCAAAGCTTGTGAAAAGGCAAAAATGCTTTAGACATTTTGGGGGGAATGCTTGGGCGCCAGGAAAAAAGGGCAGGAATTTTTAGAAAATAACGTAAGTTAGCGGTCACTTTTTGGCCGTAACGCCGCGAAAACCGATGTCGTTTCGGGCAGACAACCGTGCCAAATCCGGAAACTCTCGGCCGCTTGCTCAACCAGCATGCCAAAGCCATCGCTCCAGCGGCGTGCGCCCCATGTTCTTGCCCAGCGCAAAAAAGGCGTCTCCTCGTTGTCAGCGTAGCTCAGGTCATAAAAGAAAGTGTCGGACGCGCACAACCGATCCAGCCAGAGCCAGGGCGTTGGCGCGTTGCCCTTTGCTTCCCCCTCCGCCAGCCCGGGCTCCCTTTTTAAAGGGGGTGTCGGCGAATGGGGAGGGGCCGCCTTAAAGCTGGTGGCATGAATCGCAAGGTCGAATGGCGTCTCTTGATCGGGCGCATCCTCGCTGGCGCGCGCTGTCGGGAAAGGTATCTGAGAAACAGCAGACAGCTTCGCGCCGGGATAAGCGGCAGCGAACCGGCGGACAAGACCCTGCGCCTTGTCCACGCTCCGGTTCCACAATACGATCCGCGCCGGCCGCGCGTCGAGCAGCGGTCCCAGAATTCCGGCGCTTGCTCCGCCTGCACCCAGAATCAGAAGACGCTGCCCAGTCAGCGGTAGCCCAAGTCTGCTGGTCAGATCGCGGACAAGCCCGATTCCGTCGGTATTATCAGCGCGCCAGCCGTCGCCATCAGCCGTCAATGTATTGGCGGCAACTGCCAGACGCGAGCGCTCGCTGACGCTGGAAGCGAGGCGGAAAGCCACTTCCTTGAACGGCGCCGTGACGTTCATACCGGCGCCGCCGGCAGCGAAAAATGCCCGCGCCGCATCAGCAAAACCGGAATCGTCCGCAGTCAGCGGCGCCTCGAGGCGGCGGTAGGTCATCGTGATTCCTACCTGCTCCGCGAAAGCCTGGTGAATTTCAGGCGAACGGGAATGCGCGATGGGGTTTCCGATAACGGCAAAATGCTTCATGTTCGGCAAATAACAGGAGAAAAAGAGTCATTTTACCGCGCGCCGCGCTGCCTCGCTTTCCAGCAAGAGGTCTTTAAAAAACGCTCGTTCTTTCGCAGCGATTGTTCGCTCAATCCCTTGCAGGTTTCAATTCACCGCGCCGCCATTCGCCCAGGCGACGGGTGATGTGGGGCGCGATGCAGTTTCGTTTGATAAAAACCGACGATTGTTGTTGCACACTTTTTGTTTTGCCGACGATCCCGGCTTTGCCATTGATGCGCAGGGAAGAGGCAGGGTTGAATGGATGGTTAGGCATGCCTCGAATCTTGAAGCGAGCGATGCCAACCATCGCGCCGATGACTGCTGCAATGGCGCACAGCAGATGAGAGACACGGTCCCCGCGAAAGCGCAGAAAACACTGAGCGCCCCCTTCAAGAGCTAGCCCCGAAATGATTTTGATCGGGGGGAAGGATGGGATAGGGGTAGGGGTAGGGTTATCAGGGATCAGTGCGCCCGGGTCGTCCTTCGCTTGCCCAAGCTCGCTCCAGCACAGGTTTTGTATGCGGCAAGAACAATATTTCCAGTATGATGTAAGAAAAATGTTGGAATTCGCAGGTTTACCTCAACCTGCCGCGTTGAGAAGTAACGATATTGGAGCGCACGATGATGAATACGAAGGTTGCCGCTGTTGCCGTTTCTCTGGTGTTGGTCTTTTTAGCTTGGTCGCCGTTGCCGGTGGTTGCTCAAAATAGCCCTTCCACGGGTATAAACGAGCAAACACCCGTTGAACAAGTGCGGCGTCTTGCCGAACAAGGCAATGCCGCAGCGCAAAACCGATTGGGCTGGATGTATATAACAGGGCAAGGCATTGCCAAGGACGAAAAACAGGCGTTTATCTGGTTCCAAAAGGCTGCGAACCAAGGCTATGCTCCGGCGGAAAGTAATCTTGGCGCGATGTACGGGCAAGGCCGTGGCGTAGCTAAAGACTATGAACAGGCTCTGAACTGGCTCCGCAAGGCGGCGCAACAAAATGATGTCGAGGCACAATATTTGGCTGGCTATCTGTACGCTACAGGACAAGGCACTGCCAAGGATGAAAAACAAGCCTACCAGTGGTACAGCAAGGCTGCGCAGCAGGGCCATACTAAGGCCCAATATGAACTCGCCAAGATGTACGATTATGGCAGAGGGGTGACTCAAGATAAAGAGCAGGCAGTAGCCTTGTATCGCAAGTCAGCGGATCAGGGCCATTCCGACGCACAAACCAGTCTTGGCGTGATGTATGCTACGGGGCAAGGTGTTGCCAAAAATCAAGAACAGGCCGTATTCTGGTATCGCAAAGCAGCAGAGCAGGGGAATGCCGTTGCACAAAACAATCTCGCTGTAAAGTACAAAGATGGCGCAGGTGTAGTTCAAGACTACATGCAGGCCGTATTCTGGTATCGCAAGGCAGCTGAACAAGGAAATGCTGGTGGACAAACAAATCTTGGCGCGATGTATGACAATGGAACAGGCGTGGCACAAGACAAGGAGCAGGCTGTTTACTGGTATCGCAAGGCGGCTGAGCAAGGTAATTCTGACGGACAAACATTTCTTGGTGCGATGTATGGAAGAGGAGAAGGCGTAACCAAGGACGATGCACAGGCCGTATATTGGTATCGTAAGGCGGCGGAACAGGGAAATGCCGTGGCACAGAGTAATCTTGGCATGATGTACGCCAAAAGCCGTGGTGTGGCACAGGACTACGCGCAGGCCATCTATTGGTTCCGCAAGGCGGCGGAACAGGGCAATGCTGACGCGCAATACAACTTGGGTGTGTTCTACGAAACCGGCACAAGCGTGCCTCAAGATATACAACAAGCTATCCAGTTGTACCAGAAGGCCGCGGCCCAAAATAAAGATCCGGACGCCCAGCAAAAGGCCCGGCAGCGGTTGAGCCAGTTGCAATGAAGCCAAGGGCGGACACGACCACCTCCTTATTTGAGACTGTATATGAAAAATCGAATCATTTTCTGCGCTGCGTTGGCGCTATTTCTGAGTCAGCCAGTGTTGGTCGGGGCTGCCGACGCTCAATTCGCAAACGCCAATGCGACATTCAACGAAACATCCAAGTCGGCACAAGCCGGCAACGCCCAGGCGCAATACAACCTTGCCGTAATGTACAAATATGGAGAAGGGGTAGCCCGGGATGACGCACAGGCCGTATCCTGGTATCGCAAGGCGGCGGAACAGGGCCACGGTATGGCGCAGAACGGTTTGGGCGTGATGTATAAAATGGGATTGGGTGTTGCCAAGGATGAAAAACAGGCCGTATTCTGGTACCGCAAGGCGGCGGATCAGGGAAACGCCATTGCGCAGGCCAATCTTGCGGCGATGTACGATAACGGAGAAGGGGTGGCGCAAGATAAAAAACAGGCCGCGCTCTGGTATCGCAAAGCGGCGGAGCAGGGAGACGACGTTGCGCAGAACAATCTTGGCATGATGTACAAAAACGGGGAAGGCGTAGCCCAGGATGACGCACAAGCCATAACCTGGTTTCGCAAAGCGGCAGAGCAGGGAAACACCTACGCGCAAAATAATCTCCGCGAGATGGAAAAAAATGGGAAAGGTTCAAGCCAAGGCGATAAATCGGCCGCATCCTTGCGAAAAGCGGCAGAACGAGGCGATGCCGATGCGCAAAACCGTCTTGGCGCGATGTACAACAACGGAGAGGGCGTAGCCACTACGCGCAAGCCGTATCTTGGTATCGCGAGGCGGCAGACCAGGGCCTTGCCGAAGCGCAAGTCAATCTTGGCCAAATGTACGCAAGAGGGGAAGGTGTCACCCAGGATAACGCGCAAGCTGTATCCTGGTACCGCAAGGCGGCGGAACAGGGCCTTGCCATAGCGCAAGGGAATCTGGGCGTGATGTACGCCAATGGCAGGGGCGTAGTGCAGGATTACGGGCAGGCCGTGGCTTGGTACCGCAAGGCTGTGGCGCAAAACGATCTCCAAGCGCTATGCGCCTTGGCCGAGCACTACGAGAGAGGCTTGGGCGTGCCTCAAGACAAGCAACAGGCCATCCAGTTGTACCAGAGAGCCATTGCCCAAACATCAGGAACGGATGCTCAGCAACTGATTCAGCAGCGGTTGAACCAGTTACAATGAGTCGAAAGGCAAGTGCGCGGCGAATCGCCCATGCGCTACGGCTTGCACGAAAGGTCAGGAAAGCGTAACGAGAGCAACTCAAACAAATGAGCGCGCTCGATGAAAAGTTCCATCAGCGACCTGAAGAAAGCGGTGCAGTTAGATCAAATGGTGCAGCAAGCCGCAAAACCGCTGCCCTCCCAAAGTGCGCACTGTCTTGAATACAACGAGGTCCCGGCCAAAGCCAGCCATAAAGAAGTGATCGTCAAAAACAAATCCAAAGCTCATGAGTCGTACAAGCGCACCAAGGACATGTGCGAGAACTCCGAGAAAACGCAGGAGGGGCTTGTTCGTACCTATCAGTAGGTCGATAAAAATGGCCGGCCAACGCCTGACATTGACCCGCGCAATAATGCTGTAGGGCGGAGCGGACGCAGCGAACGCCGACCTCATTTCTCATTGTCGATGATCGTTGGGGTTCACCGACGGCATACCGATCGCCGCGCGCCTTCTCCTGCTCGTGGGGGAAGGCGGATGGGGGCAATACCTCTCACGCGTCTGCGAAAGAGGAGCAAGGGAGAGGACAGACGGATTCGCCTGCGGCTCACTTCAACTTTGCGGGCTCATCAAAAGAAATGTTATTTCTTATTATTTCTTCAATTTCAGCATCTTCCTCAGGCGACAAATCGACGTTTCCTATTCTGTTCAACTGCCTGTCGCACGCATCGTCGAGTTCAACAAAGCAAGGCGAATCGTCGGGTAGGCGCTTGGATACGGCATAGCACGTTAAAAAAACCTTCAAAAAACCCTCATTGACGACCTGTTTCTTGCCGGATAAAAGGCTGGCAACATACTGATCATAGGAGGCTCTGACCTCCGGGCTTTTGGCGTATTGTTCCAGGGTAGAACAGGACGCGACGACCTGATCAGCCGAATGGTTTTCTATCGTGCAGACAAAAAATGCTTTTCGACCCCTTTTCAATGAAGAGGATGCCCCGGTAGCATCGCCGTTAGATTTTATAAAAATGCTCTTGAGTGCGCCATAACCGCGCAGTGAAGCGAAATAAGGGAGCCCCTCCTTGAAGCCGTCACTAATGGATTCGACGGTTCCCGATATGAGGATGCGGCCTCCGTGCGCCTTGTATTTACGATCGGCTTTGGCTTCGTTTTCCAGATAGTCTTTTGCAAGCGCTTTTGCTTCGACGCTGTCGGTGATGTTCAGGCGGCGAAGCGCCTCGCTTTTTTCCGTGAGTGCGGTATCTTCCTGCGCCGAATGTATCAGGTCGTCAAGCAGCATTCCCTGTACGAACTTCAGCCTTTTGGAATCGAATTTCAATCCCGTTTTCTGCGGTGGCGCTTCAGCGGCTTTTGGTTGATCCGCCTTTGTTTGTGGCGCCGCATCCCCTGTTTTGCTGCAACCGCCAAGGAAAGCGAAAACCACCATGATGGGTAGAGCAACTCTCGACAGGCTCATTGTTATCTCCAGGAATCTTTGGATTTGAAAATTCGACATCAAAAAAACGTTGCCGCTGATTCTAGCTCATGAAGGATGCCTGGGCTGTGCCCCTATAACTCCGTCAGGCCATAGCGTTGCTTCATGGCATCGGGGGGATCGGTCAAGCCAGCGAAGAACACCTGGTTGTCTTGTGCTTTCCCATTCTCGTCGAGAAAACACCATATCAGAAAACCGCGCAAGCGATGGATCAACAATTGGTCATGGCTAACGGTTTTTTCCCAGCCTTCTTGCGCGAGCAGGTCCGCCAATTCGCTGTCGGAAAGGCCGACGTTGTAGCCGTAGCCGCTTCCCTGCGCAACCTGGTATTGCAAGATCAGTTCCAGAAACGTTTGCAGGTCAAGCCCGGTATCGAAGCGATCATTGTTCATGCACTGGAAAACGCGTCCTTGTGAATCAACGCCCCAGGAACAAACCTCCTGGTTCTCATCCAGAAACATCAACAAACCGTCTGTATGGCGTAATTGTAAAGGGGCAATGAATTCCTCAAACGCGCTGGTGAATTGAGGCAGATTGCCGAGCAAGCGATAGAACGCCTTCAGCGGCGTTGGCAGAGCACGCCCAAGTGCGCGCTCTGCCGAAGCTATGTCGTCGGACGACATGCCGTCCTGCGCTACAAGTGAACGGCCCAGCAGTTCTTCGGCGATGGTTTGTAACGGGCACATAAGACCTCCCATTTCAGAGCGTAATCCGGATAAGAAAAGCACTCTCCGGAAGTTAAAAACATAATTTAACCACAAAGGGCGTAAAGAATAATTTTCGCGCGGAGACGCGAAGAATATTTCCCTCCTTCTTCCCCTTTCCAAAGGGAATGTCGGCAGCGCCGGAGGGCTTGTTGCGGGAGCGAAGGGCATCAAATGACAACAGAGGAATATCAAGTTTTTGAGCGCGTTATGAGCCTCTGTCCTTGGGACAAGTCGCGGGCAAGAGCCGGATAACAGCTTCCAGGGTCTTCGGCCCGCCAGACAACACGCAGTGTTCTTCCTGCACGTTACCCGTGAACAGATAAACTTGGATCATGTAAGCAATTCCGCCCTGCTCAAGTGCGACAAGCCACACATCGCCGTCGTTGCCGGCGGCGAGGAACCGGCGCATGGGTAACGTACCGCTGGCAACGTCGGTAATATTGAACGGCTGACCCTTGTCGGCGATGCCGCCTTTCCCGGGGACATCGGTGCCGAGCATCTGCCGGAGTGGAGCGGGCAGCGAAGATAAAGAATCAACCTCGTGAAATGAGTAGCCATGCCAGCGCAGGCTCGGCGGTGAAGCGAGCGCGCACGCGCCGAAAAAAAATCCGCAGAGAACGGCGATCATCCACTTCGTTCGGTATTTGTATGGTCGGTTCATCATTATTGTACTCGCCAAGGTTGAAAGAGCCGGGGCGTCAGGCCGATTCATTTGCCAGCCCTCCCGCGCACCAGGCTTCGTAATCAAATTCGGAAGGATGCTTGAGCAAACGAAGCGAGCGCTCCCGCCAGAGGCGCACAGATGGCTCGACACTCGTTGCCGCAAGCTCGACGAATCCCCGAATAACGGCTTCGGGGGCGTTGCGGAACCCATTGCGAACGGCGTCGCCCACGATGAGATAGAGAACGTGAAGGAAAAAGAGACGATTGGGGCAATTTTTGTCTGAAGCGAACTCAATGTAGTCGCGTTCATACTGAGTTTGCAAACAGGCCAAATCCCAGTCCTGATCAGGGGCTTCCGCTCTCGCGGTGTACGCCCAGGTACGCATTTCACTACGACTGGGGTTCCAGGGGTCTGCGAACATGTTTACATAACTCCTTGATGAATCAATACGTTTTGACATACCGGGAGAGCCGGGGGCGTCAAGTCGATTCATTCGCGAACCCGCCCGCACACCAGGCTTCGTAATCAAATTCGGAAGGGCGCTTGAGCAAACGAAGCGAACGCTCCCGCCAAAGGCGCACGGATGGTTCGGTGCTCGTTGCCGCAAGCTCGACGAATCCTCGAATAACGGCTTCGGGGATGTTGCGGAACCCATTGCGGACGGCGTCTCCCACGATGAGATAGAGAACGTGGAGAAAAAAGAGGCGATGGGGGCAGTTTTTGTCTGAAGCGAATTCGATGTAGTCACGTTCGTGTCGCGCCCACAAGCAGGCCAAATCCCAGTCCTGACAAGGCGCTTCCGCTCCTGCGGTGTATGCCCAGGCGCGAACTTCAGTGCTGCTTGGATTCCAGGAATTTGCAAACATATCAGTCTAATGCTCGAGCGTCGTCAGATGATACACCGCGCTGCTGTCGGGAAACAACGGTTCATAGACAACACCTGCTTCGTGTAATGCGGCCATTGCTCGAAACGCAACCGTACCCCCAATTTCTTTGAGGTCCGGTGAAACATCGGCAGGAATTTTCCGTCATTCGTTGGCGATGAATGCGATTTGCTCAGGAGACAGCCAAAGGGCAATTCTGCCTTTCGCCATTTCGTCAGCGGGTTGTGTTGGATTCATTCGAATGGTTCCTGACATGAGAGCGCTTGCTGATAGAGCTTTTCTATTTGCGATGCGTATTTTTTTGCAAACGGCATCCTTGTCGCTTTCAAGAAACTCAGAAGCCGCTCCTTGTCGCCTGTTTTAAGTAAATAAAATTCACAAAATTTATCTATGAAAAATGTTCTGGCAATCCCGAAGGTTTCTTTCACTTTCGATTTATTCTCTTCTCCCGGCTCTTCACCTTCTGGAAATTCACCGTCCGGATTTTCGTCTTCTTCATTGAAAAATTCTGTTGTCGCGATGAAATAGGCTAAAAGCGCACTTTTATTCTTTTCAAACTCTGAGAAAACTTCCGCGAAGGGAATATTCAAAACCATGTAGCGTCGCTGAGCATAATTCAGCAGGATTTGAATGGTGGCATCGTCGTAGTCTCTGTTATCGAGTTTCAGCTTTGAGCGTTTGGAAAACACCTTCAAAAGATTTTGATACATCTCGCTTTGATAAAGCGATTTCAAATTTTCCAGTGTTGGGGGATCGGTAATAAATTTCATTTTGGGCGCCTTAGATGCTACTGGAGTCAACATCGCCTGTAAACATGAATTCAGAAGAAGCGACGTTCCAGAGAAAATGCACCTCGAGGCCGAGGTAGTCGAGATCGGTCTGGTGGGGCGCTTGCGGATGCTCAAGACAGCGCGCCATTACACTGAAGCAATACGTTCGTTCGCGGCCAACCCGCGGAAACCACGGCTCGTCTTGAACCCAATAAGACTCGCAAGCGATGTAATAGTCGCCGGAAAGGCGATCAGCTATGGGAAAATCATCTGACCCGGAATCGGTCGTCACAGCGAAGTCATCGACATATGTCTGAACGGCAGTTTGAACGATCAGCATGATCGCAGAGTGATGGGGGAGGAGCTTGGTAAATTCACCCTCGCCGAATTCTGGCGCAACGCGCCGCTCAAATGGCTGAGCCCATGAAGGTGTAGAGATTGGTCTCATAATCGGCATAACAATTCACTCCAGTGTTGTGCGGCGCGAGCGCGGTGTTGCCGCAAATCGTTTCCTGTTGCTTGCAACTGTTGGGAGTCGCCTGTGATTTACTTGTTGAGCTTGACTGACAGATCGGAGCCGCGGCACGCCGCATCGGGTGTGGCGCTTAGCCCAAGCATGGTAAAGCCGTTTTGTTCCTGGCGGATCGACGCATACCAATTTTCCGGCGGCGGATCGGATTCGCCGCTATAGGAAAATTTTGCGATCTCCATTTCGACCTGATAGCGATTCGTACCACCGGCGCAGGCGCGTACCGGACCGTAGCCGACGAAAAAGGATCCATCGGTGAGCCCGAATCGTGTCTGCAACCGCTGTCGCGCCCGCAAGGCGGTGTCCGCCGCGGCCGGGTCGCTCCAGGCGCGCGCCAGCACATCGTCCAAGCCCAGCCACTCATCGACGAAACCACGGCCATTGGTGGCGGCCGGTTGCACCCGCTGCACGGTTTCACCGTGTACACGGTAGCGAAAGATGCCGGGGCGGAAGAGCACACCCGGGTCGTGCGAAAGAACGGGGGCGCGCAGTTCGAAACCATCGGGGCGCTTTTTGAGCCGGATGTTCTCATCCCTGAAGTAGTCGGCATCCATCTGGAACAGCACGCGCTGGCCGGCGGTTCCGTTGGCGGGCGCAATCACGGCGGCGCGAAAGTGGCTCCAGTTGGAGGTGCACCACGGCGTGCCGTAGGCCACTACCACCTGTCCGCCCGGCAGCGCCGCGAAACTGAAGCCGTCGCCATACGCGCCGGAGACCTCCTGGTAGTCGCTGCTTTGCCAATGCAGCACGCGCTGCCAGCGACCGCTGTTCCAGGCGTAGCCGGCCAGCAGGTTGTCGTCGCCGCAGGGGATGCCAAAACCGGCTCGCACCAGGATGAGCGGGCGCGGTGCGGCACTGCGTTCCACCTCGATGAGCAATTGGTCCGGCGACGCTGCGATGTCCTTCGGCAGCGCGGGCTGGGCCGTCACATTCAAGGCGGCCGCGAGCGTGCGCTTGAGCACGGCTGCCCCCACCTTTTCGCCGCTGCAAGCCAGCTGCGCGTCGATGGCTTCGCCGAGCGCCCGCTTGTACGCGCCGATGGCCTCGCGTTCGGGCGCGGACAGGTCGTACAGGCTGTCCTCGGCGCGGGCATCAAAGAGTTGCAGTAAGCGATGCCCCGCTTCGCGCGCTGCGTGCGCGGCGCCATCGGCCTTGGGACAGGAGCCAGCGGCCAAGGCTGGCGGCGGAACGAGGAGCAAGCAGAACGTCAGGAAGGCATAGAGGGGTTTGAGCATGAAGAGAAAACCTATCAAAGATAGAAAACCAGCGCAGCAACCGCCGTTGGCCCCGCTGCCGCCAGAAGCAGCCGGAACGGGCTGACGGCGCCGTCTTGAAAGCAACCCTTCAGGAGAGCGATTCCAGCGGGGTTGGGCGCGTTGGCAATCACGGTCAAGCCGCCGCCGACAATGGCGCCGGCCACCAGCGAATATTTGAAGGCGGCATCGGTGCCATGCACCAGCGAGCCCAGATACGTTATCGCGGCGTTGTCGATAATCGACGTCAACGCCGCTGCGCCCCAGTACAGAGCATCCGCTGACATTCCGCTCAAAATCCGTTGCAGCCACCACTCCTGCAAACCGCCCAGCACCACCAGGCCGCCGAGGAAAAAAGCGACTAACATGCTTTCGCGCAACATCATCGTTTTATTCTGAAACTGTGGATAAGCGGCAGCCATTCCCAGAAAAAACAGCAGGATCGGAATGAAAATGGTCGGGTGGTGAGAAAAGTAAACGATCCCTGCCAGAACGAGAAAATGCGCGGCGCGCGCCGGGGCGGGAATCGGTGTTTCACCGCTCTCCATTCTGTCTGCTTTCCCGACGATGGTTTTCCGGAAAAGGTAGCTGACGGCGAGCGCGTTGATCATAACGACCAGAACGGAGCGCCAGCCGAACGTCGCCATCATGAAGGCCATATCCCAGCCCCAGGTGTTTGCCACCATCAGCACCGGCGGCGCCGCGTACGGCGTCAGCACGCCGCCGACTGACACGTTGACGAACAACACGCCCAGCGTCGCGTATTTGATCCGTTGCGGCGTCGCCGGCGAAAGAAACATATCGCGCAGGATCAGCGCCGCCAGCGTCATCGCCGCTGGTTCGGTGATCAACGAGCCGAACAGAGGAATGACCGACAGCGTCAGGAAATACAGCACCAGTGGTTCGCTTGCTGGCAACCGCGGAGCGATTTGCCGCGCCAGCCAGCGCACGCTGTCGCGCACCGACGCGGTGATCGGACGGCTCGCCGCGACCACCATCACGGCGAAAACGAACATCGGCTCAGTGAATTTGCGGCCTTCGACGTAAAGCAGCGTTTCTGCGCGCCCTCCGTAGAAGAACATGAACGCGATCAGCACCCCGGCCCACAGCCCGAAAACGACTTCGACTTCACCCAGCAAATGCCAGAGGCCGGCGTGCGTCGGGAAACGGTGCACCAGCCGCGCGAAATAACTGGAAGCGAAGGTATGCGTGACCGCCGCCGCGAAAAGCGCTGTGGCGACGATCTCAATCACGGAAACAGCAGCCATAGAGAGCCAGGAATTTGTCTAGAACCCATCTCAAAATTATTGTACGGAAAGAAATGTCTGCCTACAATACCGTTCATGCTAAAACTGAGTGATGAACAATGGGAGCGCATCCGGAGATATTTTCCGGAGGAGAACCATCCGACGAGTCGGGCTGGGCGTAAGCCGGTTCCAGCCCGGAGTATTCTAGAG